>ERZ1027188.744-NODE-744-length-11859-cov-5.734666_pt1 | contig 11859 bp, 12 predicted proteins | sample MGYA00519273_ERZ1027188 | MGnify/ENA primary metagenome ERZ1027188 (study PRJEB26926, sample SAMN06164623) | human gut metagenome | biome: ENVO:00009003; feature: ENVO:2100002; material: ENVO:00002003 | host: Homo sapiens | place: USA | collected 2012 ... | reverse complement strand
GTCGGCAGCGTCAGATGTGTATAAGAGACAGACTCTATATAGATTAAACTCTCAAAAAAATATAGTGCTAAATCCTAAAGACGGGAATTACTATCATTACTGCTATAACAATAAGAATTTTTTTTATATTTTTTCTCATATATGCCTCCAATACAACAGGATCTCATGCAAATCTCATAATACATAAATATATATTTTCAGAACATATATACATAATAAACAAGATACTAAAAGTTTATCTTATCAAATTGTGCTAATTGTTTATCGTATATTGCTTAAAATTTTTTTAGCCTCATAAATTAATCTTTTTTTCCCTAAAACAAATTAATTTGCATTAAATAATCCCTGTCATACTTATCACGTATGGCAGGGATTCTCTCTTGCTTGTTTTATTGGCTGCAACCATTCTGAATGATTACGTTTACTTACTCTTTCTTTTTATCATGATTTGTGACCGTTCTTCTCTTCGCGAAGCCGTTTGATAAATGCCTCAATCTTTTCCATCGCAATCTGCAGATTTTCCAGGGAATATGCATAGGAAATCCGTAAGAAGCCTTCTCCACAGTCTCCAAATGCCGTACCCGGTACAACGGCAACCTTTTCTTCCCTTAAGAGCCGTTCTGCAAATTCATCACTCGTCATGCCGAACTCCTTAATGCAGGGAAATACATAGAAGGCACCATAAGGCTCGAAGCACTGCAGCCCCATTTCCTTAAAGGCATGCATTAAATATCTTCTTCTCTGGTTATATGCCTCACGCATCATGGCGATATCTTCATCCCCGTTTTTCAACGCCTCCACTGCTGCATACTGACTTGTAGTCGGCGCACACATAATCGCAAACTGATGAATCTTCAACATCTGCTGTAAAATCGGCTCCGGAGCAAGCGCATAACCAAGTCTCCATCCGGTCATCGCATAAGCCTTGGAAAATCCATTGATTAATACGGTTCTCTCCTGCATTCCCGGAAGGCTGACAATGGAAACATGCTTCTCTTTATAGGTAAGCTCTGCATAAATTTCATCAGAAATAATAAAGATATCCTTCTCGCGGATGACCTCTGCGATTTCTTCGAGATCCTTCTTCTCCATAATGGCTCCGGTCGGATTATTCGGAAAAGGAAGAATTAACACCTTTGTCTTATCGGTAATCGCATCACGCAGCTCCTGTGCTGTCAGCCGGAACTCATTTTCTTCCTTAAGCTCGATGATCACCGGCTTTGCATTGGCCAGAATTGCACACGGCTCGTAGGAGACGTAGCTGGGCTGCGGAATCAAAACTTCATCTCCCGGATTAATCATGGCACGGAGTGCAATATCAATTGCCTCCGATCCACCTACGGTCACAATGACCTCCTTCATCGGATCATAGGTAACTCCCTGTGTCCTCTGAAGATATGCAGCAATTTCCTGACGTAATTCCTTAAGACCGGTATTGGAGGTGTAAAAGGTACGTCCCTTTTCCAGAGAATAAATACCCTCATCCCGGATATGCCACGGGGTATCAAAATCGGGCTCACCCACACCTAACGAAATAGCATCATCCATCTCACTTACAATATCAAAAAATTTACGGATACCCGAAGGCTTAATCTCTACAATTCTGTCGGATAACGGATTTCTCATGGCGTAATCATCTCCCTTGTGTCTTCATATTTTTTGCCTAAAATCGTTCCATGATCCTTGTATTTCTTAAGAACAAAGTGAGTAGCGGTGCTCAATACGCCATCCAGTGTGGATAACTTATCGGATACAAAGCTCGATACCTGCTTTAAGGACTTACCCTCAAGAGATACCAGGAGATCATAGCCGCCGGAAATCAGATAAACACTGTTTACCTCCGGATACTTGTAAATGCGTTCTGCCAGTTTATCAAACCCCTGACCTCTCTGTGGTGTAATACGTACCTCGATCAATGCGGTTACCTTTTCAATGTCCGTCTTTTCCCAGTCGATCATGGTATGGTAGCCGCAGATAATACCCTCTTCTTCTAAAGCTTTCAATTCATTGGCGACATCAATTTCCTCTGCGCCAAGAATCACCGCCAGCTCCTTTACGGAAATGCGGCTGTTCTTTTCGATAATGGCTAAAATCTGTTCTCTCATCACTTCTCAAATCCTCCTGAATTCTTATTGTTTTCCTTATTCAACCATCCTGTAAATCTCATCCTGTCCCGGTTTATCCAAGAAACGGACTTCTTCCTCATTGCAGATGATCTTATCATTGCCTGCATTGGTTGTTCCGATTAAGGCCGCCGGAATTCCCTGCTTCCAAAGCTCTTTAAGCAGCGCCTCACCATCTGCCGCAGCCATGAGAAGTGCTCCTCCCGATATAAGCTGGTACGGATTCACCCCGAGGCATTCACATATCTCAACCGTTTCCTGTAAAATGGGAATTTTCTTTAAATCTACATTCAGTCCAACGCCTATTTGCCGGGAAAGCTCCCACAATGCACCGAAGATTCCGCCCTGGTGCAGGTCGTGCATTGCATAAACGCCGGACTCCACCGCTATGGCAGCCTCTTTCCTCACTGACAAATGCTCTGCGCATTCCGCGGCTCCGGAAAGGAAGCTCTGCGTATAGGTCTTTTGCAGCTTTTCACTCTCCGTTTCGAGCAGAATTGCCGTACCCTCTACCGCAGCAAATTTACTCATAATAATATCATACTCTTTTGAAGGGCTTTCGTATACCCTCTTTTGTTTCAAATATCCAAAGGCGGTCACGCTGATCACCGGGACAGTTACCCGGCTGCTGATTTCGGTGTGTCCACCGGAAATCTGGATGGAGAGCTCCCTGCAGGTGTCGTCGATTCCACGCATCAGCTCCTGCAATTCTTTTTCTTCCAGCGTCTCCGGAATAGTAAGTGCCAGTGAAATTCCAATGGTCTGTGCTCCTGCCGCCGCCAGATTATTGTCTGCGGCATAGACCACCAGCCTTCCTGCATCCTTTACCGGTAAGGCAGCTGTCTGTGTCGTTGTTGCGAGTGTCTCTTCTTTCCATGAGAAAAAGGCGCAGTCCTGTCCCAGTGCTGCACCCTTTTGCATTTCCTCTCTATAAGTTCCGATCCTTCGTAACACGGAACGCTTTAAAACATTCTCTGTAAGTTTCCCCTGCTTCATCCTGATTGACCCTGTATATTGCTTATTCCATCTGCCTATAATCGTGTGCTCTTCTTAAAACATGTTGCAAAAACAATTATTCTGCAGGCTGCTCCGCGGCAGGCGCTGCTTCTCCTGCGGCCGGCTGGGCAGGCTGTTCTGCCGGAGCCGTGCCTGTGGCCAAAGCGGCAGCAACATTTTTTACATGGTCAATATTGTTGGTGGCAATGGCTGCCATAATTTCATTGTAGGCATTCGGATCAGAGGTAGCAACTCCGACCGTAGCTGCTCTCGGTGACATTTTATATACGCTGGAGTTCACCATTTCCCTACTGACCTCTGTACCATTTTCTGTTACCACCTTCCAAAGGTTTGCCTTATATCCAATATGTGCAGACTGCACTGAAACAGAACCGATCGGTGCTCCTTCATTCACATAGATTACCTCTGTGTCAGGATAGGTTTTGCTGATAACTTCACTTTCATAGCGTACTGCATGACCGGGATCTCTCGTCTCCTCACCATAGATCGTGAATACAAGCTGCTTATCTTCTGTGGTATACCCTTCAATATAAATGGGGGCACCGGTATTGTTCACAAACCGGAAATCCTTGCCGGCAGATTCCGAAATTGCCGCATCTGCAGAAGGCTCCACATAAGTCACAATCATGGAATGGTTATGACGCTCCGTCACCTCCAGTTCCGATAATAAAACCGCATTATATAAGGTCGTCGAAACCTGACAGATTCCACCTCCCAGACTGTCTACCACCTGTCCGTTCAGATAGGAGCCTGCAAGGAAATAACCGTTCGCCTCTGAAAAGGGAGATACGGCATCATAGGTTGAAAATTCATCCCCCGGATAAAGGGTCGTTCCATTAATTAATGCACAGCCGTTCCGCACATTCGCACTTCTGCCGGATCCGGAGGTCTTAAAGCTGGTAGAGAACGTACCAAGTACATCCTTCACTTTGGAAAGCTCCTCGGTGGTTCCTCTGGCCTCTGCCACGGTAACGATTAATTCAATTCTGCCATCCTCCTTGTCCCATCCATTACACAGATAGTCCTCGACAAGCTGCAGGGATGCATCCTCATCCACCTTTTCTCCGTTCTGTCCGGGATTTACAATGAATGCATCGTTTTCACGGGTAAGGGTTGCATCGGAAGCCTCATGATTATAAACCGAACACTGGTCTGCAAGCACCAGACGTAATAATTCCTCATCACAGGAAAACTTAAGCGGAAGAACCCGGTTTTCATGCTGCAAATCCCTGGAAACCTTGTAACGCTGTACAATATTTCCATGCTGTCCGATGGAAGCTGCCTCATCTATCACCTCTGGATTATTCCAGTGAAATCCGACATCTGCCGGTGTAATCTGCACTTCATTGCCGCCTACTGCTATCAGGGTGATCTGCCTTCCGGACCATTCGGCAATTTTCTGATCCATCATGTCCTTTGCTTCTTCAACGGTCATTCCCCCAAGGGAGATGTCATCTGCATAAACACCTGCCAGAATGGTATCCCCTTCTGCGGCATGCACCGGCTGTGCCATCATAGTCAGGCAAAGAAATGAGACCACCAGCCCTAAACACATCGTCTTAAACTTTTTCATTTTTTCCCTCATTGCTTTATGGCATCAAATATGCTAAAGTTGGAATAATCATAGCAAGTACCAATAATAGAATAATCACGGATGATACCATTCTTTTACTTTTTTTATTATTAAAATTAAACATTTTTCACCTCTTCATTTGAAAGGATTATATATGAGATTCTATTTTTTTGCAAGTTTTATTGTATTCTGTATCTGGCTCGGATACGAAATCCACAAGCACCGGAATATGGAAGCAAAAGACTATGAGGCTTTCTGGGATCGTGAGCATGCCGCCAACAGCACCCGGCGTAAATCCCTTGACGGCCTTAACTATATTACCATCCCGGTCGAAACCTTTCCCTTTGGTCTGGTGCCTCAAAATGAACAGATTGCGGAATATGAGCAGACAATCCGTGACCTTGCAAAGGAACCGGTTGTGAATCTGACCGGATTTTCCAATACCGATCTGAAGCTCGAATATGGCGCTCCGAATATTGATCTGCTGTCTCTCTACGACCAGCGGTATACCACTCTTGTATGTACCCTGCAAAGCTGGGCAGCGCTTCTATATAAAGAAGGACAGCCGCAGGCGGCCCGTGTTCTGCTTGAATTTGCTATAGATACGCATACAGATATTTATGCCTCCTATGAGCTTTTAGTCCGTATCTATAAGGAGCACTCAGCAGAAGACCAAATCGCAGGACTTCTTCCCGTGGCACAACAGCTTCATTCTTTAAGCAGGACCAGAATCCTTACTTTTCTTGAATCTGCCTGTCCCAGGCCGATCTCTGACACGGATACCGGTGCCGGTTCGCAGTAGGACAGATTCCATGGATCCATCGGGAGCTATGTAGAATGCCCGTAAATAAAATAAATCCGGTCTATCAGACGGCTGGCCTCATTCCGGGTCAGCTTTTCCACATCATAGTCCGGTATTATTTTATGCTGTTCAAGCAAAGAATATAACTTTTGTTTTTGCTGTGGGCGGATCGGAGACTCTCTTTTTATCTTATAGATAAGCGGGAACGGAGCAAAGGTCTTCTCACGTTCTTCCCGTGTCTGCTTCGCAGCCGCTTCACCCAAAGCATTTTCACAGAATTCCTTACACAATACCGAATAAAGCTGTACCGTGCTTTCTGCATCTCCCAATGCCCGGTGTGCCTGATGCCTGATCCCATAATGCAGGCACAGATCCGTTAATCTCCTGCTTGGAAGCTCCGGCAGATAAATACGGGAAAGCCTCAGGGTATCAAGTCCCAAATGGGACTGCTCCGGCCTCCACAGGTTCTGGTTCACCGCTGCCTTTTTCAGAAAGGAATAGTCAAACATCACACTGTGTCCCAGAATCACATCATCCTCCAGGAAATCAAGGAGCTGTGGAATCACCGTTTCACTCCCCTTCGCTTCCAGCAGCTCTTCCTGCGTAATTCCGGTAAGCCCGGTAATCTTTTCCGGAAGTGCGATGCCCGGGCAAACCATCTGTTGAAAGCGGTCGATGATCTCGCCATTCCGTACCTTCACGGCACCCACTTCGATGATCTTATCATATTTTGGATTTAAGCCTGTGGTTTCTAAATCCAGGGCAGTGTAATTCCCAATCACTTCGTTTTATAAGCCTTTTGCAACTGTTCCATTCCTTCACAGTTGCATCCTTTCACTAGATACTCTGCTTTTTATTGCGGTGGTTTGACTTTTCGCTGCTTTCTCATACGCGCCTCGTAATCTGCGCACACATCACGTAAAAAGCACTCTTCGCATTTTGGTGACGGTGCTTTACAGATCTCACGTCCGAAGGTAATCAGATGAATGTTGCAGAGAATCCAGTGATCCTTCGGCAGCTTCTTCATCAGATCAAATTCCACCTTCTCAGGTTCCGTTTCTTTTGTAATGCCAAGCTTCTTTACAATCCGCTTCACATGGGTATCCACAACGATACTGGGGTCATGGTAGATGTTTCCACGAATGACGTTGGCGGTCTTACGTCCAACACCGGCAAGCGACGTCAGATCCTCTAATGAGCGGGGCACCTGACCGTCATATTTATCACGAAGCGCCTGACAGCAGGCAATGATATTCTTCGCCTTATTATGGTAAAAGCCTGTTGAATGAATGTCCTGTTCCAGCTCCTTCAGATCTGCATCTGCAAATGCATTCACATCCGGATATTTCACAAACAGCTCCTTCGTTACGATATTAACTCTGGCGTCGGTGCACTGTGCACTCAGCATCGTTGCAATTAATAACTGCCATGCACTGTCATGATCAAGGGAACAGCGGTAATCTGTTCCATAGTGTTCGTCCAGACGCTCCAGTATTATTTTAACTCTATCTGCAATTCTCATTTTCGCACCTTTAAATTTCCCCGACATTCTGATAACTTCCACAGTACGGACATCGTCCGGTATATCCGGCTGCTGCCTGATAGCTGGCACCACAGCTTCTGCAGGAAACTGCAGTCATCTTAATCCGGGACGGATCAACCGGTTTGTCATCCATCAATTCTGCTTCCCCGGGGAGAATTTCGTCCCGGACCGATTTCGGATCAAAACTGTATTTTCCCCGATATTCATAAATATCCATCGTCATTCCAATGGGATATTCCCCGGAGCCCTTTGACATTCCGGCAGGCAGAACTGCTTCCCGTTCGATTCCTTTTTTATCAAAATAATGTACCTTCACATTGATTGGAAATCTTCCGTTTACACGATAGGATGTATTCTCAACATATCCATAGATCTTGGCTTTATATGCATCTCCGTGCTTCTTAATACTGTTCTTTTTAAATTCCGGAATCAGAGCGCCAATGATAAAGGCCATTCCCAGTATGACAAACAGCATGGGAATGGCAAGAAATCCAAGACCTCCCGGCGTCCCCCAAAAAGCAAACAAAAATACAATTGAAATTGCTCCACCTATCAGTACATAGAACGCTCCCATAATTGCAATAATTTTCTGTGCAACATTCATAATGATTCTCTCCCATTTCTGACACTATCGTAACCGTGAGGGTACTGAACAGTTACACACTATTTCATAATTATAGCAGAAAACTCCCTGCCATGCGAACATTTCTTCCGAAATTTCTGCACAGCAGAGAGTCCTGTTTCTCTGAATGTTTTCTGTTTTTATTTCCAGAACTTCTTTTTCCTGGTTTCCTGCTTTTCACCGTCAATATTCTTAGCCGCATTTAAGCTGTCTCCGGTTAACGCATCGAACTGTTTTAATAATTCCTTCGCCTCTCCGGAAAGCTTTTCCGGTGTCTGAACAACCAGTGTTACATAGTGGTCACCACGAACCTCCTTGTTGCGAAGAGAGGGTACACCCTTGCCCTTTAAGCGGACCTTGGTATCGGTCTGTGTACCGGGCTTTACTTCATAAATCACTTTACCGTCTACGGTATCCACTACGACATCACCACCCAGTGCTGCAACTGCAAAAGAAATCGGCACGGTGGAGAAAATGTTGTAATCCTGTCTCTGGAAAATCGGGTGACGTGCCACAATCACCTCTACAAGCAGATCCCCTCTCGGTCCTCCGTTTGTTCCCGGTTCACCTTTGTCCCGGATACGGACGCTCTGTCCGTTATCAATACCGGCAGGAATCGATACCTGAATTTTCTTACGGTTTGCAATATAACCGGTACCGTGACAATCCGCACATTTTTCTTTGATTACTTTACCTGTTCCGTTACATTCCGGACAGCTCTGTACATTACGGACCGTTCCAAAGAAGGACTGCTGGGTAAATACCACCTGACCTTTACCACCACATTTCGTACAGGTCTCCGGACTCGTTCCGGGCTTTGCACCGGTACCGTGGCAGGTTGCGCATTCATCCTTTAACGTAAGCTCAATCTCTTTGCTCACGCCAAAAACAGCTTCTTCAAAGGTAATTCTGACGCTGGTACGGATATTGGCACCCTTCATCGGTCCATTATTCGCTCCACGACGTCTTCCACCTCCAAAGAAGTCTCCAAAAATATCTCCAAAGATATCTCCAAAATCTGCACTGTTAAAATCAAAGCCACCAAAGCCACCAGCTCCGCCGCCTTCAAATGCCGCATGACCAAACTGGTCATACTGACGTCTCTTCTCCGGATCACTTAATACAGCATATGCTTCCGAAGCTTCCTTAAACTTCTTTTCTGCCTCCGCATCACCGGGATTCATATCCGGATGATATTTCTTTGCCAGTACACGATATGCCTTTTTGATTTCCGCATCATCAGCCGTTTTGCTGATTCCGAGCACTTCATAATAATCTCTCTTCTGCTCTGCCATGATTTTATTGCCTTTCCATTAAACCAGATTAAGATGCTACTGCATGGACAGCATACCCCGTCCATGCAAGTAACATCTTTTTGTATTTCTTTATTTCTTTATGATTTCTGCAAAATCACACTGTGTTTAGTTTAAACCTCACGGTAGTCGCCGTCAACTACATCATCTGCAGGACCGCTCTGGGCACCCATATCAGGACCTGCCTGACCGCCCATACCACTCATGTCAGGACCAGCTGCCCCCTGTGCCTGCTGCATATTCTCATACATCTTCGTGAACAGAGCCTGTGCACTGTTAGTAAGCTTCTCCTTGGCAGCCTTTAATTCATCAATGTCACTGTCGGACATTTCCTGATCTTTTGTTCTGTCAAGAACCGCCTTAACAGCTGCGATGTCAGCTTCTACCTCAGACTTCTGGGAAGCATCGATCTTATCTCCAACTTCATTTAAAGCCTTTTCAGTCTGGAATACAAAGGAGTCTGCATCATTTCTGGTGTCGATGGCTTCCTTTCTCTTCTTATCCTGTGCTTCATATTCAGCAGCTTCCTTTACTGCCTTATCAATTTCATCATCGGACATATTAGAACCTGCAGTAATGGTGATGTGCTGCTCCTTACCGGTTCCAAGATCCTTAGCAGATACATTAACGATACCGTTTGCATCGATATCGAAAGTAACTTCGATCTGCGGAACACCTCTCATTGCCGGAGGGATACCATCCAGACGGAACTGTCCAAGGGACTTGTTATCTCTTGCGAACTGTCTTTCACCCTGTACAACGTTGATGTCAACTGCTGTCTGGTTATCTGCTGCTGTTGAGAAGATCTGACTCTTCTTGGTAGGGATGGTTGTATTTCTCTCGATCAGTCTGGTTGCAATACCACCCATGGTCTCAATGGACAGGGAAAGAGGAGTTACATCCAGAAGAAGGATTTCACCTGCACCTGCATCACCTGCTAATTTACCACCCTGGATGGAAGCACCAAGTGCTACACATTCATCCGGGTTCAGGCTCTTGCTGGGTTCTTTGCCCGTTAACTGTTTTACCTTATCCTGTACAGCAGGAATACGTGTAGAACCACCAACCAGTAATACCTGACCTAAGTCTGCATTTGTTAAACCGGCATCTCTCATCGCATTCTGAACAGGGATTGCTGTTCTTTCAACAAGGTCACTTGTCAGTTCATCAAATTTTGCTCTGGTAAGAGTCATATCAAAATGCTTCGGTCCTTCTGCGGTAGCAGTAATGAACGGAAGGTTGATATTGGTTGTGGTTGCGGAGGAAAGCTCCTTCTTAGCCTTTTCAGCTGCTTCCTTTAATCTCTGAAGTGCCATCTTATCGTTAGATAAGTCAACACCTTCTGCTTTCTTAAATTCATCGATCATATACTGGGTCAGCTTATTATCAAAATCATCACCACCAAGGTGTGTATCACCGTTTGTAGCTAATACTTCGATTACGCCGTCACCGATTTCAATGATGGAAACATCGAATGTACCACCACCTAAGTCGTATACCATGATCTTCTGTTCTTTCTCATTATCAAGACCATATGCAAGTGCTGCTGCGGTAGGCTCATTGATGATACGCTTTACATCAAGACCTGCGATCTTGCCGGCATCCTTGGTTGCCTGACGCTGTGCGTCATTGAAGTATGCAGGAACAGTAATAACTGCTTCGGTAACCTTTTCTCCCAGGTAGCTTTCTGCATCTGCTTTCAGCTTCTGAAGAATCATTGCGGAAATCTGCTGCGGGGAATATTTCTTACCATCAATAGTCCGTCCATGATCAGTACCCATATCTCTCTTAATGGAAGAGATGGTTCTTTCTGCATTGGTAACTGCCTGACGCTTTGCAGGCTCACCAATTAATCTTTCTCCTGTCTTTGTAAATGCAACTACGGAAGGAGTTGTTCTTGCGCCTTCTGCATTAGCGATAACGGTGGGCTTACCACCTTCCATAACGGCTACACAGCTGTTTGTTGTACCAAGGTCAATACCAATAATTTTTCCCATGATAAATTTCCTCCTCTATCTAATCTCTGAATCTTGTTAAAAATCAAATTAGTTTGCTACTTTTACCATGCTGTGTCTTACAACACTCTCACGGTACATGTAACCTTTCTGGAATTCTTCTGCGATGATGTTCTCACCGAGCCCCTCATCTTCCACATGCATCACTGCGTTGTGGAAATCCGGATTGAATTCCTGACCAACTGCCTCGATTGGTTTTACTCCAACGGATTCCAGTGTAGTCATAAGCTGTTTGTAGATTTTCTCCATTCCTTCTACGAACGGAGCATTCTTCTCCTCCTCCGGTACGGAACCAAGTCCACGCTCGAAGTTATCTACAACCGGAAGAATCTTTTCTATGATATCTTTCGCTCCGATCTCGTACATCTGGGATTTCTCCTTCTCAGATCTCTTGCGGAAGTTATCAAACTCTGCCATCTGACGTTTCAGACGGTCGTTTAAATCTTCGATCTGTTCGTCTTTTTTATCTTTCTTTTTCTTTCCAAAGGCACCCTTTTTTTCGGATTTCTCTTCTTTCTTTGTATCCTTTTCTTCGGCTGCAGTTTCTTTTGTTTCCTCTGCCGCCGTCTCCTTTGTGTCCTTTGTTTCTTCACATGTCTGTTCGGCCTTGGTTTCTTTTGTATCTACTGCCTCTTCTTCCATGACTTTTTTGTTCTCTGCCATGTTTACCACCTTTCTAGGATTGCCCTTTTTCTTTATCAAAAATACCGTCTAACTGGGACTTTAAGTTTTTGAGGTTGTCAACAACATTCTCGTAATCCATCCGTTTCGGACCAACAATTCCGATCGTTCCTTTGACGCCCTCCCCCAGATCATAAGTTGCGGTAACGACACTGCAATCTTTCATGGTC
>ERZ1027188.742-NODE-742-length-11882-cov-6.684028_pt1 | contig 11882 bp, 10 predicted proteins | sample MGYA00519273_ERZ1027188 | MGnify/ENA primary metagenome ERZ1027188 (study PRJEB26926, sample SAMN06164623) | human gut metagenome | biome: ENVO:00009003; feature: ENVO:2100002; material: ENVO:00002003 | host: Homo sapiens | place: USA | collected 2012 ... | reverse complement strand
CGAGATTACTACGCGTCTCGTGGGCTCGGAGATGTGTATAAGAGACAGGGCCAATTCCGTCATCCGCGCCGACTTGGAGCGTGCCTGCCGCCGGGCGGGGGTGGAGCTGTTTCTGCCGCCGCTGCGGTGGTGCGGCGACAACGGCGCCATGATCGGCGCACAGGGCTACTATGAATATCAGGCGGGGCGCCGGGCGGGTCTGGAGCTGAACGCCTACGCCACCATGGATCTGGGTACATTGGAATAACGCGGCGCTCCCGTTCTGTCGACCGACAGGGCGGGGGCGTTTTTCGCATCTAATGCAAGAGAGTAGGCAACATTATGGTAACATTACAACAAACTTAGACATTATGTAAAGTAAACCGGGGTATAATGACAGGGTATAACTCCGTTTTCTGTACTGGATAATTCTTCTAAATAACCGCGAAACCGTTGAAAATAAAGGCGTTGCGCCATTGTGGATAACTCGGTGGAAAGTGTGGATAACTCTTCGTAGAGATTATGCGGTGTCGGATTATGTAAAATCTTTGTAAAGGGAAGAGCTTGCGGGAAAACAGGTGAATTATCTGGTAAAATGGGGAGAATAGGGGAAAGCGCTTCTATTTGCAGGAAGTGGCGTACCGCGGAAAAAAGCACCAAATGTTCCATACAGTACAAAAACGGAAGATTATGACGATAAGATTACGTTATGTATTATTTTTTCCGGCGCGGAAAAAAGGTTGACGGCGGGGAAGGAGTATGTTATACTATCACCCGGTGTTCGACCGTGCTTGTGTGGCTCAGCTGGCAGAGCAGCTCACTCGTAATGAGCAGGTCGCCGGTTCGAATCCGGCCACAAGCTCCAGACTCCTCGCGGATGACGCGAGGAGTTTTTCTATGTGCAAGAACACTGACAAGCGATATACGGTTCCCATGAAGAACGCGGAGGCCTCCGTCCGCATGGAGGGCTGTCAGGTGACGCCTCAGATGCGGGAGCAGTGCCAGCGTGTACTGCGTGGCGAGGTGACCACAGCGGAGCTGCTGCGGCAGATACTTGGCGAGGCGATAAAATGAGTATAGCAAAGAGCCGGCGCAGGGGATTCCCTGCGCCGGCTCTCTTTTACGATGAGGATAGGCAGACTATTGGGGCAGGCGTGTATTCGCACGGCCTATGTTTGCCCAGTTGGACACGTCGCCATAGTCACCTCTCGCACATTCTCCAGCTACTACCACTGTGCCGTCTGTCTTCAGACCCATTGTATAGCCCCGTGCGGCGGACACAGCTACAATGTCTGACCAGTTCTCCACATTACACTGCCCGTCTTTGTCATAACCTGTTGCCACCACCGTACCATCTGCTCTCAAGCCGATCGAATGGGCCTCTCCTGCGGAAACGGCTACAATATCTGTCCACCCTGACACATCACATTGACCGTGTTCCCTGTTCCCTGTCGCCACTACTGTGCCGTCTGCCTTTAGTCCGAGCGAATGATAACCTCCGGCGGAAACTGCGACAATGTTTGCCCAGTTGGATACATTTTTTAGTTCAGCCTGACCTTCAAATCTTGTGCCGTCCATATTGCGAACGGACGTTACTACTGTGCCATCCGCCCTCAGACCGATGGAGTGGATACTACCCGCAGAGATGGCTACAATATCCGACCAGTTAGCTACGTCGCAGCGTCCATCGTTGTTATAACCTACTGCCACAACCCTGCCGTTCGACTTTAAGCCGATTGAAAACGAACCTCCGGCGGAGATGGCCACAATGTCTGACCAACTCGACACGTTACACTGTCCGCGGTCATTCTTGCCTGCTGCAACCACTGTGCCATTCGCCTTTAGACCTAACGCATGGTCGGGGCTTGTAGATACAGCTATCATATCTGCCCATCGTGACACATTACATTGCCCATAGTAGTTGCTGCCGGCAGCCACCGCTGCGCCGTTCTTCTCAATGCCTATCGCCTGCCCATAGGCCGCTGCACTAATACTGGCAGAAATAGATTTGATCAATGCTGCACTCTGTTCCTTGGCATCCTTATAATTCCCGACCTTTCTAAAGCAGCCTATGGCATGGGTGATGTCACCATCGGCAAGATATGCCACGGCTTCGTTGTAGGACGTCACCGCCTTGTTGTGGGCAATCATTTTTGTGGAAGCGATGCAGGCTATTATCGCCACCACTGCGACCGCAGCGAATATTACGGCAATTTTTCCCCTGCGCTTCTTGCGAATCTCGGCAGCTTTCCGCTTCTCTTCTGCCTTGCGTGCGGTGGCAATCCGTTCCTCCTCCGCGCGCTTCTCTGCGGCAAGACGTTCCTCTTCCGCACGCCGCTGCTCTTCGGCTTCCAGTTTGTCAGCCTGCGTCAAATAATAAGCACGCAGCTGGTCGGCATCACGCCAGCCGGGAATTTCGGCCAACTGCTTTGCCGCATTCCTCAAGGCGTTAGGAGCTTCTTGCGTCACAATGTCGACCGCCCCGTTATAGATGGCTTCCTTGCGGCATATCTCCGCCTGCTCCAGACATTGTTGGCGCAGTTCGTCAGCATCACGATAGCTTGGAATTTTGGAAAATATTTCTGCTGCCTGTTTGTAAACTGTCTCGCTGTCCGCCGCGTCCATGCGCCGACGGGCGTCGTCATAAAGCCCGTTGAGCCGTGCTTCCTCGTTCCGCTGCCTGATGTGGGTGATATAGCCATCCAGCGTGCCGCGAAGCGCCTCGTCGCCGAACCGCATCACCTTTTGGTAGTTGTTGGACTTGTCAAAAGGCTGCTTCTGATTCGCCAGTGCCTCCTGCCTGCGGACGTGCAGCTCCGCCATCAGCTTGCCCAAATACGCTTGCGCGCACTCTGGATCGATATCCAGCACCTTCTCGCAATACTCGTCGGCATTGTTCCAATCGCCGTCCTCCAAGAAGATGAAAGCTCGTTTCAGCAGCGGTGCGGTGTTGGCGGCAGTCTCCTGTACCACCACGGTTTCTTTGGCCGCGGGCTTGTCGGCTTCCGTCAGCTTCTTGATGCCACGGATCAAGTCCTGCATGAAGCCCAGCTTAGACATATCCTGCGCCTGTAAATGGGAAAACTCCTCCGGCAGGTCGTAGGGGTCCATGTCGCGGTAGGCGGGGATCAGCACCTTCTTCGCACCACCCCGAATCAACGCCAGATAACGGCTCCACTCATTTTTTACCCACACGGCGTTGAAGTACTCCGGCTTCGTGCCCAGTACCACCATGACCTTGGCGGTGTTCAGTGCGGCGAATATGTACGGCTCGTAGGCGGTACCCAACTTGTCCTCCAACGTGATGCGGGAGAAGAACACCTTGAAGCCCTCCTGTGTCAGCTGGTGGTAGAGATCGGTAGCCAGTACGCTGTCCGGTGTCCGACGGCCGTTGGCGTCCGTATCCTTATAGCAGATGAACACGTCGAACGGCTCTTCTTTCTGGGAAATCTCCAGAATGCCCTTCTGAATTTCGTTGATTGCTTTAGCCTCGGCCTCGTAGACCACCCGCTGGGCGGCGTCGGCGTACTGGATGGCGGCCTTGTAGTCCTCATCATCGAAAATGGAGGTGTACTGGGCGCGGTTCACCGTAGGCACGCGCTTGTGCGTGGCGGGATCCTCCACGTACTCAATACCATAGCGGCACAGCACTAGTGACCAGTACGCCTCAGCGTCGGTCTTGTTCTCATTGAGAATCTGCTCATAGATACCTGCCGCCTTGTCGAAGTCGTTGTTGCGCCGGAAGTGGTTGGCGCGGTCGTAGAGGTTGGCGCGCCGGTCGTCGTCCAGCTTAGGCAGCGTCTGCGTGGTGCCGCAGTATTCACATACGGCTACGGATTCACCGGGATTGATATGCAGCTCTCCGCCGCACATTTTGCATTTGAAGATAGACATATCCTGTCTCCTACTTTCCTTACTTATTCAGCTTGCACAGTCGGTTTCGTTCCGTCAGGGTGGCGGCGGCACGGCGGCAGAGGACGGCAGCGCTGTCCAAATCGCCATCGGTGAGACTGCGCTGCAATTCGTCCAAGCAGGCAGACAGGGACATCTCCACATCCGCCAGCGCCTCGCTGCTGACAGGATCGCTGAATCGGAAGTCCTCCGCCAGCTTTTGCAGTGCGGCTCGCAGCTCCGGTGCATCGCACTGGTTTACCAGCACGTTGGCCTTGGACTGCATGGCGCGCATGGGGCTTACATCCTTTTTCAGCTTCGCGTCCTGCCGCTCCACCTCATCGCGCATCATGTCGGCGGCAATGCAGCCCACCGCCGCAGCCGCCAGCGTGACGGCAAAGAGAATCACGCCAACCCATGTGGGTACCCACTTGGCCAGCGCCATGACCAGCAAGCCCAGCACCAGCTGCACCGTCAGATACACCACGCCGAGGCGGGCGATGGGGAAGCCGTAGAACTTGCTGCGGACACTCTCGCCGTTGCGGAAGGAAATTTTGAAAATGTAGAGCTGTGCGAGAAATGCGATGAGGGTAAACACAAAGCTCAGCCAGTAGGTCCCGTTTTTCACAAAGGGTACGGCCAGCACGATGACAAGCCATGCCGCCAGTACGATGCCGAGAAGGACCAGCCCACGCACGCTATTCTTGTTTTTCATATCCATGCTCCTCCTTTATGTAAGCCGCCGGCTCATTCGCCCCGCTTTTTGCCGCAGTTGGGGCAGAAGTTGCTCTTGATGTTCGTCTGACCGCAATCACAGGCCCAGCCCGCGTCCGGCGCGGGCTTTTTCGCGCCGCAATCCGGGCAGAAATTGCTGGTGATATTGGCCGCACCGCAGCTGGGACAAGTCCATCCGTTCTGCGGGACAGGCTTTTTCGCGCCGCAGTCGGGACAGAAGTTGGAGGTGATATTCGTCCGTCCACAGGCGCAGCTCCAACCACCCGCGGAGGCGGCTGCATCAGGAGCAGGTGGGGTGATCCCGCTGAAAACGGGGTTCAGGGCGTCCTTGGTCATGTTGACCACGCCGCCCATAGCGCCCAGTGCCACACCCAATCCGGCAATGTCGCCCAGACCGCTGCCGCCGCCATTGGAGCCCATTTCACCCAAGCCTGCGGCGTAGGCCTTCTGCACCTCGGATTGCAGCACGTCCTTCTGGGTGTAGCCCTTGGCACGCATGATCTCCGCCTCGGTGAGGCCCGCCATACGCTGTGCCTGTGCCTCCGCCTGCGCCTTGATGACCGTCCGCTCCGCCTCCCGGCGTGCTACCTCTGTCTCGGTTGTCTGACGCTCCAGCTCCACCTTGCGCTGGGCGGCGGTAATGGCCGCCTTGCTCTCCTCCTGCGCAGTGCGGTAGGCCGCCTCGCTCTGTGCCTGCACGGTCTTGGCCGCGGCCTCCGCCTGGTAGGTGCGGGTCTGGAGCATGACGGTGTGCAGCTCCCGGATGCGCTTGAAGTTGGGATCGTCCTCCGGCAGTACGATGTGGGTCACATAGAACTGCGGGATAGTCAGGCCGTACTCCTCAAACCCTGGCAGGATCTTCTGCCGCAGGTCGGCGGAGATGTCGTCCACCCGCTCGTCGATCTCCAGCAGGTCGATCTGCTGATTCTTGATGATGGCGGGCAGATTGCTGCGCACCGCGTTGACGATCAGCGGGCGGAAGGCGTTCTGCACGGACTTGGTAAAGCCCGCCTGGTCACCCCATGCGATGCCACTCATGGTGCCTACCAGCTTCAGAAGTAGCTTGCGGGCGTCGGACACCTGCAAATTCAGCTCGCCGGAGGCTCCGATCTCCAGCGGCACGCTGGTCAGCGGATCGATGAACCGCACCTTGTCCGGCGTGCCCCACTTGATGGCCATCTGCACCGTCTTGTTGATGAAGTAGACCTCACTGTGGAATGTGCCCTCGGTGTCGGTGGGCAGATTATAGAGCTTTTCCAGCAGGGGCAGCTGCTGGGTCTCCAGCGTGTAGCGGCCCGGCCCGAACAGATCCAGCGCCTGCCCGTCCCGGAAGAAGATAGCCTCCTGACTTTCGTGGACGATGAGCTGAGAGCCGAAGTTGAAGTCCTCGATGGGGTGCTTCCACACCAGCGTTTCGTTGTCGCCCTCATACTTGATGATGCTGGCAAGGCCGTCCTTGCGGATACTCTCCTGCATGATCTGCGCGGGAACATCGTTGTCGTAGTCGCACACGGGGCAGACGAAGTGTGCCGCCGCCTTGGACGTGCGCAGCCGCACGCCGCACTGGCCGCAGGAGAACTCCGCCATCTGGTTCTGCTCGTCCATGGTGTTGATAGGCTCATGGCAGACGGGACACAGCGCCTTGTCGCCCTTGGTCTGGTCAAAGATCACCGTGTTGCCGCAGTGGGGGCACTGCCGGGACGCCATCCTGTCGGTGCGGACATTGATGGTGTGGCCGCAGGCGCAGTCGATCTTTTTCCGGGCAAAGAACCCGGTCTTACCCTCGGCAAACTTGCCGCAGCTGGGACATTCTATTACAAATTTAGCCATGATGTTTCTCCTTTTCTTCGTTTGGAAAGTAAAGTTTGAAATCTCGTTGTTCGGCAGCTTTATACCATGGCATGGCTTTGGCTGCTTCACTGTTACACCTAAAGCTCTTGCTTTTAAGGTCGATATCAAGTAAAGCCGCATCGTACATCTTGTGGTGATTTGCGCACAAGCAATATCCATTGTGCGGGTCGTCCGACCCGCCATCTTTTACACTTTCCATATGTGCCGCTTCGAGAATTTTGACTTCCGTTGCGCCGCAAACAATGCAACGATTTCCCCACTGCTTGAGAACTTCACTTCTAAATTTAGGTGATCGTCTTGCACGCACGGCTACATCAATTTCGCGGAAACTTTTTGGAAGCATCTCGTCAATCCTGTCAATTTCTTGCAGCTTGCCATTTGCCCGTGCATATAAACATTTCTTACCTTCCGGGATGTTATCAATGTTTGGAATAAGATACTCATCATAGTGCTGACAAAACTCGAGCAACGCAGATTTACCTACTATGAGTACTTTCTCAACACATTTTTTAACGCCCGTCCTCTTTATCTCTTTGTAAAACTCCTCAATGGAATTTTCATCAAACGGTTTTTCTAAGCGCCTATTTACATCGGCACCCATCGAAAGTGTGGTTTTTGAATTCCGCGAGTGTATATGGTGGTGAACCGCTCCGTTCCAAACGATAAAAACCTCTTTTTTGTAGTTGTAACTGACAACTACTTGTTCAGACGGGGGAAGCTGATTGCTGGCAGTATATCCTCCATCATTACTCTCTCCCATAGCAACACAGGTACAAGCATTTGGAATATTCCGAACAACAATTGTTCTCGCTCGGCTTGGCCAATGGGCGGTCATTTCCTTTGGTTGCTTTGTAGTCGGCGAACTCATCTCGATCAACTCCTGTTTTAGTTAGGGCTTGTTTCCTAAGCAGTTTAAGTCGTCTGCTTCGCTCAATGGCGTAAAAATATAAAGAACAGAGTTATGGAAATTCAATAATCTTTTTCCTTGTGGCACTGTACACATTTCTTCGTAAAGAGTCCTTTGAATTCGCCGCCGCAATGCTGGCAGCGACCAGCGGTACGCCATTGGGTGCGCATTTCGGCGTGTTTTTCAGCGGCTATGCGAATATCATTTGCACGTTTTTCGGCGGCAAGGCGTCCCTCTGTACGCCGCTTCTCTTCGGTTTCCAGGTCGTCAGCCTGCTTGAGATACTTGGCGCGTAACTCATCGGCATCGCGCCAGCCTGGAATACCGGCAAGCCACTTTGCAGCCTCTCGTAAGGTATTGAAGGAGTTTGGGGTTTCTTGCACAATGGTATCCGCCGTATTGTAGATGGTATCCTTACGGCATACTTCCGCACTCTCCAAGCACTGCTGATGTAACTCGCCGGCATTGCGATAGGTTAGAATCCTGGAAAACAATTCTGCTGCCCGCTCATAATCCGTCCTATTTTTTGCTATACTCATGCGCTGCTGAGCAGAGGTATAGATTACATTTTCCGCCCGCTCCAAGCAAGTATCTCTCAGTCTATCAGCGTCGCGGTAGTTAGGGATCATAGCAAATGCTTCCGCTGCCCGTTTATAATCCACTTCGTTGAGTGCTGTATCCATGCGCTGTCGGGCGGTAGTGTAGAGACCGTTGAGCCGGTTTTCCTCGTTCCGCTGTTTGATGTGGGCGGTATAACCCTCCAGCGTGCCGCGAAGCGCCTCATCACCAAACCGCTGCACCTTCTGATAATTACTGTTATCATCAAACGGCTGCTCCTGATTTGCCAATTCTCCCTGTCTGCGGGCATGCAGCTCCGCCATCAGTTTGTAGAGATACGCCGTGCCGTTTTTCGGTTCCATGTCCAGCACTTTTTCACAGTATGTATCCGCGTTATCCCAATCACCATCCGCAAGGAACATTTCAGCGCGTTCCAACAGCGAAGTGACCGTTGGATTTACCGTGGGAGCAGGAGCTGCCGTTGTGTCCGCAGCAGGCGCAGCGCCCGCACCTTTCCCCATGATCTTGTCCACGCCCCGCAGAAGATCCTGCATCGCACCTACCTTGCCCATGTCCTGCGCCTGCAGCTTGGCGAACTCCTTGGGCATATCGTAGGCGTCGATGCCCTTGTAGCATGGGATCAGGTGCTTGCTCTTGTCCTTGGTCATCAGCTGCAAATAGCGGCTCCACTCGTTTTTCACCCACACCGCGTTGTAATACTCATAGTCCGTACCGAAAGCCAGCATGATCTTGGCGCTGTGCAGCGCGGCGAAGATGTACGGCTCATACTCCGTGCCCAGCTTGTCCTCCAATGAAATGCGGCTGAAAAACACCCGGTAGCCCTTTTCCGCCAGCGCGTCGTATACATCCTGCGCGATGACGCTGTCCACGGTACGCTGGCCGTCCTCGGCAGTCTCCTTGTAGCAGATGAAAATGTCGTAGGGCGGCTCTTTGCCGGATACCTCCACGATGCCCCGGCGCAGCTCCTCGATGGCCTTGGCCTCGTCCCGGTAAACACGCCGCGCCACGGCGTCGGCGTTCTCCAGCGCCTGCTCGAAATCGCTGTCCTCCATCACGCTGTCAAAGCTGGAGCGGTGGCAGGTGGGAATTTTCTTTCCTGTGGCGGGGTCGTCCACATACTCGATGCCGTAGCGGCACAGCACAAGACCCCAGTAGGCCTCGGCCTCCGTGGGGAAGTCCGCCACGATGCTCTCATACACACCAGCGGCCTTGTCGAACTCGCAGGCGAGGCGCAGCCGGTTGGCGCGGGCGAACAGCGTCAGCTTTTTCTCATTATCGGCGGCGGGCACCGTCTGCTGAGAACCACAGTATTCGCACACGGCGACGCTGCTGCCCTCGATCAGCTCCAGATCTCCACCACACATTTTGCATTTGATAACAGACATTTCTCTTTCTCCCCTCGTTTATTTCTGCGGACGGTCAGTTCCGTCCTGTCGTTCCGATACTTCCATGTGTTCTAATGCGAACTCAAAGCACTTCACCATGATCTCGTTGCGGGTGCAGCCCACATACTTGGCGATTGCGTCAATATCCCGGAGCATATCCTTGGGCAGACGCATGGAGATCACGGCGGATTTCTCTGTATACTTCTTCGGCCGGATGATCAATTTTGGCACAGCCATAGCAACACCTCCCGGGTGGTCGAAATTACGCACATCGATTATGCTACAATTGTATTCTGCTGATAATATGCGCGGAGCATAGGGTGGTGAATAATAGGAAAATTCGGCGAATGATACATAAAAGCCACTCTAATTTGTGCATATTTAACGCCATGCGTCCGGAGCCGAATTGACGATAAGAAAGAACGGCACGAAGGGGTACCCTTCGTGCCGTTCTTTGTTTTGCATTTTCTGATTCGCGTTTGTTCTTACATTTTGTCTCTGTTTACAAAATCGTCCCGGATGACCTTCAGAGCGTCTTTCTCGGAGAGCTTTCCAGCAAGGTACGCATCCCGTGCCTCCGCTGCATTTTCCAACCACTCATAATACTCCGCATAGTCGAAGCCAATGTCCTCCGCTGCATCACGGGGTCGTCCACCTCCGCACCGGGGATATACAGCCACGCCACGGCATCGGGGTTCCTGCTTTTGGCATCGGCAAGCTCCGCCTGCCGGTTGACGGTGGGAATGGGGGTCGCCTCCACCTTGGAGGTGCCGGAGGGAGCTTCAATGGGATCGGGATCTTTCTGATAGCAGCCCATGACTGCCGTGGTCATAGCAAAGAGAAGGACTGCCATGCAGATGATAGGAGGAATGTTTTTTGTGATTCTTTTCCTAATGCTGTCTCCTTACCGCGCTGGGATAGCGGCGCAGCTTAAAATGTCATTGATTACTTCTTGTAGTGAAAAAGGAACAGCGCAGCTTCCGGGCAAATACCCGGAAGCTGCACTGTTTCTTGGCCTTTAAGGCATGATAAGACGATTACCGTGCGCGTTTTCTCTTATGGTGGACGGCACCGGCCAGCGTAAGGGTGCTTGCCAGCAGGAGGGCGCTCCACAGCGGAAGATTGCTGCTGTCTCCGGTGCGGGCGCTGGCAGTGCCCTTGACGAAGATGACCTCAATGGTATGGGTTCTGCTGACATTCTCAAAGGTGTAGGACTGTACCGCGCCGATGCTCTTGCCGTCGATCTTGACGTTGGAGACGGCATAGCCCTTATCCGGGGTGATGGTGAAGGTCTGATCCCGGCCCTCACGGACGCTGATGCTGCCGGAGGGAGAGATAGAGCCGCCAGCCCCGGCAGTCGCCTCGATGGTGTAGTAGCTGTAGCCGCTGCTGCCACCGCCGTCAGTGTAGGTCCAGTGGGCGTAGACGGTGGTATTTGCAGAGAATACGGTATCCGTCGTGATCTTTGTGCCGCCGCTCTTTTTGGTGTACCAGCCGTCAGGCTCCATGATGGAAATGGTAAACTCGGGTTCAATAACTTCCGGCTCCCTGCCTGCACACTGGGTAAGGTCATCCTTACAGAGCGGGCAATCGGTATTGACTGCACCATCCACACATTTCTTCGTGCAGGTACATACCTTGGGTTCTGTGGGCTGTTCTGGCTCCGTGGGCTGTTCCGGCTCCGTAGGCTGTTCGGGGTCAGTAGGCTGTTCTGGTTCCGTAGGCGGCTCCGGCTCCTTACCGGCACACTGGGAAAGGTCAGACTGGCAAAGGGTGCAGTCCGGGTTCACAGCACCGTCCTGGCACCGATCCGTGCAAATGCAGGCTGCCGGTTCTTCTATGGGAGGAGCGGTACAATAATCAAGTGCGGTGGCACAGGCAGGACACTGGGTATTGTGATCCTCCTTTGTGCATTGCTTTTCACAAAGACAGGGAAGGTTATCCGGTTCCGACTCCTGCCCGGTACAGTTTTCCGCATGGTCTTTACACACCGGACACGCCTGATTCGGCACTTCCGTGGTGCATTTTGTGTCACAGATACACTCCGGCAGTTCCTCCGTTTCTGCTGAAACAGGCAGCGCCGCCATCCCCAGCAGGGGCACGGTAAGTAAGAGCATGGACAACATCAGACAAACTGTGCCCACCAAACGCTTACGCTTCTTCATATTCATTTTCATCGTCCTCCTTCTTTTCCATAAAATCAGGCGTCCCGGCAGTGGAGCTGCGGAACGCCTTGATAAATGCGGCAAGTTCTTCCGGGGCTACATCCAGCCCACGAACCATGCCGACAATTTCTGTGTTTTCCAGTTCTGTTTTTTGCTGTTCCAGCTCCCGTAAATGGGTCTGCTGGGCAGAAATCTTGGTTTTGACCTTTTCAATCTCTGCAATGACCTTCTGTAATTTGTTGTTCAAGTGATACTACCTCCTTTAATTCAAACGCCCGAAAGCGTAAAAGTGCTGTGTCCAGTAACTGCTGTCAGTCCGTGCGTACTGGATCGGGGAGCCGCAGTGAATCATCATATTGCTGTCTCTTATACACATCTCCGAGCCCACGA
>ERZ1027188.740-NODE-740-length-11891-cov-6.151403_pt1 | contig 11891 bp, 10 predicted proteins | sample MGYA00519273_ERZ1027188 | MGnify/ENA primary metagenome ERZ1027188 (study PRJEB26926, sample SAMN06164623) | human gut metagenome | biome: ENVO:00009003; feature: ENVO:2100002; material: ENVO:00002003 | host: Homo sapiens | place: USA | collected 2012 ... | reverse complement strand
AAATACCGGCATCCAGACACCCCTGCATGACAACCGCATTGTAGCGGCTGCTGACGGGGAGCAGTTGGTCGCGGTACGGTGCGTTCATGGTGTAAACCATGATTTCATGCGGCGTGCCATCTGCATCCGTAACCGTCATGGTTTCCTTGTCATAGAATGTCGGGTAGCCCTCGTAACAGTCAAGCTGTGATTCGTCATGGTCGGTGACAGACCAGATCAGTCCTTCAACGCTTGCGCCCTCTTTGGGCAAAATCGTCAGGTAGCCGCTCCGGAATGCCAGCTCATAGTCATCCAGCTTGGCAGTGCCTACCACCCTTGCTTCGGGACAGCGGTAGGCCATCTGATCAAAATTCAGATTGGAGCCATAGGCAAAGTATTCTTTTCGAGACATTGGGTTTCTCCTTATCTGACCTCGTCAGTGCGGGGCCGTGGTTGATTGCTGGGATACAGCGACTTGTCGTGCCGCCACGCTTTGTCACCGGGCAGGTTCTTCAGCAGGTGCATTCGCACATTCTTATACTCCGGGCCGATCAGCCCCAGCCGCAGCAGAAAGGTGCGGAAGGTGAACGCCGGATTATCCCCGATGGGCGTTTTCCGGAACTGCGTGTACTTCTGGTTGATGCCCTGCGCCGAGATTGCCATAGCCAGAATGATGTTTGCTTTCGCTTCACCCGCATGGAGCGTGGAGTTGAACAACCGCCATTCGATTGTACCGTGATAGAATACAGAATGCATATTGCAAGCCCTGTACCGTGACGAATGGTAGTGATAATCACTCCCATCCCTCCCTTGATACCAGCGGTCTTTCAGTTGATCCATACTCGCGCCGCTGGGCAGCTTGCGGATTTCTTCCAGAATTGGTTCATCCACCGCCTGACAGTAGCTGTCGATGCGGGCAGGGTTGACTTTGAGTGCTGCAAATAGAATGTCCTCTTTTGAGTACATAATGGACAGCACATTTTTGAGGCTCTGCGGCGTGTGCTTGCTTGCATCCACGTGGACATGCATTCCGCAGCTGTCGTTTACGATACCACCTGCGCGGCGTAAGGAACGGACAACCTCCTGCAGCTTTTCCATCTCGCCGTATTCGAGTTTCGGAGAGTTCAGTTCAACCTTGTAGGTCTCCCCAATAAGAACAGCCCGCCTACGGCATTCGGGATGGATGCTGCCGTCCCGGACGATTTTCCACTCTTTACCGTCCAAATCTTTGACCCTGTAGGCATCGTAGCCACCGCCGGAATGCTCGGCGCAGGTGCCAAACAGGTCGGCCAGTGTTTGGGCTGCCGTGGCGCGGTTTATCCCGGTCAGTTCAATTTCACAGCCAAAATACTGGTCACGGAAATCAAGGGGCAAGCGCCTCACCCCGCAGTTCTGCGTCCATCTTGGCAATGCGCCGCCCGATGGCTTCCACCACATGGACCGTCACGCCGTTGCCAGCCTGTTTGTAGGCTTGGTTATCGCTTTGAATGGCAAGCACCGTGTCGATGCGGTCATCTGCCCAACCCTGCAGCCGCAGACATTCGCGCGGTGTCAGGCGGCGGATGCGCCCCTCGTACAGAACACCGTGACGGTCTTTTGTGGTAAGTGTATGCATGGGTGCGCCAGGCTTACCGGTGCGTTCGGTGTTGCGGGCGAGGTCGGACTTGATGGGATTTTTGACCGGGCGAACTTCAACAGTGCCTTGTTGGCAGCCCGTTGTAAGTGTATGCGCAATCTCTTTGCCAACCCGACCGCGCCGACTGTTGACTGTGGCGTAGCTCAGGTCGATGCTGTCACCGACCTGTGCCATCTGGTAGCCGGTTTTTGTGGCGCACTTGATCGGCACTCCCACCTCGTACAGCCCGGTCTTGCCGCCGAACCCGCCCGGATTGGCAGCCAGCGTACAGCTTAATCCTTCGGGGGAGTAGACTCGTTCTCCTTGGTGACCGCCGTGGGTTTGAATAAGAGAACCTCCTGTTGTTTCGGTGAAAGGAAATACTTTTCCTCTACATCGCTCATCAAGATATCCGACAATGTACACGCGGTTTCTTGACTGGGGGACGCCGAAATCTTTGCTGTTAAGACATTGCCATTCCACGCCATACCCCAGTCGGTCCAGCGTGTTGAGGATTGTCGCAAATGTCCGCCCTCCGTCATGAGATAACAGGCCGGGTACATTATGAGTTGTAAGCAATTATGTAAAGTCTCCTTTCGTAAATGATGTAGATACGTTTCAAATTTGTGTTTCGCTGTGCATAATTTTCCTTTATACTTTGTTTATCACAGATATAAAGGAGGCCAACTATGCCAAGTCAAAAGAGTATCCCTATCTCAGAATTAATCACTACAGCAAATTCAGAATTATTGCGACTAGATTTCAAGCGTAGTGCATTACAAATTTACTGTGCTGAATTCAGAAAGTTTTCAGATTACTACAGCAATGAGAAAATTCAGGACTATACTGCAACGACTGGACGGGAATATTTTCAATCCATCTATGGCGTAAATATTGCAAGTCCACGACTCCAGCTAACAAAGTCGCAATCTGCCACGCGCAGAGCGATCCGCCTTTTAGACGACATCTTCCAGTTCGGATACGCACTTAGATATTGCCACCGCAGTTATACAGTCAATCCAGAGTATGACATTTTGCTGGAGAGCTATCTTATGAAGTGCAGAAAGAAGCATAATTCACAGGGAACACTACGCACAAAGCAGATGAAGCTATGCCAATTTTTTGAGTATATAGAGGGCCGCAACATTCAGCTTGCATATTTGACATCTGCAGATCTCTCGAATTTTATGACTACTCTTTGCCGTTGGCGTCGGCCAACACTTTACACGACTGCCAGTGTGCTGAAAGACTTTTTGCGCTATCTTTATGAGTCAGAGCAGTTCACAAAGGATTTATCTGCAGATGTTCCCAAACCTAAGATTTACACAGATGAGGACATTCCTGAAACATGGACTCCCGCAGAAGTAAAGCAACTGCTATCTGCTGTTGACAGGAGTAATCCAATTGGAAAAAGAGACTATGCTATGTTTCTTCTTGCGATCCTGCTGGGGATGCGGGCGGGCGATATTTGTAACCTGAGATTCAAAAACTTGGATTGGAACCAAAAGCTGATTACTTACACGCAGCAAAAATCCGGAAAAGTCAGTGCTTTGCCGTTGCTGCCTGTGATTGGAGAAGCAATTATTGACTATTTAAGAAACGGTCGGCTTGATTCCAATTGTGACAATGTCTTTATTCGGCACCTTCATCCCTATGGTGGATTCCAGTCCAGCGCTGCCGTATCTTCTGCGCTTAAGAAATACATTACATACGCAGGTCTGACAAGAAAAAATCGAAAAGCGATCCATTCGCTGCGACGTACCCTTGCAAGTACACTCTTGATGGACGGCACACCACTGTTGACGATTTCTAATATTCTCGGCCATTCCAGTCCCAAAACAACCACAGGCTACACAAAAGTAAATCTTCCCGCCCTGCGCAAATGCGCATTATCTTATGGAAAGTGGGAGGCTTCTGCATGACTGCTAAGATGCTACTGGAACAGTATATGGCAGAGCGCCATGCGCTTGGGTTTGTGTCAAAAACCGACGAAGGATGCATTCGGCGTTTCCTGCGTGATTACAAGGAACCAGAAGATGGAAAAATTGTTTTCTCTAAGGAGTACGTCCTTGAGCATATTGGAACGGGCTTAAACCAAAAGGCAAACACTGTACTCCGAGATGTCAGCGCAATAAATGGATTCTTGAATTTTGTAATTCGAAAAGGTTTTACCGCATACAAAATTCCGCCCAAATCTATGCCCAAAGAAGTGCGCAATTTCAGGGCCTATATATTTACTGACGCTGAAATTGAAAAGATGTTGGATTCTGCAGACCATTTTCCTGTATGCACGCAAAACCCGGTAAAAAAGTACCAGATTCCAGTAATGTTCCGCATGCTGTTTAATTGCGGACTGCGTACCTCTGAACTGTTGAATCTGCGCGTCTGTGATGTAGACTTTACCGAAAAAGTTCTTGCAATTCGTGACACAAAATTTCACAAAAGCCGTCTGGTGCCTTTTACGGATGCCGTTGCAATTCCGCTGGCTAACTATTTAGAATTGTTTCCGCCTGCCTCAAATGAAGCAATACTTTTTGCCAGTTGCTGTTCTCGCAGTAAAGGAGAACAGTATGGAGCCTCTTGGATACACACACAATTCCGGACACTTTTAAGAATGTCCGAGATTCCTTACGGAGGGCCAGATAGAGGGCCTCGGCCACATGATATGCGCCATACATTTGCTGTTCATTGCCTAAATAGCTGGGTTCTTGCAGGCGAAGATTTGACGGCAGGGCTTCCCGTTCTTTCAACTTATTTGGGACACAACGACCTATCCGGAACGCAGCGATATCTCCAGTTGACTGCACAAATGTATCCGGATATTACACAAAAATTGGAAAAACAATTCGGTGAGTTGATTCCAACAATGGAGGTGCCAAGATGAAGTCGCTTGATTTCGCACTACTTTTGTCGAAGTATCTTACACAATATTTGCCTGCACAGCGAAACTTGAGCAGCAACACAATCTGTTCCTACCGAGACACATTTAAATTGCTGCTGATATTTTGTCGAGATATACAGGGGTTCAATATTGCAAAATTACCAATGACTCAGCTAGATAGAAAATGTATTGAGGACTTTATTTTGTGGCTTAGGAACATCCGAAAATCTTCGCCTTCCACATGTAACCAACGGCTTTGCGCAATCCATGCATTCTTTGACTATGTTATGGTCGAAGAGCCACAGTTTATGGAACAGTGCATTCAGATACACAATATTCCCAAAATGGTTTCGTCCGCTCCTCCCGCAAAATACCTTACACCCGATGCATTACGCTGTTTGTTGGCTACCCCCGACATTACAACGCCAAAGGGACGCCGACACCTTGTTCTTCTTACGGTTTTATACGACACGGCAGCACGTGTAAGTGAATTAGCCGATATTCGTATGCGTGATGTTAGACTTGATTCGCCTGCAGCAATTACCTTACATGGCAAGGGAGGAAAGGTTCGCACTGTTCCGCTGATGAAGCAAACAGTAGAATTGCTGCAAAGCTACTTTACGGAAAATGGTATTACGCCCCAAAAAAGTCCGGACATGCCATTGTTTTGGAGTGGGAATTACCGCAAGCTGACGCGCTCTGGAATTACATATATTGTCCAGAAGTATGCAGCTGCGGCACAGGCAATCTCAACTGATATTCCTGCCACTATATCTCCACATGTGTTCCGGCACACAAAAGCCATGCATTTAGTTCAAGCAAATGTAAACACTATTTATATTAAAGATTATCTCGGCCACGCAGATATTTCCACAACAGAGGTATATGCCCGTGCAGATAACGAAGCAAAACGTGCGGCACTGGAAAAAGCCTCTCTATGTTTGGAATTACCTTGCGCTTCGAATTGGGAGCAGGACGCTGATCTTATTGCATGGCTTTCATCTCTTGGCTGAAAGAAACATATTATGCACAGTGAAGCAAAGCAAAAACAGCCTTGCTCCGCTGTTTTTTGGAGGTGCTATACATATTTGATTTGTGTACATAATGTACCTTATGCACTTCTGCACATAAGGTACATTTTCAAACAGCAGATACGGAGGCTTCCGGGCTTCAGCCAATCGGGCCAGTTCAAAGAAGAGAGTGCCGCGCGGATCTCCGAATCCTTTTCGGGTTCCTGCAATGCTGAAAGTCTGGCAAGGAAAACCGCCGCAGAGTAACTGGAAATCGGGCATGTTGGCAAACTCGTCCAGGATCAGACGGACATGGACGGGCAGTCGCCCACCGTAGAAGTCATCCGCCTTGTCGCAGAGCAGATTGAAAAGCTGACTATACATGAGGGCAGCCACGAAATTGAAAGTGCTGTCCGTATCTGACAGGATCACAAACAGCGCCGTCTTTTGGTCGCCCAGGGTATCCAGTTCCAGTTCGTCATATTCCATCAGGTCCCGCAGCTCCTTGATATCGAAGGGAGCAAGCCGGGCACCGCAGGAAATGAGGATGGATTTTAAGGTCTTGCCCGCCGCCATCTTGAATTTGCGGTACTGCTTCACGGCGAAGTGGTCCGGCTCCCGTTCTTCCAACTGAGAAAAGAGCAGGTCCACCGGGCTTTGATAAGTCTCGTCATCCTCTCTGGCTTCACTGGCATTGATAAGGTCCAGAAGTGTGATGAAATTCTTTTCTTCCTCCGTAGCCTCATACCAGATGTAGCCGATCAGCGCGGAATAATAGAGGCGTTCCGCTTATAGTGATAGGTAATCCTTTGAAGTTATCGCCGGATTTTCCCCCACTCCACACCGGACGTGCGACTTTCACCGCATCCGGCGTTCCATCGGTTGTTTTCACAAGCATTTAATCAATCACCAAATGAAATGTTAGTTTTCTATTGCGGACAAACCAGCCTGCTGGCGCAGACTGTTCACTTTTAACATCAGTTCCTTTGTTGCCTTGAGCGTGTCGGCTATCTCTTTTAGCTCATTCTTAGGACACTCTTGCAGGAGTGGAAGAAATCTATTATGGAACAAAATCATATTTCGATAGCGTTCCTTGCCGCCCAATTCTGCCGGTGTTTTCAGCCAGCATACTATGTCAGCCGCATTTTCAAAGAGTTCCCCACTTAGCGCACATTTTCCACGTTGAGCCGAGAATAGTGAAATCCTGCTGTCAGTAAGTTCTGTGCTTCGCCCCATAGACGGTTGATTCCTCAAACCTGATAGAACAGATGAGTTCATACTTAGGTTCGTGTGTATCAATGCCCGTCCCTCTACCGTGTAACTGCAAACCGCCGCTTTCTTTGCCATCGGTATCTTGTTCTTGATGTATGCGATAGGGTAGATAGGTTGGTCGATTCCAGATACATACCGTATCATTGCCGACTTTCCAAACCGTTCTTTTTCGCTCTCGGTCATTGCGCCGCCCTCTCGAACAAGTCTGCACCCGGTTTCTGTATTGAGCCGATTTGTTAAAACTGTCATGACCTGTCTGTGGATTTTCCTGCAATCAATGCTGATGCAGGTGGCAAGTTGAAAATAATTCTGTATTCCCAGAACCATTGAATTGTACAGCCGTATTTCGTCCAAAGGTCTTTTTCCCTCTGGAGGTCGGGCAATTCGTTTCGCCTGTTCCACCAGTTTTTGCCTTTCCAGTTCCAACTTTTTGTCACAGATATGAGATTGCACGATGTACTTCCTGCTTTTCGGTCTGACTCGTATCTTAAACCCAAGAAACTCTGAATAGCGTTTTCTAACATTGACTATCCTTGTTTTCTCTGGCGATACCTCCAACCTCAGCCTCTCGGTTATCCATGCCGTTACAGCCTCTTTCGTTCTCAAAGCGTCCTCTTTATTCCGGCAGAAAATTCTGAAATCATCTGCATATCTCACGATATACATTTCTTTCAACCCTGTTTTCCTCATTTTGAGGAATGCCTTGCTCCGGTCAAAAGTAATCGAGTTTCTGATTTTCCTCTCATACCCGTATTCCTTTACAAGAGGGTGGTTCTGCCATTGGCTCTCAACCCATTTGTCCAGTTCATTCAGCACGATATTGGCAAGCAACGGTGAAATGATACCGCCTTGCGGAGTGCCTTTGTCTGGAATGAGTGTAGTGCCGTCTGGCATTCTAATCGGTGCTTTCAGAATCCGCTTGATAATAAAAATCAACTGTTTGTCGTGTATTCCCATTGCCCATATTTGCCGCATTAGCTTGCTGTGATTTACGTTGTCGAAAAATCCTTTTATATCAAACTCAATCACATAATGCAGGTTCATGCGTTGAAGCATGGTGTAAGTTTTCTGCACGGCGTGTTCCACGGAACGGTTCGGGCGAAAGCCGTAACTGTTGTCGCTGAATTTCGCTTCGCAGATTGGCTCTATGACCTGTTTGATACATTGCTGTACCAGCCTGTCCCAGATACAGGGAATACCTAACGGTCTGGTTTTTCCGTTTGGTTTCGGAATGTCTTTGCGTCTTACCGGCTTTGGGCGGTATCCGTGCTGACTTCCTGTGACAATAAACCTCACTTTCTCTGCAACTGTTTCGGGCGGTAAACACCCGATGTCACTGATGTTTTTGTTGTCTGTTCCTGCTGTGTAGCTTCCTCCGTTTGCTTTGATGTTCCGATATGCCAGAAGAATGTTGTCCCGGCTCAGAATTAAATCCATAAGGTCGGTAAAATTTTCTCCCTCCAAACTTCGATGATAGAGTTCATCAAAAACTGGCTGCATACCGTAATACTCGGCATGACGTAAGTCATCTACACATAGAGTTTTGTTTTTCTTTGGCATAAGGCATCACCTCCTTTTTGCGAAAGTGACCCTTTTGGTCTTACTCGAATCCTTATGTTGGATTGAATAATGCCTGCTTATCTCAACCGACTTGTGGCCATTCCTCCGTAGCTCACATAACGCAAGCACATCATAGGTTCGACCACTACTTTTCAGCAGCAGTTCGTCTGCTTATTGTTTTTCGTCAGACTATTCCTTGCGGAATCTGCTGCCTTTCCTCGTTCCGATAGTTCTATCTGTTCATACATACCCATAGGTTCCTGCTATAGACCTGTCGGCTTGCCTGTGCCTGTAACACAGCATGGTCGTTCGTAGGATCAATTTCTACTAAACCACACCGACTGCGCATTAACGCACCCACACATTTCTGCGTGGTCTTCTTTTAGACCTGTACATTCGCAGGTTCGTCAGTCCGCCCGCCAAAGCGAACATTCTAACCATAGGTATCTTATAGACTCTCGGCTTATAGGTAACACAGTCTGCCTCCAGACCGCTTTCGACCACTTTAGGCAGTGGTTACGGTTACTCTCAGCCTTTGTCATGGGGCTTCGTACACCAGCCATTACAGCTAATGCACGCCCATCAAGGGTAGGCGTTTCAGGGCGTTACCCCGTCATTCCACCTATCAAACTACCAGTTCTCCGAACAACGGAAAACCGTTGCTCGTGCGCAGACTTTTTACCGTCTGCGAACGAGTCGCACTGACCCAGAAATCTTCCGAAGATTTTTCGCCTTCGCCCTTCGTGTTCATAATCAGGGCGTTTACCAGCTTTAAGATATCTTTCTCTGATCGGATATAAGCCAGCGGATTGTATTTCATGGATTTTCGGAAGTTTATCAGGTTGAGGCACTTGATACGGTATTTCTTCCGTTCCAGGAAAGTGCCGATCTCCGGCAGCAAGGTTCCTTTCGGATCGGTGCAGACATAGGATGAATGAGCTTGCAGCAGCGACGGCTTGCAGAAGAACCGCGTCTTGCCGCTGCCGGAACCGCCGATCACCAGAATGTTTTTATTTCTGGCATACTTCGGCTGCTTTGGACGGCTCGCCATCGTAATCCGTTCCGTCTGCGTCATGGGGATGTTCTGGAAAAAGTCCTTGTCCATGTAGGGAGCGATATCTGCCGCCGTACCCCAGCGGGCAGAACCATACTCGATCCCGTGGCGATACTTCTTAGCGTTCTTGCCTTTCAGGTAGACCGCCATGCGAAGGATCACCGCACCCGCTATGCCGATCAGCAGGTCCGTGGGATGGAAACTGAGCCACGGGGAGGAAAGGGCTGCCGTGAAGCCGTCCCCAATGGAGAGCAGCTTGCCGGAAAGGTCAGCACCGGGCGCAAGCCGGAAAGCCTGTGCCAGCTTATCGAAGGGATACACGAACAGAAGATACGGGAGATTCAGCAAAAACAGTTTTTTCATGTTCATCTCTGCACGCTCCGATCTTTGACCTTTACTTTCTCCCGGTCAATGGTGCGGTGTTCCACTTTCTCCGCCGCCTGTTCCTTCGCCTGGGTCAGCCGTTCCCGGATGGAGGGCTTTTCCTCACGGCTCATTTTCCGGCTGGCAAACTCCTGAAATGCCGCTGTGATGGCATCCGCGTCCCGGCTTTTGAAAAAGACCAGGTAACGAGGCTGCTCTGCAGTGGTGTCCTTTTTCAAGGCAAAATCCACATGGTATTTCTTCGCCACACGGGAGAAAGCCTTGATATTCTTGTCACTGATCTCGATATTGGCAAGACCGGCGTTCTGGCTGGCAAGCTGTTTAAGACTCTGCCTGCCGCGGTAGATTTTGGGTTTCTGGCTTTTCTGGATTTCCTCCAGGAACTTTTTGACGGCTTTTTCAAAGACTTGCTCGCTTAGCTTGGCTCCGTCAACAATGAGCGTTACGGCGCCCCGCGTTACTTCCTCTTGCATTTAGCCTCGCCCCCTTTGCCCGTCCCCGTACATATCGTGCTGCACCAAGGAAGAATAGTAGCTGTTGATGGTGACTGGGGCATTATACAGCGCCGCCAGCAGATATTTCTTGATGTTGCGGACATAGGTGGTGTTGTCCTTCATGCAGTCCATGACATACTGAACATGAGAACTGTCCAGCTTCAGGAACCGGGATTTGACCACTTCTGCCGGATAATCGTCCCCGGCAATACGGATCGTCTTGCGGGCAGAACATACGGTATCCACGATCAGCTCCGTGATCTCGTCCAGCATCTCATGGTCAACACGGTCACTGTTTTTCCAGAAGTCATATTCGATATTCTCTAAAATCAGTTCTCGATAGCTTTCTCTGGCTCCCATCCCATCCGTTCCCATCCTCGCCCCTGCGGGGGTAGGGGGATTTGATTGGATAGGATTTGATACTTCCGTACTTGATAAATCAGTTCTTGATGGATCGTTACTTGATTTATCTTTATTTAATTGGGCGGGTTCTTCCTGAACAGGCGTGACCAATGTTGGGTTTGCCTGTACGGGATTTTCCCGTATAGGTTTTTCCTGTGCAGGCGTTGGCTCTTTAGGTTGCTCCAAAATGGTGTACTCAATCGAGCCGAGCTGACCGTTTGCGCCTCTGACGCGCTCACGGATCAGATAGCCGTGTTCCTCCAGCTCCCGGATGCCGCCACTGATACTGTCGATACCGTCCTTGCAGATACGGGAAAGCCCCTTCATGGTGTAGTCCCAGTTCTCCGGCAGGGACAACATGAGGGAAAGAAGCCCCTTTGCTTTCAGCGACAGGGACATATCCCGCAGATGATGGTTTGACATGACCGTGTAATCACGGGTCTTTTCAATACGGAAAACTGCCATCTTCGATACCTCCTTCCTGTGAAGATAAAAGTGTTGATTTCGATGAAAAAAGCCTCCGTTTTGCCTCTCGGATGTGTTCCATAGGAAAACATCCACGCCCGCCTGCTTGCAGCAGTCTGAGAGGGAAAAACAGAGGCTTTCGCACCCTAAGTGATACAGTTTTGAGACAGGGACAGGTGCGGGTATGAAAAAACGCCATGGGACGGTTGCCTATGGCGTGAAAACAGGAAAAGGGCGCTGATATTTGCATATCAACGCCCTTTGAGCCTGTCAGTATTTGATTGTTTCGACTTCGCACCGTGTTTGCACCATGAAAAACATTGATTTTACTGACTTCTTCAATGTTTTCTTATCTGGTGCTACCATTTGGGGCTTCCGGAATTTTTGCATGAAAAAAGCGGTTCATTGGTATTGTACCAACAAACCGCCATTAAGGATTTGGAGAGCTTATTTTGACAGTCCTCTCCCCTTCTGATATAATTTACTCTTGATTGTCGCCTCCAAATTATGAGGGAGGTGAACGCTTGAGTTTTCAGGAAATAATTTTGCTGCTTACTTTTATTGGCAGCTGCATATATGCCACCGTTTCTCTTACACTAAAAGTTCTTGAATTTCTCTTAAAAAATAAAAAGAGCCGCTGACTTAGACAGAAGTCAGCGGCAAATGAATGCACTCCACAAAGCGGCAATCATTATGAAAATAGCCTTACGTTTCCGTAAGGCTATTTTTGGTGCACCATCGGGGACTCGAACCCAGGACCCACTGATTAAGAGTC
>ERZ1027188.739-NODE-739-length-11897-cov-9.727158_pt1 | contig 11897 bp, 16 predicted proteins | sample MGYA00519273_ERZ1027188 | MGnify/ENA primary metagenome ERZ1027188 (study PRJEB26926, sample SAMN06164623) | human gut metagenome | biome: ENVO:00009003; feature: ENVO:2100002; material: ENVO:00002003 | host: Homo sapiens | place: USA | collected 2012 ... | reverse complement strand
GTCGGCATTGCGGATAGGGGGGTGATGAGCCTTTGAGTTTTAGCGGACAGCAATATAATTTTTATCATTGAACAGAGATTCCATAAGACGGGTGTAGTCAAGATGCTGCTTCCTGTAGCTCTGATACTGCGACCAGACACCCGCCGGCTTCTTCCGTTTCGTCAATAGCTTATCATCGAAATTCATATAATACATATCATGCTCGCTCGCGTCATGCGTGATATTCAGCTTCGGATTGAGAACCAGCAACTGTTGCAGCTCGTTTTCCATCGACAATATGCAACGGATGACAATCGTACTCTTCGCGTCAATATCGGCATTGCCCTTGAACACTTCAGGAAAACGTTCATACATACGACGCGCAATGTCCTTGTGTTGCTGCGCTCCGAGCGGAGAAAGCTCTCCAAGACGCTTGTATGATTCATTCCACATCACCTTAACACGGCGCAAGACATCCTGCCCTAAGGGTGTCAGTTTGCCTTCACGGTTGGCTGTTTTAAGTATAGTTAACGGCTTATCATACTCGTCATCGCCAATGAGATAGCGAGAGCCATGACGGCCGTAGTGGCTGATATAAAAGGGTTTATAGCCTTTTGGAGCCGGAGTGAGAGCCTTTTGAGCCGGTCCGGGATATGCCAGATAATTACTTGCAGAAAGACATTGATTCTGCATAATTTCATCTTTAGCCTGTTGCGCGCACACAGTTAGAGTCACAACAAAGGCCGTAACAACAATAAAGAATCTTTTCATAAATGGTGCATTTCAATATATTACTTGACAAAAATAAGAAAAAAACGCCTAACGACCAAACATTCAGCACCTTTCTTTTGCCCAAGTCGTGAATAAAAAGTAACTTTGCGGCAAATTAAGAAACACTTAGAAAATATGAATATATTACTATTAGGAAGCGGAGGAAGGGAACACGCCCTTGCATGGAAGATTGCTCAGAGCAGCAAATGTGATAAACTTTACATCGCTCCGGGTAACGCCGGAACGGCAAACGCGGGCGAGAACGTAGCCATAAAGGCCGACGATTTCGAAGCGTTGAAGGCTTTCTGTGTTGAGAAAAACGTGAATATGGTGGTCGTAGGGCCCGAAGATCCGCTCGTAAAAGGTATATATGATGACTTCAAAAACGATGTACGCACTGCAGCAATACAGGTCATTGGCCCATCAAAAGCGGGTGCAGTGCTCGAGGGAAGCAAGGACTTTGCAAAAGGATTCATGCAGCGTCATAACATCCCGACGGCAAAATACCAGACATTCGACGGCACAACTGTTGAAGAAGGACTGAAGTTCTTGGAGACATTGGAGGCTCCATACGTACTGAAGGCCGACGGCCTGTGCGCAGGAAAAGGTGTACTAATTCTCCCGACACTCGACGAGGCTAAAACCGAACTGAAGGAAATGCTCGGCGGAATGTTCGGAAACGCATCGGCACAAGTCGTGATAGAAGAGTTCCTGAGCGGTATCGAGTGCTCGGTATTCGTACTCACAGACGGCAAGAACTATAAAATTCTGCCCGAAGCAAAGGACTACAAGCGCATTGGCGAGGGTGATACAGGCCTCAACACAGGTGGTATGGGCAGCGTAACCCCCGTTCCGTTTGCAACGAAGGAGTGGATGCAGAAGGTTGAGGACCGCATAATCAAGCCGACTGTAGACGGTCTCGCAGAAGAAGGCATCGACTACAAAGGATTCATTTTCTTCGGTCTTATCAACGTGAAGGGCGAGCCTATGGTGATAGAATACAACTGCCGTATGGGCGACCCTGAGACGGAGAGCGTAATGTTGCGTCTGAAGAGCGACATTGTAGACCTCTTTGAGGGTGTGGCTAATGGCGACCTTGACAAGCGCATGATAGAGTTCGACGAGCGTGCGGCAGTGTGCGTGATGCTCGTTAGCGGCGGTTATCCACAGGAATACAAGAAGGGTTATCCGATAAAAGGCATTGACAAGGTAGAAGGTTCTATCGTCTTCCACAGTGGAACAGCGCAGAAAGACGGTGAGATCGTGACAGCCGGAGGACGCGTAATCGCCGTTTCGTCATACGGAAAAGACAAGGACGAGGCTCTCGCTAAGTCGTTTGCAGAGGCTCAGAAAATAGAATTTACAGATAAATACTTCCGTTCCGATATCGGAAAAGACTTATAATTCAGTTAACAAGTGAACGAGTTAACAAGTAAACAAGTTGACGAGTTGATTGATTATAAGTTTATGAGTTGACGGATTGACAAGTTAATACTTTATAAAACAAGAGTAGCAACTTGTCAACTCGTTTACCCAGTCACTTGTCAACTAAAAAGAAATGATAAAACGTTTTCAAAACAAGATAGCAGAAAGCAGAAACGCACTCCCCTTAGTATCGGTTCTTTGCGGAGCATTATGGATTTTTACCGGTCTCCACGACAATACCGTCTGGCCGGTATTCGGTTGTGTCGTTCTCGCTACATATCTGATGGTGGAGCTGAACAACACTAATGCGCTTATCCGAATATACAGCCGTATGGTGTCGTGTGCCTTTCTCGTGTTTATGACGATGGCTTCATTCGAATATCGGTCACTCAACGAAGCTGTCATCGTACTATGCCTCGTAGGCTTCTACCTTGCTTTATTCAAATGTTATCAGGACAATAGGGCCACAGGATGGACTTTCTACGCCTTTCTATGTCTCGGTTTGGCAAGCGTGATGTCAGTCCACGTGCTTTTCTATCTGCCCTTTCTCTGGATCATCATGGCCTCAAGCCTGCTGTCAATGAGTGCGAAGACATTCTTAGCATCCCTCTTTGGCATCATAACACCCTACTGGTTTCTCGCCGCGTACTATGCCATAACAAACGATTTCAACAATTTCATTCTCCATTTTGAGTCGCTTGCCGAGTTTGGCAAGGTGGCCGACTACACAATTCTTGACACACAGCAAATTGCAACCATATCATTGTTGCTCATTTCGGCAATAATCGGCAGCGTACATTTCATAAATACGAGTACCAACGACAAGATAAGGACAAGAAAACTATACGAGATTTTCATAATCACCGATGTCATTTCATTCATTTTCTTAGCTCTGCAACCGCAGCATTACGATATGCTTTTGGGCATAATCACAGTAAACACATCGCCGCTGATAGCGCATTACATATCGCTCACGCACACGAAAATCACGAATATCGTAACCATCACATTAATCAGTCTTGCAATAACAGTAACTATATATAACACATGGATGCCCTTATTGACATTCTTATAGGCTATGGCTATTGGGGAATGTTCGTTGCGGCATTCCTTGCCGGCAGTTTCTTCCCGTTCAGCAGCGAGGTTGTCATGGTAGCCCTGAACGCGGCCGGACTCAATGGTTGGCAACTGATAATTTACGGTACAATGGGCAATGTACTCGGAGGAATCTTCAATTACTGTGTTGGCAGGCTCGGAAAAATGGAGTGGATAGAGAAGTATCTGCACGTGAAGAAAGAGAGTCTCGACCGTGCCGAGCGTTTCATGGGCGGGCACGGAGCACTCATGGGCTTCTTCTCTTTCCTGCCGATATTGGGTTCTGCCATCACGATAGTACTCGGACTCACACGCGCCAACATTCCCCTCTCGCTCATCAGCGTTACACTCGGCAAATTTCTTCGCTACGTTCTATTAATCTATGGAGCGAGTTTCCTCGTGTAATCACAAAACAGTAGCAGGCAGAACATAGTCATTTGGAAACCAATTTTTGATGATATTATAAATAAAAAAGCCGTAAGCACTGATAGAACAGAAACCTACGGCTTTGCTTTGTTGCGGAGGCGAAGATAGAAACGATACTAAAGCCATTGAATGACTGCTCATTGCAGTCATATCTCGGCACAGGACTTCACACGCTCGGCTTACTTAGATGGATTCTCAAGCAAACAGGGCGTGCTGATGTCTACGTGTCTACATTCTCCACTTCTGAGGAATTCCTTTCCGGATTCCACAATCTCAGGATGAAAGGTCTTATAGCTCACGCTACCCTATTAGCTGACCTTAAGGCTTGCCGTAAGACTGTCAGATTGAACTCGCTTATGAGCCGATGCTTCGACACTATCTACCTCGGCCAAAATCACAGCAAGGTGGTGCTTGTTCAGACTGATTCAGGAAAGACCATATCGGTAATATCGTCTCAGAACCAAACTTACGGAGGACGCGCTGAAACTACGGTTATAACCACCTGCCAAGAGATATTTCACCAACAATTTTGCGGTTTACGCCATATCGTTGAAAATAATTCGATTCAGTTAAATGGACTATTCAACAGAACAACTGGAGATGATAGAGAAGCTGGCACGCCTTCTCACTCCTGCCTCGGAAATTTCCGCCCTTTTGGGTATGAGGAATGAGGATTTGTTTCTTCTCGACATAAACACAAAGGGGTCGCCGGCAAGGAGAGCATTCATGCGTGGACGCGCAATCACTGCTCAAGAACTGAGGGAAAAGAACCTTGAACTTGCAAGGGCGTGCGCTCCATCAGCGATAGAGCAATGCTTTAGAGATCTCAAACAGATGGAAAACGATTTATGAGCCTACCTGCCAATATAGATGATTATCAGCTTAATCTCTTCGCCAGCGTCGACGAGATGACGGAAAGGAATATACCTGCGCACGTACAAGAACGGTTGCTCAGGCTACGCTCTCTATATACCTTCTGGCAAAACTTCCCATCAAAGACTACCCGGGAAATGGTGCAGCAGGATATGTCTATGCACCAGGGCATCAAGCAGCGCGAGGCATACGATGACATAAAGATAATAAAGATTCTACTCGGCAACCTCGAAGCTGAGTCTAAGGAGTGGCACCGTTATGTCTTCAACCGGCGCACCGATGAGGTCTACCGACAAGCGATGCGCGACCACGACAACAGGGCCGCGGAAAAGGCTAACGCAGACTACGCTAAGTACAATCGTGTAGGCGAACTCGACCCGCAGCCGTTCGACTATGACGACATCATACCTCATCAGATAGAGCCTACCGACGACCCTACTGTTATCGGCATTGCTCCAATAAAGGATTTGCGAGGAAAGATTCAAAAACTCAAGAGGAAGCTTGGCGCAGACATTCAGGATGCGGAATTTATAGAACTGCCGGAAGATGGAAAAGAAGAGGATATATCTCAATGATGCCCAGTACTATCTGCTATCGATAGCAGCTCGTGTACTGGTCGCCGTGTGCGGACGTGGTATCGGCAAAGGTCTGATACAAGCGAGCCGCACACTTCAATTCGTACAAGCCATGCCTCGAGGCTCGTTCGGCTTCGTAGTTCCAAGCGTAAAGCGCGGACTCACCAACATCCTTCCGTCTATTCTCATGCACCTTAACTCGTGGGGATATAAGCGGGACCAACATTATTGTCTCGGACACCGGCCGGCAAAGTCCTGGCACTGGGCACCTCCAATATGGGAGCCGGAAAACTATGAGAATGTCATCAGCTTCTATAACGGCTCTTATGTAACACTCATATCCCAAGATCGCGTCGGCACCAGCAATTCTATGTCTCTTGACGGCATCATCATTGACGAGGCGAAATTCATAAACTTCGAGCAGCTTAAGAACGAGACCTTTCAGGCTAACCGTGGAAACGAGATGTATTTCTCGAAGTGCTATCTCCATCACGGCATGACTATTACGAGTGATATGCCGGTAACAAAAGCCGGCTCATGGTTTTTGAATTATGAGCAACAGATGGATAAAGATATTCTGCGTGTTGTCGAGGGCTTAATCTACCAAGTATGGAAGACCAAGCAGCAACTTCTCCAACACCCGGAACGTCAGGAATACTATCAGAGAAAGATTGCCCGGCTAAATCAAGAACTGAATTATTTCCGGGGCAATCTCACTCTTTATAAAGAGTATTCCTCAATAGAGAACCTCGCCATCCTGGGCGAGAGATATTTCTATGACATGAAGCGCAACCTTCCGGCACTGACTTTCGCAACATCCATTCTCGGATTGCGCTTAGGTATGTCGATGGACGGCTTCTATTCAGGACTGCGCCCGGTCAATCTATATACGGCTCCCAACATCTCGCATCTTGACAACCTCAATTATGATATTGAAAAGCTGCAACAGGAGGACTGCCGGATGGATGACGATGTAGATCAGGGATTACCGCTTATCATTGCCTTCGATGCTAACGCCAACATCAACTGGTGCGTTGTCGGACAGGTAGGCGACGACAATAAGCTGCGTGTCATCAAGAGCTTCTATGTGAAATACGAGCGTAAGATTCCTGAGCTCGTCGAGGACTTCTGCCGTTACTATATGTATTACCGATTCAAGCAGGTCATCTTCTATTATGATACGACATTCATCAGCAACAACTATGCGCTGCACAATGATGACTTTCACGGTACGATTGTTTCCGGACTTAGACGGGAAGGCTGGTATGTCAATGATGTGTGTGTCGGCCGACAGATGGGACACATCGAGAAACAGTTCCTCATAAACAGAATGTTCCGTGGACAGGCAGCTCATCAGGTTCTTATCAACAAGGACAACAACCGCGACCTACTGCTCTCTATTCAGACTGCTGGGGTGTATATGGGAAAGAAGGATAAGCGCGGCGAGAAGTTGGCAGAGACTGAAGAAGACAAACTCGAGAATCGCACTGACGGCTCGGATGCCTTCGATACCCTTTGTATCGGTGTCGAGAAGTTCCCGAAGCTCCAGTTGCGCATGGGCGGTGCCGTCGTTTCATCGTTTGGTGGTAAATAGAACGTTGCGCTCTGAACGGTTTTCTCAGCTTTAAGAGGTGGTTTGGGCATAGCTGCCTCTTTTTTGTTTTCAGTTCTCTAATAGCCATGCCTACCCTATTTTATGTCTGTTATATCATTCTATGCATTGGATAACAATTTATGCTTCCGGCTGCAAATATTCATTGTGCCCGGAGAACTTCATATTTATATTTCTTATTCAGTTACATAGCGCTTACATGACGGTTACATAATTCTGCCCATATCCTCCATTTATGCCATTTAGCATCAGCTTTGCCTGTTTCTGCATTTGTATCAGCCATACACTCTGATATAGGTTTCCGACATCTACGCACACCTCTACGTTGGAGTTCTTTTCCTGCGTTTATTTCTACTGTTGGTCTCCTTATGGCCGTAGTAGTATCTGTTGATGGACGTTGTTGTCTCTCATTTTATTATTGCGCAACTTCTTATTTTTCCGGTGCAAAGGTACAGCAAGCGCCATCCTGCAAGTATCATTTCATTATTTCTTCAGAAAATTTCAACACGCTTTCCACATTTCTACGGCTCTGCTATATAAATGCGGTATTTCAAAATTTTCCTTGAAATTCCTTGCACTCAGATAGCTTCCTCTTGCTTGTCTCTTAAGCACGTAAAAATTAAAAAGTTTCACAATTAAAAATTAAAGATTATGACAACAACAGCTATCACATCAACAGAGAACTACTTCGGTTTCAAAAAGTCTCACAGAAGAAACCACATATTTTCACAGAACATCTACAATGTAGAGGTATGCGGAGAAGACGGAGAATATCTCACTTACGAGATTATGGCAAACACAGCAGCAGAAGCTACGGCTACAGCAGAGCAACTGGCTTACGATTCAATGGTGGATATAAGCTACATTAACGTAACAGTCATGGGCTAATATAAATATGTCTAACTATAAAATTTTACAATTATGAAGTTCACAGAGCACAACGAGAGAGTATTGGAAAAGTTCGCATCAATGATTATCCAACGCATGGAAGATATGAAAGCCGGACATTGGGAAAAAGGTTGGGTAGGCAAGACCATTGGAGGCCTGCCCGTAAACATAGAAGGAAGCAGCTATGGCGGCAGCAACATCTTCTGGCTGATGCTACACTGTTCAGCAAGCAACTATAAATATCCTATATACTGCACGCTCAAACAGGCTAACCGCTTAGGCGCACATATCAAGAAGGGAGCTTCCTCGATGCCGATTATCTTTTGGGATCTATCTGTTACAACCGAGACCGGGCAGAATATTAACAGTAATGTCTACTTCAATATGTCCCAGGTCGAAAAGAATAAATGCCACGCAATCCCTTTCCTCAAGAGCTATAATGTCTTCAATATTGAGCAGACCAATCTCGAGGATGTTTGTCCTGATAAGCTGAAAGTGTTGAAGAGCCGGTTCGGCATTGATGAGGAACATGACGAGTCTGGTATGTACGATAACAAGCAGCTCGACACACTACTCGAGAAGCAGACATGGCTCTGCCCTATCGAATACCGCAAACCATCAGACAATGCTTATTACAGTCCATCGGCAGACAAGATTGTCGTGCCTATGAAGTCGCAGTTCAAACGAGATAACGAAGATGGCTACTACCGTAACGGACAGGAGTTCTACTCTACGCTGCTACATGAGATGGTACACTCAACCGGCACAGAGAAGCGCCTGAATAGAAACACGGGTAAGCGCTTCGGCGACGAACTATATGCTAAGGAAGAACTTGTTGCAGAACTCGGCGCTGCACGTATCGGTCAGGAGCTCGGCTTTGATAAGCGCATCCTTGACAACAACGCTGCATATCTCGATGGTTGGATAAGCAGCCTTAAGAAAGAACCGAAGTATGTGTTGTCGCTCATGGGCGATGTGGATAAGGCAAGCCGTATGATTCTCGATAAGATTGCGGTATAGCAATATAAACAGCTAATAGCCTGGGGCTAACGCTCCGGGCTATTATTATGTCATATTGCGCATCATGCCAATGTACCGCAAACGTTTTGGTTCGATAAAACATTTTGGCAATTTCCACACATCAAAAACCACGGTTAGCACCACGCTACACCGTAAAAACATTTACATATTCCGCTAAAAAGGAAGAGGCAATTTCCTCCCGTGGCGTAGGGCGGTGGGGGGTGAGATGACAGCAAAACCCGTCTCTTCGTTTTCGCAAGACGCTAACATACAATATATCAGCGTCTTGCGAAAACGACACCGTGCAAAATCGATGCAAAATGCCGTAAATCGGTTGGGCAATTCTCGCAGATTCGGCTATCACCCCTACAAAAATCGCCCAATTATCTATATAAAACACGACATTTTGTGAAATTGCCTGCCAATTCTATTATCCTTAAAATATGTAGAAATTGCAGAAGAAGCGGTATGATTCTCCTTTACGAAAAATAATGTGTTAAATCTTTTATCATAGTGTAATTTTTTACACTAAACATTTGGTTAATACGAAAATTTACACTATCTTTGTATTGTCAAACATAAAGAGTTATATTAATATGCAAAAAGAAATTACAGAACAAGAAAACGACCTCATTGAGGCAATTAGAAACTATCAAAACTCATTCCACAACAAGAGTAAGGAGCTAAGACGATACGCTCAAATTCTTTTCGATGAAATGATTTACGATTAACAACCAACCCCCGGCCGCAAAAAAGCGGCTGGGCTGCAAAACAAAAGGAAAAACAAATATGGCAGCAACCAAGACAATGCAACAGGCAAAACAGATTACAATGTACCAACAGATGGACGACATATTCGATGCCATCACATGGGGCAACCTTGCGCGCACTTACTTTGACAAGTCGGCATCATGGTTTTATAATAAGATGAAAGGTATTGACGGTAACGGTAAACCCACAGAGTTTAACATGGAAGAACGCGCCCAACTTAAAGGTGCTTTGTGTGACCTTGCTGACCGCATCCGCCATGCAGCCGACACAATAAGCATTTAAGGCGAGGATAATATAACATCCTTTGTTTGACACAAGTCGCCCATCGCCTTAGGGCGCACGCTCCGGAACTTATCATTCCGGGGCTTTTTTATGTGATATTTAACATTAAATATCGGTTGAAATGTGTATCTTTGCAGTGGCAAAAAGTTGGTGGTATTGCCGGTATTGTGGCTGCCGTTGCCAGTGTATTAGGTCTGATATGGATGGTGCTTGCGCACTATGGACTGATTTAACGGAAAAAAACAAGGGCAATGACCAGCAAAATGATACTGACGGCATTCAGCGTTACTATCATTCCCAACTGTTGCACCTGTTTCTGTAATTTGCGAACACTCTTTCCATCTTCATGCAAGCAGTCTGTGTGATATTTCAAGATGTGTATTATGTCCTTTGTTGTCTTGTCCATGCTGCAAAGATACTAAACTTTAGTAACATAAATATGATTTGACATGGGAAAAATCTTAATTATCACCGTGATGATTGGTGATCTTTGACAAATGCCTGTTTTTGTGTTCGAAATGTTAAAAGTAACAATATTATTACTTTTATCTGCGGAATAATTTTGTAATTAGTATTATTTTTATTACCTTTGTAGAGTCAAACAGTTAAACATACATATAGATGAAAAGGTACAAAGTTATTGAAGTCATCAGAATGCTGCAAGCGGATGGTTGGATAGAGTTGAAAAGCAAGGCTACAGACCACCGCCAGTTCAAACACCCGACTAAACCGGGCAAAGTGACGGTCAGAGGTCATAAGAATGAGGTGTTGAGCCAATTTCTTCTGAATAGCATCTGGAAACAGGCAGGGTGGAAGTAACCACCCAGCCTTTCAAATAAAATCAAACAATATAAAACATTATAACTATGGAGAAAATAAGAGTAGATGTCGTATGGTGCGACAGGAATTTCGGAGCCTCGCTTGGTGAGAATGTGCCTGGTGCCGTTGTGCTTACTGCTGATACATACGAGAAGTTGCTGCACGATGTGCCTGAGACACTGCGCTTCCACATCAAGGGAATGCTGGAAGATGGTGATGATGTTCCTCAGTGGCTGATAGATGGCGACTATGAACTGGAGTATAACCTGGTTGATGTAGCCACTGTGCTCAGGGCGTACGAGCCTTTTGTGTCACTGGCAGCCATCAGCCGTGCCACTGGCATTAACCAGCACCAACTGAGCCACTATGCCACACGGATAAAAAAACCACGTGCGGATCAGCGCAAGCGTATTGTGGAAGGCATCCATAAAATCGGACGCGAACTGATGTCTGTTGTATAGTTACTGTTTGACAAAAACTATCATCAGCGTTGCCGGAGCAGAAATGTTCCGGCTTTTTTTTGTACCTTTGCAGCATGAATAGAGAAAAAGATATGGAAAGAACGTACAGAAAGGAAAAAATAGTATGTCCATACTGTGGTAAGGATATTTATGTCAAAGTCCCTGAACCAGAGGAAAATACTATTTTTGAAGGTAAGGTGATCTGTGATGAATGTAAAAATGTGGTAGTAATACCCATATTACCTAAATTCACAGCCAAACCTATTGAACTGTGATTTAATTAAAGAAGATATGGAAACATTTATTGCTTTTATCCTTGTAATGTATATCTTTGGCACTATGTTGGTAACCAACGCAGCCAAAGAACATGAGTGTGATATGCTGATGGTGGTACTGGCTTCACTGGCGATGTCTCCCATCGGTGGATTGCTCTACGTCTTATGCTTCCCGTATAAGAGGAGGTAAGTAGCCGTTTTTACTCAAAATTCGTGCTGAATTTTAGAAAAATGGTGCTGATTATTCAAATTTCTGCTTAAAAATTTGAATAATCAGGGATTTTGTCGTATCTTTGCCATCGCTTACAAAACAGTGGTATTCCACTCGGCAGGGCGCACGTCAGACGCTCAGCATTCCATGTATGGGCATTTTTTATGCCATTGATGCAACCATATAGCGGCTGCCATCTCGTAAAACTTTTACTGCCCTTCGGGTGAGTCACTGTTTTGTAAGCAACGGGATGTGCAGCCGTTTCTCTGTCTCTGCGCCAGTGCGGTTCGCTGGCAGGCTTACAAAACAGTGCAATATGCAACAGACAATTACTTTCGAGAACCGTGCTCAGGAGCGCCGGCCTATCGACGTACTCGCCACGATACGGCGGAGTGTGAAATCATTAAACAAGTG
>ERZ1027188.735-NODE-735-length-11940-cov-9.628523_pt1 | contig 11940 bp, 6 predicted proteins | sample MGYA00519273_ERZ1027188 | MGnify/ENA primary metagenome ERZ1027188 (study PRJEB26926, sample SAMN06164623) | human gut metagenome | biome: ENVO:00009003; feature: ENVO:2100002; material: ENVO:00002003 | host: Homo sapiens | place: USA | collected 2012 ... | reverse complement strand
TGTGTATAAGAGACAGCTGCACCATAATAAATTTCCTTTTACCTTTGTCTATGGAATTAAGGCGCAAAACTGCATCTGCTGTCGAACTTGAGCCACTGAAAAAGTCTAAGACCACACAATTTTTATCAACATAAGATTCCATCAAATTATATATTAAATTATATGGTTTAGGATAATCAAATTTAGCATCGATTTTATATGAGGCAACTTGTTTTTTTGCTATATCATTAGAGTATTCATTTTTTACGAAATCAATAGTTGATAATTTCCTCGTCTTTTCTCTTTTCAATATCGAATATGATCCATCTATATTCTTTTCTATTGTAGCATTTAGATACCCCTTAGTATAAATTCTTCCATTTTGAAAAACAATCCATCCATTCTTCAAACCAAAATCAAATAACTCTTTAGACCATCTCCATGCATAGTCTTTTTTTAAGAATTTCCCATTTTTTCTATCAAGATATTTCTGATAATCACCTCCAGGATAATATATTGTCCCTCCATATTCTATAGGATAATCTAGGCTTTTGGAGTAACTAATAGAGTTACAATCAAGCGGTTGCTTAAGATTGTACTTACCCCTTTCAGCTACATATTCATCTTCATATTTATAACTATCATCCTCATATGTCTTACCTGTGAAAATGTCTTTGGCATTCTTTACATAACATAGTATATAATCATGGCTTATCATATATGTCAGTGGAGTTTTACCACTTTTTGTGGTAAGCCTTGGAAATGTTGCAATATAATTAGATTCTCCGAATATTTCATCACATATATTCCGCAAATTTCTCTGTTCATTATCGTCTATAGATATAAAAATAACGCCATCATCTGTTAATAAACTTCTTGCTACCATTAACCTTGCATACATCATAGAACACCAATCAGAATGAAAGCGTCCATTACTTTCTGTATTCTTTACTAAATTACCAGATACATCTACTTGTGTTTTAGAAAATAATCTTTTACCTTCTTCGTCTATATTATGTTCATCATAATTTGCATCAAAGAAGTCATCATCATATACAAAATCATTTCCTGTATTATAAGGCGGATCAATATAAATCATCTTTACCTTACCCATATAGGAGTTTTGGAGCAGTTTCAGCACTTCAAGGTTGTCACCCTCAATGTAGAGATTTTGCGTCTTGTCCCAATCCACACTTTCTTCGGGACAAGGGCGCAGAGTCTTATTAATAGGCGCTGCCGCCTCTCGCAATGCAGCACGCTTACCCACCCAAGTGAAGTCATACACTTCGGGAGCATCCTCTACGGCGTTATCACCGAGGAGCAAACGAAGTTTGTTGAAATCGACTACACGGCGTACTTCTCCATCATCACCCTTTGCTTCCGTGAAGCACGAAGGGGCAATCTTATAGAGGGCATCAAGATTCAGTTCTGCGCCATTAGGCGTTTGCATATCTATATGTTTCGGCTGTTCCATATTGTTCGTTTTTATTTTTATAATAAACGCTGCACCTCGGCATAGCTAATTTGAGCAAGTTCAATTATCTTTGCACTCGGTTTGCAGTTTATTTCAGATTATCTAATTTCATTTTCAATGAATCAAGTTCCTTACGCTTGGCTTTCACCTGCTTATTCATCTGCATTTGCCTGTCCAACTGCGGTTCTTTGCGCATCCGTTTCTCCAGACTTTTCAATTCAGCTTCTACTGCCGCTATTTGTTTCTTTAATGCAACGATGTCTGCCATGCAACCAGCCTTGTGCTCACCAATGCCACTGACTTGTGCGGCAAAGTTGTCATAGATTCGAGGCAATGACTGACCCTCTATTTGCAGCAGCAAACGGTCGAGCGACACCCACGGTGAGGTAAAGGCTTGCGTGATTTTGAATTTGGTATGTGTGTCATCCGCCCAGTCCTTGTAGTTTATAAGCAGCATGGCATGATTGTCGTGTACAAGGACAAAGACTATGTGATGGGGCATGTTGGTGTCGATAAACGAGAACAAGTCTGTCGGGCAGTCGGGCTGCTTGAGGTTCACCACAAACACCTCAATCTCTTTCATATCCTCCACATCGGTGACGTTCAGCGTGGATGCCGCCAACTTATAGAGCCATGTGATGTTGACCACATCGTTCACAAAGCGTGTCTTCATGCGAGGGTTTACCTCCATGAACTTATAGAACATGGTCTTCGGCACAACGCGATTGACGATGGTGCTTTGCGGATATTTCAAAATATTATCCACGGTCACCTCCTTCCTTTATTACAAGAAAGCAAATCAGCTCAAAGTCATCCAGTCCCTTAATGTCATTAACAAGGGCAGTTGTCTCGCCAAAAGAGAAAAGGCTTTCAAGGTCGCTTTCCTCTTTCTGCTCCACAATAGTGCCTACCGCCTTTTGCAACAGTTCACTATAATGCTGCATCTTCCGTCCATCGGCAGTCTCCTTGTTGAACACACGGCACAGTTCCTTAATGGGTTCGGTGCGTCCTTTGCACGAAAGGCGCATAATGTCAAGCAACCGTTTCGGCGAAAGATGGTTGATAATAGGTTCGCCCTCGTCGGACAGATAAACCATGTAGAACGGATGCAACAAGTTCTGCCTGCCAATGTTCACCGCATTGTTTCGGTTCTTTAAGATGAATATGACACCGGGCTTAACCTGTTCCGAGGCAGGCACCACCGCACTCATTCCAAAGGGAGTGTGCTCAATGTCGGGATGCTCGTGCATATATGCTAACAAGTCCATTCGGAACTCGTTGAGTCCCAAATCCATGATATTGATACCCGTGTCCATATCTTCAAGGTCAACCACCTCTTCCTGTAAGCGTTGCAGTTGGTTCATGCGATAGTCGAGGTCTGCCTGTTCCTCATCGGAAAGAAGAACATTGCTGTTGCCCGCACCCGTGATATTCACACCTGTCATGCGTGCCTCCACACGACCTTTCAGACGGAGGTAATCATCCAGCTCAATGTCCGGCCAGTAGTTTACTAATTGAATTACATCATTGCGTGAGCCGATGCGATCTACACGCCCGAATCGCTGTATTATGCGCACGGGGTTCCAGTGGATATCCGCGTTAATTAAATAGTCACAATCTTGAAGATTCTGTCCCTCACTGATACAGTCAGTGGCGATAAGCACATCTATCCGCTCTTTTGTGTTAGGCAGCAATTTATCTGCCTCTTTTGATATGGGTGAGAATAGCGTAAGGATACTGTTGAAGTCCGCACGAAGTCCCTTGATGGTAGAAGCAACGCCATTGCCTGTAACCAATCCTGTATGCAATCCTGCTTTCTCAATAATTGCAGGAGCCAGATTATCATAAAGGTACCTAGCCGTGTCACTGAAAGCTGTGAAAATAAGAACCTTCTTGTTGTTTCCGTTAATTGGATGGGCAAACTTCTCGCGCAAGTTCTCTATAAGCATCTGTAGTTTGCTGTCATGTTCTGGTGTTATATCACGAAGCATAACAAGCAACAGGTCTATGATGTAGTGGTCTGCCGTCAAGTCATGCTTCCATGAACGGCAATCCATATCGGCAAGCGATACGCGCGTTTTCTTTCCTCCAACAAGAAAGTCATTCTCGCTGTCATCGCCATCAAACATACTCTCCAATGTTTGAAGGGAGAAGCGTGTATCCTGCCGTGTTTCCATAAAGTTGTCTATAGCTTTCAATGTTTCGTCAACCTGCGACTTCATACGCTCCAGCGTCAAACGGAATGAGTTTACCGAAGACTCCAGACGTTTAAGCAGGTTGATAGCCATGAGTTTCTTCAAACCCTTTTCGCGCCCCGACATTCCAAGATGCCCTCCGCTGTCATCCTTGTCTATCTCGTACTTACTGCGCATGGAAGGCAGAATATAATCTGACGGCGCATAGACACTCAGGTTAAGCTCATCAAGCTGGGATGCAATATCCCTGTAGGTGATGGCTTCGTCAAGGTCCGTGAGACGTGGACGCTTGGATATAGGTTTCAAGCGTGTCGGGAACTTGCCTATGTCTGCCGTGTCGTAGTATTTTTCGATATGCTTGCGGCTCCGGGCAATAGTGACGGCATCCAATACTTGGAAGAAGTCAAACGAAAGCATATCTAACAGTCGCTCTGCAGTGCGCTCCCTCGGGTCTTCAAGATGCGCCCAAATGTTGTATTGCGCCTGCGCCGAACGGAAGATGTCCTCAATGGGGCGGTCAACATCCAACTTATCGTTGATGATCGACTGCTCGCCCTCGTATGCCAACTGCAACTGATTCTTCAAATCGTTGAAACGGTTGTTGACCGGTGTAGCTGAAAGCATCAGCACCTTTGTCTTCACTCCAGCACGAATCACGCGGTTCATCAGACGGAGATAGCGGTTTTCACGCGGGTTCTCGTCTTCCTCATCGGTAGTGACCTTACCGCCGTTGCGGAAGTTGTGACTTTCATCTATCACAATGAGGTCGTAGTTCCCCCAGTTGAGCAAGGCGAGGTCTATGCCGTTGCTTGTACCGTGGTCGCGCGAGAGGTCGGTATGAAACAACACGTCATAACGCAGGCGGTCTTTCTCCAGCGGATTGTTGCGGTAGTTGCTCTTGTAAGTGTTCCAGTTGTCATAGAGTTTCTTGGGACAAAGCACTAACACCGACTTGTTGCGGTTCTCGTAATACTTGATAACGGACAAAGCCGTAAAAGTCTTTCCCAAACCGACACTGTCGGCAAGGATGCAGCCGTTGTAAGTCTCCAGCTTGTTGATGATGGCAAGGGCGGCATCCTTCTGGAAATTATAGAGCTTGTTCCACACCTGCGATGACTTGAACCCTGTTGCCTCGTTGGGCAGTACGTCCTCGCTGATGTCGGAAAGAAACTCGTTGAATATATTGTAGAGCGTGACAAAATAGATGAAGTCGGGAGCATTCTCACGATAAACATTCTCAATGTTCTCAATTATGGCATCTGTAACGTCAGTAAAGTTCTCCTTGTCTTGCCAGAAGTCATTGAAATTCTTGAGATATGCATCACTTATTGGGGACGGCAACCGCTGAATGAGCTGAAATATATTGTTACCGCGCTCGCAACCGAGTTCAGTTGTGGTGAACTCGTTGAAAGGAATATAGGTAAACAGTCCCTCGCCGTTCTTCACGTTCAGAAATCCCTGCATATTCATCTGCGACACATTGGTCTTGAAACGTACCTTTTGTCTAATCCAGTCGGCACATTCCTTGGCAATGGCACGTTGTGTGAGGTTGTTGCGGAGCTTTATTTCAAAGTCCGAGCCATACAGCGTGCGCTCACGGTTCAGTTTAGGAATATAAAACTCACGCTTTTGCTTTGTGGAACGCTCCTTGTTGAATGTGGGCGAAGTGAAGATGAAACGCAATTCATCAATCTTCTCCAGCTCCTTTTGAAGTGCTTCAAAAGCATAGATGGAGAAAGAAGCGGCAGCCATTGACACCTTTGAACCATTTTGCAACGTAGTCTTCAGGTCGTCAATGACCCTCTGGGTGATGTTGTCGAATTGCTTCGGTAATTCCATACTTAACACAAGAACTCCCAGCATAGTGTCTCGACGGGCGACCAAGCCCTTTTTACACTACGAGGGAGTTCCATTATTTCTTTTGCCTATTGGCGGTGGTCTTTGTCGAGCAAAATAAGTTCGTCTCTTCGTAAGAGACGAAGAAAATAGGAAAGTCTTGATATTCCGCCAATTCTGTCGAAAATGAATAGATTTTGTAAAACAACATGAAAATTTGATGGCACAAATAGCAGTTTTTCTCTTAAATAAGCTGAATTTTGGCTGAAAATGAGTATCTTTGCATCAAATATTCGTCTCTTACGAAGAGATTGAGATTTTTGCTAAACAACTTCTTGCCTACAGCAATTCCAAAATCATCTTGTTTGCCTTGTCAACCACCGATGCTTCGAGAGAAGCAAGGTAAATCTGTGTTGTCTTTTCAGAATCATGCCCCATACCCTCACTAATGACTGACAACGGAACGTTTCTTATCTTGGCTGCACTCGCCCATGAATGACGGGCTACATACATTGTCAAAGGTCGCTGAAGTTTCAGCATTCCCGACAGGTCTTTCAACCGATAATTGACCAGATGCAGGGCATTGTCATACTGCTTCCGCTCATTCCCCTGCTCCTTGATAATCGGCAATAAATAGGCAGAACTGTTTGATGGGTATTTCTTGATTATTTCCTCCATACATTTCTCCCATTTGACGGTAAGCCGCTGTCCGGTCTTTCGCCTGCAATAGGTCAGGATTCCGTTCTGTAAATCCGTCTTTTTAAGGTATGCCATATCAACAAAGGACATCCCTCTTGTGTAAAAACTGAACATGAACATATCACGCGCAAAATCCAACGAAGACTTCATTGACAGATTCTGTTCTTTCAAGGCCTTGATGACTTTAACAGGAACAGCACGCTTAACAGTCTTGTCCACTCCGGTATAGACATGACGGAACGGATACTTCTGTGGCGTAAGTTCTTTTTCCACTGCTCGGTTATATACTGCCCGAAGAATACGCATATAGAATGATATGGTATTCATGCGTACTCCTTTCGCTTTCAGATGAGCTTCGTATAAAAGCATAAGGTCAGAGTTAACACCGTCAAGCGGAACGTCCTGTTCTTCACGAAATTCCATGAAACTTTTAAGAGTTGCCGTATAAGTCTCGGAAGTGCGTATCTTTCCCAATTGTCGCAGTTGAATAATTACACTATGCATAAAGGAGAACAAGGATGTCTCTTTGGTCACCTTATGGAATAGTGTAATTACATCATCCGCCGTATATTTGCGTCTTTCCTGCTCTAACTGGCGTACAATTCTTTCAAATCTTGACAAGTCCCATTCCATACGCTCCTTAATGCTGCATAGGATATTGGCACGTACACCATTCACCACAACAGTTTCCATTTCCGCATCCCATTCATGTGCATAGATTTTATAGTCCGTGGTCATTTGACGGATTACCCTGTTCTGTATAATCTGAAAATATAGTCCTCCTTCCTTACCTTCTACTGTGGAGGGTCTGAACTTTATCTTTATTGATGCCATAATTATCTTCTAAATCCTCTTGTTTTGTTCCTACTGATTATCACTCCCGCTGCCGCTATCATACACCTGCGCCTATAGCTCTGCTCATCCTCATCGGGGTTACGTCCGTCCCAGCGAAGGTCGGATGTGTCACCTCCGCCATCGGATGATGTCGGAATAGGACGACCGCCAATCAGCGCATCGGCAATGGCGAAGAATTTCTCCCGAAAATTAGGAACAGCCAAGACATCCAATAATCCGCAGAGTGTTTCATTTAGTTTGCCGTTCTCTTCAGTTATATCCTGGATATACTGGCGCAGTTGCCCGCTCTCATTCCTATATCGGTGAAGTTCCTTATAGTCCACCAGCAGGTTCTGCCCGGCAGCTTTCACCTGCTTCTCCGCCTCTGCCATATACGACCTTTTAATTTCAGCAACAGCCTTACTGAACTCGGTCTCTATCCGCTTATTCTGTTTTTCCATCCATTTCTCACGTCCGAACGTGGGTGGTACTTCCGTGATTTGTGGAGCGGTGAAACCAATGCGGTGATTCTTGAACGGGGTGATAATCTGATGCACATTGCCGACATCTTTCATCAAGCGGTTTAGCTCCTGTTGCTTTTCCTGCAACTTACCTGTCTTGTCCAATAGCTTTTCCTGCAAGGCAGATATTTCATTCTCCAGCTTATGCACCTTGCTGTCAGCCTCATGCAGCGTTATCTTACGGTCAGCAAGACGGCAACGGACAGTCTGTATCTCATTCTGAAGCCAGGTAATGGAACTTTCAAGATTCATCTTCATTGTTGTCAAGCCTTTGATAGCCCTCTCCAACTTCTGTTGTTCGCGGTAGAACTCATGCTTATCTAAATGGTGTATATTGCGGTCTTTTATACTGTCGCCACGCTCAAGCCCGTACTTCTTGCCCACAGTCTCATGCAGCGAGGTGTGCATTGCATGAAGAATGGCCTTGTATTCATTCCCGTTCTTCCCGAACTTGGCAGACCACATCACCCGTTCCTTCTTCTCCTTGCCTTTTCTGCCTACAGGGATGACAAGCGCATGGCAATGGGGTGATTTCTCGTCCAGATGCACCTGAAATCCGATGACATTCTCCTTGCCGAACTGCTCACAACACCACCTGTATGAATCCATCGCCCAGTCCTCCACCTCACGGCAACGGTGCAGATGGCTGTTGTCCGCTCCCTTGTTCAGGTTCACGGTCTGGATCCCGAACGCCATCTCAAGCGTCCGCTCGTGATTTCCTCCGATGATGAGTCTGGCACAGATGTTCGGCTGGATCTTGCTGTCTGCCTTGAATGGATGATACTCCAGTTCATCCAGCCGCTCCTGTATCCGCTCATCCAACCGCTTGTCCATATAGCCTAACGGATAAATCTTTCCGTCACTGCCAATCTCGAAGTTCAAGTGCATCCGTGTCCTGTCGTAATTGTTGGCAGGGTCTCTGTTGAGTTGGTCTATCTTACGGTCATCCCAACGTCTTTCATTCTCATTTGCCTCACTTCGGCTGAATGATTTACCGTTCTCTATGTGCAGTGCTTGTTTCTGTTCTTGTATCATCTTTTTCTGTATTTTTGAGTTTCAACATTTCTAAAAAGGGAAATAAAAGAGCTTGCTCGTTGTCAGGGTGCAGGGGTAATGTGCGGACATTATTGCTCCCTGCCTCATGGGACTTTCTTGCTCTCTGGCAAAAAGTCCTTATTGAGTTTAGGACTTTTGCAAAGTCTGTATGAGAGCAAGCTCACGAAGTGGACGATACTGTTATGGTGGAGCTGTTGAAGAAAGGGTATCAGATGAAGTCTTTTGCACCTTCTCATACTTGGAGTGCCCGCAATGCCGGAGGCGGTTTTCCTCTATATACCGGTCAATCCATTTGTTGCAGGTACTCTCGCTGTACTCCAACCGTCTGACAACAGACAGGTACTCCTGCTTAGTGAAACTGCCTGGCAACATATTGTACAGTATTTCTCTTCTGTCATTTCTGTTGGATGCCAATGCCGGGGAGGAAGGCTTCTCCAACTGACGGAACATATATGCGGAATGATACAGCATAGTCTCAGCAATAGTAAGCGACGTGTGGTAATCCTCATCAGTACATTCCAGTCTCAAAGGTTGTCCTTCCGGCATTGGATGATAGCACTCATCTGTCAGATGCCTGACAATCGTCAGCACCATCATGATGCGGAATGCCATCAGTCCGTTTCTTCTCACCACACCTTGCATCCTGTTGCCAATGGCTTCGCAGCATTCGTTGTTCAGCTGATTGTAGTGATCCATGAAATGAGCGTGCAGGAACGGTGGAATGCTCACTTCGTATGCCGATGCCTCCCGCCGGATTTTACCCAGAAGTTCCTTGTATTGCTCACCCAACAGACGGAAGACCTCAGTCTTGGAATGTTTGGAGTCGGTAACCACAAACACGTTGCGTATGTTCCTCTCGAACTTTACATTGAAGAACATGAAACGGCTGAACAGTCCGTTCTCGGAATCCTGTATAAGGTTACGGACCTGTCCGGGAGTCCCGGCAAGCACGACACTCAGTTTGGGACAGTCCAGTTCAAGGAACTCCCTGTCCTTGCGGCGGCACAGTGACACAGGCTCATGGTGGAACACCTTGCGCAACGTGTCAGAATAGTTCCCGTAGTCGGACTTCAGTGTCTGGCTGAGCGTGTCGCCTTCCGTCTCGAACATCAGCCCGGTACCGTTGTTGTCCGCTAACGTCTTGATAAATGCGCTGGCACTGCTGTTGGCCGGAATGATAAGGGCGAGCATGGGTGTGTCCTTTTCTTTACTGCTATCCGCTTCTGCCGATTGCAGTCTGGCAGCGGCACGCAATTCTGCATTGATTGGTACAACCTGCTCACGGCACAGGGTCAACGCTCCCTTGCCCATGCCCGCATCTGCGGAAACAAACAGATACAGGTTTGGATAGACAATGCGCTCGTCATAGACTCCGCTCACCTTGCCTAACGTTGAAGATAGTACGGTAATAGTCCCAATCAATAACATATCTCTGTCCGACGGTGATATGGCACTTCTCATCACGCTGTCAAGAAAAGGAGGGAGACGGGAATATACCTCTTCCGGGAAAAGCGGCAACTCATCTTCTTCAAATATCCATTTATCCGAAATGTCCGTTTTATCATTTTGGTAATATGGATATTTGGCATTTTGGATATTTACAGCTTCTTTTTCCTCTGATATTTCCATATTACCGGCTTGGCAATTTGGACTTTTGGACATTTCAGCGTTATTTTGTTTATCCGCATGGTCTCTCAAATTACCATTTTGCCAAATTGCCATTTTACCATTCGGTATGGAAATGGATATTCCGGCTTGTTTTGCCAGATGGAAGAAAGTAGATATGGTGATTCCCGAATTACCGGAGCGGAGACATTTGTCATATTGAGATTCTGCCGCTTCCGGGGTACACCCTGTATGAAGGGAACTTAGGCGCATGAAGTAGTCACGTCCGTTCTCACCACAGCCATCCACCAATGCAAAGCCGAGTTTAACCCAGTTTTCATAGGATGGTGCGATGTCCGCACCCTGTTGTTCAATCAAGAAAACAATCCGTTCCACATCATTGACTCTATCGTTGCCACAATCGCCAGAATATGCCTTATTGCATATAGGCAAACGGCATTCATCCGAGCATTCTTCCCACTGCTGGGGTATAAAATGTTTCTTTGGCATAGTTTTGAAATTTTGGATGGATATAAACATTTGGGTCGTATGGGAGGAAACAGGCTCTGGCTACATCACTGCCCGAAATATCAACAGGAGGAAGTCCTGTCGCTTTCAGGCAGTTTATCATGGACTTGAAGAAACGGGAGTGCTCCCAACCTTGCAAGTCAATCTCAACAATCCATTTCACTCCGTTTCCCGAAGGTGAGGTAAACATCAGGATTGTATCGAAATACTCATGCTCCAGCAACTGCTGTTTTAGTGCAAGAATATCCTCCACATGGTCAAAGTCAACACAGACCAACCCTGAATGTTGTATGAGCTGTGAAGAGGAACGGGATTTGAACAGTCCTGAGAAAGTGCAGTAATCAAAGTGCCGTGCCTTGAACAGTCTGGCTTCATCATGTGAGGTCATGCCACGCAACTGTTCCGTCCGTTCTTTGGCTATCGGCTCCGAAATGTAGCGGTAGGCATCAAGGATGCTGAAGGCTACATCAGGAACCGTGTTCTGTATCGGGGCACGGAAGAACGAGAAATTGTAACAGTTCTCCATACTCACCTCCAGTCCGCCTTGTTGGGTTTACGTCTGTTTGCAGCAAGGATGGCTGCGTTCTGTTCCTCATATGTAAGCGGTACAGGATTCTTGCGGTTGCACTCCAGCCATTTGTCAAGCTCATCCTGATAAAGGACATACCGCTTACCTGGTTTGGTGGCAGGAATGGTGCCGTTACCCAGTTTCATATAAAGGGTACGTAGCGGTATCTTCAGATATTCCGCTGCTTCCTCCACAGACATTGGGCGGTGAGTGTTCTCCTTGAGCTGTCCGTTCTCTTTTTGCAGACTGGTGAGCATCTGTCTCATGCCGATTACTTCATCCCGAAGCTCGGCTACGACCTGCGGGAGGTCGTTGAATGTAAGTTCGTTTATCATACTTTTGAAAATTAAGTTGCGGCAAAGGGACTGAATGATATACCTGTGATACAGATTATTGATGATAATCGGCAGATAATCCTGAGATAACTGTACTATCAAGGAACAGGGCGTAAAAAGGAGATAAAAAAGTATGGAATAAGGAAATAAAAGCAGGTGCTGTATTGCAACCAATAAACAACAGCAGGACACAATGACATATAACAAAAAGAGGGAAGCCCGTAAGAGCCTCCCTGCATTATAGTTGTAAGTATTACCCGTTGGCGGAATTAATTTAAGTTGATAAATATGAGTAAAAAGTTGTACATAT
>ERZ1027188.734-NODE-734-length-11946-cov-7.019090_pt1 | contig 11946 bp, 10 predicted proteins | sample MGYA00519273_ERZ1027188 | MGnify/ENA primary metagenome ERZ1027188 (study PRJEB26926, sample SAMN06164623) | human gut metagenome | biome: ENVO:00009003; feature: ENVO:2100002; material: ENVO:00002003 | host: Homo sapiens | place: USA | collected 2012 ... | reverse complement strand
CCTCCGAGGCTGCCGAGGCCGCCGGCTATGAGCCGGTGCTGGGCGCCTTCGACTACGGCGCCAACGGCATGGCGTTGGCGGAGGGCGCTGTGGGCCGCGTGTTCGTGGTGGCGGACAAGAACACCACCAAGACGCTGGGCGTCTCCATCGTGGGCGAGAACTCCTCCGAGATGATCGCCCTTGCCTCCGCCGCCGTGGCGGAGGGCTGGACCACCGAGCAGTGGGAAAAGACCGTGGTGGCACACCCCTCCCTGTGCGAGATGGTGCGGGAGGCGGCGCTGGCGGCCTTTGGGCGCTCCGTCCACACCGCGTGACCGCCCGCCGCGCAGAAGCGGCATAAGATATATCGCGCAAAAAAAGATGACGGCAAGAGCCGTCATCTTTTTTTTGCCGTATGGGGCTCCGCGCTTCAGGAGGAGAGAAGCGGCGGCGCGGCGGCGTTATTCGTCGTATTCCGCGTTGGACTCCATTTGCAGCGTATCGAAGCAGTCCCGTACCGCCTGATCCCGTTTGGCGCAGAAGCGGTTGTAGAGTGTGTGCTCCGACAGGAACAGAAGCCCGCTGCCGATGGCAAATTTTGCGAGGGTGTGTCCCCTGCGGTGCTTTCCGCCGCAGGTACGCGCAGTCGTTTTCATCGTATATACCTCCGTCAATTTCCGTGATCCTCCGCCCACAGCTTGTCGGCCTCCGGTTTCCAGCAGTCGGCGTAGGCTTTGCACTTCTCACACAGATGCTCGGCGCTCTCCGGCGCTTCAAGGTCGGTGGAGTGTGCGCCGGACTCCGCCACCATCTGAGGCAGCAGCTCGGGGTTTTCCAGCATGGGACAGGGGCGCAGGTGGTTGCCGTTAAAGGGCTGCCCCTTCCGGTACAGCCGGAACAGCGGCTGCTGCAGGCACTCCAAAAAGCTCTTTTCCCGGATATTTGCGCCGGAATAGTGGATAAACACGCAGGGCTCCACGTCGCCCGCGGCATTGATGTGGCAATAGATGCGGCCGCCGGCTACGCAGCCGCCGGCGAACTCGCCGTCGTTCTGGAAGTCGATGCAGTACAGCTCCTTGCCGCCGGTGATGCCGCGAATTTCACGGACGCGATCCTTCATATAGGCGCGCTGCTCCGGCGTCAGCAGCAGGTCGGTGGAGGCATTGATGCCCACGGGCATATAGTGGAAGTACCATGCGAACACGCAGCCCTTGCCGATCAGCAAATCGAGGAACTCGTCGCTGGTGACCACCTTATAGTTCTTGCTGGTGTAGCAGATGGACACACCGAAGGGGATGCGGTGGCTGTGCATCAGGTCCATGGCGTCCAGTGCCTTCTGGAAGTGACCCTGCCCACGGCGTCCGTCGTTGGCCTCCTCAAAGCCCTCCACGCTGATGGACACGAAGAAGTTGCCCACCCGCAGCATCTCCTGGCAGAATTCCTCGTCGATGAGGGTGCCGTTGGTGAAGGCATGGAACGCCATGTCCCGGTGCTTTTCGCACAGGCGGATGATATCCTTCTTCCGCAGCAGCGGCTCGCCGCCGGTAAAGAGGCAGGCATGGGTACCCAGTGCCTTGGCCTCTGTCAGCACCCGATCCATCTCCTCAAAGGTCAGGCTCTGCTTGTGGCCGTACTCCGCCGCCCAGCAGCCGGTGCAGTGCATATTGCAGGCGGAGGTGGGGTCCATCAGGATGAGCCAAGGCACGTTGATGTCGTACTTGGCGGCGTTCTCCTGCGCCGTCTGGTAGCCGCGGAAGCCGCCCTCGTAGGCCACATTGGTCAGGAAGGTCTTGAGGATGTAGGGGTCGTTGTCCCGGATGAGCCGCTGGGTGTAGTGCGCCCACTTCCCGTCGGGGTTCTCCGCCACCATCCGCAGCGTCTCATAGGACTTGTCGCTCCATGTCCCCTTGTGGATCTTCTGAATCATGTCGATGAGCTGCTGAGCCAGGTCGCCCACGTCCTGGGTTTGCCCCTTTTTCAGCATGGAGTCGAGGATCGTCTCAAAGGCCTTGCGCTCTGCCGCGTGGGAGATCTTTTCGGTGATACTCATTGGTTCGCCGTCCTTTCTTTCATACAGTCCATAGGTTGTTTTATGTGTTTTTTCCGGTAGAAATGAAACGCGATACAGGAGACCAGCATCTCGGTCAGCTGGATGCTCGCCGCCGTCAGGAACTGAGGGGAACGGATGTCCGAGAGGCTCATGCCCATGATGGGGAACAATACGCAGGTGGTCAGAAAGCCCAGCAGACACGCGGGCAGATAGTTCTTGTAGCCAACGCTGATGGCGCCCATGTAGGCGCTGACCACGTCGGCGGACAGGATGCCCAGCAGCCGGACGATCAGCACGAAGAAGAAGTCGCTGCCACCCCGCAGCTCCCGGAGCATGGCGGACTTCGGCCAGCGGCGGAGGATATACTGCACCGCCTGACCGCCCAGCTTCCTCCCCAGCCAGTAGGGGAGGCTGACCATCACCACCGTTCCCGCGAGGTTCACCGCGATGGCCGCGGGGAGGGGAAAAAGGACGCCGCTGGCGGCGTACAGCAGGCCGCTGTACAGGAAGATGCTCAGGCTCTTGACGGCGAACAGCGCCAACAGGAGCGCGGCGGCCAGCGCCGGGTGCCGGGGCGAGTAGGTGAGGATGCCCTCCAGCGTGAAGTCCTCCCGGTGCAGCAGGCACAGCACAATGATGACGAGCCACACCGCACCCAGCAGACCCCTTGCCAGCCGCAGCTGCCGCTGCTCCGGCGACGCCTTACCAGACATGGACGTGGGCGGCCTCCGCCTGGGAGGCGGACGGCACAACGCGGGTGAAGGCGGGGTGACGGCCTCTGTCCAGTGCGAACACGGCGGCGTACACCACGGCGCCTGCCGTCTCGATCATCATGTCGCCCATGGTATCGATGAGGCCGATGTCGATATAGCCTTCCAGTTCTACGCCGTTGACGATGACGCTGTCGATCTGGTCGATGCTGCCGATCACGCCCACCGCGTCGCCCAGATCGTAGGAATGGAGGGCGGTAACGAGGGTATCCCGCTGCATATCCGTGCCGAACCAGCGGTCCATGCCGTACTCGTAGAACTCCCACAGCGCGGAGACGGAGATGGAGAACAGCACCGCGAACAGGATACGCAGCCGCCGGTCGTCCTTATAGTCCTTGTTGAGCAGCACGGGGATATAGGAGCCCAGCACGGCGAATACCACGCCGCCGCTGAAGTGCAGCAGCTTGTCCCAGTGGGCGATGAGGTAGTACAGCTTGTAGATGCGCCCCGACATACCGCCCAGCAGATATAGCATACTGAACACCAGCAGTGCGTTGGACACCCGGTAGCCCCATGTCTCCAGCACATACGGCACCAGTACGCCGATGCCCACCAGCAGACATACCAGCGCGTCGGACAGCGGGCCTATACGCAGGGAGCGCATCATGGAGAACAGCACGAACAGCTCACAGGCCGCCCAGAACCAGACGCGCCAGCGCGCCTGCTCCGCGTGGATACATTGCTTCACGTTTTGCATAGTGTCACCTCCATACTGTTTTTTTGACTGTCGGCCGCGCCGTTACAGCCGGATCGTAAGGGCAGTCCGCCGCTGTCCGGCAGACCCCGCCTCCCTCCCGACCGGCGGGGCGCTCTGCGGCGTCTGCCGCAGGGTCGCCCGCCGCCATGCATCGGGGGGGCGCTCGGTTCGTCGAAGGGCTGCCACGCGGCGAAACACATCCACCCGCCGGAGGCGCCCGCGACGGCCGGGACTTTGCGTGTACGGCTTTTGATACTACCACCTTAACGAGATTTTGACACAAAAACCATGGATAAACGGCACTGTCTGTCTAATTTTTGGCAGAATTCCGTATATGTACAAATTTGTGCGAAATTCGTTCCTACGCGAAAGGAACCGCCTCAAGGGCGGTTCATATATAGGTATGAATATGATGCCGCGGCGTTTTTGGCAGATCGGGCGGTGTGCTTAAAAATTACGCACGCCGCCGTCCGGTGAACAATTTTTGTTCACCGCTTTTTTTCTGCTTATTGAACAAAATGCGGCGGGGGTGTATGTTTTCGCCATCAAGCAGAAAACATAAAGCCATGAGCTTACAGGAGGTTTTACGATGTATTATTCCAGTGGTAACTATGAAGCGTTTGCCCGTCCCAAGAAGCCGGAGGGCGTAGACAACAAATCCGCCTATATCGTGGGCAGCGGTCTGGCAGCCCTCTCCGCCGCCTGCTATCTGGTGCGCGACGGTCAGATGCAGGGCGGGCACGTCCACATTCTGGAGAAGGGCGAGCTGCCCGGCGGCGCCTGCGACGGCTACAAGTTCGAGAATCTGGGCTATGTGATGCGCGGCGGCCGGGAGATGGACAACCATTTCGAGGTCATGTGGGATCTGTTCCGCTCCATCCCCTCCATTGAAACGGAGGGCGTCAGCGTGCTGGACGAGTACTACTGGCTCAACAAGGAGGATCCCAACTACTCCCTGTGCCGCGCCACCGAGAAGCGCGGGCAGGACGCCCACACCGACGGCAAGTTCAGTATCTCCGACAAGGGCACTATGGAGATCATGAAGCTGTTCTTCACCCCCAACGAGGACTTGCAGGACAAGAAGATCACCGACTTTTTCGACGACGAGGTGCTCTCCTCCAATTTCTGGCTGTACTGGCGCACCATGTTCGCCTTCGAGAACTGGCACAGCGCCCTGGAGATGAAGCTCTATATCCAGCGGTATATCCACCACATCGGCGGCCTGCCCGACTTCACCGCCCTGCGCTTTACCAAGTACAACCAGTATGAGTCCATGATCCTGCCCATGGTGAAGTATCTGGAGAGCCACGGCGTGCAGTTCCACTACGGTGTGCAGGTGTGCAATGTGGAATTTGATTGCACCGATCCCGCCCGCAAGCTGGCCAAGCGCATCGACGTGCTGCGCGGCGGCGAGAAGGACGCCATCGACCTGACAGAGAACGATCTGGTGTTCATCACCAACGGCGGCTGCGTGGAGAATTCCTCCATGGGCAGCCAGAACAAGCCCGCCGCCTACAACACCGAGCTGCGGGAGGGCGGCGGCTGGGATATGTGGCGCAAGATCGCCGCGCAGGACCCCGACTTCGGCCATCCTGACAAGTTCTGCCACGACCCGGAGAAGACCAACTGGATGAGCGCCACCGTGGAGACGCTGGATGGGCGCATCATCCCCTATATCAAGAACATCTGTAAGCGCGACCCCTTCACCGGCCATGTGGTCACTGGCGGCATCGTCACCGTAAAGGACTCCTCCTGGCTGATGAGCTGGACCATCAACCGCCAGCCCCAGTTCCGCGACCAGCCCAAGGATCACTGCCTGGTGTGGGTGTACTCCCTGTTCACCGACAAGCCCGGCGACTTCGTGAAGAAGCCCATGCGGGAGTGCACCGGCAAGGAGATCTGCATGGAGTGGCTGTACCACATCGGCGTGCCGGAGGAGCAAATTGAGGACATGGCGGCCAACAGCGCCAACACTGTGCCGGTGATGATGCCCTATATCGACGCGTTCTTTATGCCCCGCGCCTACGGCGACCGGCCCAAGGTCGTGCCGGACGGCAGTGTGAACTTTGCCTTCCTCGGTCAGTTTGCCGAGACGCCCCGTGACACCATTTTCACCACCGAGTATTCCATGCGTACCGGCATGGAGGCCGTGTATACCCTGCTGAACGTGGATCGCGGCGTGCCGGAGGTCTGGGGCAGCGTGTACGACGTCCGCGACCTGCTGAACGCCACGGTAAAGCTCCGGGACGGCAAGAAGGTCACCGACATGGATCTGAGCTTCGGTGAAAAGATGGTCCTGAAGAAGGCCCTCAGCAAGATCGGCGGCACCGATGTGGAAAAGCTGCTGAAGCAGTACGGCGTCATCTGATGCTGCGCCCCGCGATGGCAAAACAATAAAAGAGGCGCGCCGGTCAAACCGGCGCGCCTCTTTTCAGCGAAAAAATGTTTCGGCGCTTACTGCTGGGAGGCCAGCGCAATGGCCTGCTGGATGTGGTCGCAGAAGTTCTCCCGTCCCACCTTGTCCACGAACCCGGCGTGCTCCATCACGTGCAGGGGCTGCTCGTTGACGTGGGAGAAGATGACCCGCACGCCCTTCTTGGCGCACTCGTCATACAGTGCCTCCAGCGCGTTGAGGGCGGTGACGTCCAGCGCATTGACCATGTGCATACGGATGACGAGGCAGCGGGTGAACTCCTTGACGGTGATCTCGCCAATGTGGTCGGCCATGCCGAAGAACAGCGGCCCGCGGATCTCGTACACACGGACGTGCAGCGGCACCTCGGTGAGCTGATCCTCCGGCATATCCTTGTACTTCCAGCCGCGCACCTCCGTCTCGTCGCTCATGCGCTTCATGAACAGCAGCGCCGCCAGCAGCATACCCACCTCGATGGCCACCACCAGATCGAAGATGACCGTCAGCAAAAAGGTCAGCACCAGCACCAGAATATCGCTCTTGGGGGCGCACTTACAGAGGCGCACAAAGGGACGCCACTGGCACATATTATACGCCACGCTGAACAGGATGGCGGCGATGCAGGGCATGGGGATGAGGGCTGCGTAGGGCATCAGCACCACCAGCACCAGTACCAGCACGGCGGCGTGGATCATGCCCGCCACGGGGGTGCGGCCGCCGGACTTGATGTTGGCGGCGGTACGGGCGATGGCGCCGGTGGCGGGGATGCCGCCGAACAGCGCCGAGCCTACGTTGCCGATGCCCTGTGCGATCAGCTCCGTGTTGGAGTTGTGGTGGGAGGCCACCATGCCGTCGGCCACCACGCAGGATAAAAGGCTCTCGATGGCGGCTAAGATGGCGAGGGTGAAGGCGCTGGGCAGCATAGCCTGCACGGTGTCAAAGGAGAAGGCCGGCAGGGTGAAGGAGGGCAGCCTGTTGGAGATGGTGTAGAGGTCGCCGATGGTGTTCACCGGCAGGTTCAGGAGCTTCACCATGGCGATGCCCACCAGCACGGCGATGAGGCTGCCGGGGATGAGCTTATTGATGCGGGGCCAGATGATGAGAACAGCCAGACACACCGCGCCCACCAGCGCCGCCCAGAGATTGACGGTGTCCAGACTGCGGAAGAAGCAGGCGGCCTTCTCCATAGTCTCAATGGGCTTTTCCGGGTAGCTCACGCCGAAAAAGTCCTTCCACTGGCCGATGAAGATGGTCACGGCGATACCGGCGGTAAAGCCGGTAGTGATGGTGTAGGGGATGAAGCGGATCAGACTGCCCAGCTTCAAAACGCCCATCAGGATCAGGATGATGCCTGCCATGACGGTGGCGAGGGCCAGCCCGCCCATGCCATTTTCCGCCACGATGCCTGCTACGATGGTGGCAAAGGCGGCGGTGGGGCCGGCGATCTGCACACGGCTGCCGCCGAAGAAGGAGATCAGAAAGCCCGCGATAATGGCGGTGTAGATGCCCTGCTCCGGGCCGACGCCGCTGGCCAGCGCCAGCGCGATGGAAAGGGGCAGTGCGATGATGGCCACGATGACGCCCGATACCGCGTCCTTGGCGAACTGCTTGCCGGAATAGGACTTCAAGCAGTCAAACAGCGCGGGGGCGAATACTTTCTTGTGCATAAGGTACCTCTCTCGTCCTTTTTTGCCGCGACGCAGCCTTACCATCATAGCGCTTTACCACCGCCGCTGCAACCTGAAAAACGGCGAAAAAGCCGATTTTTAGGCGATTTCTTTGTGGGAATGTTACAAAGAACGCGCACCGGCACAGCCGGTGCGCGCTCTTTTCGGTCGAAAGGCGGATAAACGCCGGGAAAACCGGCCGCTTACCGGGCGTCCGCCGGATAGTTCCGGAGCAGCTCCTTGTAGAAATCCACCGCCAGATGGAGCTTATCCACACTGATATTCTCGTTCTCCCCGTGCACCGATGCGTATTGCTGCTTGTCGATGTCGATGGGGGCGAACCGGATCACCGCGTCGATGATGTGGCCCACCGCCTTGATCATGCCGATGATGGTCAGCACACCCAGCACCAGCCGTCCCTGCGGGATGAGGTCGGGGATGCCCGACGCCTTGGAGGGCTGGTAGAAATAGATGAGATAGTTATTCAGCATGGTCGTAAAAAGGCCCACCGCGAATTGCGGAAGGCACAGTCTTACGATGAGGGAGGTGTCGACTTTTCTCATTTCGACCCCTGCTTGCTGTCCTTGATGTAGCGCAGCGCGCAGATGTCGTCGCCCTTTGCGATAGCCTTGGGCAGCTCCAGCCGTGCGTCAAAGCACTTGCCGATGCCGTGGTCGCCGCACATGGCGATGTCGCAGAGCCGGGCGATCTCCTCATCGGTGCAGCCGGCCTTCTGCCACGCCTTGACCAGCGGGCAGTAGTGGAAATCCAGATACAGGGTGTCGTCGGTGTTCTCCACCAGATCCATCTCAAAGACCCAGCGGGCCGCCTTGGTGAACAGCGTCTTGCGCAGACCCTTCAGGCTCTTGGTACCGCCCTTTTTCACAAGGTCGTTACCCTGCGAGATGCCGCAGCGGGTGATAGCCGCCGATGCGAAATCCTTGGGGTCGAGGCCGCGCTTCTCCGCCTCGTCCACCAGCAGATACAGCCAGAAGGCGCGGTGCTCCAGCAGCTCACGGATCTTGACCACGAAGGCGTTTTTGATCTTGGGCTCATTGACGATTTTTGACATGATCTTCTTTCCTCTCGTTGTTTCTGTCGTTCTTTTGGGAAAGCGGCAGACCGTTTGCTCTGCCGCTTTTACACACGAGGGTGATTATATCATACTTTTCCTGTTTTGTATCTACCTTTTTCAGCCAGATGCCGCGCACAGGGCGCGGGCGAAAAAAGAGGCACTTGCCCGCGTGTGCCTAAGCTGCCGCCCGGCGCGATTGCATTCAGTGTGGGAGCGTGCTATAATTTGCAGACGCACTTGGCTTTCGGCGGCGCGGAAGGGCGGGAAAAGAGCAAATGAACAAAGAAAATAAGAAGTGCTTGCGGGGCGCCGTGGCGTTTATCACGCTGATGGGCGTGGTCAGCCTTTTTTCGGACATGACCCACGAGGGCGCACGGAGCATCCTCGGCGAATACCTGAATCTGGCGGGTGCCTCCGGCGCCACCATCGGCTTTGTGTCCGGCGTGGGTGAGCTGTGCGGCTACTCCCTGCGGCTTTTGTCGGGCATTTTCGCGGACAAAACGAAAAAGTACTGGACGCTGGTCATCGCGGGCTACGCCCTGCAGGTGCTGGCCATCCCGGCGCTGGCGCTGATCCCGGAGAACGGCTGGGTCATCGCCTGCGGACTGGTGATCCTGGAGCGCGTGGGCAAGGCCATCAAAAAACCGGCGAAAAACACGCTGGTCAGCTTTGCCGCCAGTGAGATCGGAACGGGAAAGGGCTTTGCCTATCAGGAGTTCTTAGACCAGCTGGGCGCATTCTTAGGTCCGGTCATCCTCTTTGTCATCGCTGCCATCAAGGGGCCCGGCGACCTGTTCTCTACCTATCGGCTCAGCTTCGCTGTTCTCGGTATCCCGGCGCTGATCACCATCGCGCTGGTGGTGCTGGCCAAGGTCAAGTACCCCCACCCGGAGATGTTCGAAAAGAAGGCGGACGCCCCGGCAGAGTTCCACACGCAGAAGTCCTTCGTGCTGTATATGGCGGCCATCTGCCTGTTTGCCTTCGGCTTTGCGGACTTCACCCTCATCACACTGCACGCCGCCAGAACGGAGGCATTCCCTGCCTCCACCCTGAGCCTGCTGTACGCGGCAGCCATGGCGGTGGACGCCTTTGCCGCGCTGTTCTTCGGTTGGCTCTTTGACAAGATCGGACTGCGGGCGCTGATGCTGTCCACCCTGTGCAGTGCGTTTTTCTCCTGCTTTATCTTCCTCACCGGCGAGCCGGTGCTGATGGGCGTCGGCATCGTGCTGTGGGGCGTGGGCATGGGCGCGCAGGAGAGCATTATGAAAGCCGCCATCAGCAGCATCGTCCCGGCCGCCATGCGCAGCACCGGCTTCGGCATCTTCGAGACGGGCTTCGGCATCGCGTGGTTCTTGGGGAGCTGGCTGCTGGGTGCGCTGTACGACGCAAACCCGGTATGGCTGGTGGCGGTCTCTGTTTCCGTGCAGCTCCTCGCCGTCGTGTTCTACGGCATCTGCATCAAAAAGCAGAAAAACGAAACCACCAAATAAGAAAGACACCCCATCGGGGTGTCTTTCTTATTTGGTGGACCTGAAGGGATTCGAACCCTCGACCTCTCGGATGCGAACCGAACGCTCTCCCAGCTGAGCTACAAGCCCATAACGTACCATATTATTATACACATCCAGCGGCAAAATGCAAGGGGTTTTCCGTATCTTTTTTCGCGAGCGTTCCACTTTGCTAATGCCCCATATTATTTTTTTGTATTTTACTTATGCTGCTTTTGTGGTATACTAAGATGTCCTGCGGAAGTTCGCCGCAGTCTGACGAGAACAAGCAACTAACGATACATATTACGAAGTAAAGGAGCATCCGCTATGAGCAGAACACTGGGTACCGTGGTACGGGGCGTGCGCGCCCCCATCTTCCGCGAGGGCGACGATGTGGTGAAGATCACCGCCGACACCGTTTTGAACGCACTGAAGGAAAACGGCATTGCCGCCCGCGACGGCGACGTTGTGGCGATCACCGAGTCCGTGGTGGCCCGCTGCCAGGGCAACTACGCCACGGTGGAGCAGATCGCTGCCGACGTGACCGCCAAGACCGGCGGCGAGACCGTGGGCATCACCTTCCCTATCCTCAGCCGCAACCGCTTCTCCCTGCTGCTGCGGGGCATCGCCTCCGGCGTGAAGAAGGTCGTGCTGGTGCTCAGCTATCCCTCCGACGAGGTGGGCAACCATCTGGTGTCCATGGATCAGCTGGACGAGGCCGGCATCGACCCGTGGCACGATGTGCTGTCCCTTCAGCAGTTCCGGGACGCCTTCGGCGAGGTCATCCACCCCTTCACCGGCGTGGACTATGTGGCGTATTACAAGTCCATCATCGAGGACGCCGGCGCCGAGGCGGAGATCGTGTTTGCCAACCGGGTGCAGGCGGTGCTGGACTACACCGACACCGTGATCTGCTGCGATATCCACACCCGCCAGCGCAGCAAGCGTCTGTTGACCGCCGCCGGCGCCAAGCTGGTGCTGGGTCTGGACGACCTGCTGACCGCTCCCGTAAACGGCAGCGGCTATAACCCCCAGTACGGTCTGCTGGGCAGCAACAAGGCGGACGAGGAGCGGGTGAAGCTGTTCCCCCGCGACGCGATGCCCGTGGCGGAGGCCATCAGCCGCGCCATGAGCGAAGCCACCGGCAAGCGCATCGAGGCCATGGTCTACGGCGACGGCGCGTTCAAGGATCCTGTCGGCAAGATCTGGGAGCTGGCGGACCCCGTGGTGGCGCCCGGTTATACCGGTGGTCTGGTGGGTACGCCCAACGAGCTGAAGCTGAAGTATCTGGCGGACAAGGAGTTTGCGGGTCTGTCCGGTCAGGCCCTGCAGGACGCCATCTCCCAGAAGATCCGGGAGAAGGACGCCAAGGTCAGTCTGGTGGGCAACATGGTGTCCGAGGGTACCACGCCCCGGAACATCACCGACCTGATCGGCTCCCTGTGCGACCTGACCTCCGGCTCCGGTGACAAGGGAACGCCCGTGGTGCTTGTCCAGGGTTACTTCGACAACTATACTGTCTGACGGTGCCGCGCACAAAAAGTCCCGTCTATACGCTCCTTCGGCTTTTTGTGCGCATCCCTTCCCCGAGGCGAGCGTAAATAAACTGAAAGGGTATGATAGGGAAAGCTCCTATCGTACATAGTATTGCAATGGAAAACAGCAACATCCGTCCTGCGGACTACGAAAACATAAAAAATATCCCGCGTCCGTCCCATGCGGACTACCCCGCGTTCGTCAAATACGGCGGTGCGAACGACCGAAGCGGCGGCGGGCAGTTTTCCGGCCGCCTGACCGCGCCATTG
>ERZ1027188.733-NODE-733-length-11967-cov-3.732287_pt1 | contig 11967 bp, 12 predicted proteins | sample MGYA00519273_ERZ1027188 | MGnify/ENA primary metagenome ERZ1027188 (study PRJEB26926, sample SAMN06164623) | human gut metagenome | biome: ENVO:00009003; feature: ENVO:2100002; material: ENVO:00002003 | host: Homo sapiens | place: USA | collected 2012 ... | reverse complement strand
GTTTACTCGCTTTCCAGGCGGGCCAGTTCAACCACTCCTGCATCTTTCCTTTCGAGGTGCAAATATATGATTATTTTCCGAATAAACCAACGCTATCCGTTGATTTTATTTCCTGAAATTTTTTCTTCATTTTCCCGTCTCGGCATAATCCGAACAAGTCCGGTTCTGCGCTTGGCTTAAACGAAAATGCTTATATTTCGGAAAATCGGTTTTTACGGTATCCATTCGATGATTCCGTCCGACGGATTGCGTCTGCGCCACTCCGTAAATTCGTCATACGACCCGACGCCGTCGCCGATTACTGCCCGATAATATTCGACACCCATAATCTTCTCGTCGTCGGGCGTTTCGTATTTAAGCCGCAGTATGGTACGCCGCTGCTGCTCCGTCATTACTGCGGATATGCGCTCTGCCATTCGCTCGAAGTATCCGTCGTATTGCGAACCTTTGCGGATGTGAATCATGTCTATCTGCCACAGTTCGCCGTCGGAATCCCTGTACCATGCGTGCCATTCGATGCACTCCTCATCGGTCGCAAGCAGATTGCGGCACTCGATTCGCTCTATCGCCGGATTTTCCGACAGACGGGACATGGCAGCGAAACTCTCTTCCGCCGTCGGCGATTCGGTGTAGATGTGGAAATCTATGTCGCGGTGTTTCATCATAAGCCCCATCGCGACCGAACCTACCGACCGTACCTCGGCTCCGACCGACTGCCAGATGCCGCGGATGTTCGTCCGTTCGATTATTTCGTGTGCTTTGCGGAGATTGGTTTCTGCGAGTTCGAGTATCCGTTCCATATTTGTCGGTGTTGAAAGAGCCGCGAAGATAGTCTAAAATTGCTGATTTTCCTAATCCCGCTTTTTTCGTACCGCGCCGCTCTTTATTGCCGCTTTCGATACCGCCGCAGGTATCGTTTCACGCAACCGCAGGTCGAACGGCGACGGTATGATATACTCCTTGCCGAAATTCATGTCTTCGCGACCCAGCAACTGTTGCAACTCCTCCGGAACGGGTCGCCGTGCGAGTTCCGCCAACGCCTCGGCTGCGGCGAGTTTCATCGGCTCGTCGATTCGGCTCGCGCCCGCATCGAGCGCACCGCGGAAGATATACGGAAATCCCAAAAGGTTGTTCACCTGATTCGGTGTGTCGGAGCGTCCCGAAGCGTAAATCACGTCGGGACGGGCTGCGAGCGCGTCCGCACGCGATATTTCGGGGTCGGGGTTGGCGAGAGCCATTATCAGCGGGTCTTTCGCCATCGACCGTATCATGTCGGCAGTCAGCAGATTCGGTTTCGACACTCCGAGAAAAACATCCGCACCAGCAATCGCCTCATCGAGCGTCGCGACATCCGCCGACGTGGCGAATTCCCGCTTCTCGGGTGTCAGGTCGGTGCGTCCGACGGTTACCGCACCTCTGCTGTCGCACAGGATTATGTTTTCGCGCGCAATGCCCATCGAAACGAACATTCTCGCCGATGCTATCGCCGCGGCACCCGCGCCGCTGACGACTATGCGCAGCGATTCGAGCGGCTTGCCCGTCAGCCGGCATAGGTTTATCAGTGCCGCCGCCGCGATTATCGCCGTGCCGTGCTGGTCGTCGTGCATCACGGGAATGTCGAGAGCCTCCTGCAACCGCCGTTCGATTTCAAAACATTCGGGGGCTTTTATGTCTTCGAGATTGATGCCGCCGAATGTCGGGGCTATGCGGCGCACGCATTCGACGAACTCGTCTGGCATCAGCGCATCTATTTCGATGTCGAATGCGTCTATGCCCGCCATTTGCTTGAACAGCATGCACTTCCCCTCCATTATCGGTTTCGCGGCGAGCGGTCCCACATTGCCCAGACCGAGTACCGCCGTTCCGTTGGTGATTACGGCTACGAGATTGCCGCGATTCGTGTAGGTGTACGACTTCGCGTCATCGGCAGCGATTTCGAGTGCCGGCGCGGCAACCCCCGGCGAGTAGGCGAGTGCCAAATCTGCCGGTGTCGAACATGGCTTCGTCGGTCGAATCTCGGTCTTGCCCGCGCGCCCCTCCGAGTGGTAGCGCAATGCGGCTTCATACAACTCTTTTTCGTCCATATTTCCGTTGATTTTAATTTCTGTTTCCACCGCAAAAATGACGCCGTACAATATCGGCGGCTTTAACAGCAAAAAATAATTGGAAACTATATGCGACCTTACACCGAATCATATAGCCTATTGAACAACAATCTATAAAGACTTCGTTCGATTAAGGCTCTATGCCGTGATTGACGATTCGCAGGTAGTATTCGCCGCCCGAATAGTCGATTATGCCCGCGACCGAGAACCTGCCGACGGGTATCGCTTCGTCGGCATAACGGCATGTCCCCAATGTGCGGATGCCGAATCTGCCGTCGTTAGAGGTGATGTAACGTGTTGTGGTAATGTATTTTCCATCGGCAGTGTCGCACCATTTGCCGTTGGTGCCGTCGAGGTCTGCCGCAATGTCCATGAAACAGACGAATGCTCCGATGTCGGCAGCGGAAATCTCGGAGAATCCGCATATTGCAGGCTTGCGGTCGTCGCCCGATTCGCTGTCGATGCGCACGTACCGCGAAATCAGACCGCCGTCGATTCCGTCTACCGGAAAATCGCCCGTCGGATGCGCTCCGAGTACCGTTTTGCCGCCGATGCGGGCGAGCGTCATGCCGTTGCAGAATACCGTTACGCGCGAATAGACTGGAATCGCTCGGTAGAGTGCCTGCAGGTCGATGTCTATTTCGATTCCGCCGGTGTCGTCCAGGACGACGATGCTCTTGTAGTATTCGCCCAACCAATCGTTCGCCATGACGGTGCCGGAGATTGTCAGATCCTCCGCAATGTCGTATATCCCGCTGCGGCACAACGATTTCAGATATGCGACGGAAACCGCTTTCGGGTTGCCGCCATTCCCGTTTTCGGGATATTCGAGCGATGACGACGCGTCGCACGCGACCGCCGCAATCAGGCTAATCAACGGAATCAGAAGTCGTGCAGTCATTGCGTGAACGCGGTTTTACGATGAATCTGTCGCCGATGCCGGCTACTCTGCCGTAGAGCAGAATCCCGCACAGCGAAACTTCGCCGTCGGGAATCTCTTCGTCGGCGAAATCGGCGTATTCGCGGACGTAAGAGTATATCTCCGAACCGTCCTGTGCGACGAATCTCCGATAACCGGCTAACGTCCCGCCGTCGGTCGGCGTATGGCACAGCCGGTCGATTCTCACAAGCCGTCCGCAAAGGTCGGTATCGGCAACGGTAATTGCAGCAGGGACGATCTCCGACAGTTCGCCGCCGCGGATTATGTGCTTGTCGAGAAGTACGTCCGTCATGAAATATTCGACCGGACGCTGCGAGTACGGCTTCGGTTTAAGCCCGATTTGCATCGCTCCGTCCGCGAACGCCACGGTGCATCCGGCGAGATTCACCGAAACCGTCGCACCGAGCGGATATTTGTTGTGAATGTCGTAGGTTCCGGTCATTATTTCCGCGCCGCCCGTCGCATCCTCGACGAAGAACGAACGGTTGAAATTGCCCGCCTCGTCGCTCGTGGTTACACGACCCGCGATAACTGCATCCGCCGTTATGTCCGCGCTCGTGCCGTTGCACAGCATCCGCAGTTCGGCGACGGTCAATGTCGCCGGTTCGGGTGCAGTGTTCGCCGCACGGTCGTCGAAGGTGTCGTGGCATCCGACGAACGCCAGTACGGCTGCCGCTGTCAATATCGGTCGCAATTTATTCACAATTCGGGCTAAAATCGTTCGTTGTCCACAAAGTTATAATAAAGTTCGGATATATTTGCTAAATTTGCCGACGATTACGAATTTGTATGTGATATGGGAATAATGTTGCAGACGGAAGGGGCGGAACACCTTGACAAATTGATAGTTCCGGACAGCTTGCAGAAAGCCAAACTCGCCGATACCATCGAGCGAATAACGTCGCTCGACGTGCAGCAGGTGATAACGGATTTGGTCAGGGAGGGGTGCTGGATACTGCTGAAAATCGCGCTCGCGCTTGCCATCTATTTTATCGGCAAGTGGATAGTTAACTGGATAATACGGTTGATGGATGCGGCGTTCGAGCGTCGCAAAGCCGACGTGTCCTTGCGGACTTTCATGCGCAGTTTCGTGAAGGTCGCGATGATGCTCATCGTCATTCTCATCGTCGTCCAGACGCTCGGCATCAACACTTCGTCGTTCATCGCGCTGTTCGCTTCCGCAGGTCTGGCAATCGGCATGGCATTGAGCGGCACGTTGCAGAACTTCGCGGGCGGACTCGTCATCCTGCTGCTGCGCCCGTATCGCGTCGGCGACTATATCACGTCGCAGGGGCAGTCGGGTACGGTAGCATCCATAGGTCTGTTTCTGACCAAGATACATACGTCGGACAACCGTACTATCTATATTCCGAACAACGCTATCTCGTCGTCCATCGTCGATAACTATACCCAGTCGGCTACGCGGCGTCTGAACTGGACTCTGGCGATAAGTTACGGCGACGACGTCGATGTTGCTCGCGCCGAAATCATGAAGATGCTCGAAGCCGACCCGCGGGTGCTTAAATCGCCCGCACCGGTCGTGTATGTCGGCGAACTGGCTGACAGTTCGGTGAATCTCACCGTCAGGGCATGGGTGAACACCGCCGATTACTGGGACGTGCATTTCATGATGAACGAGAAGATGTACAAGGAGTTGCCGAAATACGGCATCCGATTCCCGTTCCCGCAGATGGACGTACACGTGTCGAAAGATTGACGCTCGGACGATTCGATGCGCCGTTTTGCTTGAATGAACGCAAAAATTACTATATTTGTCGGACGCAAACATTAAAACGAACTTAATATTTATGGAACTGAGAGAAATTATGGCAATATCGGGACAACCCGGGCTGTATAAGTATATCGCGCAGTCGCGCAACGGCGTAATCGTCGAGTCGCTTATCGACGGCAAGCGCATGAATGCCTCCTCGACGTCGCGCGTCAGCACGCTGACCGAAATTTCGATGTTCACCGAGGGCGAGGACATCGCATTGGCGGAGGTGTTTACGAAGATGTATGCCGCGACGGGCGGCAAGGCTGCATTGTCCGCCAAGGAGTCGCCGGAGAAACTCAAAGCGTTCTTCGCCGAGGTCATTCCCGATTACGACCGCGAGCGCGTACACGTTTCGGACATCAAGAAGGCGGTATCGTGGTTCAACCTGCTCGTCGAAGCGGGCTTCACCGAATTCAAGTTGCCTGACGAAGAGCCGGCAGCCGAGGAGTAATATTCCGAAAAACAGATTTGAGAACGCGATACATAATATATGTATCGCGTTTTTTGGCATCATTACCTTTTTTAAGGTCGTTAAAGTCATTAACGACTTTAAGGTATTTAAGGCGCAGAGCCGTATATCTATCAGATCCTTCGCTGCGCTCAGGATGACGAAAGGGAGATATTCGGGATGAAGACTACTATATTTCTTGTGCTTTATACTTGGCGTAAAACCAGCGTATCAAGTCACTACCTGATTCTTCGTATGCGTCCAGTTCTTCCTCTAACGCCTCAGCCTTGTCAATAACGCATCCGAATATTTCTCTCTGTTCTTCGGTCATTGTATCATGAAAGTACTCATCTCGCTCGTAGTGCTTTATCATTTCAATCTCTTCTTTCGACAATTCAATCTTTCTCATAAATTACAAATATAGTTATTTAATTCATAAATATATCGTATATCCGAACATCAATTTATCATGGTTTCCATCTAAAAAATACGACATTTTATATTATCGCTATCGATTCGATTTAACGGCATTGCATCGGCGGCACAGCATCTGGCAATTATCGGAGGTCGTCGTGCCGCCTTTGCTCCAAGCCAATATATGGTCGCCATCCATTTCGTTTATCTCGAAATGCTTTTCGCATTTAGGGCAAATGCCGCGCTGTCGTTCATAGGCTTCCCGTTTCATCTTGTCGGTAAATGCACGAATACTCAAACAACGTTCATCCCCGCCAAGCACATAGCCATAGACGCCCCGTTTGTTAGTAACGTCTTCATCCTGCATAAGCCGCACTATTTCCGTTTCGAGAGTTGTGCTGTCGAAACGTTCGTCTTTGTGTCTGTTGTACAATTCGCCCCACTCGATACCTTTCATCTCCTTGCGGTAGTGCGGAAACAACACTTTCACCCAGTTTATCACCTGCTGAAAATAGAGCCACAATTCGTTGGCGTTGCTGTCGTGCATGTGCGAAGCCATATATTCCTCAACTTTTCCACCTGAAATCCACTTTATCGCAGTTTCGAGATACTCCTGACGATTGGCTGCACCTTTGAGATAATCGCCAGCCATACCTTGAGCCGCACAGTTGTTCTTACTGAAATAACGCTTTGCGTCCGACACCCACTCTCCAGCATAAACCGCATTGCGCAACTCCTGCTCCGTAAGTTTTTCGCCCGCAATATTTATGGTTCTGAACCATTCGAGTTTCTCGCTGTCGGTGCCGCTGCAAATATAAACCGTCAGCGAGTAATTCAATATGCGCTCCTGCTCGTCGGATTGCAGATTGTGAAAATACCGCATCCCGAACGAAAAAACATTGGTTACATACTGGCAGATACTGATTGTACGCTGCTGCCCGTCAATAACCTCGTATGTCCCGTCATCGCACACAGCCCAGTACATGACATTGAGCGGAAATTTCTTTATTACGGTATCTATTACCGCATCGCGCTGTTTGTCCTTGTAGACAAACTCACGCTGATACTTCGGGCGTATATTAAGACGACCGCCATAGCCCACGACTCCTTCATTGTCGTTATCCGCATAACCCTCGGCAAGTTGCCGGATTGTAATTTCGTGAAGTTCTACTTTCATCTGTTTATATTTTTAATCTCCGTATCAAGACACGTGCATACGTAATTTTGCCGTTTATCATTCCCTCTTTGTTTTTTATCATACCGGGAATCGCAGTCGTCGAATAAGAATTCGCGCGTATTTGCTCTTGCCGTTCACGGTTGTATCTTTCGGATTGTTCATCAGTCCGCCTATCGGCATCGACGGACGAGTATTCTGAAATAAGGCTGCGTTTTGCCCCCCCCCTGCTAAATTACTATACACCAAATCCTTACCATCAACACCTCGTCTAAACTCGACAATCTCGAACTGTTCAGGATTGTATTTGTCGAGAAATGTTATCGGCACGCCCATTACACCGTAGTAATCGCACGGAATGTCGGCAACCTTGTCTACATTTATCGCATCGTAATTATCATATTTCGGATATTCCTTCGGATTGTAGGTTTTGTACAATATCAACTCCTCGTGGCGTTTCTTGATTTCAAGATTAGTATACCATGTAACACCAGAAACTCTAATCATTCCTTCTCGGTGATCACCCGCTGTTGCTGTATCTTGATAATTAGATATGAAATGACCAGCCCCACCTTTGAACCCATATCCGAGCCATAATTTATTCTTTTTTATCAGAGGAAAAATTTCTTTGTATGTAATTGCATTTTGATGCCCAATAATTACAAATTTTTTATCGTACTTTATAAGTTGCGCTACATACTCGCGGAACAGAGAGAACGGAGGATTGGTAACAACTACATCCGCCTGTTTAAGAAGTTCTATACACTCGCGGCTGCGAAAATCACCTGCACTATATGTACCGTCGCCATGCAGTTGCCCATATGGAATGCGATTGAAATCCGTCAGTTCATTGCACTCGAAACTGCCGTCAAAATCGGAATAAATGGAGTGATTTACCGATATACCCTGACTGAACAAGTCTGGATTGTCGTTCATATAGCATGTAGCAATCAACCGTTTCAATCCAAGTATATGAAAATTGAGGGCAAAATAACGAAAAAAGTTGCTTATCCTCGGGTCATCGCAATTACACAACACCGTTTTACCGCGAAAAAATTCTATGTAATAGCGAAGTTCATTTTCTATATCCGAAAGTTGGGTATAGAATTCGTCTTTCTTGGCGCGATGGGCTTCATGCAGATTTTTATTATTAGCCATAATAGGGTGGTTGCGACCATGTCCCTACCCTATAAGCAATAAAAAAGCGTGAAACTATTCTTATTACTTATAATTCTGTTGGCTCGCCAAAGCCATGATACCATATAAGTACGAATAGTTCACGCCTAACGGCATGAACTTTCAAAACTTACTCCTTGGTATCAGTTAAATTTGGCGATTTACAGAATAGGAATAAGGACTAAAAGTCCGTTAATAATATGTTATTTTACAATATGTCTGTTTTGTATATAACTATTTAATGATTGTATATTTAAGTAAGTGCATACAACTTTTCACTAAATTATCATATTTTCGTCATCGCGAAGCACCGCATTCAAATTGCAGGCTGATACCCGAAACAGGCTATGTCGGTGCTGTGGCGATCTACCTCTGTTGGGAAACGTCGCCGATGTCCGAATTAAACAGCGGTAGATTCCCACGTCGCTACGCTCCTCGGAATGACGTATATAAAATATTTATATATAAGTCATAAATGATATTTAATACAAAGTCTATATAGTTACCATATTTATTATCGTTTTCAGAATCTATTTCTGGAATTTCATGGTGTAGTTCCTCAACCAGCGTAGGGCAAATGGCGGGAGGATGAGGCAGAACGGGATGAAAATCTTGTTCCACCAGTCGGGAACCACGCAGCGGCGTCCTTTCCACAATGCTTTAAGTCCCCGGCGGGCGCACGACTGCGGCGACATCAATGCTCCTATGCGCAAACCTATACCCTGCCAACGCTTGGTGAGACCGTAGAGGTCAGTCGCGATACCAGCCGGACACACTGCCGTAACACGGACGCCCTTATCGCGCACCTCCTTGGAGAATGCGACCGAGAAACTTTTCAGATAAGCCTTGCTTGCGCTATACAGCGACAATCCCGGGAAAGGCATCCAAATCGAGAATGACGACATATTGAGGATATGTCCGCCGCCGCGCGTCGCCATATCGGCGGCAAACAGACGGCACAGCAGAGTATTGGTGATGTCATGGAGCAGGATTATTTTCTTTATCCTCTCGTTCGGCGTATTGCATATATCGCAGAACGAGAACATGCCAGCATTATTGATAAGCACATCTATTACGAATCCCTGCGATTTCGTCCACTCGAACAACTCCTCGGCGGCATCGAGTGTCGCCAAATCGCGTGCAACGACAGCGACCGAAACGCCGAACCGCGATTCGATGTCGGATGCGACCTCGCGCAAAAGGGATTCGGTCTGGCTGACGATTACCAGATTGTAGCCCAATTCAGCCAACTGCTCGGCATAACAACGTCCGATACCCGTCGAAGCACCCGTAACGAGCGCCGTCCTCGAACCTTTTGCAACCTCACCGCGTTTCATCAGTCTACTTGATTTTCTTCAACTCCTTCCACAACTTGTCCGGAATCTCGCCCGCGCAATTATGGCAACACTGCATATCGACCGAATACATTCGCGCGATGCAGTAGTCGCGGTGGTCGCAGCCGGAGCGGGTGGAGGCATCGCCCTCTTTGAGTTTATTGACGAACGCCGGGTCATTGACAAGTGCGCGTGCCATCTGCACCATTTCGAAGCCCGCGTCGAGAACCTTCTCGATACCCTCGCGCGAAACCAGTCCGCCGACGTAAACGAGCGGGCATTTCAGTTCGGCACGGAACTTCTTGGCATTTTCGAGGAAGAAGCACTCCTCGAAATCGTACTGCTTAATCATCCAGTCACCGAACAGATTCACCACGATTTTCTGCGGCAGCGAGGGCCACCACGGCATATAGTAACTCATGGTCTTGGTCGGTATGCGACCGCGCATGACAGCCATAGGCGCTTTCGACACGAAACCGGATGTAAGCACAATACCGTCCACGTCGAATTTCTCAATCTCCTTGGCGATTTCGATGGATTCGGGAATCTCGATTCCGCCCTTGAAACTATCCTCCATATTGTGTTTCACCAGTACAGCCATACCGCACTTTTCAGCCGCCTCGCGCACCTCTTCGAGGCACATCTTCATGAAGCGCATACGGTTTTCGAGCGAACCGCCGAACTCGTCGCGGCGGTGGTTGGTATAAGGCGAGAGGAACTGCGAAATCAGATAACCGTGTCCGGCATGAACCTCGACGCTGTCGAAGCCCGCTTCGTGAGCAGTAATCACAGCCTTGCCGAAGTCCTTGGCGAACTCCGTACATTCGCTGCGGCGCATACCGCGGACAAAAGTCGGCGAATAGAGGTTGAAGCCGGTAGATGCTCCGACAGGGAAACAACCCGCCGTGAACCAGTGCGTCATATTGCCGCAGTGTCCTATCTGGATGCCTGCGGCGGCACCCTCGGCATGGATGGCGTCGGTGATGTCTTTGAGAGCCGGAACAATCTCGTCGCGCAGCCACAACTGCGAATTGAACGATATGCCGCTGCGGTTCACCGAAGCGTAAGCCAGCGTGGTCATGCCGATACCGCCGCGGGCAACGCTGACATGGTAGTCCTTCAACTTCTGGGTAGGTCCGAAATCCTTGCCCATCGACTCAAACGCCGCCGAACGGATAGTGCGGTTACGCAGCGTAACGTTCCCCAGTTTGTAGGGGGTGAAGAGTTTCGACCCCTCCAACGATTTTTTCTCCTCCATAATGCGGATATGCTAATATATGAACGGTATCATTCTTTTGCGGTGCAGCGAGCGGAACTCGTCGCCGAACTCCTTTTCGTAACGCTTGTAGAGCGAATTGGCGCGAGGTGCGAGGTTGGCGAACGTCCACCATGCGAATACCGCTCCCGAAAGCGACCACGAAGCGACGGCGAAGCCCACCCATTCGGTAAATTCGCCGAAATAGTTGGCAGACGACACGTAGCGGAACATTCCTCCGCGCGGGATATAGTGTTTGGTGTCGCCCGGCTTGCGGAGATTGCGGATGATGTTGTCGGATTGCAGGTTGATGAAGAATCCGGCGAAGAAAATCGCCGCACCTATATAAATATAAGGTTTCGAGAACCAGTCGTCGTAGTAGCCCTGCTGCGGCGCGAGGTAGAATATCCAGCCACCCTGCATCAGCGCGTTAAGCGTATTGAAAAGCATTCCCATAGCGACGATTCCGAACGGCATCTTGGAGTTGCCGCGCAGGAGCATCGGAAAGATGAACGAACGCTGGAAATAGTGGGTCTGGAAAATCAGGAACAACACCAGCGGAGCAGCCTCGAAACGCACGTCGGAGTAAGCCCACAACACACACATGGCGATAAATACGGGCGACTCCATCAGCACCCAGCCGATTTTGTTTGGCACGGGAAAGCCGAATTTCGGGTTGAACAGATAGCCGTATCCGGCTTCGACGAAATAGAGAGCGACGAATACCGCGAGCGCGATAATCGACATAACCGCCAAAAAGATATGGAAGGTTTCGAGGGTCAGCATAATGGGTTATTTAATATAAATATCATGCAAATATACGAATAAGCGGGTGGAATGCCAAATTTATTTGGATATTCCCGAGCGAGAGTATATAAGACGGAGTCAAAGATATGAAAAATAATCCCACCCCGACACCAGATAGCAGAAAAATGGAGCATATCGGTCGATAATGCTCCATTCGTATATAAACCGCAGCCAAATCGAATAGCGGGCATTTATTATGTTTTATTCGATTTCATATTTAATGCTGTTCTTAATCTCTTCTCCGGTATCCAACGACAATTCGATGTTAATCGAAACCGGTGTTTCGACCGGAAAGACTTTCGTCGACAAAATCATATCTTCACCGCGAGCCAAAAGCACCAACTCGTCATCCGTCAATTCCGACATCGGCTTTTTAACGGTGGTTACAATCTTGTCGGAGGTCAATTTGCTTCGGATGAAAGGGCTAAACGTTTTATATTCGATATAAAACAAATCATTCAGCGATACTCCGACCGGATGTGCCGCATCCCAATCGGAATCGGACGTAACGGAAACATCCGTTATAGTTTCGCAAATTGC
>ERZ1027188.727-NODE-727-length-12057-cov-6.184886_pt1 | contig 12057 bp, 7 predicted proteins | sample MGYA00519273_ERZ1027188 | MGnify/ENA primary metagenome ERZ1027188 (study PRJEB26926, sample SAMN06164623) | human gut metagenome | biome: ENVO:00009003; feature: ENVO:2100002; material: ENVO:00002003 | host: Homo sapiens | place: USA | collected 2012 ... | reverse complement strand
CATACGATATTACTACGCGTCTCGTGGGCTCGGAGATGTGTATAAGAGACAGAAGAATTATATTGCTGATTTTTATTAAGAATATAAGTAATTCTTTTACTAAGGTCGTAGAAATCGATAGAGCCGCCCCAATCGTTGCCGCTACCGCCGCCCCCGCCGCCGCTCGGTTTCTCATTCCAAGTAATCACCGCGTCGTTATAATCGCCCAAAATCGAATAGTTTGAAAGCGGCGCCGAATCGCTCAGCCCCGTAGCGCCCGCGTTCACCGTTATCGAACAACGGTACACGCCCACATTGCTCAGCGAAGCGCTTGCATACCCCGCAGCCAGCCCCACCAGCGTTTTAGAAGAGGCGCTTTTCACACTCAGATTATCCGTGTACAAATTTTCCACTTTCATTACGCCGTAATATACTTCGTCCGCTCCCGAGGTAGTCGCCGCCGTAGGCGAAGAAAGGCTGTCTTTAAATTTATTCGTATACTCGTTGCTTCCGGAAACCACGCCTTTCGCAACCGCCGAAACGCCGTAATCGCCCGTTACGCCGAACAAGCCCACAATATTCACCGCTTTCGTTGTCGTGCCCGCGGTTCCGTACACCGCCAGCACTTCGTTGTTGTTATCGTCCGTCGCGGTTTTGTACGTAGTGGGGCGCACGATTAAATCGGACATCAGGTTAGAAACAAACACATTGTCTATTTTACACCCGTTGCCGTTGAAATTGCCGATAAACGGATATTGTTCCGTACCGATGGGCGGCAGCGCCGATACCGTTCCGTTGCGCTGCAATTCGCTCATATCTATATTTTTCGTCAGCTTAAAATAGCTTTGCAATCTGCCGTTGTTGGCGCCGCCCGCCGCGTTGAAATAGCCGAGATACTGCAGCCATGCCAGATTATAAAAATGCGTGGAAGAAGAAATCACGTAAGCTTTTTCTTCGCTGCTGCCGTCGCCGCCGCCGAAATACGAAGCCTTTGCCGAACCGAAATCGTCGCGGAAATTCAGCAATTCCCCGCGCGAAAACCAGCAGAACGTTACCGCAACAAACGCGAACGCCAAAGATAAAAATATGCAGATTGTATGAACCGCTTTTTTCATAATTTATCCCAGCTCCGCTTTTCAGTCCGCCTGCACCTTTATTTCGAAATCGCACATAAACGGCACTTCGTCCAGATTGACTATATCGTTGTTGCCGATATTCGCCGAAAACACAGCCTCTATCAGAGCGGTGTCGTACGAAATGAGAATAAACGCCGTTTTGCACTCTGCGTTCGTGTACGCCGAACCGTCATAGCCCGTGCCCGTAAAAGTTTCCGTGCTTTCCGGCAACGTTATTTCGGGCATGGTAATCGCGCTCCGCGGAACAAAATCCACGCTGCTGCCCGCCATAAATTTCACATACTCTATATCGGCTTTTTCCGTCCACACGTAGCCGTTATTCGTGTCGCCCGCAAGTTCTTCGCCTGCCGCCACGCCGCGCATCGCAACCACGCTGGAAAGCGGGTTTTTCAGCGTTCCGTCCGCGGGCAGCGCCGCCGCCAGCCGATGCTCTTGCGTTCCGTCGCCGAGGAAATAATTCGTATCCGTTTCGGCGCTCACCAGCACTTTTTGCGCGTCGGCGCGAAGATACAGCTTTATCATCAACTGATATTTCCGGTTCAGAACGTCGTAAGCGCCCGGCTTCTGCTTGGTTTCGTCGGTAGTTTTCACAAAAAGAAATTTGTCCTTGTTCGCTTCGCTTGTATCCGCGACGTAATATTCATAAGCAATCAGATCGGCTTTCTTTTTCGCCCCTACGCCGATGCCGCCGCCCGAAACGTTATTGTTGAACGCAAACCAGGCAAGCGTAAGCGTTACGCACGAAAAAAGGCTCGCTATACAAAGGAACAGCGACGTAAACATTTTCAGTTTTTGCCTTGCACGTTTTTGCATAACGCCCTCTTCAACAAAAAAAAATCGCCGACAACCACCGCTCCTGGGCGGTAATTTCGGCAACCGGCTGACTTGTATTTTTTCCCTCGTCGCAGCGTTTGCATGCGGTATTTTTTATACCTTGCGCACGCGGCGGAAAGGAATCAAGTCCCTTTGGCTTTGCGTAATAGCCTCACGACTATCTTGCTATTTTCGAACGGGAACAGATTCAATTTCAAGCATATTATATACTTTTATAGCGTATCTGTCAAGTTTTTTTTGGCTTTTTCGGCATTTTTTCAGGCTTTTTCACAAAATTTTCTTGATATTTCACGAAATATATGATATAATTTTACATATTAAACAACAAATAAAAGGAGGATTTTCGCGATGCAGGTTGCCCTTTGTATCGAAATGAACATTTTGTGTATGATCATGCTCAGTGTTATGGCGTACACCGCCGCGCGTTTCGAGCTGGATTCCACCGCGCAGACTCGCACGTTCACCATCGCGATATGGTCGGCGTTCGCAATGCATTTATGCGACGTCTTCTGGGCGCTGGGCTTGTCGCGCACTATCCCCATGCCCGTCTGGGTGCTGCACGTTATAAATGCTCTGTATTTTACCATGCTCTGCTGCGCTACGTTTTTCTGGTTTGTGTTTTCGGAATATATGTTCTGCCAAGGCATGCCGCGCAAACGCATAGCGCATCTTCAGCTTGTCATGCCGCTCGTCGCGCTCATCGCGCTGTTCCTTATCAATCCGTTCACGGACTGTTTATTCACGTTCGGCCCCGATTTGAAACGCATTCGCGGACCGCTTTATTATATGCAGTCCGTGCTGGGGGTTTCGTACCTCTTATTATCCGTAGCGCTGTATCTCGCGCGGAGATTTTCGCAGCGCAACAATAAATACTATCTGAAACAGAACGAAGATACCGTTTTCATTTCGTTTACGATTCCGCTGTTACTTTGCATCGTTCTGCAAATTTTCTTACAGAATCTGCCCATTGTTTCGGTTGCGATCGTCATCGCGTTCATGCTTGCCTACACCAGCGTAATCAAGCTGCGCATCACGCTCGATCCTCTTACGGGCATCAACAACCGCCGCTCGCTGTTAAAAGCGCTGGCGGTGAAATGCCGCAACGTGAAAAAGAATTACAGTCTGTATTTTCTGTTTATCGATATCGACAATTTCAAAAATCTGAACGACGTGTACGGGCACTACGAGGGCGACCGCGCGCTGCAGTCGGTGGCGGATTCGTTAAGCAGGGTGTGCCGTTCTTCGGGCGGGTTCTGCGCGAGATACGGCGGCGACGAATTTGCCGTGATGCAGGAGCTCGCCGCAGATAAAAGCCCCGCGGAACTGTGCAGAAAAATAGAAACCGCGGTATCGCATCACAGCGAAAAAGCCGGGCTTGCCTGCACGGTGAAAGTCAGCGTCGGGTTTGCGGAATTCAATAAAGACGCGGCAACCGCGCAGGAACTGATCGATTATGCCGACGAACAAATGTACAAAAAGAAAGCGAAAAACCATAAAAAAGCGTTTTAAGAGGTAGTTATGAGCGCACAAGACAGCGACACGCAATTAAACAATCGGCAGAAAGCAGAATCGCTGCTGAAAAAATGGTTCCGGAAAAAAGAAGTACTGCTCAGAAGATTGTTCCGCGAACGTTTTCTCGGCGTGGTGTATCTCGATTGCAAAACGCAGAAACTCGGCGTTTACGACGAGCAGCTCACGGGGAAATTCTCGGAATATATAAACCCGGACGGCGGCTTTTACAACGAAGAAGCGGCGCGCGTCATACGCGAAAAATTATGCCGCGATCAGCCGGAAGCCGCGCTCCGGAAGCTGACGTTCGAATCGCTGAAAAGCGAACTGGAAAACCGCAGCGCTTACGAAGCGGATTTCTACATCCCGGGCGCGGACGGCAACCACGTTTACATACGCGTTTCTTTCGAATATGAGGACGAATCGAAAGAGCGCATTATGATATTCGCCGAAGACGTAACAAAGCTGATATCCGGCGAAATCGATCCCCTCACGGGCAGGTACAACTCCACGGGGTTTTACAAACGCATCGAAGAATGGATCGCCGATCACCCCGGCAGGCGGTACCGGTTGCACCTTTACGATCTGGATTATTTCAAAGACATCAACGGCGTTTACGGGTACAAGCTTTCCGACCGCCTGCTTCGCGACATCGGCGAATATATGAGGAAATACGATACGCCGGATTCGTTTTCCGCGCATTTGAACGACAACCGCTTCGCCCGGTTCTGCGCCGACGACGGCATATCCGTGCCCGATTGTTATAATAACTTCGTGCAGTGTTTCAGCTCGTATAATTTAAGTATTCCCATCAACATACACATGGGCGTATACAATTTATTCGAGGACGATAAAAATCCTTCCTCAATGTCGTACAAAGCGCAGCTGGCTCTGCAGGAAATCGAAAGCGATATGAACAAGCGCATAGGCTATTACGAACACGGCATGCTCGATCGCGAAACGGAACGCCTGCAACTTTTAAAGGACGCCGAAACGGCAATTAGCAACGAAGAATTCGAAGTGTGGTTTCAGCCGCAGGTAGATTACGCGCACCACAGATTTTTCGGCGCCGAAGCGCTGGTACGGTGGCGGCACCACACGCGCGGCTTCCTTTCGCCCGCGGAATTTATTCCGTTGCTTGAAAAAAGCAATTATATCGGCAAAGTAGATTTGTACGTCATTCAAAAAACGTGCGAATATATGCGCCGCTGGCTGGATATTCTGCCCGAATCTCCGTTCACCGTTTCGGTAAATCTTTCGCGAAAAGACGTGCTGAACCCTCTGTTTTCGGGCGAAATGGAAAACATCGTGGAAAAATACGGCGTTCCGCGCGAACGACTGCGCCTCGAAATTACGGAAAGCGCGTACATGCAGGACGGCGAATGCCTTCATAAAGAAGTCGCCGCGCTGCGCGAACGCGGTTTCGCCGTAGAAATCGACGATTTCGGCGCCGGCTATTCCTCTTTGAATTCGCTGAAAGACATGAACTTCGATAAACTGAAGCTGGATATGAAATTTCTTTCGCAATCCTGCAACGCCGCCAAAGGGAAAATCATTCTTTCGTCCGTGATACAGATGTCTTTAAATCTCGGCGTGCCCGTGATTGCCGAAGGCGTGGAAACGAAAGAGCAGGCGGATATGCTGCTTTCGTTCGGCTGCGAAGAAATGCAGGGCTATTATTTTGCCAAACCGATGCGCGCGGAAGATTTCGGCAATCTTCTTCTCGGAAAAACTTCCCTGCCGAACCTCTGAATGTCTGCGCATACCCCTATAAAAACCGCGCCCGCGGGAAGCTTATTTCCCGCGGGCGTTTTTCGTATTCTCTGTTTTCAAAGCTTATTTTTCAATCAGGTCGAGGAATTTAAACGTTCTGCAATCTACAAGTCCTCTGTCCGTAATTCTCACTTCGGGCAGGCAGGCAAGCGACACGATAGACATCGTCATGAACGGCGAAGGCAGCGTGCAGCCCAATTCTTTCCATGCGTTTTCCAACACTTTCACTTTTTCTTCCATTTCTTCCACGGGAACGTCGTTCATCAGTCCCGCTACGGGCAATTCCAGCAGACCAAGAATTTTCCCGTTCTTCACGGCAACCAGCCCGCCGCCGCAATCGATCAGCGTGTTTACCGCAATCGCCATATCGCTGTCGTTCGTACCCACCACCAGCAGGTTGTGCGCGTCGTGCGCCACCGTCTGCGCAAGGGCGCCGTCTTTGATTCCGAAGCCGCTGATAAACCCTTTGCCTACGTTGCCCGTTCTGTGATGCCGTTCAAACACGCAGGCTTTCATAATATCTCTCGCGGGGTCGGCTTTCAGTTCGCCGTTCACAGCCGTCATTTCCACCGTTTTATCCACCGTGCTCGTCTTTGCGGGAATCACTTCTATCACGTGCGCTTTTACGGTGCCTTCCGCCGCGATTTTCAACGCGCTTTCGTCGATTTTATCCAGATTCACCGAATGTCTGTACTCTTCGGGATAGGAATATTTGCCTCTTTCGAAAAGCGCTTTTCCCTTCTCGGCAACAAGTTCGCCGTCGATGAACACCTCGTCCACCACGCACTTTTCCAGATCGGAAATCAGCACCATATCCGCGCATTTCGAAGGCGTAATCGAACCGAGCTCCGCCGCCAGCCCGAAGCACTCGGCGGTGTTTATGGTAACCATCTGAATCGCCGTTACGGGGTCGAATCCCTCTTCCACCGCGCGCCGCACCAGATGATCGAGATGTCCGCTGCTTACCAGCGTGTGCGGATGCGAATCGTCCGTAACAAGGCACGCGAAACGGCTTTCCACGCTATGTTTCGTTACCGCCTTGCCCACTTCTTCCAGATCGTGCCAGGCAGATCCTTCGCGAAGCTGCACGTACATGCCTCTGCGCATCTTTTCCAGCGCGGACTGCTCCGTCGTGGATTCGTGGCAGCAGGAAATTCCCGCGGCGATATACGCGTTCATCATCGCGCCCGTTTCCGGAATCGAAAAATGTCCCGTAACCGTCTTTCCCGCTTTCAGCGTTTCGCCCACGATATCGTGCGTGTGTTTATCCGAATTGACGATGCCGGGGAAATTCATCATTTCTCCGAGCCCCGCGCATTCCTTCCACTTCATCGTTTCCGCTACGTCCGCGGGGTGAATTTCGGAACCCGTATCTTCGAAGCCGGGCACCGCGGGCACGCAGGAAGGCGTCGTCAGCATGGCTTTCAACGGCGTCGTTTCCGCGTCTTTCAGCATACATTTCACGCCGTCAAGCCCTTTCACGTTGCATATTTCGTGCGGGTCGAAAAAGATGCCGCTCGTTCCGTGCGGAATCACCGCCCGCGCATACTCTCCCGCCGTCAGCATGGAAGATTCGATGTGCATGTGCCCGTCCATAAACGCCGGAGCCAGATATTTGCCCGTTCCGTCGAAGACTTTCGTATTTTTGCCCACCGAAGCGGAAACGTCGCCGATCGCGGCGATTCTGCCCATCGATACGGCTACGTCGTACCCTTCGAGAATCTCATGCGTGCATACGTTGATCAGTTTTGCGTTTTTGATGACAAGGTCGGCTTTTTCTCTGCCGAGCGCTACGGCAGAAAGCTTGCGGGTGCATTCCCAAAGCGGAAATTTACAGAACGTGTTTATCATGGTTGCCTCCGAAGTAAAATAGAATGATACCTGTATTATACTCTTATTTTTTTGTTTTGGCAAATTTCCGAAGCCCGAAAAAATGTATTTTCCCCGAATTTTCATAAAAAATCCGTAAAATTTTCCTGTAAAAAACAACGACAGGCGCATCATCCGCCCGCCGCCGCTTTCTTTTATTTGTCCGTTTTTCCGCCAAACGTAATACAACAACCGAAAGAATACTTCCTTGTGAACTTTTCACGCTTTCCGAGAATGCCGACTTTTCTTACCTGCGTTCTTCTTGCAAGTATCTCCTGCGCCTTATGGCAACTGCGCTTTATTATCTTTTGTTTTCTTTTTTTACTTCTTCTCGAATACTGCAAGCAAGTCTGCAAAGGATTTCTTTTTAATTGACGGAACAATAAAAACCGGAGTTATTTAAGATAATACGTTATCGTCCCGCTCGTTTCGTCCACGCCGTTCTTAAATACCGTCTTGCTTACGTTTATTTTCCGTCCGTCCACCGTGTACGTTATACCGCCGATAAACTCGGTGTAAATATTGACGGTGGTAAGGTTTTCGAACAGAACGCAATTCCCGCTTGAAAACTCGACGGTCGACTTGCCCTCGGGCCGATACACGTTAAGGGTGGTCAACTTATACCCCGTCAAAGTATTCCTATTAGCGCCGAAAATGCCTATTATATCGGCGTAACTATCGTAAGGCAAAGTAAGTTCGGTAAGATTTTTACAGCCCGCTAAGGCGTAATTTTCTATCCCGGTAACGGTTTTAGGGAAAGTTATTTTATTAAGACCGCTCAAATCAGCGAACGCGTACGAAAAGATATAAGTGTAGCCCAATGGAACATAGATATATTTTATTTTCGACGTATACTCTTCGCCGAGAGCGTCGAAAACCTTGCCGAGAACCGCTTTCACGTCGAACTCGGACGAAGCGGAACGGCCTTGCAACGGCAATCTCATTCTGCCGTCATTGTCGTCTATATACTTCTTGAACTCTTCCGTCTTTTTTCGGTTTATTCCATTGATTGCCCAACCGCCACGGTTAGACAACGAATAGGTAAAATACGACGACGGTATCTCTTTTACACTGTTACAACCTTTTCCCGTACACACAAAAGTTTCTTCTTCGTAATCGTGACGTGGTTCGATCCATCCGTCGATTTCCTTTCCGCAAAGAGTACACGACACCGTCGCTCTGACGGTACAGTTTTCGGCATTTCTTTCGCCGTATACGACTGATCCGCGTTCGTGTTTAAGGGGATTTACGGGAGTAATTTCCGTCGTTTTTCGGGGACAATAAAGGCATTTTTTTGCATCCACACCGGTTGTCGTGCAGGTGGCTTCAACGTGGTTTTCTCCGTCTTTAACCATACTGTGCGACCTCGTCTTATAAAACACGTCTTTATGACACCTGTCGCACTCCCTGTATGAATTATAACAGTAATTCTCGTTCGAATTATCCATATAATCGTACTTTATTTCCGTGCCCGCAGGGAAACGATGGTTTAGTTTTTCCGTGACGTCCGTCTTTGTTTCTCCGCACCCGGAACATACCGACTTAACGTATCCCGGCTCTTCGCAAGTAGATTCTTTACTTTCCGCTTCTTCATAATTATGGGCGGACAAGCCTAATTTTTCGGTAACTTCGTAATCGCAAAACTTACACTTCTTTACCCTTTCGCCGAAAGCGGTACAGGTAGGCGCAAGCTTTATTTCCCATTCGCCCAATTCGTGCGGTCTTCGCGGTATAACAAACTCTTCTTTATATTCGCATACGGAGCAGGTCTTGCTTTCTTTGCCTTGCTCGTCGCAAGTGGCTTCTTTTTCTATAACTTTTTTGCCGAAATCGTGTCCTTTGCTCTTCAATACGAACCCGCTCTTTTCGTACCCGCAAACGGCGCACACCCTTTTGCCTGTTCCGTCTTCGATACAAGTAGGTGCGGTTACTTCTATCACCTCCCCGAATTCGTGGTTGTTTCCGCAACGGTTGTTCCCCAAAAAGTTGCACGCAGAAAGGACGGCTGCCACAGACGCCGCTATCACAACGGTTATTAAAATAAAAATTGTTCTTCGGTTCATTTTATCTTAATTCATCCTTTATACTCGGTTTCTTTTACCCTCTCTGTAAATAACAAAAAACAAGGCGTTGTTCCCGACGCTTCGCAAACTTTTTACTTTCGGCAAAGCCTTGCAAAGGCGTTCGCCGCTTTTTGCGCTCTATTCGGGGCGTAGATGAGTCGGTGCGTTTCTGCACAAGTTACCGTGTCTTCCTGTCTGCACGTGTCGGGAGCAATCGCCTTGCTCCGCTTGCTTGTTAGTTGATTATTATGTCTTGTCAGTATTTGTTATTGTTTTATCTGTCTTTTGCTTGTAAAGTATGCCTCTTTTCCGTTCGGTTTTTCAACCGCTTTCTTTATCTTTATGGATATATTATACCATATTTTGACGTAAATTGCAACCTATAACGACCGATATATTGTGAAATTTGCTTCTTATTCGGAGAGCTTTAAATCTTTTGCAACCTATTTTTTATTCTCTCAAAAGTTCGATTTCAAACAATCTTGCGGTTATCTCATTAAAATGTACAGTCAATTTTCCGTCGTCAAAAGAATATTTAGTTTCTAATTGCGTCGGATAACCGACTTTCACAGAAATAACCTTTTCATTTATAGGAATGATTGCTTTGTTTTCCCCTTTAAGGTTCCATACGGCAAGATATATTTTATTCAAATATTTTAAGCCACAGGCCACTACCGAATCTCCGTATCTCGCAAAACCAAGCGGGAGATACGGATACGCTTTTTTCTTTATATCCGTTAATGAATTGTAATAATCTACACCTTCTTTTACAAGTCGTAACAATTCCCCGTTTAAAAGATCTATACGACTTGCAAGATGAACCCTGCCCAATATTGCATTAACCATATTCATCGTTACACGTTCGGCAGAAATATTATTTTCTATGTAGTCTTCCGAAGGTTCATAAACAACGCCTATACTTCCCGGAGAAGCCACAGGGTAACTCCACACACCTGCCTGTTCCGGCAACGTTGCGGCAAAAATATTCCCCACGATATAAGGGTATTTTTTATAATCAGTCTGATCCGATGTTGACGCCACCGAAAACCGACTTAACGATTCCCAATCTAATCGCATACCACCGGAAGCGCACCACTCAAATACAACACTCGGAAATTTTCTTCGAATTTTGTCCATCCAATCAAAAAATGCGTTTGCACATTTTTCTATTCCGGCACCAAATCCGTCTACATCGTCTGCACCGATGCCGATATCCTGATTATAATCTATTTTTATATATTCTGCCCCGTAGTCTTCTATCATTCTCCTGATAGTTTCATTCATATATAAAATAACTTTTTCATTTCTAAAATCAAGGAAATACCTGCCCTGCACGCATATCTTTTCGCCAAACCTATGGATAAAACATTCTTCGTCATAATACTGAAGCATCTCATTGCATTTATAGCCTATTATTTCCGGTTCAATCCAAAGACCGGGTTTCATTCCGAGTGAACGAATATAATCAGTAGTAGTTTTTAACCCATGCGGAAAACGAACTTTACTTTCTTTCCATTGTCCAACATATGGATACACCTTATCCCCGGGTTCTTCATTGTGCCAACCACAATCGATAACGTAATATTTTACACCAAGTTTTGCAATTTCGGGCGCAATGCTTTTAGTTCTGTTCTCTTCAGGACTATCCCAGGAAAGATGCATATATTCGTTGAATATAACAGGAAGGTTTGTAATCGCATCTGGTTTTCACCGAGATCGCCCCCATGTTCTGCCACAAGCAGCAAAGGTGCGGGCGGATATCGTATCCGTATTTTTTGATAAACCGCTCTGCGAAATCGTTCGTCCAGATGACGGTATTCAGATTTTTACATTGCTCGAGATAGTTCTGATAGAATCCGGGCTCGTCGGTGAAGAATCCTTTAATCACTTTTCCCCATTGATCGGGAAAGTGTTTTTTATATTTTTCGTGCGTATGCCGCACGAAAGAACGCGCAACCTCCGGATTGAGCAGATCCACGTACGGATAGGGCGAATAGGCGGGGCGATGTCCGCATTTTTCCTTGCGGAAAACGAACACTTCCCATTGCAATGTTTCCGAACGCCACGGTTTATTCGTCTTACAAGTTCATCTTTCGCAGTATCTCTTTGAATGTGCAACGCGTTGCCTGTTCTGCCGTTCTGTGTGGCGCGAACAAACAATTCGTTCGACTGATAATATGTTTTTATCGTTTCGTTATAGAAATAATACTGCCACCCCGAAAGCGCTTCGTTTCCGCCCGTAATTTCAACGGCTTGAGTTTCAAAGCCCGTAGGCGTTGCGCTTTCCGCCGTCACGCCGCCGACGGCTGAAGCCGTGGCTGATCCCAATAATGCCGCAACCAGCGCGATCGCTGCGGCAATACGCATTTTTCCGAATTTTTTCATAGATTTTCCTCCTTAACAAATTTTAAGCCGCCGTTTCGTATTTTTGTCGGCCGCTTACACTCCCAGCATCATCATTATACAGCACCACCCCCCCCCTTGTCTTGCTTTATTTCGTAAAAAAAGTGCTTTTTTATAAAATTTTATCAGAAAAAACGGCAATTTCGCATTTTTTTGTGCGGTTATCCGCAAATTTACTTGCAAATCGGATAAAATCGGCTATAATTAAAATATATACGATTCAAAGTGAAACAAAGGCGGAAAAACGATGACGTCGAATCTCGAAAAAATGATTTTGAATAAAAATCTGCTGTGCAGAAAATACACCACGCCGAACCGCCCGCATTCTCATAATATGTGGGAACTCATCTTTTTTGAAAAAGGCGAGACGGCGAACACCGTGAACGACGTGGAATACACGGCAAACCCCGGCGACGTTTTTCTGATCGGGCCGCCGCATACGCACGCCATCACGTCTGTCTCTTATACACATCTCCGAGCCCACGAGACGC
>ERZ1027188.724-NODE-724-length-12097-cov-10.069341_pt1 | contig 12097 bp, 10 predicted proteins | sample MGYA00519273_ERZ1027188 | MGnify/ENA primary metagenome ERZ1027188 (study PRJEB26926, sample SAMN06164623) | human gut metagenome | biome: ENVO:00009003; feature: ENVO:2100002; material: ENVO:00002003 | host: Homo sapiens | place: USA | collected 2012 ... | reverse complement strand
CTAAGGCTCTATGCCTTGCATGACTGTCGCATCACTCGAAATGTCGGATGAACCTAAAATAATAAACTCAAATTACTTTAATAAAATCAATCAGAAATTATGAAAACATTTAAGAACATCGCAGCTCGCTTCGGCGGTCTGTTATTAATCGTTTGTATGGCCATCGGCTGCGCACTGACATTCTCTTCTTGCTCTACAGAAGAGGACGAGTTGGATGATGACGGCCATCGTGCGTTCAGCAAAGCATTCGACTTTAGTGTAACCCGCGTTGAGCGTGTAGGTTCTGTGCTCGTCATGGATTTCACCATCAGGAACAAGAGCGGAAAGGACATTCAAAACTTTAATATCGATCCCGGTGATGCAAAAGACAGTCAGGGACAGGCAAACTCCCATGTGGATGTCCGTTTTGGAAACGGTGAGTACAGCTACAGCCGTGAGGTTACATTTGCCAAGGGCGAGACTTTGTCAGGAAGTTTTAGGATAAGATATTTCGATGATTCCAATTCTGCACGAACTGTGGATATCGGTTTCAGGTGCAGGGCGGATGAAGCGAATATAGATCCTAATGAATATGTTACAACGGGTGCCCGAAGTATCACAGACAATCGTGTCCTCAGCAACGGCATTCAGACCAACGACTTGAATCTGAACTATGAACTCGTGAAAACCAGACAGGACGGTACAGACGTATATGTTACGTTCCGTCTCACAAACAATACAGGTGTCGTATTGAGGAATTTTGAACTGTCCTCCGCCGAAGCGTGCGATCAGAATGGCACGACGTACCATCATACGTATATCGTAGCCGGAGATGGAACGGATTATTCTTGGGGTGTAACAACCGACATTAATAGTGGTGCGTCACAGAATTACACCTTAAAGATTTCCTATGTAGACATAAAGGTGTCGAAAATGAGTGTGAACGTTGGCGTGACTTCTCCTTCATACGTGATTGCCGACGATATGGTGAGAATCATCACTGTCCCAGTCCCTTATCAGAATGGAAGCATTGAAGACCCGGATACACCACCCACACCGGAAGCGAAACTGTTGAAGGGCATAGGTAATAAAGTCGCATTTAAGTATGACAGCGAAGGCCGGTTGGTTCGTTTGGGCTACAACGGCAATGACAACAACGTGATTTTCAGTTATAATCCGTTCTCAATAGCATTTGGTCAAAGTTCCTCGACAGCCTCAGACTTTGTCTATGGCAGCAATGGATATGTTACAGGCTTCAAGGGAAAATCTTCTACGAGTACTTATGAGCAGACTGTGAAGTATGACAGCGATGGTCATATCATTGCCTTCTCGCAGGAATGGTATTCCAATGGTGTGCATAGCAGTACCGTTGAAGTGGTGATAAAATGGACTAACGGCAACATCGCCAACTATGAGTCGGTCGTTTATCGTCCGGACGGGACAATCTATTCGCAGGAGATTGGCATCCCTATGTATGGCGGTATCGAGAACAAGGCTAATCAGATAAGCCTCAGTCAGGTCTTTTTGGTTGGCGACCTTATCTATTATGAGGCCACAGGAGTGTTCGGCAAGAACTGTTCAAGACTTCTTCCCGATGCTATCACCGTGACGAAATATAAGAACGGAGCTGTGGAAAGCACCGAGACGACAACCTATTCGTATGAGTTTAATGCCGACGGAACAATCGCAAAGGAAACAGAAGACGGCACATCTTATACGTATATGTACTATTGATTCTTTTTGCAAGAGGAATGCTATGATTGTCTAAATGCAAAAACAAAATAATAAAAAGGGCTGATACCTCGTGAGAAGTGTCAGCCCTGATTCGTATTTGTTCACAAAAGTCTTACCGTACAGCAATATAAAAACGGCTTCTATGGAGTGATTTCCGATAGAAGCCGTTTGATGTTACGCTTGATATGCGTCTTATTCCTTTGTGGCGATAGCCTGCTTGATGAGAATCTCAAGCTCTTCGCACAACTCGGGATTGTCTTTGAGCAATGCCTTTGTGGCATCTCGGCCCTGAGCCAGACGCGAATTCTTGTAAGAGAACCATGAGCCGCTTTTCTGGATAATGCCGTATTCTACACCGAGGTCTAACAGCTCGCCTATCTTTGAGATGCCTTCACCGAATGTAATCTCGAACTCGGCCTTGCGGAATGGCGGAGCAACCTTGTTCTTCACGATTTTTACGCGCACTTGGTTGCCAATAACTTGGTCGCCGTCCTTGATGGATGTTACGCGGCGGATGTCAAGGCGCACGCTGCTGTAGAACTTCAACGCGTTACCGCCCGTCGTCGTTTCCGGGTTGCCGAACATCACACCGATTTTCTCGCGCAACTGGTTGATGAAGATACACGTGGTGTTTGTCTTGCTCACCGTTGATGTCAGCTTGCGCAGGGCCTGACTCATGAGGCGAGCCTGCAGTCCCACGGCGTTGTCACCCATGTCGCCCTCAATCTCCTTCTTCGGCGTAAGGGCAGCCACAGAGTCGATGACGATAATGTCGATGGCGCTCGAACGAATCAGTTGGTCGGCTATTTCAAGAGCCTGCTCACCGTTGTCAGGCTGCGAAATCCACAGATTGTCCACGTCAACGCCGAGCTTTGCTGCATAAAAACGGTCGAAAGCGTGTTCCGCATCGATAAACGCTGCGATGCCGCCAGCCTTCTGAGCCTCGGCAATAGCGTGTATGGCGAGCGTCGTCTTACCCGAGCTTTCCGGGCCGTAAATCTCTATTATTCGTCCGCGCGGGTATCCGCCTACGCCTAAGGCTACATCCAAGCCGATGCTACCCGTAGGTATCACTTCGATATTCTCTATCTGTTCTTCGCCGAGTTTCATTATCGAGCCTTTGCCGAAGTCCTTTTCTATCTTTGCCATTGCGGCCTGCAAGGCTTTCAGTTTGCCTTCCTGCGGGCTCAATGCCTCTTCTTCTTTCTTTGCCATTGTTTGTCTGTTTTAGAGGTAAGAGGTAAGGGGTGAGAGGTAAGAGAATACCTTTGATAATTATGTTCTCTCGAAATGGTAATCTCTTTGCTTTGCCCTTCGTTTCTTACCAGAGTTATTATTAATTGTTATTGTTTTTTTCTTCAAACGTTCTCCTAAGACCTGTCAGCATCTTTGAAATCTCTTTTATGTTTCCTTCTTGGATTGTTAGTTCATTTGCAGATATATAGTTTAATGATTCTGCGATTTCCAACTGGCACATCACTTCCATTAAAGAACCCAATGAAAATTCCAAATGATGAATTCTTTCTTTTATAGAAAAACGCCCCATTCCTTCTGCAATATTGGATGGTATGGATACGGCTGCTCTTTGTATTTGGTTTGTTAGTCCAAATTGTTCACTTGCTGGGAACTTCTTAGAGATACTGTAAATGTCAATAACCAATTGCTTGGAAAGGTGGTAGACGTTTAATTTCCTATAATAAAAGTCGTCCATATCTTTTATGTTTTGTAATGAGTTTCTCCGAGCTAAGGGTAATCTCTTACCTCTCACTCCTTACCTCTTACCTCTCAATATTACAATTCCAAGTCCCCGCCGAACTCCTCATGCCACGGCAGCCCCTGGATGTTGAGCTGTTCCATGAACGGATCCGGGTCGAAATCCTCGACGTTCCATACTCCAGGTTTGCGCCAGAGCCCTTTGAAGAACATCATCGCGCCTATCATCGCAGGCACACCCGTGGTGTAGCTCACACCCTGCATACCCGTTTCGTTGTAAGCGTCCTGATGCTTGCAGTTGTTATATACGTAGTAAGTCTGCTCCTTGCCGTCTTTCACGCCTCTGATGCGGCAGCCTATGCTCGTCTCGCCGTCGTAGTTCTCGCCCAAGTCCTGCGGATTCGGCAGCACGGCCTTGAGGAATTGCAGCGGAACGATTTTCACTTTCGCTGTCTTTCCACTGCCATCTGCCAGCGGTGCCTCGTATTCCATCTCATCGATGCGCGACATTCCGATGTTCTGAATCACGTCCAAGTAGGTCAGATATTGCTGTCCGAAGGTCATCCAGAAGCGAGCCTGCTTTATCGTAGGATAGTTCTTCACGAGACTCTCCAGCTCTTCGTGGTGCATCAGATAGCTTTCGCGCGGGCCGATGTTAGGGTAGGTGAGAGCCTTGTGAACCTCTAACGGCTCAGTCTCAATCCATTCGCCGTCCTTGTAATACAGTCCTTTCTGCGTAATCTCACGAATGTTGATTTCCGGGTTGAAGTTTGTTGCGAACGCCTTGTGATGGTTTCCCGCGTTGCAGTCAACAATGTCAAGATAGTGAATCTCGTCGAAATGATGCTTGGCAGCGTATGCCGTGTATATGCCCGACACACCCGGGTCGAAGCCGCAACCCAGTATGGCGGTCAGTCCGGCCTGCTCGAAACGCTCCTTGTATGCCCACTGCCAACTGTATTCAAAGTGCGCCTCGTCCTTAGGCTCATAGTTTGCCGTATCGAGATAGTTCACTCCGCACGCCAGACAAGCGTCCATTATCGTCAGGTCCTGATAGGGCAGGGCGAGGTTAACCACCAGTTCCGGCTTGAAGTCGTTGAACAGAGCCTTCAACTGCTCCACATCGTCGGCATCCACCTGTGCCGTCTTTATGTCCATATCAATACCCGAAGCGTGTATCGCCTCTACTATCTTGTCGCATTTTTCCTTTCTGCGACTTGCAATCATGAATTCACCGAATACGTCGGCGTTCTGCGCAATCTTGAATGCGGCTACTGTGGCCACACCACCTGCGCCAATCATTAAAATCTTTCCCATATTTCGTTTTATTTGTTTGTTTCTCGTTTCTTATCGGGCGTTACGGGGAGTTATAGGAAAGGACTCGAAGAGAATAAGACTTTTCTCCATCCTCAATCCATAATCCTCACTCCTCCATCCTCACACCATTTGTATCTCCTCCCCGTGGGGAGGTTGGGTGGGGCTTTCTACTTTATCTCTTCAGCCCTTATTCCCAACGCACTCATCAGCGAATAACCCAAAATCTCCTGCCGGAAGTTGCCTCCCTGCATCGGCTGCATGGCAAATACCGTGATTCGTTTGTTCTCGTCGTCCACCTTGCGCAACTCGTTTCTCACACTGTCGTAGTCGCGCTCAGCGTTCGGTATCACCATTATGCGTTTCACGTCTTTCTGCGCACACACCATGCTCAGCACGTCGAGGAAGAAATCTGTGCCGCTCACCATGTCTTCCACAGGCAGCGAACTGACAATGAACTCCCCCAGATTGTCCTTGAACGCCTTACCGTTCAGCTCCACCTCATAGTCAGACGGCTTGAAGTTATCCATCTTCCGGTTGCTCTTCTCATGCACCAGCACCACCTGTGTCTCATGTTCCCCCTCGCGCAATCCGCCGTCAAGAGCCACGCAGTCAATCCACCTCGCCATATCTGCCGGCGGTATTCTCCTGCCAATCATGCGTTCAAAGTTCACAATCAGGCCGAACGCCACCTTGTCGATATAGTCGGCATCGGCAATAATGACGTTCTCGCTCCATTTCACGTTCTGCATATTTACGTTTTCCATACGTGCAAATTTATATCTTTTTTTTCTATTATAAGACGAGTCCGTGAAGAAAATTGAGGACAATTTTATATAGCCTTATTATCCCGCATCAGCCAATCACGTATGTGTAGGCATTTTATTCCCTGATAGTCATTGTTCGCAGCCATTGAGTCCATACAAATAACCACCTTCGGATAGTCGTCTTTTATCATGCGGAGATTACTGAATTCACGGTCTATCGTTTCCTGCGTAGTCAGAAGATAGCATACCTGTACGTATATCCGCCTGCCTTCTTTCTCGGCAACGAAGTCAATTTCTCCGTTCCTCAACTGCCCCACGGTTACGTTATATCCGTTGTTCCGCAAGTGAAGATAAACGACATTCTCGAGCAGTTTCTCTATGTCGTTGCGGAGGTTTATGCCCACAAGAGCGTTTCTCAGCCCGATATCTTCGAAGTAGTATTTCTCGTTGGTCTCGAATAGTCTCTTGCCATGAATGTCGAATCTGTTGGCGCGGTTTATTATATACGCGTTACAAAGAAATTCAAGATAATTGGATGTCAGGGTGGGAGATATGGTTATTTGTTGCGAACGCATGAATTTACTGATACTGTTGGCTGATATGTTCTTGCCGATATTGTCGCTTATAAACTTCACCAAGTCTGTCAGAAATCTTACGTTGCGTATGTTTTCTCGGCTGATTACGTCCTTCATGACCACCGTATTATATATGTCACCAAGATATGACAATACCATCTGACGGTTGTCAAGCCCGATGTGAGCCAACTGCGGCAGACCGCCAAACGACAGATATTTCAGTAAAGCGTCGTCATTGTCGGATAGATTATGGAATGTCAGGAACTCAGAATAGTCAAGACTCTGTATGTGCAGTTCTATGTAACGTCCCGAAAGATACGTCGCAAGTTCTCCAGACAGCATCTTCGCATTGCTTCCTGTGATGATGATGTCACATAAATTCTTTGCTTGGAAATCGCGCAATGAGTTCTCAAAGCCCTCGATGTCCTGCACCTCGTCAATCAGCAGATAATTGTTTTTGCCGTTGTCCAGATTTTTATACACGTATTCACTGAGTTGCAAATCATTGTTTATGGCTCTGAACTCGGAAAACTCTTTGTTGATAGATATGACGTTTGCTTTTCCGTCGTTCTGCTTTATACGCTTCTCCACGCACTGCAAAATACAGCTTTTACCAACGCGTCGTTGTCCGGTCAGTACAATTATCAGTCCTTTGCCTATATAGTCAAGGACTATGTTGGTGTATTTGTTGCGGTCTATCAGTATCATTTTTATCTCCGTTTGCTTGCAAAGATATGATATGTTTTTCACTTATACAAGAAAAATACGACAAAAATATGGAGTTTTTCATGTATAAGTGAAAAACTCCACACGCGTTATAGTCCTCTTATATGACAACGGAATATCGTGCGAAAGCGTTTCGGACGGATTACGTTCGTGACTTCTTTGCAACCTATTTGTGGCTCGGCTGTGGCGCAATCACATTTCAAAGCGTCATGACCCGGCTACGCCTCGTTGGCTTTCGGGTCGTTCGGGTCGATATAATGTCCGTCTTTCTTGGTCGGTTCCACGTGTATCCCCACGTGAGTGTCCTCGCCGAACCTCCCCTTTATCGCCTCCTCGATGTGCGATGCGTGTACGTGTGCATCGTATAGCGACATCTTGCCGTTCATTCTCACGTGCATCTCAATGGCGTATCGGTTGCCTATGCGCCGTGTGCGTAGGTTGTGCATACCGCTTACCTCCGGCTCCTCCTGCACCAGCTTGGCTATTTGGTTCTCTATTTCCTCGGGCAGCGAACTTTCCGTCAGTTCAGCGATGCACGGCCGCAGCAAGTTCACCGACACCTTGATGATAAACAGACTTACAATAATCGCCGACAGAGGGTCGAGTACGCGCCACTTCTCACCGAGGAAAATTGCGCCTCCGATGCCCAGTGCCGTCGTTACGGATGACAGGGCATCGCTGCGATGGTGCCATGCGTTGGCTATCACTATTTGCGAGTCGGCCTTCTTTCCAACGTATAATGTTATGTGGAATATCAGTTCTTTCAGTGTTACCGACAGAAGAGCCATCCACAGGGCGATGATTCCCGGCTCCTCGATGTCGCCTCCGTGCAGCACATTCCACACCGTGACCACGCCCGACCAGCATATCCCCGTGCCCACAATCAGCAGACCCGTTCCTATGATAGCGGTCGCGATAGTTTCGTATTTTTCGTGTCCGTAGTCGTGCCCCTTGTCGCTCGGCTTGTTGGCCAAGTGTACGCATACCAGTACCACGGCGTCGGTTATGAAGTCGGATAGTGAGTGTACCGCGTCGGCAATCATGGCGGCACTGTGTCCCATGAAGCCGGCAATAAACTTGAATGTCACCAACAAGAAGTTTGTGAAGCTTCCCGCCAGCGTAATGCGATAAATCGACCGTGTGCGTTTCCTGTCTTGCATAATACCTTATTCTTTATATAAAGCAATGCAAAGTTAGTAATTTTGTGTGATTTTGATTACAGGAACCTTGTAATTTTGTTACAAGGCTGTTGTAATCGCATTACAAAGCCCCGATAATCGCATTACCAGACTACGGTAATGTCGTTACCAAGCCTCGGTAATAAAACAACAATGTCTGAGTGAACTTTGCAACCTGGTTGCATCCGGCTTATTGTACCTTTGCACCAACGAAATAACTTAATACAAAAAGACAATGAATAAGACATTTAAGATTGAGGTTGATTGTGCCAACTGCGCCAATCTCGTGGAAGATGCAGCCAAGAAAGTGGCCGGAGTGAAAGATTTGACAATCTCTTTTATGACACAGAAGATGAAGGTCGCATTTGAAGAAGGCGCCAATCCCGAAACCGTTATGGTAGAAGTGCTGAAGGTCGCAAGGAAGGTGGAGCCCGATTTTGAGATTCTATAAACAGAAAACTAAAAACCGGCAAACAGCCATTAATCCATCCGTACAATGAACAGAAAACAACGCAATATGCTCACAAGAATCATCATCGCCCTGGTGATGACTGTCGGGCTGCAATTTATTGATGTAACAGGGTGGGCAAGGCTTGTCCTGTACCTTTCAGTTTATCTCATTATCGGTTACGACATACTGAAAAAGGCTTGGCTCGGGATTGTCAACGGCAGGGTGTTCGACGAGAATTTCCTTATGGCTGTGGCTACTGTCGGCGCTTTCTCGCTTGCTCTCTATGAAAGAAGCGGTGATTATCTTGAGGCCATTGCCGTGATGCTTTTCTATCAGATAGGTGAGTTCTTCCAGAGCTACGCTGTAGGCAAGAGCCGTCGCAGCATTGCCGCACTGATGGATATCCGCCCCGATTATGCCAATATCGAGGAAGACGGAAAGATTGTCAGGGTAGACCCGGACGATGTTGAGGTAGGTCAGACGATAATTGTGCAGCCCGGAGAGCGCGTACCCATCGACGGCGTGATTATCTCGGGAGAGTCTTCGCTCAATACCTCGGCTCTTACGGGAGAGTCGCTTCCGCGCGAGGTGAGCCGTGGCGACGAGATTATCAGCGGCAGTATTAATATGTCAGGCGTGTTGCAGGTGCGTACAACCAAAGAATTTGGCGACTCTACGGTGTCAAAGATATTGGAACTTGTGGAGGATTCCGCATCGAGAAAGTCGAAATCAGAGGATTTCATTGCCAAGTTTGCCCGTGTATATACCCCCGCCGTATGTTATGGAGCACTGACCCTTGCCCTCCTGCCACCCTTGTTCCTTATGCTGTTCTGTGGCGTTTCGCTTGGTTTCGCGACGTTCGAGACATGGATCTACCGCGCCCTCGTATTCCTCGTAATCAGTTGCCCGTGTGCTTTGGTCGTCAGTATTCCGCTGTCGTTCTTCGCAGGAATCGGAGGTGCAAGCCGTGAAGGAATATTGGTGAAAGGTGCCAACATACTCGAAACGCTGTCGAAGGTCAGGACCGTTGTGTTCGACAAGACCGGAACACTGACGAAAGGCGTGTTTGAGGTAAACGCATTTCATGACCACGGCGACATTGATATTGATGTTGAGGCTGAGAAAGCGCAGTTGCTCGAATATGCCGCTATCGTGGAATTGTCGTCTTCGCATCCTATCGCCAAATCGTTGCAGCAGGCATACGGCAAGGCGATTGACCGCAGTCGCATAAGCGATGTCAGGGAAATAAGCGGCAAAGGTATATCTGCCACGATTGACGGAGTCGTGGTGGCGGTGGGAAATGAGAGGCTTATGGCGGAGATGAACCTCACTCCATGCCATTGCAAGACTGCCGGAACGATTGTCCATGTGGCTGTCGGCGGCAGATATGCCGGACATATCGTCTTGGGTGATGTGGTGAAGCCTACTTCCAAAGACGCTGTTGCCGACCTCCGTAAGTCGGGCGTGACGCAAACCGTAATGCTTACGGGAGATGCAAGGCCGGTGGCTGAGCAGATTGCGGGAGGTATTGGCATTGACAGGGTGCACAGCCAACTGCTTCCTGCTGATAAAGTGTCGCAGATGGAAAAGATTCTCGAATCTTCACAGGCTGATGCGAAAGTGGCGTTTGTCGGCGACGGTATCAACGATGCCCCCGTGCTGTCGCGCGCCGACATAGGCATTGCGATGGGTGCTATGGGAAGCGATGCGGCCATCGAAGCGGCTGATGTTGTACTCATGGACGACGACCCGATGAAGATAGGCAAGGCCATACGCATATCACGCAGATGCCTCGCTATAGTCAGGGAGAATATTGTCATGGCTTTGGGAGTAAAAGGCGCGTGTCTCCTTCTCGGCATATTTGGCATCGTGAATATGTGGCTTGCGATATTTGCCGACGTGGGTGTGATGATTCTCGCGGTTCTGAATGCCATTCGTGCCATGTATGTGCGTAAGATATAAAAAAAGAGGAGAGGGGGGCTTTGCAGAAATGCTCCATTCGTTTGTAAAATTGCTTCACTTTTGCATTTCGTTGAGATTGATTTTTATACTTGATGGATATTTTTTTCCACTTTCACGGAAAAGTATTATCTTTGCATAAGATAATCTGCACTCGGCAAATTAAGAATACATTCTTTTTGCGCTCGTTTGCATTATCTTTGCATAACGGATAAAGTCTTGTTACAGCAGCTTGATTTTTCAGCCGAAATATTAACGATACTAACAATTTACGAAACAATTTTATAAATGGAAAGAACTTGGAGATGGTTTGGCAAGAACGATAAGATTACGCTTGCCATGCTAAAGGAAATTGGTGTGGAGGGCATCGTTACGGCTCTGCATGACGTGCCACTCGGTGAGGTGTGGACACGCGAGAAGATTCGCGACCTGCGCGAGTATATCGAAAGCTATGGAATGCGCTGGAGCGTGGTGGAGAGCCTGCCCGTGACCGAGACTATAAAGTATGGCGGCCCCGACCGCGACGAGCAGATTGAGATTTACAAGGAGAGCCTGCGCAACCTTGCTGCCGAGGGCATACATACCGTGTGCTATAACTTCATGCCGGTGCTCGACTGGGCACGTACCGACCTCGACCATGAGAACCCGAACGGCGCGACAAACCTCTATTTCTCGTTTGCTGAGTTTGCTTATTTCGACATTCATATACTGAAGCGCGAGGGAGCGGAAAAGGACTGGGCGGAGTTCAAGATTGACGGTGTGGAGCGCGATATCCTTGCCGAGGTGGAGGAGATTAAGAGCCGCATGACTCCCGAGGACGACCACAAACTTGTTGAGAACATCATCGTGAAGACGCAGGGCTTCGTAAGCGGAAACATAAAGGAAGACGACGAGCACCCTGTGGAGCTGTTCCGCCAGTTGCTCGCGCTCTACAAGGGCATCGACAAGGAGCAGTTGCGCGAAAATATGCGCTACTTCCTCTCGGCCATCATGCCTGTGTGCGACGAGTGTGATATGTATATGTGCGTGCATCCGGACGATCCGCCATATCCGATTCTCGGTTTGCCGCGCATCGTAAACTGCGATGAGGACATCAACTGGTTCCTCAATGCGGTGGATAATCCGCACAACGGACTCACGTTCTGTGCCGGGTCGCTGTCGGCCGGAGCGCATAACGACATCACGGAGCTGGCACGCAAGTATGCTTCGCGCACATGGTTCGTTCACCTTCGCTCGTGCCATATATTCCCCAACGGCGACTTCACCGAGGCTTCGCATCTTGGCGGACGTGCCGACGTGATTGAGTTGGCGCGCATCTTCGAGAAGACAAACCCGAATCTGCCTATGCGTGTGGACCACGGCATGACGATGCTGGGCGACGGTGAGCGCGGATATAACGCCGGTTACTCGTTCCTCGGACGTATGTTCGCTATGGGGCAGGTGCAGGGAATCCTCGCCACGGTCGACCGTGAGTTGGGCATCGAGTATAAGCAACCGGGCTTCTTCGAATAAGAGGTACGTGCGGCGACATCGTGTCGGCCGCTGAAAAAGGCTCATCCGATAAATACAGGGGGCAACCTATTTCGGTCGGACAGTATAGTACTATGGCGCAATACTCGAGTATTTTTGGCACAGTACTCGAGTATTTTGGGCGCAGTACTCAAGTAATTCCGGCCTGATTACTCAAGTATTTTGGCTTCA
>ERZ1027188.721-NODE-721-length-12143-cov-5.377647_pt1 | contig 12143 bp, 10 predicted proteins | sample MGYA00519273_ERZ1027188 | MGnify/ENA primary metagenome ERZ1027188 (study PRJEB26926, sample SAMN06164623) | human gut metagenome | biome: ENVO:00009003; feature: ENVO:2100002; material: ENVO:00002003 | host: Homo sapiens | place: USA | collected 2012 ... | reverse complement strand
CTATTCGTCGGCAGCGTCAGATGTGTATAAGAGACAGCTATTGCACGGTCGGTGTCGCGCTGGTGCTGATGCTGCTGCTCAACTCGCCGGGCAAGAACATCTTCGCCAATATCGGTGCGGGATTGTGGAACACCTATAATAATATTACGGGTCTGCTCAGCGACGTGCTTTCGTATATCCGACTGTTCGCAATCGGTCTGTCGGGCGGAGTGCTTGCGCTGGTGTTCAACAGCCTCGCGCTCGGTATGACGGGTCTCGAAAACGGCATCGACGGTCAGGCTTGGTGGGTCGTCGCACTGAAAATCGTCGGTGCGTCGGCAATCATCCTTATCGGACACGGCATCAACCTGTTCATGTCGGCGATTTCGTCGTTCGTCCACCCGATGCGTCTGACGTTCGTCGAATTTTACAAGAATGCGGGATTCGAGATGGCTTCGCGCGAGTTCGAACCGCTTAAAAAAACGGAATAAATCAAACAACTAAAATCTAATAAATCAAACAACTATGAATTCAACAGCATTGATTCTGGCCTACATCGGAGTAGCCCTGATGGTAGGTCTTGCAGGTATCGCATCGGCAGTCGGCACCGCTATTTGCGGTCAGGCGGCAGTCGGCGCAATGAAGAAAAACGGAGGAGCGTTCGGTAGTTACATGGTCCTGTCGGCACTTCCGGGTTCGCAGGGTCTCTACGGTTTCGTCTGCTTCTTCATGGTGAACAACATTTACAGCCTTCTGACCGACGACATCACCATGTTGCAGGGAGCCGCAATCTTCGGTATCGGTATTCTGGTAGGTATCGTGAACCTCGCCGCATCCATCTATCAGGGCAAGGTCTGCGCCAACGGTATCGCCGCTATCGGCAACGGACACAACGTCATGGGTAAGACGCTGATTCTGGCTGCATTCCCTGAGTTGTACGCAATCCTGACGGTTGCCGCAACGTTCATGATTGCATCGAGCATCTAATCGCAGAGAGGGTTTTACAACAGGTCGGGCTGCGCGGATATTCCGTGCAGCCCGATTTCTTTTCGGGGAGGAAAGTCAGAATAGGTAGAATAGGTAGAATAGGTAGAATAGGTAGAATAGGTAGAATAGGCTGTCTCCTATACTACCTATATTACCTATAATACTTATTTCTGCAAAACCGCCTTTTCTGCAAAACCCTATGCCAGGCTCTGCATCTCTATCAATTTGGCATAGATGCCGTTGCGCGACATCAGTTCGGCGTGGGTGCCTTGCTCGGCGATGCGTCCCTGGTCGATGACGATGATTTTGTCGGCATTGTGAATTGTACTCAACCTATGGGCGATGACTACCGACGTGCGCCCTTTGAGCAGCGTGTTCAGAGCCTCCTGCACGAGTTTCTCGCTCTCGGTGTCGAGCGCGGAGGTCGCCTCGTCGAGAATCAGCAGTTCCGGATTCTTCAACACGGCGCGGGCGATGCTCAACCGCTGACGCTGACCGCCCGAAAGTTTCGTTCCGCGATCGCCGATGTTGGTCTCGTAGCCCTCGGGAGCCTCCATGATGAACGAATGCGCGTTGGCTATCTTGGCGGCGTTTTCTATCTCCTCCTGCGTCGCCCCCTTCTTGCCGAGCGCGATGTTGCCGGCGATGGTGTCGTTGAACAGCACCGTCTCCTGCGACACGAGGCTCATGCAGGCGTGCAGCGAATCCTGCGTGTAGTCGCGTATGGACACTCCGTCAATCAGTATGTCGCCCTGCTGCGGGTCGTAGAAACGCGCCATGAGTTCGCTGAGCGTCGACTTGCCGCCGCCCGACGGTCCGACGAGAGCGACGGTCTCGCCCTTGCGGATGTCGAACGATATGTCGTGGATGATTTCGCGCGAATCCTCGTAGGAGAACGAGATGTTGCGGAACTCGATTTTCTCCTTTATGCCCCCGAAACGCTTCGCGTCCGGCTTGTCGGTGATTTCGCTGCGGGCGTCGATTATCGAGAGTATGCGTTCGCCAGCCGCGACACCCTGATTGATGTTGGCGAACTGGTCGATGAACGCACGGACGGGACGCGTGATTTGCGAGAACGCCGCGACGAAGGCGATGAATCCCGCCGCGCTGAGCGAGCCTTTCATGACGAGCGAACCGCCGAAAATCAGCACTATCGCCACTACCGTGATGCCGAGAAATTCGCTCATCGGCGACGCGAGTTGCTGGCGGCGAGCCATGTAGAGCAGCAGACGCGAGAACTCGGCGTTGATGTCGTGGAACTTGTCGATAACGTATGACGTGGCGTTGTAGGTCTTGATAATCTTGATTCCCGACAGCGATTCGTCGAGTACGCTCACCATGTCGCCGAGCCGCTGCTGGCTTTGGCTCGCAGGGTGGCGCAGACGCTTGACGATGCCTCCGATAAGCAGTCCGACGAACGGCAGGAACACGATTGAGAAGAGCGAGAGTTCCCACGAAATCTTTATCATCAGGAACAGATAGCCGAAGATGAGGAACGGTTCGCGGAAAGCGACCTGCAACGTGTTGGTGATGCAGAACTGCACCATCGCGACGTCGGAGGTGATTTTCGATATGATGTCGCCCTTGCGCTGGTCGCTGAAATAACCGACGTTCATGTTTATGATGTTGTCGTACATCTCGTTGCGCATGCGCTGCAACGTGCGGGTACGCATCGACTCGACGGTATAGGAACTCAGATAGCGGAACAGGTTGCTGAACAGATTCATGATGACAAGCAGCGTCGCGAGCATCGCCAGCACGTAGGCGACGTTGAAGTTTTCGCCGAATATCTGCGTGTAGATGTAGTTGAGCATCCGCTGCATCCCCTCGCTGTTGAAGGCGAGTTTCGGCATCTCGTATACCGGTTCGTATGCGAATCCGTCCGAGAACATGGCGTTCAGAATCGGGATTATCATCGCATAGTTGAACGTGTTGAACACCGCGTGGAGTGCGGCGTAGAAGAAATACGGTACGGCGTAGCGTCCGAACGGCTGTGCGAAGCCTAAAAGGCGGAGGTATGTTTTGAACATCTCGTTTCGGTCAAAGTTTGGTCTATACCAGCCCCTCCTCGCGATATTCGTTCACGGCGTCGATGTAGTGCCGTATCGTTTCGTCCATCGACACGAACGACTTTCCGCCGGCGGCATTGCGGTGTCCGCCGCCGTTGAAATAGCGTCGGGCGAACAGATTCACATCGACATCGCCGCGCGAACGCAGCGAGACGCGGATGAAATCGTGCTGCTGGGAGAACATCGCCGACATTTTCATCTTCTTGATTGTCAGCGGATAGTTCACGAAACCCTCGTTGTCGCCCGGCTGGAACCAGTAGCGGTGCATCTCCTCCTCGGTCAGCGACATGTAAGCCACCGTACCTTTCAGGAGAGTCTTCATCTTGCGGTTTATCGTGTAGCCGAAGAGCCGCGCGCGACCCTCGGTGAAGGAGTTATAGACGTTGTTGTAGATTTTCGGTATGTCGATTCCCGTTTCGGAGAGCGCGGCGACGGCACGGAACAACTCGGGCGTGAGATTCGAGAATGCGAAATTGCCCGTGTCGGTCATTATGCCTACGTAGAGTTGCGTCGCTATCGTCGGTGTCAGATGCTCCGTACCGAACGCCTGCTCGATGAGCGAGTAGACGATGAATGCCGTGGACGACGAATCGGGATAGGAGAACATCAGGTCGAACCGCTCGTCGGGACTCAAATGGTGGTCGATAAGCACCCGCGCGGCTTTCGTGTTGGTTTCGAGAGCCTTGCTCAAATCTTCGAGACGCGACATGTTGCTCATGTCGGCGCAGACGATGATGTCCGCCCCGGCGATAGCCTGTTCGGCGCGGTGTTCGGTGTCGTTGCGGTGGACGATTATGCTTTTCGAGCGCGGAATCCAGTCGAGGTAGTACGGAAACTTGTTGGGTACTATGCAGGTCGGATTGTGTCCGAGTTCGCGCAGCACCTCGGCGAGTGCCAACGACGAGCCGATGGCGTCGCCGTCGGGATTGGTGTGCGAAACGATTACCACGTTGCTCGGTCGTTCGAGCAACCGTTTGAGTTTTTCTATGCTCGAATGGTCGATATTCATACGGACAAAGATAGTAAAAAAAGCGTTATTTGCGAAAAATCATCCCTTTTCGATTGTTTTTATGCCTTTTCCGGATGTTTCGCCGTCTCCTTTTCGCGTTTCGCGTAGTCGGCGCACCATTGGCGGATGCCGCAGCCGGAGCATTTCGGGGCGCGGGCGGTGCAGACGTAGCGTCCGTGGAGTATCAGCCAGTGATGAGCGATGGGCAGCAGGTGCGACGGTATGCCGGCTTCGAGTTGGCGTTCGGTCTGTGCGGGATTCTTCGCGTTGCGCGTCAGTCCGATGCGCGCCGATACGCGGAATACGTGGGTATCGACGGGCATCACCTCCTTGCCCCATATCACCGCGCCGACGACGTTCGCCGTTTTGCGACCGACGCCCGGCAGACGCTGCATCAGGTCGATGTCGCTCGGCACCTCGCCGCCGAATTCGGCACACAGCATCTTTGCCATCGCAGCGAGATTCTTCGCCTTGTTGTTCGGGTAGGAGATGCTGCGGATGTAGGGGAAAATCTCCTCCGCCGTCGCTTCCGCCATCTTCTGCGGCGTCGGGAACGCCTCGAAAAGCGCGGGTACGGTCATATTCACCCGTTTGTCGGTGCATTGCGCCGACAGAATCACGGCTACGAGCAGTTGGAACGGCGTTTCGTAGTGCAACTCCGTCTCGGCGACAGGCATGTTCTCCGAGAACCAGCCTATGATGCCTTCGTATCTCTCTTTCTGTGTCATTGTTGACAATATTGTTCTGTTGCCGTCATTCTGAGCGTAGCGAAGAATCTGTTTCGTGCTGTGATTTTTAGATCCTTCGCTTCGTTCAGGATGACGGATGCGGTTATTTTTTACAGTTTCGTAAGTTTGGCGAGCCGTGCGAGCAGCGTCTTTTCGCCGTACTGCTCGAAATCGACCACTAATTTGTTGTCAGTCGCCATAGGTTCGATGCGCACGATGCGTCCCCTGCCGAATTTGAGGTGTTCGACGCGGTCGCCCTCGGAGTATGCGCACGGTACGCTGCCTCCCGCGGGCGCGCCTGCCGAAACGTTCACACGGCGCATGGTCGCGGGGTTGAACGTCGGCTGCTGCGGTCGCTGCACCTGAATCTCGGGTTTGCGGCGCGGTTCGTCGTCGGGCTTGCGGGCGGGCTTCTGCCGATAGCGCACGTCGAACCGCTTGCGCAGAACGTCGATTGCGGATTCGTTCGGGTCGCTGTCGTCCGAAACGCGTCCCGTGCCGCGCTGCGACCCTTTGACGTCGAAGTCGGCGTCCACATACCGTTCGTCTATCTCGGCGAGGAAGCGGCTCGGTCGCGAGAACTCCATGTTGCCCCACTTGAAGCGCATCTCGGCACACGAAATCGTCGCCGCGCATTTCGCACGGGTGAGTGCGACGTAGAACAGACGGCGTTCCTCCTCCAAACCCTCGATTGTCTCCATCGCCCGCATCGACGGGAAGAGGTTCTCCTCGCAGCCGACGATGAAGACGTATTTGTATTCAAGACCTTTGGCGGAGTGGACGGTCATCAGCGTAACCTTGTTGCGGTTCTCCGGCTCCTCGTCGTCCATGTCGGTCATCAGCATCACGCCCTGCATCCACTCGTCGAGGGTCGCCTTTTCAAACTCCTCGCGCTCGCCGTTGCGTATTTCGGCTTCGCAACGCTCGTTGAACTCCTGCATCGAGTTGAGCAACTCCTCGATGTTGTCTATCGCCGATGCCGCTTCGGGGGTGTTCTGCATGCGGTACGACGCGAGCAGCCCCGACCTCGACGCCACCTCCATACCGAAGTCGTACAGCCCTTTCGCTTCGCGTTCGAGAGCCAGCGAACGTATCATGCCGACGAATTCGCCGACCTTGCGGACGATGGTCTTCTCGACCGAATCCTGCGTGGGCGTGCCGACGAGCGTATCGACCGCGTCCCACATCGAGACGCTGCGCGACTGCGCTATCGCCTCGATGCGCTGTACCGTCGTGTCGCCGATGCCGCGCGCGGGAGTGTTGATGATGCGCTTGAACGCCTCGTCGTCGCGCGGATTGGCTATCAGGCGCAGGTAGGCGAGCATGTCCTTTATCTCCTTGTGGTCGTAGAACGAATTGCCCTTGTATATCTTGTAGGGTATGCCCTTGCGGCGCAGCGACTCTTCGAGTACGAGCGACTGGTTGTTGGTGCGGTATAGTATCGCCGCCTCGCTCCACTCGTCGCCGCCCTCGCGTATGCGGTCGCGCAGTTCGGAGGTTATCGTTTCAGCCTCCTCGCGGTCGGTGTAAGCCTTGATGATGCGAATCTTCTCGCCCGTTTCGCCCGCCGAGAAGCAGCGTTTCTTCATCTGCTTGGAGTTATGCCCGATAATCGAGTTGGCGGCATCGACGATGGTCTGCGTCGAACGGTAGTTCTGTTCGAGTTTGAAGACCTTCGCGTCGGGGTAGTCGCGCTGGAACGAGAGGATGTTCTCGATTTTCGCCCCGCGGAACGAATAGATGCTCTGTGCGTCGTCGCCCACGACGCATACCTTCGAGTTTTTCAGCGACATGCGGCGGATGATGATGTACTGGGCGTAGTTGGTGTCCTGATACTCGTCTACCAGAATGTATCGGAACAGGTCCTGATAGCGTTCGAGTACGTCCGGACAGTCGCGCAGCAGAATATTGGTCTGCAACAGCAGGTCGTCGAAGTCCATCGCCCCGTTCTGCTTGCAGCGGCGGCAGTACTCGGCGTAGAGGTCGCCGAACTCCGGAATCCGGTTTTTGCGGTCGTCGGCTGAAAGAACGGGATTGGCGATGTATGCCCCAGGGGTTATCAGCCCGTTTTTCAGGAACGAGATGCGCGACGCGATGTTCGCCGGCTTGTATTTGTCGTCGTTCAGACCCTTCTCCTTGATGATTGTCTTCACCAGATTCTTGGCATCGTTCGAGTCGTAGATGGTGAACGTCTGCGGAAAGCCTATCCGCTCGGCATTCTCGCGCAGAATCCGCGAGAAGACGGAGTGGAACGTTCCCATGCGGATATAGCGGCTCTTGCCGCCAACGATGGTCGTGATGCGCTCGCGCATTTCGGCGGCTGCCTTGTTGGTGAACGTCAGTGCGAGTATGTTGTGCGGCGCGACGCCCTGCTCTATCATGTAGGCGATGCGCGAGGTGAGTACGCGGGTCTTGCCCGAACCCGCACCCGCGATGATGAGCGAATTCGAGTCGTAGTTGATAACCGCCTCGTGCTGGGCGGGATTGAGTCCTTCGAGTAAGTCGGATGCCATTTTCGGTGGAAATATAGGACAAAGGTAGTAAAACTTTTCACTATCTTTGCGGCAAATAAAAAGATATGGACATCGCACAAGCAAAACGCAAGGAGAATATCGCCGAGTACATTCTCTATCTGTGGCAGATAGAGGATTTGTTGCGGGCATTGCAGTTCAGCCCCGAAGCCGTCTATTCGCAACTCGTCGCCCCGCGCGACATGCCGCAGGAGCAGAAGCAGGTGTTCCTGATGTGGTACATGGACATCGCCGACCTGCTGCACAAGGAGGGCAAGGAGCAGAGCGGACACCTCGAACACACGCTGCATCTGATTGCCGACCTCCACAATCTGCATCTCCAACTGATGACGCTGCCGGTCGGCAGGGAGTATCGCGAGAAGTATGCACGGCTCGCACCCTACATCCCGACGCTGCGGACGATTATGGGCAAGGAGGAGATGAACGATACCGAACTGTGCTTCCGCGCGCTCTATGCCGCGATGCTCTACCGCATCAAGGGCGAGGGCGAAAAGGCGGTTGCGGATACGTTGGAATACGTTTCGCCGGTGATTGCCGAGTTGAGCGCGATGTACCGCAAAGTCGAGCGCGGCGAAGTGGATTTGTTTAAGAATGAGTAGATTCTGATAACTATATACGACTTTGTCCGTCATGCTTTTTTCGACTCCGATTACATCGCCGCCGGTAGTAGTCTCGCGGCAAAGCCGCGTTTACAGATTTGACCCACCCCCAAACCCCCGCCTTAGGCAGGGGCTTATGTCGGAACCCGCATTGTTATGTGTATTTGGAATACCGTTACGCAGAAATATAGATAATTGCCTAAAATTTTCGCAATTCTTTTGTAAAATTAAAAAATCGTTATACCTTTGCACTCCGCATGTGCCTTTTTCGGAGAGCGACATGCAACCGATTGAAAACGACGAAACAATAAAAACGAGATAGTTATGGCAATGAAGAGAACTTATCAGCCTTCGCGTCGCAAGAGAATCAACAAGCACGGATTCCGCGCGAGAATGGCTACCGCCAACGGTCGCAAGGTGTTGGCTGCACGTCGTGCGAAAGGTCGCAAGAAACTGACCGTTTCCGACGAATCGACGTTCAAGTACGCTTAATTTGCGGTCGGGGGTTTCGCGAGCGAATCCCGTTGTCCGTAAACGAATCGAGAGGCTGTCCGATTGTCGGCAGCCTCTTGTCGTGTCTGTATGCAATCGGTGCGGAGGGGCGCATCCGGCACAATCGTGGTATGCAATTTGCCGAACAGCGCATGAACCAATAAACATCGATTATGAAAACGAACAACACCAAGACCGACGACATGAAACCGGCTGCGACCGTAACCGGCTCCAAAACCGTCGGCACCAAAAGCGCATCGCCGAAAAAGGACGTTCCGTGCGGCGAGGATTTCCACAACTTCTTCGTGGAGCAAATCAAGGATATATACTGGGCTGAAAAGCACCTGAAAAAGGGGCTGGACAAGATGCGTCGTTCGGCGACCAGTCCGAAACTCGCGGCGGCGTTCGAGAAGCATTACGGTGCGGGCGACAAGCAGATAGCCGTTCTGGAAGAGATTTTCGCCCTGCTCGGCGAGAAGCCCGAAGCCAAGCGTTGCGAGGCTATGGCGGGTCTGCTCGAAGAGGCGGACGGCATGGTCAGCGACACCAAGCGCAACAGTTTCGTGCGCGATGCGGGACTGATTCTCGCGGCGCAGAAGGTCGAGCATTACGAAATCGCGACCTACGGAACGTTGTGTGCGCTGGCGGAGTACCTGCCCGAGAAGAAAATCAAGAGGCTTATCGAGCGGACGCTGGCTGAGGAGAAGAAGACAGACCAGTTGCTGACGAAACTCGCCGAGGACTTCGTGAACGAGTATGCGGCGGTGGAGTAAATGAAATTAGCACGGGGTTTTCCCGTGCTAATTTGCAATAGGTAGAATAGGTAGAATAGGTAGAATAGGTAGAATAGGTAGAATAGGCTCTTCCCTATAAGACTTATATTACCTATATTACTTATAATACCTATTCTGTCTGTTTTCTATCTCCCCGCCGCTAAAACCGCTTCATGATGGCGTAGATTTCGAATGCGAATCCGCCGACCACGAGTATCGGGGCGAGGGTGATGCGCCGCCACGAGAATATTTCGTAGTGGAACTCTTCGGGGGTGGCTGCGCCGCCGCCCGACATGAGTACGAATCCGAGTACGATTACCGCCGCACCGACCAGCAACAGTACGTAGTTGCGCATCGCGAGCGGCATTTTGCCGTCGTTGGGGTCGGTTATGCCGTTGAACCGTGCGACGAGCGTGTTCCACATCTTTTTCATATCAATAAAGGTATATCTTGTTCGACTTCATGTTCACGAATTTGTTCACGGCGAATACGGTGAACAATATCGCGACCGTAATTCCCGCGCCGACCATAATTCCCGCGATTATGCCTATCTGCGTCAGTTGCGCCGAGATGCCCGCTTCGGGAATGTTGGCTTCCAGCCCGTACAGCGCAGCCGCGAAGAGTGCGGTGGCTATCGCTCCGGCGCACAGACCCTGTTTGGCACTGGTGCCGATGAAAGGCTTCATGATGAACCATTTGGTCGCTCCGACGAGTTTCATCGTGTTGATTATCTGGCGGCGCGAGTAGATTGCGAGACGAATCGTGTTGTTGAGCAGTATCAGCGATATGACGAGCATCGTCCCGCCGAAGAGCAGCAGTATCAGTTGCAGCGTGTCGAGTACCGAGTGCATCTTCTCGATGAACATTTCGGGATAGGTCGTCCGCTCGACACCGTCGATAGCCGAACTCTGCTCGACGAATGCCGCCAGAGCCTCCTTGTCCGCCGACCGCGCCGACAGTGTTACGTCGAACGAATCGGGCAGCGGGTTTTCGCCCGTCAGCCCCTCGATGTCTACGGCAAACGCCTTGCGGAACTCCTCGTCGGCGAGTTTGTCATCTTTCGACACGAACTTTACGTCCGCCGTCATCTCGTTCGCGGCGAGTGTCGCGCCTATGCTGTCGCGCCGGGCTTCGGTCAGCCCGTCGCGCAGTTCGACTATCATCGTTACGCTCTCGCGCATCGTCGCGGCGGTGCGGAGTACCGACGACATCAGGTAGCCGACCGTTCCCATGAGGAACAGTACGAGGGCGATGCTTACGGTCGATACCACGTAGGAGCGTCGCACTCTGCGTTTCAATGCCTTATCGCTGTTTCTTGCCATAATATATGATGGTTGTTATCAATGCAATGAATATCAGTAGCGAACATACGAGCGTGATACCTTCGCTCACGCCCCACATCGGCGCGCGGAAACGCCATTCGACCGTGTGCCGACCCGCCGGCAGCAGGGCTGCGCGCAGGATGTAGTCGGCGCGGAAACAGGGTGCCTTCGCTCCGTCCACGTACATCGTCCAGCCGTCGGGGTAGTATATCTCGGAGAATACGGCAACCGCTTCGCCGTCAGTCGCATATTCGTATTTCAGATAGTTCGGGCGATACTCTGTCAGTTCGATTTCGCCCGTGCCGAGTGGCGCGCCGACGGACGGGATGTTTTCCGCAGATACGACCGCCGTCGTCTTCAAGTCCGTTTCGCCGAGCATCTCCAACTCCCGTTTCGCGCTCTCCGCCGGAACCATGTTTTCGACGAACCATGCCGCGCCGTTAGCCGACGGACGCTCGATGACTTCGCCGCTGCGGGTGATGACGTATTTCGTGTCGAGCATGTCGAGGACGCCGCTGTCGTCGCGGTTGAGGTAGTAATCTATGATGTCCTGATAGCGTCCGAGTTTCGCGCCGTGATAGCCGCCGACCGAGCGGTGGAACATCGACGTCGTGGCGTCGTTGAACGGCGATACGTAACGATTCAGTACTCTGTATCCCAACGATTTGTCAGCCATTATCTCGCGGTCGGCAGCGGTCGGGGCAATCTGCGCCTTGCGCGGAGCGACGAACCGGTCGTAGGGTGAATAGCGCAAATCGACGGGAATCATGTCGAGCATTATCCAGCCTGCGAGCATCGCTGCGAGCCATGTGCGGCGGATGCGTCCGAAGACGAACAGCAGAACCGAGCCTGCCGCCACGGCGACGAGTCCGAACGACCGCCATGCGTCGCGGCTCAATATCTCGCCGCGCTCCTGCGCCATCGCGTCGGCGACCGACCAGCCGAGTTCGTCGTGTACGCCCTTGCGGATGTACTCTTCGCCGCCCGGCGACTGTTGGAGCATGTAGAGGAACTGTTCGCTCATCATCTCTCCGCTCGCCTCGCGGTCGAAATCGAACATCGAACCTCCGAACAGAGCGAATATCAGTGCGATGCCGCCCACGATACCTGCGGCGATTCCGGTTGCGCGCAGTATACGGCGACGCTCCTCCGCGATGCGTTCGCCCGCGGCGTAACGCCACAGTTTCCACACTCCGATGCCCGCGAGCAGAGGCACGCTCCATTCGAGTACCACGAGTGCCATCGACACGGTGCGGAACTTGTTGTAGAGCGGCAGATATTTGAAACACAGTTCGGTGAACCATAAGAAATTGTGTCCCCAAGCCAGCAGCAGCGCGAGAAGGCTCGACGCGAGAATCCACCAGCGGTTGCGGTCGTCGGCGAGCAGTGCGCCGAGCAGCGCGAGGAATATGGCGACGGCACCGAGATAGGTCGGTCCCGCCGTGTAGGGCTGTGCGCCCCAATAGGTCGGAATCTGCGTGGCGAGCGAACTCAATCCCAAATCTTTGAGCGATTCGGCGACCGCTCCGTCAGCCGAGAATGTCGCTGCCGAATCGCCGCCCGCGAAGTCGGGAATCAGCATGTTCCAACTCTCGCCGATGCCGTAACTCCATGCGGTGGCGTATTGCCTGTCTCTTATACACATCTGACGCTG
>ERZ1027188.720-NODE-720-length-12160-cov-4.609252_pt1 | contig 12160 bp, 10 predicted proteins | sample MGYA00519273_ERZ1027188 | MGnify/ENA primary metagenome ERZ1027188 (study PRJEB26926, sample SAMN06164623) | human gut metagenome | biome: ENVO:00009003; feature: ENVO:2100002; material: ENVO:00002003 | host: Homo sapiens | place: USA | collected 2012 ... | reverse complement strand
CGAGATTACTACGCGTCTCGTGGGCTCGGAGATGTGTATAAGAGACAGGTTATGGACATATTGTTGACATATGACAATACTATTAATTTCACAGAGGTACATTTGTCTGATTTGAATTTACCCTTTTGTATGGGATGTAGCAATTGCTTCAGAGTTGGTCATAAACATTGTCCGCATAACCAAATAATACAGCCAATCATTGACCTTATTGAAGAAAATGATGCGGTCATCATTTCGGTTTCAAGTTTTCAGGGACAACCTACAGCATTGATGAAGAATTTCACAGACCATCTTGCATTTATGATTCATCGTCCGAGATTTTTCACCAAGAAAGCGTTGATTATCTCCACCACAGGAGGTGTTTCAGCAGATAGTACGACACAGTCGTTAGCAAATACACTTCCCGGCTGGGGCTTTAATAAATGCTACCAACTCCCTATAGTAGCTTTAAGCTGGAATGCATATAATCCTACAGAAAAAGATGTAACCAAAGCTGAGAAAGTGACACATAAATTTTATCATGATGTTAAATCCCAAAAACTGCACGCACCATCTGTGGGTGTTCTGATTCCGTTTAATCTTTTTCAGGCAATATATGTAAGTAGCCCAAGCGAGATGGATTATCCTACGGCAGACAATCCCTTTTGGCGAGCTTATTTGGGAAAGCGTTATGCTCCAAATATTCCAATCCCAGCATATAAGAAATTTCTGGGATTGCTGATATTTCTGACTGGAAAGAGGATATCTAAGAAAATGATTATCACATATAGAAAATAGGGCATATTATTGTTTTCGGGAGAATAATTGGATTTATAGTAAAAATTATTTAATATTAATTTTATTCAAACAGTATAACAAAGGGAAGGGGCGCAAAATCGCCCCTTGTTCTTTTAAGTATAATTGATATATCATCTACATGATGATAATTGAGTGTTTCTATAAATATATTATAAGCATTTCATCCAGTTCCAACTGCCATTTTTATAATTTGTTATAAGTTGTTACCAGATTTTCTTTCCCTTGTTTTTTCCCTTATCAGAGGTCATAACCATGGGTAAAACGATATAACACGATACAAGATGTGATGGAGAGGACACCCACGAAAACTTTAGTGTTTTCAATGGTTTGACGAGATTTTTATAACAAGATATAACAGTTATTAAATCCCTAAAAATACCTCAAGTGAGAATTCCAATTTCCTCTATGAACGATTATTATTGTCAGAAGGAAAGGCAGGCAGGCTCACACCAGAAGCTGTTTTTAGGGAATGGCACGAGGGAGAAAATAATCATAGAAAAAACGGGACACATCAGCTAACGAGTAGCCACTATGCCCCGTCTTTTTATAAAGTAACATGAATGGTAAATCTGGGTGCCGCAGCAAGCGGAAAATCTTCTTTTTGTTCGTTTTTAAACGGATCTTCTATTATCCAGCCGGTCAGATCATACAGTCCCGGCTGTTCGGGTGCCGTGATCATTACAGTTCCGCTCATAATATTTTTATCTCTTTCTCTGAACACCAGATAATTTTTATTATCTACCATAATCTGCTTCATATCCAAAGATAGCAGCATTAATACCTCTTCACAATTACCAAGTCCGCCAATCTGATATTGCAGCTCGATCTTTTCCCCTGGACTGCACTGTATTTCTTTCGGAGGGAACGTTCTTTTCAATTCCGTTATATCATTATTAATCAGTAATCCATTCCACATATCCTGATATTCTTTTGTTGGTGACTGATATTCTTTCTCCTTTAAAAATAACCCCTGTTCCTTATCAAACTTCAGTATCCAATCATATGCCAGGGAATATACATTGGTTGGAGTTCCCTCTGTATCACATTCATGCAGATCCGAGGATACTGTCATACATGTTACCATTTTATGACTATACTGTTCATTTACTTCTATTCCAAGCTGAAATGGAATTTCTTCTGAATACCTTTCACCGGCATTAATGTAATATGTAAAATACTGACTTCCCTCTACAATAATAGGAATCTGTTCATAATCCATAAAAACCTGCACTGCTATCTGCCGTTCCATTCCAGCACTTTCTATCATCAGATAAAGGAAATCATCTGTATGATTCATTTCAATTATGTTACTCTTTGTTTTTCCTTTTGTAAGATCCGAATCAACTCCAAAGTAATAGCCATATGTATTACTTTCATATAAATGCTGCATTCCCTCCATTTTGTCATCCCCAGCTACCGAAACAGTATAGCTTTCCTGCCTGGCACATGCCATCAGAAGAAATAATCCTATTATGGGTATAATTACTTTTCGTCTCATATTTCCCTCCAATCAGATTTTTCAAATGAATATATCCGTTTTTCACAAATACAGAACAAACATCTATCATTAATGTTATTCCATATTTTTTTCTTGTCTATAGTCCATTCCCAAAACGACAATTTATGCGTCTTTTTGGTCTTTTCATCCTGCAGCCATTGTATTACTGCCTCTTTTTCAGTAAAATGAAATTGCAGATATGAGGAGGGGACAATGCGGATTTTAATTTGTGATGATGATGTTATGATTCAACGAGAACTGACAAAATATCTTTCCGAATATTTTCACAGACATAATTTGAGAGTACCGGACATTTGCCGCTTTCATACCGGACATGATCTATTAATGGATTCCGGAAATAAAGACATTGTTTTTTTAGATGTGGAAATGCCCGGGTTAAGCGGCATTTCCGTTGGCACCTCTCTTAAAAAATCCAATCCGGATGTCATCATTTTTATTGTGACTTCTTATTCCGAATATCTTGATGATGCCATGCGTTTTCACGTTTTTCGTTATCTGAGCAAGCCCATTGACAAGCAGCGGCTCTTTCGCAATTTGAAGGATGCCTTATCACTGTATCACTCTTTACATATAAGAATCCCGGTCGAAACCAGACAGGGAATTTATTCCATTCCGGCAGCCAATATTGTCTGTGTGGAAGCCGATCAGCGAAAAGTAATCATACATACTACCACGGATCATTTTCTTTCTGTTCACACGATTCAATATTGGATCCAGACTCTCACCATGAATTGTTTTATCCAGACTCACCGGAGTTATATTGTCAATATGGCACACATTACACATTTTGATCATCAGCTCATTTATTTTGATATAAACCTCACTGCATATTTAACAAGAAGAAAATACCGGGTCTTTAAGGAAGCCTATTTACTCTATTTAGAAAGCATCCAATAAATGATCCATACCATTACGAAAGAAGCCTTTACCATTATGAAAACTTTTTTATGCTACATTTTTTCTTATCTGATTGAAGCCTTTATTATCTGGCAGTATGCCAGTCATCTTTTTCAACGAAAATCAAAGAAATGGATCACCTGCTCTGTCCTGATTATTTTATATGGCATTTTATTTTTCTTTTCTACCCTGGATCTTTTCTGGTTAAATGCAATCTCCTTTTTTACCATAAACTTTATTTTCATATTCCTGTTTTTTGAAAGAAACATTCCATCCTGTGCTTTTCATGCCGGAATTTCTCTCATTATGATGGGATTGGGAGAACTGATTGCCGGCGGTATGTTTTCCGGGTTTTTAAATCACTTTTATACTGCCCGTTCCGACACGACCTTTTTATTTCTTTACGCCATTTTAACCAAGTCGATCTATGGCGCATTCATGTATCTGCTTTTACACCTTTTATCACGCTCTGAAGAATCACAATTTTATAGCAGTAAGGAAACCATATGGCTTGTATGTGTTCCATTTGCCTCTTTTGGACTAATTATGTCCCTGTTAGTGATCTGCCATACTACTCCCGCTACGCCACTGACCGATCACATGATCCTTATCAGTGCATTATTAATTCTATGGATAAACATGCTGATCTGGATTATCTACCACTATATTCAACGTAAAAATAAAGACTTCACAGAAATGCAGCTTTCCTTGCAGAAAGAAAATGCCTCTACAGAATTTTATCAGATGTTACTCACGCAGAATGAACAACAGAATATTTTAATTCATGATATAAAAAAACACCTGCAAGCCATTGCATTATTAAATGACCAGGGAAATTCTGCGCAAATCACACAATATATCTCACAAATCACCTCTTCCTTTGATCTTCACAGGACAATCCGCGTTTGTGACAACGATTTTCTTAACATTATATTTTCCAGATATAGTCAGGAATGTAGCAGCCATAATATCTCACTTCACTTTGATATCCGTGATCATACCGTATCCTTTCTCCTGCAAAGTGAACTCACGTCCCTGTTCTGCAATTTACTGGATAATGCCATGCGCGCTGCTGCTGATTGCAGTAACTCCTATATCGAACTCAAAGTGAACCGGAAGCCCAATACTCCATATGTCATTTTAACCATGGTAAATTCCTGTATGGAAAATCCCTACACTCCCGACGGAATTCTGGTTTCTTTAAAGCAGGATAAGTCCCGGCACGGCTATGGCATGAAAAGTATTCAGCGAATCGTTACCAGATATCATGGGGATTTAAAATCTTATTATCAAAATGAGGATCATACGTTCCATACGATCCTCACTTTACAGACTCCTGTTTAAATATGATATCTCTTTCCCTATCCTGCCTGATTTTATGAATTAGTAGAAAATCTGTGCAATCGGGGATGTTTCATCAATGATCAGCGTCTTATTGTTACCGGTCATGGTTTTCTTCGCTGCATCCAGGGAGCGCAGGAAGATATAGAAATCGGCCTTATCCGGATCGTTGTAGGCGTCGCTTAAGATCCGCATGTATTCTGCTTCTCCCTTTGCAATGATCTCGGCAGCCTTTGCATCTGCCTCGGACTGCATGACAATGATCTCCGCGGTCGTATTGTTGGAAATCTGCTTGGCTTCCTCCTGACCTTCTGCCTGATAGGTTGCGGCAATGTTATTCCGCTCGGAAATCATACGTTCATAAACCGCATTCTTATTTTCATCCGGAAGATCCAGAGACTTCGTTTCCACGGCAAGAAGGGTGATGCCGTACTGCTCGAGAGTGTCACCGATATTTGCAACAATCGCTGCTGCCAGCTCTCCGTCACGGCCGCTGATCACTTCCTCCTGGCTCTTGCTGCTGATTACGTTTTTCAGGCTGTTGTAAACAATGGTGTCAATACGGAATTCTGCGTTGCTCTTCTGTGCACTTAAGGTCTGCGTATACTTGTACGGATCATCGATCTTCCATAATACAAAGCAGTCCGCAATCATGGATTTCTTATCCTTTGTCATGACATCACTGACCGCAAGGTCATACAGCAGCACTTCGTTTTCAATCTTTTCCGCAGTCTGAACTACCGGAATCTTCATGCTTAAGCCCGGTGTCTGACGGATATCCACAATCTTTCCAAACTGCTTGATTACGGTATATTCATTTGGATAGGTCACTACCAGAAATGAGTTGGCTGCCACAAAGATTCCCACAAGAATCACAGCCAGAATGATCCATTTTGATTTTCCCTTTTTCATGCTTATTCCTCCGTTCCCTCTGCACTTCCTGCAGAATTTCCTGACTGATTACCCTGTGCTTTGTTAAGATCCGCAAAGGATTCTAACGGCAGCATCGTCTGTGTGCTTCCGTCACTGCGCTCGATAATCACCTTCATATCCGGAAGAATCTCTTCCATCGTTTCATAGAACATTCTCTGTTTCGTAATGAGCGGATATTTCTGATACTCCGCATAAAGCTCATTGAGTCTTGCAACCTGGCCCTTGGCTTCGTTCACCCGCTCTTCTGCCTGTGCGTTGGCGGTCTTTACGGTTTCATCTGCCTGTGCACGGGCTGCCGGAATGTCTTCGTTCCGCTTCTGGTTTGCTTTATTAATGGAGGTTTCCTTGCCCTGCTTGGCATTCTCCACATTTTTAAACGCATCAATGACCTCGGTTGTCGGCGGCTCGGCATCCTGAATCGTAATATTTACCAGCTGCACACCGATATCTTCGGTTTCAAGACGGTTGATGATCTTCTGCTTGATGGATGCCTGGATCTCGTTCTTTCCCGTTGTAATCACGCTGTCCACATCATAAAGTCCGATTGTATCACGGATATAGCTCTGTGTGAGGTTCTTTAAAATGGAAACCGGAGCCTCCGATGCATACAGGTATTTGGTTGGATCGGTCACGCGGTATTCCACATAAAAGTCCACATTTACAAAGTTGTAATCTCTGGTAATCATGAACGATTCCCGGTCGATGTATTCGCCGGTGCTCGAATCATAACCGATTGTAAATCCATTGATGGTCTTTGGTACGCGACTCAGCTCCTGTATCACCGGAATCTTCACATGAATACCGGATTCCTCTACTACCTTGGGCACTCCGAAGGTGGTAATCACCGCATATTCATTCTCTTTGAGGGAATAAAAGCTGCCTCCTAACAGAATCAGCGCGAAGATCACGATCACGGCAATACTGATTCCCCCGGCTATCTTCTTTCCTATGTTTTCTTCCCGGAAACGCTCCGGTCCATTACCTGGCTGTTGTTGTTTTTTGCCAAACATGATGTTCTCCTTTTTATTGTTATTTCGTAACTGTTCAGTGCCTTCACAGTTACGATGCAAAATCCATTCCAATTCGGCTTCGCCGATGGGATTTTGCATTACTGAATCATTTTCTTACGGTCTCAGCAGTAAATGCTTCGACCTATACTGAATAGTTACGTTATTTCATAACTGTTCAGCACGCAGTTACATTATTTCATGATAATTTCCAGCACCGTATCCACTTCATCGGGAAGATATGGCGAATCACTGACCTCCACAAATGCCACATCCGGATAGTTATTCACCATCCAGTTATCCTGCAGCTTCCGCTCACTTCCATCAGAAAGCAGCCGGATTGCCTGAACCTTCCCCGGTTCAATTCCGTACAACGGAACGCTGCCGATGGCATTCTCCATAATATGATAATAAAACCGGTTCCCCTTTCCGGTGATCCGTCCGTTTTCGGGCTTCGGAAGACCGCTTTCCCCACAGCCGTAAATGGAAGCGGAATTTTTATTCATCCATTTCCCGATCTTTGCAAGAATCTGAAGGGACTCCTCCGGAATATTTCCCCGCGCATCCGGTCCTACATTCAATAGCATATTACCGCCCTTGCTGACACATTCCACCAGCTTACGGATCAGCATATCGGCCGGCTTAAAATTCTGATCCTTCGAGCAGAATCCCCAGTGATCGTTCATCGTAATGCAGGATTCCCATACCAGTGGTCTTCCCAGTTCGTCCCTTAATCCATTCGGCGGAATGATCTGCTCAGGACTTACGAAATCCCCACTGTAATCGCTTGGATGGTCTGTTGCCAGCGATCCAAAGCCTTCCCCGCTCACTTCAAGACGGTTATCAATAATCACATCCGGCTGATATGTCCGGATCATCTTCACCAGCTCTTCCGCGTGCCACCTTTCCCCGGTCATATCCCCATAGGAAAAGTCAAACCACATCACGTCCAGCTTCCCATATTCCGTACAAAGCTCCTTCACCTGTCCATGCAGATAAGCAAGATACCGCTCAAAATCCCTGCCTTCATTTGTTTCCGCTTCACAGTTACGCATCGGATGATGCCAGTCTCCATAGTGCGGATAATCCGGATGATGCCAGTCAAGCAGGGAATAATACAGACCAACCTTCAGGCCCTCTGCCCGGAACGCTTCCAGATATTCCCGTACCAGATCCCGTCCTGCTTTCGTGTTCGTGGATTTAAAATCCGTCAGCTTACTGTCAAACAGGCAGAAGCCGTCATGGTGCTTCGCAGTCAGCACCGCATATTTCATTCCCGCTTCCTTCGCCGCTTTCGCCCATTTTGACGGATCATAATCCACCGGATTAAATTCTTCAAAAAACGGCAGGTAATCATCTTCCGGCATTTCCTCAGTGCTTCGTACCCACTCACCTCTTGCCGGAATGGCATACAGTCCCCAGTGGATGAACATGCCGAAACGGTCATGCTGATACCATTCTACCCGCTTTTCATATGTCTTTCTGTCAAACATAAATAATCTCCCTTGTATACTCTGAATAGTCTCAGTGTATCATAAAACCCGGTCTCCCGTACAGAAAAAAATCCAACCCTTCCGTTCCTCTCCATTCCTGTACTTTTTTATCTGCCGGCTTCATATACTTCTGTAACACCACCTGAAAACCTTCTGCTTATGTATCATAAACCCTGTTCCCTATATTGGAAATTATTATTTCTTACCCTGTGCAGTACTGCTGTTATCTTAACTGTCCACGAAATCCGTTCCCGCTCTGACGCATCCGTAGATCCCTATAACGGTGATTCCGCCATCGAGGTTGCCGCCGGAGTTAATGGCAATTATATCAAATGGGTGGATTTCACGGTAAGCTATGATGCACTCTGCACCGCATATGAACTGGATGTAGCAAGTCATGAAAGCGCTCATCCTTTAAACTGGATTGAGCTGCTCGCCTATACAGCTGCCAGGACGGGCGGCCGCTTTGACAAGAAAAGCCTCTCCATTCTAAATAAGCTTGGAAAAGAATTATCCGATGGCTCCGTGACCCTTAAAGAGCTTACCTGTGAAATGGACTATTATGATTACTATTTAGAAGCTTATGAAGCCGTGCTTGGTGGCATGGTCGGCGAATACGAAATGGAGACAGAAGCCGAAGACGGCACACGCAGCTTTGAAACACGCTATGGCCTCAAAGCCTTTTCCCCGATTGCACGGGGTTTTGACTACAGCGATTATGATGATTTTGGATCTTCCCGGAGCTATGGCTATAAGCGTCCCCACTTGGGACACGACATGATGGGCCAGATCGGTACACCCATCATCGCCGTGGAGTCCGGTTACGTGGAAGCCCTTGGCTGGAATCAGTACGGCGGCTGGCGCATCGGAATCCGCAGCTTTGATAAAAAGCGTTACTACTACTATGCACACCTTCGCCAGAATTTCCCTTATGCACTGGATTTAAAGGAAGGAAGCGTGGTAACCGCCGGGGACGTCATCGGTTACATGGGGCATACCGGCTATAGTGCCAAAGAAAATGTGAATAACATTGAAACCGTACATCTGCATTTCGGTCTGCAGCTCATTTTTGATGAATCGCAGAAAGAAGGCAACAATGAGATCTGGATTGACTGCTATAACCTCACCCGGTTTTTATACAAAAACAGATCCCTCACGGAAAAGAACGCAGAAACCAGGGAATGGTTCCGTACCTTTCACATGAAGGATCCTTCGGTATCTTCTTATCTGCAGCTAAATCCGGATGCCCCGGTATTAAACAACGGAAACTAAGGAAGTGCTTCTTCCATATAAAGTGTTTCTGCCGTATAAAGCATTCCTTCTATATAGAGGTGTGTCGCATGGGCTTCCTCCATCAGGTGGAGAAGCTCTTCGCGGCTCACCTCTGAAAGATCCACATTTGCATACATTACAGAAACCGGTGCCGCTTCGAAGTTCAGGTAAGTGTTCCTCACCCAGCTTACATCGGAGCTGTCACGCACATACAACACCCGGGTTATTTCTGAATCCGTTCCTGCACCGACCTTTTCTGCGAATTCATATGCGGCATCGTCCAGAATCTCTTCGCGCTTTGTAAGCTCCTCCTGTACACCCGTCCGGTATCCCCAGATCGCACGGTAGGCACTTGCATAATCGGATGACAACAGCACCACCAACGTACACAGGTAAAAGCCACGGTTGTCCGGAAAGCTCTGCATAACAAAATAAGCAAGCAGATACAGGCCCCCGATCGTAAACGGTGCCCCATACCGTGAAATGGAGCTTACCATGCCATACGGCTCGAGATATTGCGTTTCCACTGCAAAAACGGTCAGGTGGCTGATCAGTACCAGCGTATAGAATAACATCGCTGTTATTACCGTATAAATCAGCAAAAACCGCCCCATTCCCCGATCCAGCTTCTTACGCACGATCAGCAGAATATAAACCGCCAGTAAAAATAACAGTAATACAAGCGGGCTGAAATCAAACAGCCACGTGGAGCTCCTGTGCAGCGGCCATTTTAAGAACGCTTCGCTAAAGGCCTGAAGCATCTGTTCCCTGGTCTCCGGGATATTCATGCCTCCGGTCGCCATCTGTACGGCTGCTCCGGTAAGCTTTGCCACCCGGCGGTGCAGATAGCAGAACACAAACCAGCCTCCGCCACTTAAGAAAGGCAAAGTGATCACCGTCATCGTTCCCAGCATGGCAGTTCTTTTCTGCCACAGGTCTTCTCCCATTCTCCGGTTTAAAATATGAACCCCGATGGAAAACAACACCGCAAATGCATACCAGACAAAGCCGGTATTTTTGCAGAGTACAAGTACCATCAGATACAACGCCTGCCGTCCGTAATAAAGCCACGGTGAAACATCTTTCCTGTCGATGACTGCCACCAGAAATGCACCGTACACCACCGCCATGGAAAAGTCTGCACAGCCTCCATCGCACCAGAATACCTCTGTCATCGTTGGGAAAATCCAGAGCAATATCGCTCCCAGCGTCATGCTAAGTGGCGTTTTCTTCCGGATGTAGTGTAACAACGGAAGCAGGAAGGACAGGTTAAACACATAATATCCTGCAAATAAAAGTCCCTCCCGGAACTGTCCAGGCGAGAAATGCAGGAACCACCACTTCATCATCTGAGTCCCCGGAGGATAATCTCCAAACTCCGGTGCTGCATTGGCATACTTATCTGCAAATCCATTCCGGTAAAAGATTGACTTCACATCTGTTGCCCAGAAGTTATAATCATCCCACCAGCTTACCACCTTCCCGGATACTCCGATCACTACCAGAAGCAGCAGAATAATCCCTGCTATAGTCGATGGATCCTTCAGAATTTCGATACACTGTCTTAACAGCTCCTTCCGCTGTTCTCCTTTTCTCGTAAAGAAATAAAGAACGCCCCCGCAAAGTAAAAGTGGTGCAATTCCATCGATCCAGCCCAAGTGTCTGCCAAAACTGAGTACGTACAATAAAAGTACCAGACTGCTTATCCCTACCGGCAGCATTTCCACAAAGCTTTTGCGGAATACACAGGCCAGCGTCAATATGAAAATAAACAACATTATAATATGAATAACAAACATAGTCCCAGTATAACAAAAAGATGTGTGGAGTGCCACACATCTTTTTGCTTTTATATTGGTAACCGTTTAATGCCTTCACGGTTATAATACATCATGCATTTAAAATTAACTCTTTACAGTTCGGGTTCAATCAGACCGTACGTATTGCCCTTTCTCTTGTAAACCACGTTCACCTGATCCGTTTCTGCATTACAGAATACAAAGAAGCTGTGACCTAACAGTTCCATCTGGATGCAGGCATCCTCCGGATACATCGGCTTAATGTCAAACTTCTTGGAACGAATGATCTTAATCTCTTCTTCATCCTCGAATTCCTTCTCAATGAATTCCTTCTTGAATACACTGGCCGCCTGTTTCTGGTCCGCTAATTTATTCTTATATTTCTTTAACTGTCTTTCAATGATTTCTTCCACCAGGTCAATGGAAACATACATGTCGTTGCTTACCTGTTCAGAACGGATGATACTGCCTTTCACCGGTATCGTTACTTCAATTTTCTGTCTGTCTTTTTCCACGCTGAGTGTTACATGTACTTCTGTTTCGGGAGTGAAATACTTTTCCAGTTTTCCGATTTTGTCTTCCACTGCCGTTTTCAGTCCGGGAGTCACCTCAATGTTTCTGCCTACTATAATAAATTTCATATACCTCATCCCTTCCGGTTTATTATTGTATAAGCATTATACCATATCTTCCTGTATTTTTGCAATAATTTACTTTATTTTTTCTATATTTTTGACATTCTTAATGTCAATACTTATTTCGACTTTTTTCGTCGTTTTTTCTTTTTTAGGTATTCTTTACAAAACATCCGTTCTGCATCGGAAACATATCGGATGTTGTTTTTTTCCTTTCTTTTCCTGTGGACAGTGTGGATAACTCCGTGTATAAGTAGCTTTTATCTCATTTCCGGCTCTTTTTCCGGTGGATAAGTTGCGCGATGAAAATTTTATTTTTTTCTTCTTTTCCTCTTGCATTCATTCAGCTTTGTACATCTTGCACAATGGGACACTCCTCCTTCTGTTTGCGGTCACTTATTATTGTCGCACAACAGTTCAAAATTGCACACGGTTATAACTGTCTCTTATACACATCTGACGCTGC
>ERZ1027188.717-NODE-717-length-12192-cov-4.637555_pt1 | contig 12192 bp, 10 predicted proteins | sample MGYA00519273_ERZ1027188 | MGnify/ENA primary metagenome ERZ1027188 (study PRJEB26926, sample SAMN06164623) | human gut metagenome | biome: ENVO:00009003; feature: ENVO:2100002; material: ENVO:00002003 | host: Homo sapiens | place: USA | collected 2012 ... | reverse complement strand
ACGAGATTACTACGCGTCTCGTGGGCTCGGAGATGTGTATAAGAGACAGCGCGTAATCCGTTCAAAAGGCGGCTTCATCTGGGCCTGCAAGAACTACGACGGCGACGTGATGAGCGACATGGTATCGACCGCATTCGGTTCACTGGCCATGATGACGAGCGTGCTCGTATCGCCCGACGGCAACTACGAGTATGAGGCCGCTCACGGCACCGTAACGCGCCACTATTACAAGTATCTGAAGGGCGAGGAGACATCCACCAACCCCATGGCAACTATCTTTGCCTGGAGCGGCGCTCTGCGCAAACGCGGCGAGATGGACGGTCTGCCCGAGCTGATCAACTTCGGCAATGCCCTTGAAGATGCCTGCTTCGACACCCTCAACGCCGGCATAGTAACCAAAGACCTGGTTAACCTGATGGACGCCGAGGCTATGCCGAAGGCCGTGAACAGCGCCGACTTCCTCAAGGCCATCCGCGCCAACCTTGAAAAGCGCCTTGCTTAAGCGCCTGACAGCCCTTTAAGGAGCTTAAGGGAATTAATGAATTTAGGGAGCTTAAGGAGTATAAGGTACTTAAGGAGTTTAGAGAAATAGCCTCTAAGCTCCCTATGCTCCTTAAGCCCCTTAAACTCCTTAAATGCCTTAACCACCCTAAGCCCCTTAAAAAACACCTCATCGATAATTTACACAAAAGCTTTTCGCCATGGAGAAGTTAATCAGATCCAACGGCAATTATAAATCTCTGCTTTGTTATAAGAAAGCAAACACCATTTTTCTACTCACCTACTATTTCTGCGAGCATTATCTATCCAAAGGCGACCGCACAATAGACCAAATGATACAGGCTGCCCGTACGTAGCGGCAAACAGAATATCGTGGAAGGGTGCGAGGCTGCTCCTACCTCGGCTAAGACGGAAATCAAACTGATAAATGTGGCGAAGGCAAGTCTGAAGGAACTTTTAGAGGATTACGAGGATTATCTCGGTTCACGCGGGCATCGGCAATGGGAGAAGGGAAGTAAGGAATATGAGGCTATGCGGCAGCTTGGCATGACACACAATGATGCCGATTTCTTCATGCGAATTGCCGAGACACGACCACCGCAAACCATAGCCAATATGGCGATTATATTGCTTAATCAGACCGATTACCTGCTGCACAGGCTCTTAAAGCGGCTATCAGAGAAGTTTATGCAAGAAGGCGGCTTCTCCGAGCGCATGATGCGCCTCCGCAAAGACCGGAGAGGCTTCTGAAAAGCAGAGCGAAATTAGGGGGGAGGAAGGAGATTAAGGAGGTTAAGGAGCTTAGGGAGCGCCTTATTGAAAGGCTGCTTTAAACTCCTTAAGCTCCTTAAATTCCTTAAGCGCCTTAAACACCTTAAGCGCCTTAAGCTCCCTAAGTTCCTTAAATTCCTTAAGCTCCTTTAAGCGCCTTAAGCTCCTTAAGCCGCAAAAAAGCGGCTCGGCAAAAGCCGGGCCGCCCAAAGCTAAAAGCTTGTGTATCAGTCTTCTTTCTTGTTGCTGATTTTGTTGTCCAGCTCCAGATACTGTGCAGGACGTGTAAGCCAGCTCATGAGCTTGCTCAGAGGCGCGAGAACCAGGAACTGGAAGATATCGCGGGCGATGGAGATGTTCACAGCGCCGTAATAGGTGCCAATCAGTACTATGGCGAACGACAGGAAGCCATCCTGAACCAGCATGACGATGGCAAAGATGAGGCCCAGGGGATACCACAGCACTACGGTGGCGTCGAACATGAACTCGGTGAAGAAGCGTTTGAAGAACGTCAGCAGCGGCCAACGGGTGTTGATGCGGTCGAGATTCAGCAGTTGCTGGTCTTTGACGTTGCTGATGCGCCCTACCGACTTAAGCCATACCAGAAATGGCCATACGAAGATGAAATACAGAACTTTTACCAACGACTCAAGGATGGCTGTTCCTACTTTTGGCAGATTTTCCATGCTGTTTGGGTTAGTGATATTGTTTGTTAGTGGGTTAGTTGTCTTATTTGTCAATCTTATTTGTCAATGTGAAGCAATGTGGGTTGTTTTGTTTCCGAATAACTGTTTTTCACACCTCTAAAAGGCTTTATCTGCTCCTCAAAAGGCTGTGTCGGCTCGCTCCTCGGCCCGTCAGCAAAAACAATTTTTTGACTCAGCGCCGCCGCCCGTTGCAAATTATCCTACAAAACTCCTCTTCCTGTCAACTGAAGCAAATTTCAATCCTTCTTTAAGAAGAAACATTGCAATGTGCAAAGTTATAATTTTTTCTGATTATGCGCCACATTCAAATGTCAATAAATCTTAAATCATTATAATCAACTTTTAATTAGGCGCCTGCGTTAATTAGGCATACAGTCTTGATTAATATATGAAAAACACCATTTACTCTCACTTTCACCATTGGGCCGTGAAACAGCCTTATGCTCCGGCGGTAATTGAAGAACACCGCACGCTGACGTATGATGACCTTGAGGCTCGCTCGGCTCAGGTGGCCGAAGCGTTGGCCGACTTGCATCAGAAGCGTGTGGGCATTGTCATGGAGCATGGCTTCGACCAGATTGCAGCCATTATAGGTGTGTTGCGCTCAGGCAACGCTTATGTGCCGGCGGAGCCGTTCCTGCCGCAGCAGCGCATTGACTATTATATGAACTCGGCAGGGGTGGCCACTATCATCGACAAGGCTTTTATGCAACGCCTAAAAAGCACCCCGGCCGACCCGATGCCCGACAGAAGTCAGCCCGATGGCGAGGCTTATATTCTCTATACTTCAGGCACTTCAGGCAAGCCCAAGGGGATAATTGTGGAGAACAGTTCTGTGGTGAATTATGCTCAGGCTTTTGAGAATGAGATGCACACGTCGCCGGCCGACGTCATGCTGCAGCTCTCGGTCTGCTCGTTCGATATTTTTGTGGAAGAGGTCTTTGCCAGTCTGCTCAACGGGGCTGCCATAGCGGTTCCTGCGCCTGCAACGGCCTCCGGATGCACGGAAGAGATTATTGATTTCTGCAACCGAAAGGGGGTTACGGAAATCAGCGGCTTCCCCTATCTGTTGGCTGAGATGAACAAGCTCGACATGGTGCCGCGGCGGCTGCGCCTGCTCATCAGCGGCGGCGATGTGCTGCGTTATTCATACATCGACAGGCTGGTGAAGCACTATATCCCCATTTACAACACTTACGGACCCAGCGAAACAACTGTTTGCGCCACTTATGCGCGGGTAGACAACGCCGAGCCGCTGTCCGACGGCACGCTGCCCATAGGGCGGCCTGTCTATGGCGTTGAGGTGATGCTGCTCGACTCCCATCTGCAGCCGGTGAAACCGAGCGAAAAGGGCGAGATTTGCATCCTGGGTCGCGGCGTGGCACGCGGCTATGTGGGGAATCCGCCTGAAAGTCGCAATTTCACGCATCTGCCCGACGGCCGACGGGTTTACCGCAGCGGCGACGAGGGTTATCTGCTGCCCGACGGCCAGTTGGCCTTCACTCACCGTCTCGACGACCAGGTGATGATTATGGGCAAACGGGTTGAGCCGGCCGAGGTGGAGAATGTGCTGAACTCGGCGCCGGGTGTGGAACGTGGCGTGGTACGCTCGTTCCGCGACGCCAAGGGGCTGAGCTACTTGGTGGCCTATTTCGTGCCGAAGAAGGCGGCCGGGGGTGTGGGCAGGATAAAGGCATGGCTCAATGCCCGGCTCTCAGACTTCATGGTGCCCGACATTTTCGTTCAGCTGAAGAAGATTCCTCTCACGCAGCGCGGAAAGGTGGATGTGGCGGCGTTGCCCAAAATCTCTGAACATGGAAATTGAGAAGCTGAAGCTGTTGCCGCTCACTGACCTCGACTCGCTGATGCAGTGGCGTGCCGAGGTGCTGAGTCATGTCTTCGGGCATGAACCGGGTGCTGAGCTGCTTGCCGAGAACCGGCGTTATTACGCCGAGAACGTTGCCGCCGGGCTTCATCTCGCTGTTGAGGCGCTGTATGACGGTCAGGGGGTTGGATGCGGTGCCATCTGTCTGCAGGATGAGTTGCCGTCGCCCGACAACCCCAACGGCCGCTGTGCCTTCCTGATGAACATTTATGTGCGCGAGGAATGGCGAGGCAAGGGCATTGCCACGGCTCTGGTGAAGTTTCTCATTGCCGAGGCTAAGGCGCGGAAATGCCGCAAGATTTATCTGGAGACTACCGATATGGCCCGGGGGTTATATCGCAGCCTCGGCTTCGTCCCATACAACGATGTGCTGAAACTTCCTCTTGAACAATGATACATGTAATTGAAACTTCGGGTCTTACGCTTCATATCTCACCCTGCCCGGGGAGCCGGCGTGTGGCATACATCCTATACCCCATGGAGGCGTTGGGGGGATGGCTTGCGCAGGCTGCGACCAAATACAGAATCTCGATGGTGAGCATAACGGGTATGGACTGGGACAACGACCTGAGTCCGTGGCCAGCGCCGGGTGAGCCGCCCGGTTCGCCCGATTTTCAGGGACTGGCGCCGGAGTTCCTCGCCACGCTTACGCAAAAGGTGGCTCCGGCGGCTGAGGAATGGCTCGGCCTCACGGGTGCCGAACGTATCCTCACGGGTGTGAGTATGTCAGGGCTGTTTGCTCTGTGGCAACGGTTTGTGAGCCCGTTTTTCCCCTCTGTATTGAGCCTCAGCGGCTCCTTCTGGTATCCGGGCTTTGTGGAGTTCGTCAACCGGCAGGCGGCGCCGCAGCCCACAGGGAGTGTCTATATGCTGTTGGGGCGCAAGGAGCGCATCTCGCCCATAAAGGCCTTCCGTCCGGTGGAAGATGACACGCGACTTATCCTTGCGCGGCTGCAGCAGCTCGGGGTGCCCTGTCGGCTCGATATGGTGCCCGGCAATCACTATGCCAACCCGCTGCCACGACTCGACTTAGCTTTCTCTTCCCTTACACAAATGCGATAATCCTCTCTCCGCTTTCCACTCTCCACACTCCACTCTCCCCTCTCCTCTCTCCTCTCAGTGCTTGACCACGCGATCGGGATTGGCGGCTAAGAAGGCAGCCCAGGATTTCGGGCCGCGGGCTACTTGCGGTTTGTTGCTTTCGTAGAAGTGAGTCAGGGCAGCCGCCAAAGCATCGGTGGCATCGAGCAGGTGAGGCATCTGCTCCTGCGGAATCTTGAGGATGTGGCGCAGCATCTCGGCCACTTGCTCTTTGGTGGCGCCGCCGCGACCGGTAACTGACTGTTTTATGGATGTGGGAGGATATTCGGCTATGGGAACGTCGCGACTCAGAGCGGCTGCCATGGCCACTCCCTGGGCACGACCCAACTTCAGCATCGACTGAACGTTTTTGCCGCAGAAGGGGGCTTCAATGCTCAGCTCGTCGGGCAGATACTGCTCCACAAGTCCCAAAACGCGGTTATAGATGCGCGCCAGCCGCATATAATGGCTCTCTATCTTGTTGAGCTTGATGACGCCCATAACCACCATTTCGGGGGTCTTGCCTGTAACACCCAACACGGCATATCCCATCACATTGGTGCCGGGGTCTATGCCCATTATCACGCGGTCATATTTCTTTACTGCCTCGTCCATCAGAATTCCATTTGTGAGAGATGAGTCTGAAACACCATGCAGCTCTGCGGGGGCATTTTCTGCTGCAGTTGCTCTATGGCCTCAGTGAGTCTTCCCCGCCGGAACTCTTCCACCTGCCGCAGGGTGGAGAAACGGCATTGCAAGGCGTAGCTGCGCGGTTCGTCGGCCTCGGGGCGCTTGCCCTGCTGCCTGTCGAGGCGCCACAATGAATGGTCGGTATCGGCCACTGCCGGACGCACAATCTCTCTGAGCGCCTCTTCAAGACACTGTGTGTGGACGGCATCGGTGATGAAGGTGGTGTTGAGCAACTGTGTATGATGATTCTGCATTTCGGAGATGATAAGAGCTTCTGTGCGGCACCCTCAAAAGGCTTGATTACAATTACTTACGTATTTGTTGACCTCTTTTAGCCGTAATAATAAACAGGCGCGAGCCGCGTTTATACTGTTTGTATTGGGGTTATAAAAAAGGGTGAAGGCAGACGTCCGGGGATAGGGGAAGAGGACTGTCTGCCTTCAGGGGTTGGTGGTGGGGGAGCCTCTTGTCGGATTCGAACCAACGACCCCGAGATTACAAATCACGTGCTCTGGCCAACTGAGCTAAAGAGGCAGGTGGGTAAGCTCACCACATCACACATGCTCGACCTGCTACCCTTGCTTCGGTCAAGACCTGGGGGATTTACAAGGAGCTCGTCGCGTAGCACTTACCCGGCTGCAAAGGTACAACCAAAATCCATACCCACCAAATTATTTAACCTTATTTAACTTTTAAGCCTTGCCGGCCTGCCGAGCTATTGGCCTAATTGGTCTTATTGGTCTAATTGGTCTAATTGCCCTTATTGCCCAAATCAGGGGCTGAAAATATGTTTTATAACATATTAGCAGAAATTTAACCGCTTTTGGTCTCGATTTTATATTTTTTTAGCTAACTTTGTAGCCCTAAAGTGTTTATCTATGTACAATGCCTGTTGCACTGCACCTCTGCGGAGCCCATGGCTTTAACATTTTTGAACATTTTAAACTCTGAAAATATGGACAGATACAATGAAGTGCTGGCTAAAAGCCGGGTTCCCGAAAGCGATGAACTGGTACGCGCCGAGGTGGCGAAGATAGTGGAAAAAGCTCACGAACTGGCTTCGCCGGAGGTGTACAACTTCCTGCTGGGCAGCATAGATCTCACCACTCTGAGCACGGAGGATTCTCCGGCTTCGGTAACACGTTTCACTCAGCGCGTCAATGACTTCGACGATGAGTATCCGCAGTACAACCATGTGGCTGCAATTTGTGTATATTCCAATTTTGCCGACGTGGTGTCTACAAACCTCGACGTTACCGGCGTCAACACGTGCGTGGTGGCCGGCGGATTCCCCTCGGGCCAGACTTTCACTGCCGTGAAGGTGGCTGATGCGGCTCTGGCTGTGTCGAACGGCGCGAAGGAGGTGGACATCGTCATGAACATCGGCCTTTTCAACGACGGCCTCTATGAAGACCTCTGCGACGAAATTATCGAGGTGAAACACACCATCAAGGATGCGCATCTGAAGGTGATTCTCGAAACGGGCGCTCTGAAAACGGCCGCCAACATCAAGAAGGCTTCGTTGCTGGCCATGTATTCGGAAGCTGACTTCATCAAGACGTCGACAGGCAAGATTTATCCGGGTGCAAGCCTGGAAGCTGCATACGTCATGTGTCAGTGCATCAAGGAGTATTACGAGACCACGGGCCGCAAGGTTGGCTTCAAGGCTGCCGGCGGCGTGCGCACCACAGAGGAGGCGCTCTATTACTACGCCATTGTGAAGGAAGTGTTGGGCGACGAATGGCTCGACACGGAACATTTCCGTCTGGGCGCAAGCTCACTGGCCAACGCAGTGCTCAGCTCGCTCGAAGGCAATACGGTGAAGTTCTTCTGACCCCCACACTGCGGCTCCGCGTCAGCTGCCCCGGCGGCACGGCGCGGCGCCTCAGCATCACAAACCCCTCAGAGTCCCCACAGGGCCGCCAAGGGGCTATTTGCTAAAGAAAACACACAATATCTACAACTTACATTGACATGAAAAAACTCGGTTACGGTCTGCTGCTGCTCGTTGCGGTATGCTTGACTGCCATGCTGGCACCCGCCGGAAGGGCGCAGCATCCGGGCAAAAAGGTACAGGTGTATGGCGTGGCTTTCTACAATCTGGAAAACCTCTTCGACACCATCAACAACAACGGCAAATACGACAAGGAGTTCTCGCCGCAGGGCAAGAACCAGTGGGACAGCCGCCGCTATTGGAAAAAAATCAATAACCTCGGCTACGCCATATCGCAAATGCCCACCAAGAGCACGCCGATGGGTCCGGCCATCATCGGTGTGAGCGAGGTTGAGAACATAACGGTGCTTCAGGACCTGGTAAAAGACAAACACATTGCCGACTGGAACCTGCAGATAGTGCATCACGACTCGCCCGACCGCCGCGGCATCGACGTAGGCCTGCTCTACAACCCGCGCTTCTTCAAGGTGATAAACGTAAAGAACCACTATCTGAAGATTGACTCGCTGCCCTATTTCCGCACCCGCGACCAGATGTGCGTGGTAGGCATCCTCGGAGGCCAACGTGTAGGCATCATAGTGAATCACTGGCCGAGCCGCCGCGGCGGCGAAGCTCAGTCGAGCTGGCTGCGCGAATCGGCCGCCGCACTCACACACCACATAGCCGACAGCCTGCTGACGGTTGACCCCAACATAGGCGTCATTGTGATGGGCGACCTCAACGACGACCCGTTCAACAAAAGCTGCGCTGTGGTGATGGGCGGCAAGAAGAGCGAAAAAGAGGTGCAGCCCGGCGGCTTCTACAACCCCTTCTGGAAGAAGCTCGACGACGGCATAGGCTCTTACACCTATCGCGGCGGATGGAACCTCTTTGACCAGATAATGGTGAACTACAACCTGCTGCCTCAGGGCAAATCGCGGCTTAAGTTCAGCAACGCTCTGGTGCTCAACAAAGACTTCCTCAAACAGCAGGAGGGCCAGTATCGCGGCTATCCTTTCCGCACCTTCTCGTCGGGCGTGTGGACCGGAGGATACTCCGACCACTTCCCTACCGAGATTTTCCTCACGCTGGAGATAAACCGATAAATAACCAACCGTCATAATACCAAAATGCGTTTAACATTACACTTATTGCTGCTGTTGTGCGGGCTATTGCCTGCCGCAGCGGCCACCGGGGTGCAAGGCACTCTGGTTGACGCCATAACCGGCGCACCGGTGGCTGATGCCAACGTGCTGCTGGCCAACGGCGGACAGTTTGTAACTTCGACGTCTGACGGCCATTTTCAAATGTCGGACTGCACTCCGGGGCAAGACCAGCTCCGCATTGTGGCGTTCGGCTACAAGGACATGGAAATCAACGTCGACATCAAGAAAGGACTCGTGGTTGACCTCGGCACGCTGCGTCTGCAACGCGACCTCACCAACCAGACTCTGAACTCCGACGACTACGTCTTCGACGAAAGCCAGGTGCTGGAAGACGAAGGCCACTCACAGTCAATAGGCACCATTCAGGGTGCAGTTGACAACATCTTCTATCAACGCGCCAACTACGACTTCTCCATCATGCGCTTCCGCATGCGCGGTTACCGCTCGGAATGGAGCGGCGGTTACATCAACGGCATCGACTACAACGACGCCATGCGCGGCCGCTTCAACTACAGCCAGATGGGCGGCCTCACCTCCTCTGCATTCCGCAACAAAACCACTCTGGTAGGTCTTGACGCCGCCAACTACGGCTTCTCTGACCTGGGAGGCTCAACAAACTTCACCACCTACGCATCGGAGTATGCACGCGGCTTCCGCGGAAACCTGTCGTACACCAACTCCAACTACATGATGCGCGCCATGCTGCAATACAGCACCGGCGTTACCAAAAACGGCTGGGCCTTCTCAGCAAGCGTCATTGGCCGTTACGCCCCCGAAGGCGTTATTGAAGGCACCTATTACGCCTCGTTCGGCTACTCGCTGAGCCTTGAGAAAATCTTCAACGACAAGCACCGCCTCAACCTCACCACCTTCGGCAACCCCACACAGCGCGCCACCAACTCGGCTACCTATCAGGAAGCCTACGACCTGGCCGACAACAACCTCTATAACCCCAACTGGGGCTACCTCAACGGCGAGAAACGCTCGGCACGCATCGTCGACAGCTTCGACCCCTCGGCTATCCTCAACTGGATATGGAAACCGAAAATGGGCACCACCATCAACACGGCAGTGGCCTTCAAATCGAGCAACTACAGCAGCTCGGCCCTCAACTGGTATCAGGCCGCCGACCCGCGTCCCGACTACTACCGCTATCTGCCGTCGTATTATCTGCCCGACGCAGACCCCAACACCGACCCCGAGCTGTATGCCTATCAGGAAAAGGTTTACAACCAGTATCTCGACGCCTGGAAGCACAACAAAGCCACGCGTCAGATAAACTGGGACGAGATGTTCCGCATCAACGAGCTCAACCGCACGCAGTATGACCGCAACCCCGAGCTGAAAGGCCACTCCACATACATCCTGGAGAACCGCCACAGCAACTTCACCTCGTGGATGTTCAACTCATACATCAACACGCGTCTCACCGACAATATGTCGCTGCAGGGCGGCGTATCGTTCAACTACACCGACGGCCATTACTACAAGACCATCCGCAGCCTGCTCGGCGGCGAGTTCTGGCGCGACATCGACAACTTCTCGGAGCGCGACTTCCCCGACAACCCCACCATTCTGCAAAATGACCTCAACAACCCCAACCGCCGCGTGAAGAAAGGCGATAAGTTCGGCTACGACTACAACATACGCTCATACATAGCCAAGGCATGGCTGCAGAACCAGATTACCACCACCCACTGGGATGTGAACTACGGTCTGGAGATGAGCTACACCAACTTCATGCGTCACGGCAATATGCGCAACGGCCGCGCCCCCGAAAACTCCTACGGCGCCGGCAAACGCCATACCTTCGACAACGCCGCCCTGAAAGCCGGCGCCACATACAAAATCAACGGCCGCAACTACATCACCGCACACGCCAGCTATGGCACGCGTGCCCCGCTGCCCGACCAGGCGTATGTATCGCCCCGTATCAAAGACACCTCCGTTACAGGCCTCAAGAGCGAACGCTATCTTAGCGGCGACATCAGCTACGGATGGAACTACACCAGCTTCCGCGGCCAAATCACCGGCTTCTGGACAGAGATGTATGACGGCTTGCAGAAAACCGCCTTCTACGATGACCAGTACTCCACCTTCATGAACTACGTGATGAGCGGCATACGCACCAGCTACAAAGGCGTAGAGCTTGGCATGATGTACAAAATCACCCCGGCGCTGAGCATCTCGGCAGCCGCCACCTACAGCCGCTATCAGTACAAGAACCGTCCCACCGGCACCCGCAGCTATGAAAACGGCGCCGCTCCCGACGTTACCACCACGGTATATCTGAAAAACTACTACGTTGGCGGCACTCCGCAGCAGGCTTACAGCCTCGGCATTGACTGGGCCGCTCCGGGCATGTGGTTCTTCAACCTCAACGCCAACTGGATGGGCGACAGCTATGTTGACCTCGCCCCCATTCGCCACGAAGCAATGCCTGACCTCTGGCAGGCCGTGGAGACACAGGGCGAACTCGACGCCAAGATAAAGGAAATCACCACGCAGGAGAAGCTCAAAGATGCTTTCGTAATGAACTTCTCAGTGGGTAAGGTCATTTACACACGCTGGGGCTCCATCAACATCAACGTCAGCGTCAACAACCTGCTCAACAACCGCAACATCATGACCGGCGGTTACCAGCAGGGCCGTTTCGACTACGACAACTACAACGTAGGCAAGTTCCCCAACAAATACTATTACGCGCAGGGCATACGCGTATTCGCCAACTTCGGCATACGATTCTAAAACCAACAAAGCAAAAAACAGACATCCGATATGAATCTGAAACATCTTTTACGCGACATTGCCCTTTCGGGGCTGGCGCTGGTCACTGCAGCAGGCATCACAGGCTGTAAGGACGACTTTGACACTCCGCCGGTTGACATACCGGTGGCCACCATGCAACCCAACTCCACAATAGCCGAGGTGAAGGCTGATCTGTGGGACGATGCCACCAACTATGCAGTGCTCGTGCCGCAGAAAGCCGACGGCTCCGACTATATAGTACACGGCCGCGTCATCTCTTCCGACGCCTCCGGCAACATCTACAAGAGCCTGGTGATTCAGGACGAAACAGGCGCGCTCCCCTTCTCGGTGAACCAGAACAGCCTCTACAACACCTACCGCGTAGGTCAGGAGATTGTGGTTAACCTCACGGGCGCTTACATTGGCAAATATGCCGGCTATGAGCAGATAGGCGGCTACGGCACATACAACGGCACTCCTCAGACGTCGTTCATGAGCTATGAGGACTTCCAGGGCCGCGCCGAGCTCAACGGCCTGCCCGAGCCCTCCATGACAGTGATACCGGCCGACGGCGCAAAGCCCGAGTTCAGCAAAGGCATCTACTGCCTGGTGGCCGACCTGGCCTCGCTGTCCTCAACGCCGGCAGGTCAGCAGGCTTGGCAGGGTCAGCTCATTGAGCTGCGCAACGTACACTTCGAGGGCGGCGGCAGC
>ERZ1027188.713-NODE-713-length-12262-cov-5.087245_pt1 | contig 12262 bp, 10 predicted proteins | sample MGYA00519273_ERZ1027188 | MGnify/ENA primary metagenome ERZ1027188 (study PRJEB26926, sample SAMN06164623) | human gut metagenome | biome: ENVO:00009003; feature: ENVO:2100002; material: ENVO:00002003 | host: Homo sapiens | place: USA | collected 2012 ... | reverse complement strand
TTACTACGCGTCTCGTGGGCTCGGAGATGTGTATAAGAGACAGATGTATGGTCAATCAGTAGCTTCCGGCGCGTCAGCCCGGCAGAAGCGACTCGGCATAGCGCCGGGCGGCGGCGTTGGTCTCCACATAGTCGGCCAGCGTGGGATGCTCCACGAAGGGGATGCGCTCGAGAGTGTCGGTGATGAGCGTGTAGATGCGTGTGAAGGGGATGCGGCCATGCAGGAAGGCTGCCACAGCCACCTCGTTGGCGGCGTTGATCACACAGGCGGTGTTGCCGCCGCGCCGCAGGGCGAAATGGCCGAAATCTATGGCAGGGAAGCGCTTGCGGTCAGGCTCCTCGAAGGTGAGTGAGGCCATCCGTTCGATGGTCAGCGGAGAGTCGTATGTGGGGAGGCGGTGGGTCTCGCCGAGGGCGTAGCGGATGGGCAGACGCATGTCGGGCACCCCCAGCTGCGCCTTGACGGCACCGTCGATAAATTCCACCATCGAGTGGACTATGCTCTGCGGATGCACCACGGCCGAGATGCGGTCGGGTTCCATGCCGAAAAGCCAGCGCGCCTCGATTATCTCGAAGGCTTTGTTGACCATCGTGGCCGAGTCGATGGTGATTTTGGCGCCCATGCTCCAGTTGGGATGCTTCAGGGCGTCGCGCATCGTGGCCGAGGCGAGCTGGGCCGGCGTCCAGGTGCGGAACGGGCCGCCGGAGGCAGTGATAATCAGACGGCGCACCTTTGCGGGATCCTCGCCGACCAGACACTGGTAGATTGCCGAGTGCTCGGAGTCGACCGGGAGGATGCGCGATGCGGAGCGGGCGAGGGCGGCGGTGACAAGTTCGCCGGCAACCACCATTGTCTCCTTGTTGGCCAAGGCTATGTCTTTCCCGGCCTCGATGGCGCGGAGGGTGGGGGCGAGGCCGCTGTAGCCTACGGTGGCAGTGACCACCGTGTCGAAGCAGTCGGAGGCCATGGCGTCGTTGATGGCCTGCTGGCCCGCTGCTGTGGCGATGCCGAGCGGTGCCAGGGCGTCGCGCAGTTTCCAGTAGAGCGATTCGTCGGCGATTATTGCCATCTGCGGGCGCCATTTCAGCGCCTGCTGTATGAGCGTGTCGACCTTGCGTCCCGCCACGAGCAGCGTGGGGCGGAAACGGTCGGGGTATTCGGCTATTACGTCGAGCGTCTGGGTGCCTATCGAGCCTGTCGACCCGAGAATGGCTATGCGTTTGGGCGCCTTGGCTGAACCGCCGGTTATTGTGCTTGTGTCGGAGGAGTTCACTGTGGGGTATATAAGGTTTGTGGGCTGAACCGGGCCTGCGGCCCGATTCAACCCACAAAGTTAAGAAAATTCCTCCTTAAATAAAATACGGGTATTAATAGGCGTGGTCGTCCGCCTCGAGTTCGCGGGCTGTGATGGCCGGCGAGGTCATCTTGTGCCATACATAGGCTATGTAGCCCACCACTACGGGCAGTAGCACCGTCACCCATGCCATGACGCGCAGAGTGAACTCGGTCGACGAGGCGTTGGTGATGAAGAGCGAACTCTGCGGGTCGGTGGTCGATGGGAGGAAGGCGGTGTTGTTGTAGCCGCTGATGCAGAAGAGGCAGCATACGGCCACTACCACGCCTGCGCCTGTCCACCAGAAGCCCGTGCGGAAACGCGCGTCGAAGGCCGACCGCAATATGCCGTAGACCACTGCGAGCACAGCCAGCAGGAAGGCTGCGCCTATCCACCATAGGTCAACCAGATTGAAGAAATACTTGTAGGGCACTTTTACCACCAGTCCGTCGGCAAGGCGCGAGTAGCCGTCGGCTGTGAGGAGCGCGAAGAGGAATGCGAGAAAGAGGAGAACGAACAGAGTGCCGTTGAAGAGTGTGCGGGTGCGCATGCCGTGGGCGAACTCGCGCTCGTCGGCATCCTTCACGCTCATGCCGAAGAAGAGGGCGCCGAGCGTGCGCGCCAGGAAAAGCACTGCGAAGCCCAGCAGGAGGCATGGTATGCTGAACACCACGTCGAGACCATGCATCGGACCCCAGGAGGAAATCACCGGAGCACCGGCGTTGAGGATGCTCTGGCGCTCCACAGAGAAGTCGGCGCCGAAAAACTGCATCCCTACGGCGGCGCCGAGCAGTACGCAACCCACGCATCCGTTGATCAGCAGGAATATATCGTAGGTAGACTGCCCGAATACATTGCCCGGCTTCGACCGGAACTCATAGCTTACGGCCTGCAGGATGAAGCTCAGCAGAATGAGCATCCAGAGCCAATAGGCTCCGCCGAAGCTTGTGGAGTAATAGAGCGGGAACGAGGCGAAGAAAGCTCCGCCGAACACCACCAGGGTGGTGAACGTCAGTTCCCATTTACGGCCAAGGGCGTTGACCATGAGTGATTTCCGTTCGGCGTTGCGGGTGGACCATATCATTGTCTGGCCACCCTGCACGAAGAGCAGGAACACCAGCAGCCCCCCGAGGAGCGAGATCACGAACCACCAGTATATCTGTAATGCTTCCATATTGCGTTGTATGTCTTTGGTTAGTGTATAATTATGGAATCGAGGCGGCTCAGTCGGCCAGCAGGTCGCGGCCGGCGGCTTTGCGGATTTCGCGTGTCATAATGCTTATCTCGGCGGCCAGCAGGCCTACGAACACCACGACGAACATCCAGAATGTGAGCATCACCGAGCCTGACGGGATGTCGCTGATGGCCGCGCGGGTGGGTAGCAGTCCTTCGATGGTCCAGGGCTGGCGGCCCATTTCGGCGGTTACCCATCCGGCCTCGCTGACGAGCCATACTACCGGGATTGTAATCAGACCGAAGAAGATTGCCCAGCGGTTTTCGAGCGTGGAGGGCTTGCGGTAGCTCAGCCAGAGCATCACCATGAAGAACAGCAGCAGGTAGCCGCCGCCCATCACCATCACGCGGAAGGCGTAGAACGTCAGTGCAACGGGGGGAACGGCCTCGTCGACGCTGTCGAGGAATCCGTAGCCGAAGTAGCGGAAATCCTTGTCGATGTCGGCCTTGGCGGCTGCCATGGCGGTCTGGTCGCCGGCTTTCATGGCCGAGTCGTAGCGGCGGAGCGCCTCCTGGGCGGCTTTGCCGCGGGCTATGCGCTCGGCGTAGCTTACGGTATTGACGGTGTCGCCGTTGGCGTCGATGCTTATGCCGTCGATTATATCGTTGATGCCGGGCACGAAGCTTTCGGCGTCGTGGTTGGCCAGAACGGAAAGGCCCTTTGGTATCGAGATTTCGCCGAGGAGCGCTTCCTCATTGTCGGTGCGCTGCTTATCGGGGTTTACGATGCCGAAGGCCACGAGGCTCTGGCCGCAGCAACCGTCGTAAAGTCCTTCCATGGCGGCGAGCTTCATGGGCTGCACGCGGGCAACCTGTACGGCCGAGCCGTCGCCGGTCCACATTGTCAGCACGATGCCCGCAAGGCCCACCCATCCGGCGATTTTCATCGAATCCCTGGCAAGGGCGACGTTGCTCTTTTTATAGAGGAACCAGCAGCTTACGCCGACTACAAACACTGCACCCAGCACCCAGCCGGAGCATACGGTATGGAAGAATTTGTTGACGGCCACGGGCGAGAGGGCTACGGAGGCGAACGAAGTCATCACGTTGCGCATCTGCGCAGGGTCGAAATCCATCCCCACGGGATACTGCATCCAGGCGTTGGCCACCAGAATCCAGTAGGCCGACAGGCATACGCCTATCGCCGTAAGCCATGTGGCGGTGAGATGAAAGCCGCGGCTCACGCGGTTCCAGCCGAAGAACATCACGGCTATGAACGTCGACTCCAGGAAAAAGGCTACTATCCCCTCGATGGCAAGCGGGGCTCCGAAAATGTCGCCCACAAACCATGAGTAGTTGCTCCAGTTGGTGCCGAACTCGAATTCGAGGATTATGCCCGTGGCTACGCCGCAGGCAAAGTTTATGCCGAAAAGCAGCATCCAGAATTTGGTGATTTTCTTCCAGCGCTCGACGCCGGTGCGGTAATAGAGTGTCTCCATTATGCCCACTATTAGCGAAAGCCCGATGGTGAGCGGCACGAAAAGCCAATGGATGATGGCCGTCAGGGCGAATTGCCCGCGCGACCAGTCGACGGTGGTAAGGAGGTCTTCCATATGGTGAATTTGAAAGTTGGTTTTTCAGGTTGCTGATTCCCGGGCAATGCGTCAGGGCCTGGTCAGATTTGTGCGCACGGCCTCGGCGCGGTCGGCGTCGTTGTCGTAGCGCTCCTGGAGAATGTCGGGAAAGAAAAAGAGGCGGAATACCGCGAAGAGAATCACGAGTTTCACGATGATTATGGCCCACAGGCGCCGTCCTACCGTCATTTGACGGAATCCGTCGGCATACATGGAATATGCCCTGTAGAGAAATCCCTCGCGGTTGAAGTTCATGGTTGTCTAACGCTTTTTCGCTTTGCAAAGTTTGGATTTTTAGCCTAACTTTGCCGGTGGTTTTGATTCTCAAAATTAACAAAGTTTTTTCAATTCCCACAAAATAATATTGAAATATTATGGCAAACTGGTTCGAATGTAAGATTCGTTACGATAAAACTCAGGAAAACGGCTCGATTAAGAAGGTTACGGAACCTTATCTGGTGGATGCGCTCAGCTTCACCGAGGCCGAAGCACGCATTATTGAGGAGCAGGCTCCTTTCGTAAGCGGCGAGGTGGACGTCAATGCCGTGAAGCGCACCAAGATAGCTGAAATAATGTTCGACGATTCGGCCGACAAATGGTATCTCGTAAAGGTTGCCTTCATTACCATCGACGAGAAGACGGCGGTGGAGAAGCGTTCCGTATCGCAGGTGCTTGTGGCCGGCTGTGATTTCAAAGGTGCCTACGACAACTTTATGGAGGGCATGAAGGGTACGATGGCCGACTTCGAGATAGTCTCGATTGCCGAGACTCCCATCATGGACGTTTACCGCATGAAGGTGAAGGAACATGCCAAGCCCGAAGCCCCGCAGGCCTGATTATATATAATTAATGTGTGACTATGGGTGTTGCCGAGCATATCCGGGAGATTAAGCAGGGGCTCCCCGAGGGTGTCACGCTGGTGGCTGTCTCGAAGTTCCATCCGGCTGAAATGATTGCCGAGGCTTATGCCGCCGGCCAGACCTGCTTCGGCGAGAGCCGTGTGCAGGAGCTCGCACAGAAAGTGCCGGCTCTCCCCGCTGAAATACGCTGGCACTTTATCGGCCATCTGCAGACCAACAAAGTGCGCCAGCTTCTACGCCTGCGTCCCGCCATGATCGAGAGCATCGACACCGAGCGCCTGTTGCGCGCCGTCGACGCCGAAGCTGAGCGGCAGGGCCTCACAGCCCGTGTGCTCATGCAGCTCCATGTAGCTGCCGAGGAGACAAAATTCGGCTTCTCGCCCGACGAGTTGATGGACTTCTTCCGCGGACGCGGCTACGAGTCGCTCCGCGCAACGCATATTTGCGGCGTGATGGGGATGGCTTCGAATACCGACGACGAGGCACGCGTGCGCGAGGACTTTGCCCGCATCCGCGCCACCTTCGACGCCATCCGCTCGCTCTGCCCCGATCTGCGCGGCTTCGACACTGTCAGCATGGGGATGAGCCACGACTACCACCTTGCAATAGCCGAAGGCTCCACCATGGTGCGTGTCGGCACCGCCATTTTCGGCGACCGCCAGTATTAAGCGGTGATTTCGCATCATGAGGGCACAATCACGAAGATTGTACACAAGTTGGTAAAAATTGTATAAAATGCGGTGCTTTAATCGATATTATAAATGCTTAGGAATTAGAAGCTTGCGTTAATATTAACAAATATTAACGCAAGCGCTAATATTTATTATCTTTAACTTTCGTGACTTTGCGGCGAATCAAAGAAACACACTTTTGTTAAAAAGCTGGAATTCAACTACGAAAGACATGTAGATCCGGCCTTTTTAAAAGGAATTCTTAACTGGAATAATTGTTTTAATTTTTATCTTTATACAAAACACAGCAATGAAAAAGTTTATTCTTGCAGCTGCCCTCGTTGCAGCCATGGCTCCTGCTGCTGTCGCACAGGACGAATTTGCACCTGAAAAGGGTGATTTCGGCGTTGAACTTCAGTTCAATCCTTTCTCGAACGACTACACAACCTTCCGCGATAGCGAGTATGGTCTTACCGGCCGCTACTTCATCACCAATAAGGACGCTATCCGCCTGAACATCGGTTTCGGCGTTCACAAGGACATCGACAACACCGACTTCGAGACTTCCGAAAACAACTACGTAACCCTTCACAACAACACCCGTCGCAGCAACTTCAACATCAACCTCGGCTACGAGCGTCACCTCGTTACCAAAGGTCGTCTTGACGTATATGCAGGCGCACAGGTAGGCGTAGGCTTCGAAAGCTACGGAAGCACCACCGAGCAGTGGAACGCCTCTGAAAAGGTAGTTGAAAAATACTGGGAGAACAGCGCAAACGGCGAAATCGGCTCGACCAACTTCAACTTCGGCATCTTCACCGGTGTAGACTTCTATGTTTACAAAGGTCTCTATGTTGGTGCTGAACTCGGTATCGACCTCACCTACAAATCGATGCATCAGCCCTGCCAGAAAAAGAACGGCGAGGAGCTCAACAAGGACGCTCACAAAGATCCCACTGCAAAGAGCTTCGACCTCGGCACTTATGTGCAGCCCGCTCTCCGTCTCGGCTGGACTTTCTGATAATCTGCTGATTGTTTAAGAACAGACCATAATATAATCCGGCGCGCCGATTTCTGATTCGGTGCGCCGGATTTTTTTAATCAAGAATCAGGATTCGGGTCTACCGATTTGCGTTTAACACAAATTAACTCTATAATTACCTATAAGCGTAAAAATTTGTTTAATTTTGCACAAACACAGTTAACATAGGCAGTATAAGTCGAGTTGCTTACACTGTAATAAATAGACCAATATTCATCAAAATCTTTTATAGACACACTATTATGAAAAAAGTGATTTTGGCAGCTGCTGTGCTCGTAGCCAGCGCTTCCGTAGCCAATGCAGAAGGCTACAATCGTGTTGCTCTTTCCTACGACTGGCAGCACTACTCGATGAACAAGGACTACACCGGTACCGACAAGACCGAAGGCCGCAGCCTCAATGGTTTCGGCATCAACTACGCCCATGGCTTCGGCGTTGCCGAAAACATGTTCGTGGAAGTCGGCGGTAACTTCAACTTCGGCTTCGGCTCTGAAAAGGGCGAAAAAGTGGAATATGCCGGCGAATGGTTCCAGTCCAAGCAGAAGATGACCAACATCAACCTTCGTGTACCCGTTAACTTCGTTTATCGCTTCAATGTAAGCGACGATTTCAAAATCGCTCCTTATGTAGGCATCAACTTCAAGCTCAACCTCGTTACCAAATACAAAGACACCTTCGATTCGAGCCTTAGCAAAGATGTGCTCGAGGCTGCCGGCATCGAAGAAGGTGACTGGGTAAACGTATACAGCGACAGCAAGGAAAACATGGGCGACGGCGACTACACCTGGAACCGTTTCCAGATGGGTTGGCAGATCGGTGTAGGCTTCGAATATCAGAAGTACTACCTCGGCGTTCAGTACGGCACCGACTTCATCCCCGCCTACAGCCACAAGTTTGAATGGGACGGCGGCTCTTCCAAGCCCAAAATCAACAGCCAGGCCCTCAAAATCTCCCTCGGCTACACTTTCTAATCCGTCGCATAGCTGACACATTAGATTAATCCGAATACTCCGCCCGCTTCCGAGCCTTCCGGCCGGCAAGCGGGCGGAATCTTTTATCCCTGCGGCTGCTAATACGCAAAACTTGCGTCTTGAATTCGAAAATAAGCCGCAAAATTTGCGTGTTAATAAACGAATGTTTATTTTTGCAGTACAATCGTAAGAAGGGAATTATAGCCGTAAGGCATATTTGAAATTCTACTATGTTTATACACGAACATGATAATTGGACGGACTTTCGCTGGAATAATGCGGATATCAACGACTTGCAGAATCGGGCGATGCTTCGCCTGGGATATCTGGCCGGACGGATGGCGGCCATAGGCTTCGACAGCCGGATGGCGGCCACGGTCGAGGCGGTGACCAACGATGTGGTGGCATCGTCGGAAATCGAGGGCGTGAGCCTCAATTCCGATGAGGTGCGTAGTTCGGTGGCGCGCAAATTCGGCGTCACGCTTCCGAAAAGCAAGGATTCGACGCACTATGTAGATGGCATAGTAGAAATGATGCTCGACGCCACCCACAACCGCTATGTCCCGTTGACTTCCGACCGTTTGTTCCGCTGGCATACGGCACTTTTTCCCAACGCCATTGGCCTTAATGTAGGAGCATACCGTACGGCTGAGATGAGCGTGGTCTCCGGCATGTTCGGCCGTGAAAGACTCCATTACCGAGCTCCGGCGCCTGAGGCCGTGCCGGCCGAGATGGACCGGTTTCTCGAATGGTTCAACAGCGGCAGCAAATCCTCTACGATGGTACGTTCAGCCATCGCGCATCTGTGGTTCGTAAGCATACATCCTTTCGACGACGGGAACGGCCGCATCGGCCGCGCGATTTCCGATATGGTGCTCGCCGGACTCGACGGCGAGGGGATGCACTTCTACAGCCTCAGCCGTCAGATTCTCAAAGACAAGAGTCATTACTACAGAATACTGGAGAAGACGCAGCGCGGCGACGGCGACATTACGGAGTGGCTCCTCTGGTATCTCAGCGCCATTATCGCCGCAATCGAAGATTCCGACGTAATGCTATCGCAGGTGCTCCGCAAGGCCACGTTCTGGAATGCTCACGCCCAGGCGCCAGTAAGCGAGCGTCAGCGACTGGTGCTCAATACCTACCTCGACGGCTATGATGCCAAGCTGACGGCAAAAAACTGGGCGAAGATTGCAGGTGTATCCAGAGATACGGCACTCCGCGACATCAACGCGCTTGTTGGACTCGGAATCCTTGTGCCTACACCCGGTCGCGTGCGCGATACGCCTTATTCCATCTGCTATACCCGGCGCGATGAGGCTGATTCTCCCTTCCGCAACATTGAAGTCAAAACTGAGGGTGCCGCGACGTATATCTCAGCGAAATATAGCGATGGGCAGACCTGCCGGGACCGTCTAAGCGCAATCGACGCAAAGCGCCTGACCGATGGCGAAATCTCCCTCCCTCAGCTTGCATACAAGTATTTCGCTTATCTGCTCTGATTCATTTAATTTTGGCGCGTAACCAAATTTTCTTAAATTTGCAAGAAATAGGGCGGTGGCTGCGGCCGCGGCCCCAAGGCCGTTTTCAATACCGAAAAACAAAAAATATAAATATCTAACCTTAATTCTTCAACTACAAACCATTATGACACAGGCTAAACAAGGCTCCAACGGACGCACTATAGCCATCATCACGATGTTTTTTATCTTCGCGATGATTTCGTTCGTAACCAACATGGCCGCCCCCTTCGGCAATATCTGGGGTTTCAGATATGAATGGGCCGGCATGGCGGGCAACCTCATGAACTTCACCGCATATCTTTTCATGGGTATCCCCGCCGGCAACATGCTAATCCGCTACGGGTATAAGAAAACGGCTCTCATCGCTCTCGCCGTGGGTGCAATCGGTCTGGCCATCCAGCTCCTTTCGAGCATCGTAGGCGACAACGTCGTGGTAATCGGCGGCGACAATCCTACTACCCTCAACCTCTTTATCTATCTGCTCGGCGCCCTCGTCTGCGGTTTCTGCGTGTGCATGCTCAACACCGTGGTCAACCCGATGCTCAACCTCCTCGGCGGTGGCGGCAACAAAGGCAACCAGCTCATCCAGACCGGTGGTACGCTCAACTCACTTTCCGGTACCCTGACTCCCATGCTTGTGGGCGTTCTCGTGGGCACTCTCACCAAGGAGACCACCATGGCCGCTGTTTCGCCTCTGGTAATCACCGGAATCGTGATTTTCGTACTCGCTTTCATCATCATTAGCTTCATCAAGATTCAGGAGCCTCAGGCTAACCTCAAGAAAGCCACCTACACCCACTCCCCGCTTGCTTTCCGCCACTGCACTCTGGGCGTTATCGCCATCTTCTTCTACGTGGGTATCGAAATCGGTATTCCCGGCGAGATGAATGCCTGGATAAGCCGCGAGAACTTCGAGGGCGCAGCCGCCGTGGCCGGTTCGCTTGCCGCCATCTACTGGCTCTTCATGCTCATCGGCCGTTTCTGCAGCTCGATTATCAGCGGTAAAATCTCTACACGCACACAGATGATCACCGTGTCGACCACGGCCATCATCCTCGTGCTTATCGCCATCTTCCTTCCCGAGGATATCACCTTTAAATCGCCTGAATTCAAGGCCCTCAACATAACCAGCGGCGAAGTGCCCCTGAAGTGTATGTTCCTCTTCCTCTGCGGCCTCTGCACCTCAGTGATGTGGGGCGGCATCTTCAACCTCGCCACCGAAGGCCTGGGCAAATATACGGCCAAGGCTTCCGGTCTCTTCATGACCATGGTTGTGGGTGGCGGCGTTATGCCCTTCATCCAGGACTACATCGGCCGCACCGTGGGCTACGTGTCGAGCTACTGGCTCGTGCTGGCCATGCTGGTCTACATCCTCTACTATTCGCTTATCGGCAGCAAGAACGTCAATACCGACATTCCTGTCGACGAGGATCTGCCTGTCGATCCGGTATAACCGCTTCCGTCTACCAGTCTTAATAATTACAATCTATAATCTAACTTGAAAGAGGACGTCGCAGAACCATTGAAACGTAGGGACGCACGGACCGTGCGTCCGACTACCAATTAAATTCCAGCCAATTATACGGACGCACGCGCCGTGCGTCCCTACAATTTGGGCGAAAATTGTAGGTTTTGCAACAATCACCTTTTCAACCTAAAAATCAAATCTTTTGGCATGAATAAAGAACTCATCAACAAGGCTGCCAACACCGTGCGCGTGCTTGCAGCCTCAATGGTCGAGAAAGCCAAATCGGGTCATCCCGGTGGCGCCATGGGTGGCGCCGACTTTGTCAACGTGCTTTATTCCAAGTATCTCATAACCGACCCCGACGATCCCACCTGGATTGCCCGCGACCGCTTCTTCCTCGATCCGGGCCATATGTCGCCCATGCTCTATTCGGTACTTGCCCTCACCGGCAAATATACCGTCGAGGAGCTTCAGCAGTTCCGCCAGTGGGGCAGCGTCACCCCCGGCCATCCCGAGCTTGATCCTCACCGCGGGGTTGAGAACACCTCCGGACCGCTCGGCCAGGGTCACACCATGGCCGTGGGCTGCGCTATCGCAGAGCGCTTCCTCCAGGCCCGTTTCGGCGACGTTGTGGCTCACAAGACCTACGCCTTCATCAGCGACGGCGGCGTGCAGGAGGAAATCTCGCAGGGCGCCGGCCGTATTGCCGGATTCCTGGGCCTGAGCAACCTCATAATGTTCTACGACAGCAACCGCGTGCAGCTTTCTACCAATGTGGATGCTGTCGACGCTGAAGACGTCTGCGCCAAATATGCAGCGTGGGGCTGGAACGTGATTGAAATCGACGGCACCGATCCCGAGGCTATCGCCAAGGCCATCGAGACCGCACAGGCCGAGACCAAGCGCCCGACCATTATTGTGGGCCACACCGTGATGGGCCGCGGCGCCGTAACCGCCTCCGGCGAGCTTTTCGAAGGAAAATGCTCCACCCACGGCCAGCCTCTGAGCAAGAGCGGCGCCGACTACGCAAAGACTATGGAGCATCTCGGCGCCGACCCCGCCAATCCCTGGATTATTCCCGCCGACGTGCAGAAGCTCTATGCCGACCGCAACGAGCAGCTGCGCAAGATTGCCGCCGAGCGCCACGCTGCCGAGAAAGCATGGGCGGAGGCCAATCCCGAGCTCGCCCGCAAGCTCGACGACGAGCTCAACAGAATCATCGAGGAAGAAGCCCGCAAGACAAAGCAACAGGACAAACAGCGCAAGGGCGGCGACGCCAAGCTGTCCGGATCCTTCGCCGCCAACAAGGGTAAACTGCCCTCACCCATCGACCGCGACGCCACAATAGTGTCGGACTTCGGAAGGCACACTCACAGCGAACTTGAAAGAGTTCAGATGCAGAACAACGGCGTCGACTTCGAGACAACCCGCGGGGCGCAGGCATGCGCCGTATTCCCGGGCACGGTGAGCATGGTGATCGTCATGGACGGCTTCGACAACGTAGTTCTCATACGCCACGGCGAATATCTCACTGTCTACGCCGGCACTGTCTCTTATACACATCTGACGCTGCCGACGAATAGCCTT
>ERZ1027188.707-NODE-707-length-12328-cov-4.708792_pt1 | contig 12328 bp, 11 predicted proteins | sample MGYA00519273_ERZ1027188 | MGnify/ENA primary metagenome ERZ1027188 (study PRJEB26926, sample SAMN06164623) | human gut metagenome | biome: ENVO:00009003; feature: ENVO:2100002; material: ENVO:00002003 | host: Homo sapiens | place: USA | collected 2012 ... | reverse complement strand
GATAATAAGATGTTTCGCTACGCTCAACATGACGAATAGAATGCCGAGGTGCGAACCGACGCTCGAAGCGCGGGCAGAGACTGCTTGCAGCCTATGCCGAGCAAGGAGGAGGAAAAACTCGCGTAGCGAAGTTAAGGAGGCTGCGTATGCGGGATTAAGGTCGTTATCTTATAGCGACAAGTGCGCGACTTGCCGCTTTTTTCGTTACCTTTGTCCCCGAACAAATAATCGAAAACCATGTTGAGCAGACACGTCGCCTCGAAACTGGCGGCACACGAAACCCCGTTCTATCTCTATGACATAGAGTTGTTGCATCGAACCCTCGAATCGCTGACGTCCGTGGCGGCGACCTACGGATACAGGATACACTACGCCATAAAAGCCAATTTCGACCCGCGGCTGTTGGAGATTATCCGCAGTTACGGCATCGGCATCGACTGCGCGAGCGGCAACGAAATCCGCCGCGCGATAGAGTCGGGATTCGCACCCGCGAATATCGTCTATGCCGGCGTGGGCAAGCGCGACAAGGAGATTCGCTACGCAATCGAACAGGGCATCATGGCAATCAACTGCGAATCCGTCGAGGAGTTGCACGTCGTCGATGCGCTGGCGGCGGAGGCGGGGCGCAAGGTCGATGTCGCGCTGCGCATCAATCCCGATATCGACCCCAAGACCAATCATTGCATCGATACCGGTCAGGCGGACAGCAAGTTCGGCATCTCCTACGAGGAGATTCGCGCGAGCGTGGACGAAATCCGCGCCCTCGCCAACCTCAATGTCATCGGTATGCACCTCCATATCGGCTCGCAGATTCGCGAACTGCACGTCTTCGAGAGCATGTGCGACAAGGTAAATTCGATTGTCGGGGACCTCACGTCGCTCGGTTTCGACCTCCGCTTCGTCGATGTCGGCGGCGGACTGGGCATCAACTACGACATGCCCGAGAACGAGCCTATTCCCAATTTCGCGTCGGTCTTCGCCATCGTCCGTTCGCACCTGAATGTCGGCGACCGCGAGGTTCACTTCGAGTTCGGACGCTCGATAGTCGGCGAGTGCGGCGAACTGATAACCAGGGTGTTGTTCAACAAGACGACCGCAACGGGGCGCAAACTCGCGATTGTGGATGCCAGCATGACGGAACTTATCCGCCCCGCGCTCTACGGCTCGTACCACAATATCGAGAACATCACCTCGCAGTCTGACCGCCGCGAGAAATATACGATTGTCGGCACGGCGTGCGAATCTACGGACGTGTTCGACGAGAACGTGTCGCTGCCGACCACGCGCCGCGGCGACCTGCTGACAATAAAGTCGGCGGGAGCCTACGGGATGTCCATGGCGTCGCAATACAACCTGCACGACCTTCCGGCAGCGGTTTACAGCGACGAGTTGTAAAGAATGGTCATATGGCTTTAAGGCTTTTAAGAACTCTAATGACTTTAACGACCTTAATGGTTTGTCGTTTCCGGCATCGGTCGTTAAAAAGAAAACGGCGTTGCAAGTTATTGCAACGCCGTTTTCGTGAGGTCTGAAGCGGATTCGAACCGCTGTACAAGGTTTTGCAGACCTTTGCCTAGCCACTCGGCCATCAGACCAAAATTTTACCCGTCCTCTCCTCGGCAATCGGGCGGAACAGTGTCGAATCTCGCGCTCACCCCCCCCCAGCCGATTTGCCGTCGCCGCCTTCGTCCCTTGCGGGAACCCCTTTACGGTCGGGCTGCTCTGCGCTGCCTTTCAATCGTTTCGGATTGCCGGCGGCATATCTCCGAGCATTCGGGTGTGCAAATATAGGAAGATTTATTTTTATCACCAAAAAAAAGAGTATCTTTACGTCTGAAAAATTAAAAGGTTTCTTGATATTTACGCATAAAAGCCCTTCTGACGGATGACGATAGAGGATTTGGCATTGACATTCGTACCGCATTTGGGAGTGCGCGGGACGGTGCATCTGCTCGATGTGTACGGTTCGGCGGAGCGGATTTTCGCCGCTTCCGAGAGCGACCTCGCGGAGCGTGCGCAGTTGCGGACGGACATCGCCCGCAGCATCGTCCGCCGTGCGGGATTCGCCGAAGCGGAGCGCGAGATGAAGCATTGCAGCCGCCACGGCATCGAAATCGTCGCCTCGACCGACGCCGCCTATCCCGGGTTCATGCGTACGGCAGCCGACTATCCCCATATATTATATATGAAAGGCGACGCCTCCGCACTGCGGTCGCCGCATGTGCTGTCGATTGTCGGCACACGCAGGATGACGTCCTACGGCGAGCGCGTCTGCAACGAGATTGTGGAGGGGATTGCCGCCGGATTTCCCGATGCCGTAATCGTCAGCGGTCTGGCGTTCGGCTCGGACGCTGCGGCGCACCGTGCGGCACTCGCATTCGGGCTGCGTACAGTCGGTGTGGTAGCCAATGCCCTGCCCGACATAGTGCCTGCGCAGAACGGCGCGCTGGCTCGCGACATGATTGCCCGCGGCGGAGCGGTCGTTACGGAGGTTACGTCGCAGACGAAGCAGAACGGAAACCTCTATATCCCCCGCAACCGTATCATAGCCGCCCTCGCCGAAGGACTGCTCGTGATAGAATCGCCCGCGAACGGCGGTTCGATGTCCACGGTCGCGGCGGCGGATGCCTATTCACGCGAAATAATGGCTGTGCCGGGGCGAACCACCGATACGATGTCGGTCGGGACGAACTCGTTGATTAGAAATCGTGTGGCGCAGATGGTCGTGTCCGCCGCCGACGTGATTTCGTGCCTCGGCTGGACGGCTTCTGCCGTGCCGGAGCGCGTTCATGCCGAGATGCGCGAACCGACTGCCGATGAACGCCGCCTGCTTGACTGCTTTCCCGAGAGCGGCGACGCCGTCGCTTTCGACGAACTCGTCGTGCGGAGCGGGCTTGCCGTCGGCGAGGCTGCCGCACGTCTGCTCGACCTCGAACTGTCGGGCGACGTGAGATGTCTGCCGGGAAGAATATACGAAAAATTGAGATAATACCATGAAAAACAGTGCTAAACATATCCTGCGACTGCTCGCGTTCGTCGCCGTCGGAGTCCTGATAGGCTTCGCGTCGGTCTTCGTCTTCGCTTCGGTCCCGTCGGTGCGCGAGTCCGTGCGCGGCATAGCCGGCGAAGGGATAGGTATTTTCATGCTCTGGTGGCTGGGCTTCATGCTGCTGCTCGCCGTCGCGGCTATGTTCCATATCGTTATCCACGAGGCGGGACACCTGCTCTTCGGCTTGATGTCGGGCTATCGTTTCGTGTCGTTCCGCATCGGCAGTTTCGTGCTGGTGCGCGACGACGAGGGATTCCGCCTGGGTCGGTTCTCCATCGCCGGTACGGGCGGTCAGTGCCTGCTCGACCCGCCTGCGATGACGGACGGCAGGTTTCCGTACAAACTGTATTATATGGGCGGCGTGGCGGTAAATCTGCTCACAGCCGCGATTTCCGCCGCGATAGCCGTGTCGTGCGACGGCATCGATGCCGCTGCGGCTGTCGTGCTGCTCGCGATTGCGATTACCGGAACGTTCATCGGGCTGCTGAACGGAATTCCGATGAAAATCGGCGGCATGCCCAACGACGGCTACAATCTGTTCGCTGCCGAGCGCGAGCCGCAGACGCTGCGTTCGCTGTGGATTCAGTTGAAGGTAAATGCGCTCCAAACCCGCGGCGAAAGGCTTCGCGACATGCCCGCAGAGTGGTTCGAAGTGCCGGAGGATGCCGATTTGGGCAACTACATGTATGCCGCCATTGCGGGACTTGCGGTCGCGCGGCTGTTCGACGACCTGCGTATCGCGGAGGCGCGCCCGATGCTGCAACGCATGGCGGAGGCGGATTCTGGGTCGATTGCGGTATACCGCATGGGCGTAGCGTGCGAATCGGCGTTCGTCGAAATCATGACGGGCGGTTCGGCGGAGAGTGTCGCCGAGATTCTTACCCCCGAGGTGCGCCGCTATGCCGAGATGTACAGCCGCTACATGCTCTCGTGCGTGCGTCTGCTGTATGTCCATGCGCGGTTCGTCGAACACGACGCGGCGAAGGCTGACGAACTTTACGCCAAGGCGGTGAAAATGGCACCGAAGTCGCCGAACAAGGGCGATACGGCATCGGAAATGGAGTTGATTGAGTATTGCAGAGCGATAGAGAAGGTATGATGATAGACACCCATTCGCATATTTACGAGCCGGAGTTCGACGCCGACCGCGCCGAAGCGGTCGGACGTGCGCTGGCTGCGGGAGTGGAAACGATGCTCCTGCCAGCGATAGACGCCGCGAGCGACGAGCGGATGTTCGCCGCATGCCGCGAATTTCCCGATGCCGTGCGACCCATGATGGGTCTGCACCCGACGTCGGTGAACGACAATCCGTCATGGCGCGACGAGTTGGCGCGCGTCGAGCGTTACCTGCTCGCGCCGCCACAGGGCATCGGCGGCTTCTGCGGGGTAGGCGAGATAGGTCTCGACTTCTATTGGAGCGACGCTTTCCGCCGCGAGCAGACCGAAGCGTTCGTCGCGCAGGTCGAGTTGTCGATAAAGTACGGACTGCCGATTGCGGTGCATACCCGCAGCGCGTGGGCGGAGATGCGCGAAATAATGCGTACCTTTGCCGGACGCGGGGTGAAGGGCGTTTTCCACGCCTTTTCCGACAGTGCGGAGTGTTACGGGGAGTTGCGCACGCTGGGCGATTTCGTGTTTGGAATAGGCGGCGTGGTAACCTTTAAGAAAAGCCCGCTCGCCGAGGTCGTGCGGCGGATGAGCATCGACGATATTGTGCTGGAAACGGATTGTCCCTATCTGACGCCGGTTCCGCATCGCGGCGGGCGCAACGAGTCGTCCTACGTGCGGTTCGTGTGCGACAAGATTGCCGAAATCAAGGGGATGACCGCCGCCGAGGTCGCCGCCTGCACCACCGCCAACGCCGAAAGAATCTTCGGCAGTAAGAATGGGAGAACTGGGAGAACTGAGAGAACTGGGAATCGCAAATTCTGTTCTCAATCTCAGTTCTCCCAGAACTCCCAGTACTCCCAGTACTCCCAGTTCTCCCAAGACTCCCAGAAAAAAGAAAAACTATGAAACCGAAAATACTGATAATCTACACCGGCGGAACGATCGGCATGCGACGCGACGCCAACGGCACTCTCGTGCCGTTCGATTTCAACTCCATCGAGGCGGAATTCCCCTCGGTGCGCCAACTCAACGTCGATATCGAGGTCTGCAAGATGACCCCTATCGACTCGTCGAACGTTACCCCCGCGCGGTGGGTCGAACTCGCACGGATAATCCGCGACGAGTATGCCTCCTACGACGGGTTCGTCGTCCTGCACGGCACGGACACGATGTCCTATACGGCGTCGGCATTGAGTTTCATGCTCGAAAACCTCGCCAAACCGGTGATTTTCACCGGCAGCCAGATTCCGATGGGTATCATGCGCACCGACGGTCGCGAGAACCTGATTACGGCTATCGAGATTGCTGCGGCGCGGCGCGGCGGACGACCGACGGTACCGGAGGTGGCTCTCTATTTCCAGAACCGTCTGTTCCGTGCCAACCGCACGTCGAAACTCTCAGCCGAGGCTTTAAGTGCGTTCGATTCGCGCAACTATCCGCCGCTCGCCGAGGTCGGTGTGAACATCTGCTACAATACCGACGATATTCTGTATCCTCCGACCGGCAGCGAAAACGAACCGTTGCGCATTTCCGAACGTATGGACGAGAACGTGGTGATTCTGAAACTGTTCCCCGGTATCAGCGAACGGACGCTGCGCGCGGTGCTGGCAATCGAGGGTCTGAAAGGTGTGGTACTCGAAACGTTCGGCACGGGCAACGCCCCGACCGAAGCGTGGTTCATCGACACGCTCGCCGACGCGATTCGGCGCGGAATCACGATAATCAACGTTACGCAGTGCCAGGGCGGAGCCGTGGTGATGGAGTTGTACGAAACGGGGCTGCGGTTGCAGAACATCGGCGTCGTGTGCGGACACGACATGACCACCGAGGCGGCGGTTACGAAACTGATGTGGCTGCTGGGCAAGAATCCGTCGGAAGACGCGCTTTCGGCTGCGCTCGCCCGCTCGATGCGCGGAGAATTTACGGCGTGATTTTGCACGAACGAAAAAAATTTTATATATTTCGGACTGATATATGTGCGCATTTGCGGCAACGGTCGCGTTGCGTGCGGTTCAACGGTTTGTATTTCAGGATGTTGATGCGTCGGGCGGGTTGTGCGCCGTATCGCCGTGCGAAATGACGGAACATGAGGAATCGCTGTATATTTTGGAACAAACGATATAAACTGAAACGAAAAACTATTAAATTTTTTTAACTTATTAAAACAACTATGAAAAAGTTATTTTTGGTTTTGGCAGCGGCTGCTATGACTTTCGGCCCTGCAAGTGTTTTCGCACAGGAGCCTGAGGCTGCAACCGAGGCAGCGACCGAGCAGGTCGAGGAGGTTGCCGCTCCGGCAGTTGAAGAGGCAGCAATCGACACCGAAGTGCAGATTGCAGGCGATTCGATGCACCACATCCTCATGCAGAAGTTCCTCGAAGGCGGCTGGGGCTGGATGCTTCCGGTATTGTTGTGCTTGATTCTCGGTCTTGCAATCGCTATCGAGCGTATCCTCTATCTGTCGCTTTCGACCATCAACACCAAGAAGTTCATGCTCAAAGTCGAGGAGGCTCTCAAAAACGGCGGCATCGAGGCTGCCAAGGAGTTGTGCCGCAACACCAAGGGTCCGATTGCCTCGATTTACTATCAGGGTCTCGAACGCTACAACCAGGGTCTGGACGCAGTCGAGAAGTCGGTCGTTTCCTACGGTTCGGTTCAGACCGGTCGTATGGAGTCGGGTCTGAGTTGGATTGGTCTGTTCATCGCTCTTTCGCCGATGTTGGGATTCATGGGTACCGTTGTCGGTATGATTGGCGCGTTCGACGCAATCCAGGCTGCCGGCGATATCTCCCCGACGCTCGTTGCAGGCGGTATCAAGGTCGCTCTCCTTACCACGTTGATGGGTCTGATTGCCGCTGTCATCTTGCAGTTGTTCTACAACTACATCATTTCGAAGATTGACAGCATCGTAAACGATATGGAGGATGCTTCCATCATTCTGATGGACATGCTTACCGTTTACAAGAAATAATCGGAACCTAATCAACCTCGTTAAACGAAAATTATGAAAAAGATATTGAATATTTTGCTGGTTGTCCTTATCGCCGTTACGGTGGCTCTGCTCGTGTACGCCATCGCTACGGGCGGCTCGGAAACCGCTATCAGCCTGAACCTCATCTGGGGTTATGTCCTTCTGGTGGGAGCCGCGCTGTCGGTGGTTTACTGCGCCGTTAAGGGCATGGTTAAGAATCCGGCAGGAATCAAGAAGACCATTGCTTCGGTAGCGATTATCGTCGTTGTCGTAGGTGCTGCCGTAGCGTATGCGCTGAGCAACGCAGGTCTTGCCATTCCGAACTCCGCCGGAGGCGTGTTCGATGACCCGTTCGAACTGGTCGTTACCGAGTCGAGCATCATCGTTACCTATGTAGCATTTGTTGCGACCGTCATCGCCGCAGTTTTCTCGGAGATACGCAACGCACTTAAATAGAAAGGATAGACTTTATGCCAGTAAACAAAAGACAAGTACAGGAAATCAATGCCGGTTCGATGGCCGACATCGCCTTCTTGTTGCTTATCTTCTTTCTGGTCGCAACCACGATGAACGTCGATACGGGTTTGGTGCGCGTGCTGCCGCCTATGCCCGACCCGAATGTGAAACAGGAGGATATCAAGGTCAAGGAGCGCAACCTCCTCTTGGTATTCGTCTCGGGTAGCGGTAACATCATGGCTGGCGGTCAGTTGATAGATATCCGACAGTTGAAGGACAAGGCCAAAGAGTTCATCCTCAATCCGTACAACGACGAAAATCTGCCGGAGAAAGAGGATAAGGAGTTGGAATTGCCTGACGGACAGAAATGGGTTTATCCGGTTAGTCAGGGTGTGATTTCGCTCCAAAACACGCGCGATACGGGCTATCAGGTCTACATCCGCGTGCAGAACGAACTTACCCGAGCATTCAACGAAGTCCGCGACGAAGTTGCGATGAGCAAATTCGGAAAGAAGTTCGCCGACTTGCAGGAGGAACAACGTAAAGTAATCACTGCGGCTGTGCCGATGAAGATTTCGGAGGCAGAACCGCGTAAAATGACGAAGTAGTATGGCAGTAATGAAAAAGAAGGGCAACAAAGGTCTGCCCCCAATCTCGACGGCATCGCTTCCGGACGTTATCTTTATGATTCTGTTCTTCTTCATGGTGTCGACCACGATGCGCGACCAGGAGTTGTTGGTGCGCTACAAGTTGCCTGATGCCACCGAAGTGCAGAAACTCGAAAAGAAGTCGCTCGTAAGTTATATCCATGTCGGAGTGCCTACTCTCGCCATGCAGGCGAAATTCGGTACTGCGCCTAAGATTCAACTCAACGACTCGTACAAGACGACCAAGGATATCCTTGATTTCGTTGCGGGCGAGCGCGACAAACTCAGTGAGGTCGACCGCAGCCAGATGACCATCTGTCTGAAAGCGGACGGCAACACCAAGATGGGTATCGTCGCCGACGTCAAGCAGGAGTTGCGCCGTGCGAACGCTCTGAAAATCTCTTATGCGTCTTCGAAGGTGTTGAGTTACTAACGACGCTTCGACGCTATATCTGCACCTGCGGAATCCGGTTCGGGTTCCGCAGGTGTTTTTTGTGAGGGGATGTAGGGTCTCACGTGCGGGAGAGGGTATCACGTGCCGGTTTATTAGGGTCCTTAAAGTCCTTAATCCCGCTACGCGGGCTTTTCCTCCTTAACTTCGCTATGCGAGTTTTCCTCCTCCTTGCTCGGCATAACCTGCAAGCAGTTTCTGCCCGCGCTGCGAGCGTCGGTTCGCGCCTCGGTAAGTCCCCCGCACAGGCGGGGGATTTAGGGGGTGGGTAACACGGAGAAAAGCAAAAGCCTGCTTTTGCTCGGCTTGGCGTCGGTTAAGGACTTTCTCCTGCTCCCCCAGCCGCACCGCCCAGCCCCTGCCGCCGATGCGGGCGAAGCACCACCGCTCGTCGCCGCCCTCGCGGATGCCGAGGCGGGCGCACAACGCGCCGTTCGTCATCGGGAAGTCGCGGCGTATAATCTCTATTCTCTTGCCGCGCAGCCGTTTGCGCAGCACCTTTTCGTCGAACCGCACCGCCTCCTCTATCGCGAACGTGCGCCCCAACACCCCTTCGGGCATCTCCGCCGACAGCGCGACCGAATTGTCGCTCCACACGTCCGCCTTGCCCGCGAATGCCGCCGCGACGAGCCGCGAATGCTGCAACGCCGCGTCGGGCAGCGTCAGCCAGCGGTATTCATCCGCATTCTTCGGTTCGGCGCACCACTCGGCGGATGCCGGATAGCCGGTCGCGAACACGCCCTGACCGACCGCAACGGCGGCTATCGTCGGTTGCGAACCGTCGGCGTATATGTTCACCTCCTTGCACTCGCCGCGCATCGATACGGTTTCGACGCGGCAGTCGCCGAATATGCGGAACGCCTCGGCGACGTCGAACAGCGGCGAACACTTTACGCACAGTCTGTCGGCGATTTCGGCTATCTGTCCGCGCAGCGACACGATGTCGGGCGAACACTCTTCGAGCCGCACCAGTTTCTCGCCGCCCGCTCCGCGACGGTCGGGGTCGGCGTAGCACCAGTCGAACCGTTCGCGACAGTCGCGCACGAAATCCTCCGACGGGGCGTTCACCACCTCGATGTTGGTCGCCCCGAGCCGTGCGAAATTCTCTCTCGCCACGGCAGCCAGCACGCTGTCGCGCTCGACGGTAACGACCCTCTCGAAACGGCGCGACAGGGCGAGCGCATCGACGCCCAGCCCGCATGTCAGGTCGAGTACCGAGCCGCCCGAAAGCAGTTTCCGTGCGGCGCACTCCTCACTCGACGACTGTTCGTAGGCGAGCGGCGGCAGGATGGCGCGCACGGCGTGGTACGACGGCAGTTTCGCGGCGGCGCGTTGCAGCCGCTTCACCTGCGTAGCCACGGCAGCCGCCTCCGGCACGCGCCTGTCGAGTGCGATTTGCACCGGGTCGCGGTCGATATTGGCGTCTATCGCGCGTCGCACGTCCTCGCGACGCAGTATGTCGAACTCCTCGGCTGTGAACATAGCGCAAAGATAGCACAAGCCGAGAGCATAGCAAAATTTATTTGGCTACGCCGCCTTTAAGGATTCTGTCGTTTCCTTCTGAAACCCCACGCCGCGACCGTCGCCGCAACGAACAGTGCGTAGACCGCAGCCGTCGCACCGTCCGACAGCCGCCACTCGAAGCACCCCCAGGGCAGTGCGGCGGCGCGGGCAACCGCTTCGTTCTGCAACCGTGCGCACCAACAGGCGGGCATCACGGCATACGCTGCTGCCGACGACGGCAGAAGCAGCGCGGCGACCGACGAAAATATTATCGCGTTCGCCGACAGTACGACCAACGGATTTAGCGGGATTCCGATTACCGATACCGTCCCGAAGACATTCGACACCAGCGGCATTGCGGCTGCGGTCGCGACGACACCGATTATAAGCGTCGATGACAGCGCGTTAAGCACTCTGCTGCGACTTCTGACGCGCATATATAGAGGCATACCCCACAGCAGAATCGCCGCTACGGCGATGAACGACAGCCGGAATCCGACGTCGAATACCAGTCGTGGCGAAATCAGCAGCATCACCGCCGCAGCGACGGCAAGAGCGTTCATACCCGAATACGCCCGCGACGAAAAGACGGACAGTTGCAGCACTGTGAACATCGCTCCCGCCCGCACCGCGCTCGGCGGTGAACCGCACATCGCGACATAGAGCCACACGGCGGCGACTGCCAGAATGTTTCTCCAAATATTGCCGTATCGCACGACCGGCACGAGCCGCAGCAGCGCATTGACGAGCATAAAGACTATTCCGACATGCAGTCCCGATACCGCTAACAGATGCGCCGCTCCGCCACGGGCGTATCTACGGTGCAACTCTGGGTTCGTGCGGTTGCGCTCGCCCGTCGTCATAGAGAGTATCGTGCTACGCGCATCGTCATCGGGCAGCAGGCGGTACAGTTTCGCCGACGCCTTGTCATGCAGGCTGTTGCGCTTCGCGGGACGGAATTCGCAGACGTAGTTTCCGTACAGCGACACGCTCCCGACTGTTCCGCGGCGGAACGCCATGTCGGCGAACCGCCCGTTCCTGCGGTCGAAAGACCGGATGACGCCGCGCAACACGATTTCGTCGCCGCGCGAAAACATCATCGTCGAATCGCCCCATACCGTAACCCTTATCACCGAGTGTCCAAAATCGAAGTCCTCGCACCGCACTATCCGCGCCGAAGCGAGCGACGACCTGCCGCGAATCACCGACGGCTCCTCGAAACGCAGTGTCATCATTCGCGGTTCGCCGTAAGGCGGCTGAGGCGGAGTGTCCAGGGACATTCTCAATGCGCCAGCAGAGAACAGCGCGGCGCACAATGCGGCATACGCACCCCTGCGACCGGTCCTGATTGCGAAGATTGCGGCAGTGACCGAAACGGCGGCAGCCGCGAGCCACAGCAGCGGCAGGTAGATGACGCAGACCAGAACCACCGACGGATAGATGTTGCCCAGCAGTTCGCCCGCCTCGCCCGGATTGGTCGTCAGCAGGTTCGTGAACATGTCCGTGGCGATGATCGAGTTGCCGAACAGGTACAGCAGCACGATCTGGAAGGCGCAGAAGAAGATGAACGGGAAGGCCAGCCAGATCATCACGCCCGAACGCCGCAGCGCCACGCTCCACATCATGTAGAATCCCAGCGGCATGAGGATCAGCGCCTCGACGGTCCACACCGAGTAAGGCTCCGTATTGGCCAGCACGCAGTTGGGGATGATCAGCGCCACGAAGAAATAGACGGTCAGCAGCGTCGTGAAGCGGCTGCGGGTCTTGACCGTCCTCCGGCGGTTCGTCTTATTCGCGTTATTCAGATCGGCATTCATACAAATTCTCTTAAAAAGCCTCGTTGATGTTCAGCAGGAAACCGCTCGTTTTCTTGCCGAATCCGTAGTCGAGGCGCACGTTCACCCGTTTTTTCAGTTCCCACCGGAAGCCTGCGCCGTAGTTGGGCAGCGTCTGCGACCAGTCGAAACGCCCGAGTGACGGAAAGACGTTGCCCGCGCCGCCCCATACCGCGCATCCGATCCGCCTCCAGATGCGCTGGCGCAGTTCGACCTGCACGGTGATCATGTCGTTGTCCGTATAGCGGCCCTGGTAGTAGCCGCGCATCCGCTGGCCCTGTCTCTTATACACATCTGACGCTGCCG
>ERZ1027188.701-NODE-701-length-12405-cov-4.716680_pt1 | contig 12405 bp, 9 predicted proteins | sample MGYA00519273_ERZ1027188 | MGnify/ENA primary metagenome ERZ1027188 (study PRJEB26926, sample SAMN06164623) | human gut metagenome | biome: ENVO:00009003; feature: ENVO:2100002; material: ENVO:00002003 | host: Homo sapiens | place: USA | collected 2012 ... | reverse complement strand
TTTTAGCGCCGGAAGTATCGTTCAGCGGGTGAGGGCGTCGAGCTCATCGACCAGCTCGCCGAACATGGCGAGCGCGGCGTCGACCGGCGCGGGGGTGCTCATATCCACGCCCGCGAGCTTCAGAAGCGAGATAGGGTCGGTGCTGCTGCCGCCGGAAAGGAAGCGCTTGTAGTCCGCAACGGCAGGCTCGCCATCGCGCAGGATGCGGTCGGCCAAAGCGACCGCGGCGGAGAAGCCGGTGGCGTACTGGAACACATAGTAATTGTAATAGAAGTGCGGGATGCGCGCCCACTCGAGCGCGATCTGCGCGTCGCTCACCATGTCGGGGCCGAAGTAGAGGCGGTTGAGCGCGAGGTATTTTTCGTCCAACGCGTCAGCGGTCAGCGTCTCGCCGCGCTCTGCCATGCGTCCCAGCTCGCGCTCGAACTCAGCAAACATCGTCTGGCGGTAGACCGTGCCCTTGAACTGGTCAAGGAAATGATTGATGAGATAGGCCCGCTCGCGCCTGTCGATGCTCTTGCGCAGCAGATGCCGCATGAGCAGCACCTCGTTGCAGGTCGAGGCGACCTCGGCGACGAAGATGACGTAGTCGCTCGTGCAGACGGCCTGATGCTTGCAGCTCAGATAGCTGTGCATGGCGTGGCCCATCTCGTGCGCGATGGTGAACTGGCTGTCGAGGTCGTCGGTCTGATTGAGCAGAACATAGGGGTGCGGGCGCGCGATGCCGGAGGAGTACGCGCCGCCGCGCTTGCCGACGTTGGGATACACGTCGAGCCAGCGATGGTCGAAGCCCTCGCGCAGCATGGCGGTATAATCCTCGCCGAGCACAGCGAGCGCATCGAGCACAGCGGCCTTCGCCTGCTCGAAGGGGATCTCCTCTGCCACGTCGGGGACGATGGGGGTATAGACGTCGTACATGTGCAGCTTGTCCACGCCGAGCAGACGGCGGCGCAGGGCGACATAGCGGTACATCTTGTCGAGGTTCGCGTGGACGCTCTCGATGAGGCTGTCGTAAACGCTCACCGGCACCTCGGTCGCGTCGAGCGCGGCGTCGAGCGTGGAGGGGTACCTGCGCGCGTTCGCAAAAAAGCGGAGCTGCTTGAACTGCGCGTCAAGCGTCGCGGCGAGTGTATTGCGATAGCCGCCGAGCGTTGCGTAGTAGGTCTCAAACGCATTGCGGCGCAGGGTGCGGTCGCCGCTCTGGAGCAGGGGAACAAAGGTCGCATCGGTCAGCGGCTGCTCCGCGCCCGCGCCGTCGGTCACGGCGGGAAAGCGGAGGTCGGCGTTGTGGAACACGCCGAAGATGGCGTCGGGGCCGTCGGCCATCTCGCCGGCATTCGCCAGCAGCGCCTCGCACTCCGGGGAGAGGATGTGCGCCCTGCGGCGGCGGACCCGCTCGATGGGGCGGCGATAGGTCGTCAGCTCCGGCTGCTCGGCGTAGAAGCGCGTGAGCGTTTCATCGCTGAGTGCAAGCAGCTCGCTCGCGGCAAACGCGCCCGCGCCGGAGAGCGTGACGGAAAGGCTCAGCGCCTTGCCGCGCAGGTCCTGATAAAAGCCGTTTGAGGTATCCTCGTCCGCCTTGCAGTTGGCGTAGCCGTAGAGCCGGCCGACGCGGACGTTCAGCTCATCGTCGAGCCGGAAATAGGCCAGCAGCGTCTCCGCGCTCTCACCGAGGCGGCCCTGATAGGCAGCGACTGCTTCGGCATAGGGCTTGAGCGCCTCGTACTCGGCCCTCCACGCCTCGTCTGAGGGGAAGATGTCGGTGAGATCCCAGGTAAACTCGGCAGCGACCTCGCTGCGCTTGCGAATCGGCTTAGACATAAAATAACCTCCGTCAGGGAAAATTCTTGTCCCTATTATGTGCAAAAAAGGCGCGGCACGCAAGCCTTTTTTGGCGCACGCCGCGGCAAATTTCGTTTTCGCTTACCGCAGCCCGGCGGTAAATTTGATCTCGTCGCCGCGATCCGGATGCGTTTTCCGGAAAACGCTTGACTTTTACGCATCAAAGCTTTAGAATAACAAAGTCCAACAAAGTCCTGACCGCTGCGGGTCGGGGCTTTGCTATGATTACGGAAGGAAGCGGGCCGCCTTGCCGGGATGCGGACGGCCCAAGGGGAGAACACCATGAAGCACACGAAAAACACAAAGAGCTTTGCCAGCCGCTGGGGCTTTATTCTGGCCTCGGTCGGCTCGGCGGTCGGTATGGCAAACGTATGGGGCTTTCCCAACAAGCTGGGCAGCAACGGCGGCGGGGCCTTTTTGCTGATCTACCTGCTGTTCGTGTTCATTTTCAGCTACGTCGGCCTGCCGGCGGAGTTTGCGATGGGCCGCCGCGCGGCGACCGGCACGCTGGGCGCCTATGAAAATGCCTGGGCCACGCGCGGCAGGAGCGCGGGCAAGGCCGGCGGACTGCTCGGCTGGCTGCCGCTGGCGGGCTCCATGTGCATCGCCATCGGCTACGCCGTCATTGTGACCTACATCCTCAAGGCGCTGGCGGACTCCCTTCTCGGCACGCTCATGACGGCGGACGCCGCCGCGTGGTTCGGAGTCTTCTCCGGCACACCCTACTCGGTCATTCCCTATCACATCGTCGTGGTCGTCGGCACGCTGCTGACGCTCTTCCTCGGCGCACACAGCATCGAAAAGACCAACAAGGTCATGATGCCGCTCTTTTTCCTCATCTTCCTCGTTCTGGCGGTGCGCGTGGCGCTGCTGCCGAACGCGGCAGAGGGTTATCTTTTCATGTTCACCCCGCGCTGGGAGGCTCTGACCGACCCGATGATCTGGATCTGGGCGATGGGGCAGGCGTTCTTCTCGCTGTCCGTCACCGGCAGCGGTATGATCGTCTACGGCGCATACCTCTCCAAGGACGAGGACGTGGTGGACGTCGCGCAGCATACGGCGCTCTTTGACACCATTGCCGCCGTGGTCGCGGCACTGGTCATTATCCCCGCCTGCTTCTCCTACGGACTGGACGTCGGCGCGGGCCCGAGCCTGCTGTTCGTCACGCTGCCGACCATCCTGCAGGATATCCCGCTCGGCCGCCTGTTCGCCATCATTCTCTACGTTGCGATGATCTTCGCGGGCGTCAGCTCGCTGCAGAATATGTTCGAGGCCGTCGCGGAATCCCTGATGCACAAGTTCCCCAGGCTCAGCCGCACGGCGGTGCTGGTGATCCTGTGCGTGGTGTGCCTCGGCTTCGGCATCGGCATGGAGACCATCGACAAGTGGGGCCCGTGGATGGACCTCGTCTCTATTTACATCATTCCCATCGGCGCGACGCTCGGCGCGATCTCCTGGTTCTATGTGATGAAGAAGGACGAGCTGCTCGACGCCGTCAACACCGGCAGCGGCAAGCTGCGCGGAAACCTCTGGTACAGCGTGGGACGCTACGTCTATGTCCCGCTGGCTGTGATCCTCTGCTGCGTGGCGCTGTTCATGCACGTCGCGTTCTGAAAAGTGAAAAGGGGAGCTCCCATACGTTTCGTATGGGAGCTCCCCTTTTGCCGGTATCGCGCCTTACTGTCCGCCGACCATCACGCCGACGTTGCCGTAGAGCAGGATGCGGACAAGGCCGCAGAGGAAGAGGTGCGCGGGATAGTAGAGATAGAAAAGATATTTCATGCCCCGGCCCGCGCCGCGTGTGCCGTTGTAGCGTTTGAGCAGCGGAATGGTCAGCCCGGCGAAGAGCTGAAGTATACCGTAGACGGGGTCGATGAAGAGCGCGTAGATCAGCGCGTACATCGCGACCCAGAGCATCATGCGCGTCATCTGGCGGCGGAAGTCGCCGCGGTTCTGCCCGATCTCCAGAATGGCAAGAACCGCGATGCTGCTCCAGTCGCCCGGGAAGGCGAGGAGCGTAAGGGCGACCACGGCAAGCGTCTTTTGCCATTGCGTGAGCTCGGGCCGCTCCACCGTGTAGAGGCCGACGACGCCGAGAAACAGCGGCCACATCACGCTGGTCTGGTTGAAAACGCCGGTCTTGAGCGGCACGAAGGGAATACCGAAGGCAAAATTGTAGGCAAAATGCCCGATGACGGCAAAGAGCAGCAGCCGTCCGGCGTACTTTTTCAGATCGCGGGTGTAGTGGTAGCCCTCGGCCACCATGAACCAGAAGATCGGCGCGGCCATGCGCCCGATGATGTGCAGCAGCAATACCCACCAGTCCCGCGGATAATCCGGCCAGATCACACTGGTGAAGTGGTCGACCGTCATGGCAAGCATGGCGAAGAGCTTGAGCTGATTGCCGCTCAACCCTTTATTGGTCTGTTCCATTCTCTCTCCTTCGCGGGCATTGCCGCATCCCAATAGGCTGCTTACAGTGTAGCAGAAGCCGCCGCTCTTTGCAAGAGCGCGCACAACGTTGATTTGCTTCAGGATTATTTTTGAACACTTGACAAAAATGAGAAAGGGCTCTACAATGTCGTTCTCTGCGGCGAAGGGAAGAACGCCGCGGAGCATTTGAACGATCCAAGCATCCAAAGGAGAGATGACACGATGAGATTTCAAAAACGATTTATGCCGCTGCTGCTCGCACTGGTGCTGGCGCTCGGTACGCTGCCCGCGCAGGCGGCGGCGCTCACGCGCGGCGAGGCCGCGCAGGCGCTGCTCTCCGCCGCGCAGGACTATAACCCCGGCGTGCAGCGGTCCGACATTCTCAAGGGCTATCCCGATGGCAGCCTTGCGCTCGACGGCACGCTGACACGCGCACAGGCGCTGGTGATGCTCACGCGCGCCTTCGGCGGCTTTGCCGCCCCTGTGGGGGACAACGCCCGCATGGCGCTGCCCGCAAGCAGCCTGACGAATGTTCCTGCATGGGCGGCGGAGGAGCTTTCCTCCGTCCTCGCCGCCGGCCTTGCAGACGGCGACGCGAACGAGGCTATGAGCGCCGAAGCGCTCTCGGCGCTGCTCCGCCGCGCCTACGCCGCCAAGGGAACGAACCTCAAGGACGACTACTACGCCGCCGTCAACAAAAGCTGGCTGGACGGCTCCGACATTCCCGCAGGCCTATCCATCAACGGCCCGTTCTACGGCCTGAGCCTGACGGTCAACGAGCAGATCGCGGCGCTCATCCGCGAGATCGACGCGCACGAACAGACTCCCGGCACCGCCGAGGCAAAGATCAAGGCGCTCTACGACTGCGCGATGGACGCCGAGGGCCGCGAGAAGGCCGGCGTCGCGCCCATTCAGAAGTACCTTGATGCCATCGAGAGCGCCAAAACGCTCGGCGAGCTGGTGAGCGTCGATGCGCAGATGCAGAAGGAGCTGGGGCTGTCCATGCTCCTCGGCTTCGGCCTGACGACCGACCTCGCGGATTCGAGCCGCAGGATCGCCGCATTCTCGCTCATCGGCGCGGGTATGGACAAGGACTTCTACGTCAACGGCGCCGATGCGCAAAGGAGCGCCTACACCACATATCTCACATCGCTGCTGACGCTCTCCGGCCTTGGCGCGGACGAGGCGGCGCAGCGCGTCGCTGCGTTCTATGACGCCGAGGCGGCGATCTCCGCGGCCTCGCTCGACCCGCAGGACTACAGCAACGTGGACAAGACCTACAACCTCTTCACGCTCGGCGAGCTCAAGACGCTGCTGCCGAACGTGGACCTTGACGCCGTTCTTGCCGCCAGCGGCATTGAAAACGCGGAGCGGATCATGGTCAGCGACGTCGGCGCGCTGAAGGCAGCCGCGGCGCTCTACGACGACGCCCACCTTGCCCTGCTCAAGACCGCGGCGCGTCTGGCGCTGCTGCAAAGCGTGGCCACATCGCTCAATCAGGGATTTATGGACGCGTACTTCGACTTCGTGCTGGGCTACTACGGCGTAGATGCCCGCCAGAGCAATGAGCAGATCGCGGCGCAGCAGGTGCAGGCGCTTCTGGCGGATTACCTCAGCCGCGCCTATGTGGACGAATACTTCTCCGCCAAAGCCAAGGCCGACGTGGAGGAGATGATCGGCGAGTTCATCGCCATCTACAAGGAGCGCATTCTGGCGCAGGACTGGATGAGCGCCGAAACCAAGGCCAAGGCCGTAAAGAAGCTCGACACCATGGGCGTCAAGGTCGGCTATCCCGACAGCTGGGAAAGCTGTCTTGACCGCGCAGAGATCAAGTCCCCCGCCGAGGGCGGCTCCTTCTTCTCCAACGTCATCGCCATTCAGATGGCGATGAAGCAGGATGTCCTCGCCCATCAGAACGACGCGCCGGACAAGAGCGAATGGATCATGACGCCCTTTACGGTCAACGCCTGCTACAATCCCAGCGCCAACGACATCACCTTCCCCGCCGCCATTCTGCAGTCGCCGCTTTACGACGTGAACGCCAGCCGGGAGGAGAACCTCGGCGGCATCGGCTACATCATTGCCCATGAGATCACCCACGCCTTTGACAACAACGGCGCGAAGTTCGACGAGAACGGCAGCGCCGCCGACTGGTGGACGGCGGAGGACTACGCCGCCTTCCGGCAGAAGTGTCAGGCTGTGGCCGAATGGTACGACGGGCAGGAGGCTTATCCCGGCATCGCGTGCAGCGGCGCACTGACCATTTCCGAAAACGTGGCCGACCTCGGCGCGGCAAAGTGCATCGTTGCGGCGGCGAAGAAACTCGACCACCCCGACCTCGACAAGCTCTTCCGCGCCGTCGCGAACACCTGGGCGTCCACGACCTCGCGGTAGATGCGCGAGTATCTGGCCGTGACCGACGTCCACGCGCCGGATAAGCTGCGCTGCAACCGTGTACTGCAGACGCTGCCGGAATTCTACACGACCTATGATATCCAGCCCGGCGACGGGATGTGGACCGCACCGGAGACGCGTGTGAGCGTTTGGTAACAAAACGTCCGAAAAGCAGCCCTTCTCTCGCCCCTGCATATTTTTCGGCAAAACGACAAAATATCTTTCTTGACAAAAGCACACCGCCTGTGTTACCTTAAAAAGGCAAGTGGATAAAGTGATCGGATGATGGGTCACGGGAGAGACCGCGGAATATCCGCCGCGGCGCCGAAGGGGAACGCAGAAGCTCTCAGGCAAAAGGACCGGACTCGGACGACGCTCCGAAAAGTGCGGCTTGCCGCACGCCGAAGGTGCAACCTGCAAAAATGCGATATGCTGTGTCAGGGAAACTCTCAGGTCATAAAACGGAGGCACAAAGTTCCAAGGGGGACTTTGTGCCTTTTTTCTATGCCATATTTTAATCATTTTTATACTATTGTTCAAAAACGATAATAGAGGAGGAAACAGCTTATGGAAAGGAAGACACCCCTGTATCAGACCCATGTGGACGCGGGCGGAAAGATCGTCGAGTTCGGCGGCTTTCTGATGCCCGTGCAGTATCCCACCGGCGTGCTCGCCGAGCACATGGCCGTGCGGCAGAAGGCGGGACTCTTTGACGTGTCGCACATGGGCGAGCTGCGGCTCAAGGGCCCCGACGCGGTCGCGAACGTGCAGAAGCTCATCACCGCGGATATCTCCGCCATGCAGGACGGCGACATCAAGTACGCCATGTTCTGCAACGACGCGGGCGGCATTATTGACGATTTCATCGTTTACCGCTGTGCCGCCGACGACTACTGGCTGGTCGTCAACGCGGGCAACCGCGACAAGGACGCCGCGTGGGTCGAGAGCCATCTGTTCGGCGACGTGGACTACCGTGACGAGGGTGACGACTGGGGACAGGTCGCGCTGCAAGGGCCAAAGTCCGGCGACATTCTCAAAAAGCTCTGCGCGGAGCAGTACATTCCCGCGAAGTATTACACCTTTATCGACAACGTTCCGCTCGACCTCGGCAGCCGCACCATTCACGCTCTCGTTTCCCAGACGGGCTACACCGGCGAATACGGCTTTGAGATCTACTGCAAGGCTGAGGACACCGTTGACCTCTGGCACGCCCTGCTCGCCGCGGGCGAGGAGTACGGCCTGATCCCCTGCGGACTCGGCGCGCGCGACACGCTGCGGCTCGAGGCCTCCATGCCGCTCTACGGCCACGAGATGAATGAGGAGATCACGCCGAAGATGGCGGGACTTCCCTGCAAGCTGACCGGCAAGGACTTCATCGGCCGCGACGCGCTCGTCGCGCTTGGCGCGCCGAAACTGAAGCGCATCGGCATGAAAGTGGTCGGACGCGGCATCGTGCGCGAGCACTGCGACCTCTATTCGATGGAGGGCGAGAAGCTCGGCTGGACGTCCTCGGGCACGTTCGCGCCGTTTATCGGCTGCGGCGTCGCGATGGGCTACATCCCGGTCGAGGATATCGAGATCGGCCGGCACCTCAACGCCGACGTGCGCGGGCGTATGATCGAGCTGGAGATCGTGCCCATGCCGTTCTATAAGCTGGACAAGTAACATACATACGAACACAATGATTTTTGCAACAAAAATTTGAGGAGGACAACACAATGAATTTCCCTGCTGAGCTGAAGTATTCCAAGTCCCACGAGTGGGTCAGGATGGACGGCGAGATCGCCGTCGTCGGCATCTCCGATTTTGCGCAGGACGCGCTGGGCGATGTGGTGTTTATCAACCTGCCCACCGAGGGCGACGCGGTCACCGCAGGCGAGAGCTTCGGCGATGTTGAATCCGTCAAGGCGGTCTCCGACATCATCTCTCCCGTCTCCGGCACCATCTGCGCGGTCAACGAGGCGCTGGCCGACGCGCCCGAAACGCTCAACTCCGATCCCTACGGCGCGTGGATCATCAAGGTCGAGGGCATCGGCGGCACCGAGGAGCTGCTCGACGCGGCGGCTTATGAGGCGCATTGCGCCGAGGAGGGCTGATGGGCTCTTATGTTCCGACCACCGCGGCGGAACGGGAGGAAATGCTTGCTGCCATCGGGGTCAAAAGCCTTGAGGACCTGTATCAGGCGGTCCCGCAGGGGATGCTGCTGAACGGGAAGCTCAACATCCCCGAGGGCATGAGCGAGCTGGAGGTACGCGAGGCCGTCACCGCCATGGCGGAGAAGAACAAGGTCTACAAGACCGTTCTGCGCGGTGCGGGTGCCTACCGCCACTTCATTCCCGCCGTTGTGAAGTCTATCACCTCCCGCGAGGAGCTGGTCACCTGCTACACGCCCTATCAGGCGGAGATCAGTCAGGGCGTGCTGCAAGGCACGTTCGAATTCCAGACCATGATCTGCGAGCTGACGGGCATGGACGTTGCCAACGCCTCCCACTACGACGGCGCGACCGCTGCCGCCGAGACCATCCCTATGTGCCGCGACCGCAAGCGTACAAAGGCGTATGTTTCCGCCTGCGTGAACCCGCAGGTCATCGAGGTCATGCAGACCTACTGCTTTGCCTCGAACACCGAGCTGACCGTCGTTCCCGCAAAGGACGGCAGGACCGACCTCGACGCGCTCAAGGCCGCGCTCGGCGAGGATGCCGCGTGCTTCTACCTCCAGCAGCCGAATTACTTCGGGCAGATCGAAGACGCAAGAGCCATCGGCGAGCTTGTCCATGCTGCGGGCGCGAAGTTTGTTATGGGCGTGAACCCCATCGCCTGTGCTCTTTTGCCAACTCCATGTGAGATGGGCGCTGACATCGCCGTGGGCGACGGTCAGCCCCTCGGGCTCGACACCGCCTTCGGCGGCCCCTACCTCGGCTTTATGGCGACGACCGCCGCCATGACGCGCAAGCTGCCCGGCCGCATCGTCGGTCAGACGAAGGACGTAGACGGCAAGACCGGCTATGTGCTCACGCTCTCCGCGCGGGAGCAGCACATCCGCCGCGAGAAGGCCAGCTCCAACATCTGCTCGAATCAGGCGCTGTGCGCCTTCACCGCGGGCGTTTACATGGCGGCGATGGGCGAAGCGGGCATGAAGCAGTGCGCACGGCTCTGCACTTCAAAGGCGCACTACTTTGCCGCCGAGCTTGTCAAGGCCGGCTGCAAGCTCAAGTATCGGGGCGAATTCTTCCACGAGTTCGTGACCGAGGTTGAGTGCCCCAACTGCCGCAAAAAGATCCTTGACGCGCTCGACGCGGCGGACATCCTCGGCGGCGCGGAGGTGGACGGCGGCATCCTCTGGTGCGTGACCGAGCTTGTGAGCAAGGCGCAGCTTGACAAAGCCGTTTCCATCGTGAAGGAGGTGCTGAAATGAAGCTGATCTTTGAGCTTGGCACGGAGGGCCGCGGTCTGAGCCTGATGCCTGCGTGCGATGTGCCGGAATACACGCTCCCAGAGGAGCGCACAGCGCCCCTGCGCCTACCCCATGTGAGTGAAAATGAGCTGACGCGCCACTACACGGCGCTTTGCAAGCGCATCCACGGCGTGAACGACGGCTTCTATCCCCTCGGCTCCTGCACGATGAAGTACAACCCCAAAATCGACGAGGACATGGCGGCGCTGCCTGGCTTCACGCAGCTCCACCCGCTCCAGCCGGTCGAAACGGCGCAGGGCGCGCTCGAGGCGCTGCATGTTCTGGGTAGCGAGCTGGGCGAGATCTTCGGCATGGACGCGGTCACGTTCCAGCCTGCCGCGGGCGCACACGGCGAATTCACCGGCGTGCTGCTCATCAAGGCATACCACACCGACCGCGGCGACACCGTGCGCACGAAGATCATCGTGCCCGACTCCGCCCACGGCACCAACCCCGCCACCGCAGCAATGTGCGGCTATCAGGTGGTGAACATCCCCTCCGGCGCGGATGGCTGCGTCGATCTCGACGCGCTGCGTGCCGCCGTCGGCCCCGACACGGCGGGACTGATGCTCACGAACCCGAACACGGTCGGCATCTTCGATAAGAACATTCTGGAGATCACAAAGATCGTCCACGACGCGGGCGGCCTGTGCTACTACGACGGCGCGAACCTCAACGCCGTCATGGGCGTCGTCCGCCCGGGCGACATGGGCTTCGACTGCATCCACTCGAACCTGCACAAGACCTTCGCCACGCCGCATGGCGGCGGTGGTCCCGGCGCGGGCGCGGTCGGCTGCAAGGACTTTCTGCGCAAGTATATGCCCGGCCCGCTGGTGGTGGAGAAGGACGGTAGGTTTGCCTTCGACTATCCCGAGAAGTCCATCGGCCGCGTGAAGCTGTTCTACGGCAACTTCGACGTCTGCATCAAGGCGCTGACCTACGTTCTCACGCTCGGAAGGGCCGGCATCCCCGAGGCCGCGATGAACGCCGTGCTCAACGCCAACTATATGCGCGTGAAGCTCGCGGAGAAATTCACCATGGCCTACGACGAGATCTGTATGCACGAGTTCGTCATGTCGCTGGTCGATCTGCACAAGGAGACGGGCGTTTCCGCGCTCGACCTTGCCAAGGGAATGCTCGACTACGGCCTGCATCCGCCCACGATGTACTTCCCGCTCATCGTCCACGAGGCGCTCATGGTCGAGCCCTGCGAGACCGAGAGCAAGGAGACGATGGACGAGGTCTGCGACATCTACGGCAGGCTCTTTGACCTTGCCTATTCTGACCCCGACGCGCTCCATACGGCACCGCATGATACGCCCGTCCGCCGTCTCGACGAGGTCGGCGCGGCGCGCAACATGATCCTGCGCTATTCGTTCGCGCAATAAAAAAACACGCAATGCCGCCGCGAAAACGGCGGCATTGCTCTCAAAAGGAAAGAAACACTATGGCTGATTATCAACTCATCGTCATCGGCGCCGGCCCCGGCGGCTACGAGGCCGCGCTCCGCGCGGCAAAGCTGGGCAAAAGGGTCGCCGTGGTCGAGCGGCGCGAGGCGGGCGGCACCTGCCTGAACCGCGGCTGCATCCCGACCAAAACGCTGCTCCACGCCTCCGCCATCTACCGCGACGCGAAGAACGGCGCGCACTGCGGCATCCACACCGAGGATATCCATGCCGACATGGCTGAAATTTTTGCTTACAAGCGCGCCGTTTCACAGAAGCTCTCCGCCGGCATCGAGTCGCTTTTCAAGACCGCGAAGATCGACCTGCTGCGCGGCACGGCGCTCATCACCGGCTCCGGCTGTGTCCGCGTGGCGGACGCGGACGGCAGCGCCAACGACTACACCTGCGACGACATTCTCATTGCCACCGGCTCCGTGCCGTCCCGCCCGCCGATCCCAGGGCTGGAGCTTGCCATGACCTCCGACGAGCTGCTCGAGGGCTGCGACCACCTCTACCGCTCCATCGTCATCATCGGCGGCGGCGTCATCGGCGTGGAGTTCGCTACCTTCTACCGCAATCTGGGCTGCGCCGTCACGCTGGTGGAGGGCATGGATCGCCTGCTGCCCAACATGGATCGTGAGCTGGGCCAGAACCTCCAGCAGATCATGAAGAAGCAGGGCGTCGAGGTGCTGACCAACGCCGTCACCAATGTGGCGAACGTCATGGAGAGCGGCTACGACGGCGCAGAGATCCTGGGCATCCACTTCGAAGGCCCCTATCTCGACACTGTCTCTTATACACATCTGACGCTGCCGACGAATAGCCTTGTGTAGATCT
>ERZ1027188.700-NODE-700-length-12449-cov-8.479748_pt1 | contig 12449 bp, 11 predicted proteins | sample MGYA00519273_ERZ1027188 | MGnify/ENA primary metagenome ERZ1027188 (study PRJEB26926, sample SAMN06164623) | human gut metagenome | biome: ENVO:00009003; feature: ENVO:2100002; material: ENVO:00002003 | host: Homo sapiens | place: USA | collected 2012 ... | reverse complement strand
GCGACACATCGGCGGCAGTGATAGAGCCGATTGTGTTGGTGCGCTGCGCATAGTCAAGAGCCTCCAACAATGGGCGGGTTCGGGGATTATTGACAAGTCGCTGAGAGGCGACCCATTCCCCTTTGTGAACAACACCTGCCACTTCATCAGGCTTACCCTCCGGGGTAAAGCCACCGGTCATATAGCCCTGCGCCTCGGAAGCCTGTTGCTGCTTCTTGATGGTCGCGATTTGGATTGCACCTGCGGCCACGGCCATCGCCGCCGCGATAGGTGCAAGGATATAACCGATTACAGGCACCTGCGCCGCAGAGCCGTAGGCGTTGAGCGCATTGGTAGCCGTCTGCGCAACTGCCTGAATGACTTGCATGGCAAACTGTTTACGCGAGGCATCCGACTTGATTTTGGCAATCTCCTTTTCTTTCTGCTTCTCGGCTTTCTTGACGCGATAAGAGTTGCCCTCGGCAAGCTCTATTTCGCGGTCATATTTCTTCTCGGTCTTTGCAATCTCAATATCTGCACAGGCTTGCATATATGCCGAAGCCTGCTGCATACCGGCACTCATGACAGCAAAGACCGAAGAAGCGAGAGCGGCAAGGCGAGTAGCCCAGTTGCCGCCATCTTCCTCCGTGGCGTCGAAGAAATTCTGCCACGCCTCGTAGATGTCGAGAAGCTGATTGGTTTCGGTAGAACCGAACTGACGGATGCCGTCGAGCGACTTCTTGCGATAGTTGCGCTCGATACGAGCCTTGGCTTCCTCGTACTGCTTCTTGTCGATGATGCCCTGGTCATAGAGCGACTTGATAACATCCATGTCGCGCTTCATCGCGATAGCCTGTTGGTCTGCCGATCCGGACTGCGGTTTGGCAGACTCAGGCATATATTCAGTAGCATACTTCTTTTGGAGGTCAGCCTTTGCCCGCTGATATTCTTCCTCGGAGACAAGTTTCTTCTGCCGGGCTTCCTCCAAAAGGTCGAGTTCGAGTTTGAGCCTCTGCGAAGCCTCCTGATACTCGTATTGCTTCTTCCACTCGGCAATGCGCTGAGCCAAAAGTTTCTGTCGGCGAAGCTGCTCCGCGCTCTCGGCTTGCTCAATCTGCACCTTGTAGTTGTGCCATTCCTCGGAAGCCTGATGATATGCGGCTTGCATCTTTTTGAGATACTTGACCTTTATCTCGAAAAGTTTCTGCTGCAAGGCTTCCTCCTTGCCATAGAGCGCGTTGCCGGGCGTATGGAAATCCATCTGTGCCTGTGTTTCCTCGGCAGACTGCATACGCTTGGCTTCCTCGACTTTGAGGGCGGCGTTCTTCTTGAGCCATTCTGCTTCATACTCGGCTTTCTTCTTCAAAAGCTCCTGATAATCCTCGTCCTCGGTGAGATTGAACTTCTTATACACGTCCTCGCGGTCGGTATAATATTTCAGTTCAAGCTCATGCTTGCGAAGAAGGAAGTCAGACCAGGACTTCAAACCGTTGGAATAGTCAGTGACATTCTGTGTGGAGTCAGCCTCCCACGTTGCCTTGGTATCGTTGAGAGCTTCCTTGAAGTCCTTGCGAGCCTTAATCTGCGCACGTTTCTCGGAGGCTTCACGCGCCTTGCGGTCTTTCTCACTCTCGTAGGGAGTGTAGTCATCAAGCGTGAAGTCAGGATTACCTGCGACCGGGTCAACATTCGGGGTTTCAAGCACCGAAAGCCGGGCGCGTGCCTCGTCGAGAAATTCCTTTACCTCGTTGGCGTTCATCGTGCGTGTTGTCGGATTGGGTTTATCCAGTCCGAGCACGATTGTACCGCCCTGATTGGCGTTAGCCTTTTCTTCGAGGTAAGGAATAATGCGCTTCAACTCGGTAGTCGAATAAGTGGCGAGAGGATTCTGCTCGCGCTCGATTTGGTCGATCGCGGCCATAGTCTCGCCATATTCGGTTTGCTGATCCACCATTTGCTGAACGAGGTTCACCGGGTGGTCAGTCATACCTTTGGCGTCCCACAAATTGCCCTTGATGGCCTGTAACTCCGTTACAAGGTCAGCCGAGAGTGTTCCGGTTGTTTCCAACTGGTACACTACCGAATTTGTGATGCGGACGGCATCTTTGAGCGACTTGCCCTCGTCGAGAAGCGACTGTTGCAGTTTCTTTGCAAGGTCTTTGAACGACTCACGGTGCGTTTCGTCGGCTGTTTCGCGAGCGGTCTGAATTGACCGTTCCTTGGCAGCAATACGCGCAGCGGCGGCAAGGCGGTTGTAAGCGTCGGCGAGGTTGGTAATCTCTCCGCGCTCGTTGATAAGCCCTTTGAGATATTTGCCGTACTGCTTGATGATTTCGTCCTTGATGTTCTTGTATTCCTTTGTACCCTTTTTGGCTGCTTCGAGCTTGCCCATCAGCGTGTCGATTGTGCGCATCTCCTTGTGAAGTTCCTCGGTGAAGTTAGCGGCGGTATTGCGAGCCTCACGCATCTTCTTGGTGTATTCCGAAGTTCTGTCGATTAGCGACTTGATGGCGATAACGACAGCCGCAATCACCGAGAGGATAAGTCCGAAGGGATTAGCCTTGACAACGGTGTTGAGAAGGCGCATGGCGTGAGTTGCCGCGCCTACGCCCTGCGTAAAGGCGAGCACAGCGATGCGCCCCAGAATTATTGCGGTGCGGTAAGCCGTCATAACGGCCTTGCCGATACCGATAACGGTATTCCACGCGATTGTGGCGGTCTTTACGAGAAGCAGCCACGAGTAATATGCGCTGATTACCACGATAATATTGCCGATAGTCTTTCGATGCTCGATAAGGAAGCTGACAATCACGTTGAGCACGCGCATGAAAGCCGACGACGAGGTGTAGATGTGCCGCATAAGCGGGTACAGCTTCTCGCCGAGTTCGATTGCAAGTTCGCCCACACGCTTGCGGGCCTTGTCAATCTCGGCTTGCACCGTATTGTTGAAGATGGCATACTCGTTGGAGGCCGAAGTTCCTTCACGGAACGCCTCGGAAGCCTCGCCCAACTGCCATTTGAGGAAGTCAAGGTGAGAAGAAAGGTTGGAAAGAACCGAGGACACACGGGCACCGTCCAGTCCGAGGTCTTGAAACAGTGGCGACAGCACGGCGAGAGCCTTGTCCTCGCCCAGTCTGCCGAGGGCTTCGAGAAACATCATCACGCCCTGCGTGGTGCTTTTGTTCAGTGTTTCGATGAAGGTATTTGTTTCAAGTCCGACCTTTTGAGCCATCTCCGCAGGTTTCTTGAACAATTCCATAATGGTACGCTGTAAAGCCGTTGCCGACATCTCCACCTTTTGACCGTGAGCGTCAAGAGTGGCGGCAAAAGCCATAATTTCAGGAATTGTCATTTTCGCTGTGGACCCGATGCCGGCCATTCGTTGTGCAAATTCCACAATGAAAGGTTTGGCGGCGGTACAGTTCTGCGATAGATGGTTGACCGTTGAGCCAATTTTAAGCATAGCGTCGCGGACACCATACATCTGCTCCATACCGAAAATGTTGGATAGTTTGGCGATGGTCTGTGTGGCACCCTCGCCGAGGTCAACGAGAGCCACGTTGATAATAGAGGCGGCTTCGACATACTCCTTGACCGAGGCAACGGTATTGTAGCCGAGGCGACCGCCCTCCTGGGCGAGAAGGTTCAACTGCTCGCGGGCAAGACGAGTGTCCATGCCCTTGAAGATCTCGTTGAGTTCTTCAACCTCGGCGGCGGTCATTCGGGTGTACTTGATGGTGTTCGCCATCTGTTCCTCCATATCGGCGTATGACTGGACCGCTTTGCGTCCGGCCATCACAAGCCCGGTCACGGCAGCGGCAAAAGCCATAATCGCGGTCTGCGCATTATTGAGCCACGTGTTCATCCTCGACCACAGAGACTTCTGTGTGGCGAGAGTGGCGTTGACTTTTTGCAGTTCCGCTTTGACACGTTGGATTTTGGCAACCTGCGCATCCCAGGCGGCGGTGCCGCGCTGTATGCCGTTGAGTTGCTGTTGGAGAAGTTTAAGAGCCTTGTTCAACTCCTTGGGTGTAGCCTTGTCAAGGCGGTGCAGAGTTGAATCGACGGAAGCCGACGAGCCTTTAAGCTGCTCCATCATTCGCTGTGTGGATTTAAGCTCACGTTGGAGTTTCTTCATCGTGGCTTTATCTCCGGCAGTAGCGGCTTTCGCTATCTGCTTCTCCAGACGGCGGGCATCCTTTTCGAGCTGAGTAAGCATCTTCTGAGCCTGTTTGCCGTTCACGGAGAGAACGACATTGGCGGTAGATGTATAATTAGCCATAATTCCTATTTATCAGATATTTGTAGGTGTTCCCTGCAAATATCGCCACGGCTTTTCGGTCGAGAAAAGACGTAGAGGGTTGGTGTCGGGCAGGATACAGGGCCGACATCAGGGCGTACTGTCGTAGGAGGAACAGCCTCGACGGGAGGGTGTCGGGAAGGAACGAACCGACCTTGATTTTGATGGGCGGCACTAAGCCGGTGGGACCCATTGAAATCAAGCCTTAAAAATTTGACTTACAGGCAAATTTGGCATCTCGCGCGGGTCCCGTTCTACAAATTCTTTCGATATGTAGCGGGTTGCGAGATGTAACGACCGAAGAATGAGGGAGTTCGGGGGTTCGGGGGCTTGCCCCCGTAGTGGCTTTGCACACCCCCCACCGCGCTGATTTGCATTTCTCTCGCCCCCATCTCGCCCCACCGCTATATGCAGACCATTGCGCGGTAAAATCGCTGCCGTGCGCGTGAAAATTCCGCTCGCGGATTTTCACGAGTACGACAGCACCTATTTAATTGGAGGGAGGTACGACCGACCCTTGGGGGAACCACTTGTGGGGGGCGAAGCCCCTGCCTAAGTCGAGGAGCGATAGCGATGTTTACCCCGTAGGGGCTACTTAGGTATCATTGGGGGAAACCGCTTGCGGGGGGCTGTGCCCCTGCCTAAGTCGAGGAGCGCAGCGATGTTTACCCGAAGGGCGACTTTGGCATCATTGCGTCGCAGACTTCCGTCACCAAGCCGATGAGCGCAGCTACGTTTACCCCAACGGGGCGGCGACTGACTATAACAATGTGTTTACACGAATTATGATGGCAAAGTGCGGTGATGACGCTCTTGCGCGTAACGGAGGTGGACGTAGCCGAAGGAGCGCAGGGAACTCGGAGCAAACGGCGCAAAGGGGTGTCGCGTAACTTGTGGAGCGACAGGCTGTCTCTAAAATCCGCTTGCGGTTTGAGAGTCAGCCGTCCCCTCTGCGCCGTGCGCCGGAGGCTGCTCGGAGTGAGTGAAGCGGTCGGCCACGTCGCCGGAGTGGAGTTTGTGGAGCGGCGCACCGTGCTTTGGGGCCTGGGGCGGGCGTATAATCAATGTGCGCAGGGCGTTGTGTCGGCATTGCTCGGCTCGTAGTGGAGACACAGGCGACGCAGTGGAGCGATACCGACGAAAGGGAGATGTGCCGGGCGAACTTGCTTCGGGAGTGTGTGGCAACGGCGTTGAGCTTCGCCAGCGCAGCGTCCCCTCGTGAGGGGTTGCGAAGTAGCCTTGACACACTCTCCGAACCCGACACATTGACCGGCCCTGAAAGGGATTCGTGGGTTGAGCGCAACGGAGTTTACGGGGGCGTAATGGAGAGCCGAAGTATGACGACGCGCCCGAAGCGAACAATCCTCTCTGCCTGTAAAGGCGATTACCAACGTGCCACCGGCGATTACCTCGATGCGCTCGTCGCGAACAATGAACGGTAGCCGACGGACTGGATGACAAGGGCAACTTCCTCTATGGGTGGGAGGAACGTGGAGATTGACGGCTCGCGCCGACCGTAGAAGGGAGAGCAGCGGCCTGACTTCTCCAAGCCGGAAAAGCAAGCGGAGGTTTCGGGTTGACAGCGGAGTGAAGCGGGCCAACACCCCGACGCAGGAGGGGTGGCGGCGGAAAGCGAGAACGTAGCCGTCAAAGATAGTTTGTAACCGTAGATGTAATGTAGCTTCACGAGCCGTAACAGAGCGGAGGTGTCGCGGAGGCACGGAGCGACAACCGAAGCGGCGTGGAGGTGTCGGGGAAAAAGCGAAATGGAAGCGGAGGGCGCAATCTATCGACCCGAAGGCCGAAGCGGTCGCTATTCACAGGGAGGTACGACCCGTGAACAGCGATGCTCGGGGTTGGAGAGGTTGAGGACGCAAAGGACTGACGGAGGGAGTGTTCGTAAAGACGGCAATCTCCACATTCCGGGTGGGGAAAACAATCTTGCCCTTGTCATCGGCCGACGGCGTAAAATCCACTCTGCCCTTGGGCGTAACATCGGCGTCGCAGACGATAGACCACGGTAGCCGAGGGCGTCAGAATGTTGACGGCTGCTTCCCCTATGGGAGGGAGGAATGAGGCTCGGAGTATGGCATCAGGGCGATTGAAGGAGGGAACGCAGCAGCACCGCATCGGCGGCTCGGAAAAGCAAGCGGAGGTTTCCGGGTTGACAATGGAACGGAGCGCACCGACACCGTAGGCTTGCCGGAGGTGTCGGTGAGGCAAGCGGCGTGGAATTGGCAAAGATAGTTTGTAACTGTAAGGAGCGATCCCGTAGTGGACCCGCAGCGAGCGAGGGAAGCCACGGAGGGTTTGAGCGACGGGAGGGCGCAATCTATCGCCCCGGAAAACCGAAGCGGTCTTTATTCACAGCGGAGAGAAACGCAGCCGTGAACAAAGATGCTCGGAGTTGACGATGTGTAGAGATGCAAGCGACTGACGTAATGAGCGGTCAAATGCCATTGCGTGAGCCACATTCCGGGTGGGGTCGAAACATCAGCCGTCAATATTCCGCTCTCGGCGAAAAATTCTCTCTGCCCTATCAGGGCGTTGAACAAATTGCCACCGGCGATTACCTGGCACTGCGCTCGTCGCGACATACAGATGTAGCCGATTGACTGAATGGCAAGGGTATCATCCTCTATGGGTGGGAGGAACATGGAGATTGACGGCTCGCGCCGACCGGAGGAGGGAGATCAGCGGAACGGCATCGACGACCCGGAAAAGCAATCGGAGGTTTCGGGTTGACAGCGGAGTGAAGCGGGCCAACACCCTGACGCAGGAGGGGTGGCGGCGGAAAGCGAGAACGTAGTCGTCAAAGATAGTTTGTGACCGTAGATGCAATGTAGTTCCACGAGCCGTAACAGAGCGGAGGTGTCGCGTAACTTGTGGAGCGGCAACCGTAGCGGCGTGGAGGTGTCGGGGAAAAAGCGGAATGGAAGCGGAGGGCGCAATCTATCGACCCGAAAACCGCAGCGGTTTTTAGCCGAAGTGGAGAGAAACGGAACCTCGGCCAAAAATGCTCGGACTTGGAAGGATATAGGCATCAATCGGAGGATGTATTGAGGTGAGTATGGCCGACATTCGCCACCAACCGAGCGGGTCAAAGAAGATGAACGCTATAAACAAAACGAGCTACCCTCACGGGCAACTCGCCTTGCAATTTATGAAAAAAACTTCTACTCTCGGAGTGTGGAATGATTAGCGTTTTCGATAGAAAACGTAGATTAAGCAGCCTATCACAATTATTGTGATGATGGCTACCGCAGTGCCGTTCGGCGGATTATAGAGGCGCGTCGTAGCGGTGTGTTCCGTCGAAGCCTCGGCAGCCGATTTCTTATAGGCCACCGTATCGAGCTGATTGTAGGCTTCGACTTGATTTCTCTGAACACGCCGGTTATCTATCACGCGCCCCTTAACGGCTTTCAGCCGAATAACCTCCGGGGCCTCGGCGTATGCCGTCGGACGCTCCACCTGGACTTCGAGGGTATCGAAGTCGAAAGATGTGGAGCGCATCATCGAATCAATCGTGGCGATTGTGCGGTGATGCTCCGACCGGGCGACTGAATCGACTGCAAGGGTTTTATCCTGTTGCAGTTCCTTGTGTGAGCGGCACGAAGTAATGAGTGCCAGCGCAAGGAGAAGAATCAGCGACCGCATAGCTCAGGCTCTTTTTGGACGTTGAACGAGGGGCACGCCTTGTTTGCAAACTCATTGTGCCCGTGGACTGTGGCGCCGGGATACTTCTTCCGCATCTCGGCAACAAGGTTGACGAGTGCGGCACGTTGAGCCGGAGTGCGCGTATCTTTGGGAGGATATTCACCCTTGGCGTTCTTCATGGCAGCGCAGCCTCCGATGTAGCATATTCCGATGGAATGTGCGTTTTGGCCCGTGGTGTGTGCGCCGACCTGATTTTCAGGACGGCCACGGTGAACGGAGCCGTCGCGGTATATCACATAGTGATAGCCGACATCGGAGAAACCGCGTGCAAGATGCCACTCGCGGATTTGGGCGACAGTATAATCCTTACCCTCCGGCGTTGCCGAGCAATGGAGGATTATCTTGTCGATGCGGCGAGTGTTCGGTAACGAACCGACGCCAAGAGCCGCCCACGTCTTAGGGCCCACGATGCCGTCAGCGACAAGTCCGTGGGATTTTTGGAAGTCGCGCACCGCCTCGTCGGTGATCGTACCAAAAATGCCGTCTGCAATGAGGTTGAGTTTCCGTTGCAGGGATGCGACGGCGTCGCCCCTGCTGCCTTTCTTAATTGTTGTCATGGTCTTGGGGATTATGTGAAAGACTGGAGCTGTCAGACGGGCGGTGCCCGTACTGATAGTGATACTTCATGCCGAATACCGCCCCCGCGAAAGTCAGAATCTCGCCGAAGGCGATAAGGACTGAATTATGGATTTCGCCTGGGGGCGGCACGATAAAACCTGCAATGAGCAGACCGCAGCCAACGACAATCAGGAGGACGGCGGCAAGCAACTGAATAGTTGGTTTGTGTTTGCGAATTTCCATATATAAAGTGGGTTAAAGTGTTGTCTATGTGGAGAATTATTTGTAACTTTGCAGTGAAAGATAAGTTTATTTCACGCTACCAAAACCGGACACCTCTCAACGATGTAAAGCCACGCTAATGAACCCGAATACCTCTGCAACCAAGTAAAAACAAGCTAATATAACCCGGATACCTCTCAACGATGTGAAACCAAGCTAAGTGAACCGTGTACCTCTGTCAGATGCGAGATAGCACTCCCCGTTATCGGGCTATCTGTGCCGAAGTATGTGTGATAGCACTCCCCGCAGGTTTCTGTCGGGCTATCAGGAAGATGTTTAATGGATAGCACTCCCCTTGTGGTTAATACCACGAGGGCTATCTTTTTTATGGGGGTTGTCATTTTCCGAAGTGCCATGTTTTCTTGGATGGGTTGTATATCAGGGCGAACTCGGCGAGCGAGCTTACAAGGTTAGCCGTAGTAATGAGCGAGCGGCCCGGCATAATCTTCTTGGCAAATCCGATAGCGAAGCGCAGTCGGATCATGCGATGCTTCTTGGTTGAACTCTTGCGGTCAATGAGCTTGACCGATGAACGCCCCCAGCCAAAGGTCGGTGTGCCGTCCTTTCGGGTGTGGTGGCTGACAAGAGTATCAGGTAGCGGAGAATAAGCGATAGCCTTTTCGGAAAGATGCGATTTAGCGTTGGTTGAGAACGTGATTGTAGTACCGGTGATTTGGACTGTGTAAACCGAGCCGTATAGATTCCACCCTTTGCGCTTGTCGCAATATTTTTTAGGAGAAGCACCGGCTTCGAGAGCGACTTTGTCGCCCCACTGGTTGCGCTTGCGCGTCAGGCGAAAGAGATATGGCACATAGCCGTCCGCCATAAGCTGCTGAGCACCATATATCTTCAGTTGACCGTTAACGACGGCAACTGAAATCTGAGCATTGTTATACAAGCCCTTGTTTCCGGCAGTCAAGCCAAGTTTGGCTTGCACGACTTCGAGTATTTTTTCAATCTCGGCGACGGCCTTGCGAGCGTTATTAAGGTCTATGACCTGCTGCGCTCTCATGGCACCGGCTCGTTCGGTAGTCGCCTGTTGGATGAAAATCTCGTTTTTATCATAGGTCGTGCCTCGTTCGAGATTGAGCAACACTTGATGGGCGTAGATGTGATTGCGGTCGGGAGTGCTTTGCTTTATGCTCACGACCGCTGACCCTGCGAGTTTGAAGCCCTCAAGCAATTCCTGAATCTTTGTGATAGTCTCGGAAGTACCTGCGGTAGCGAGCAGGTCGGCAAGCCGTTGCAGAATGTAGCCTAATGACTCCGGCGTGATGGAGTCTTTGGTCTGCAACTTGCGAAACTCAGATATGAGTTGAGTAATGGATTTAACGTCGATAGCCATAACGGTGCTGATTTTTCAGCAAAGTTATGGCTACCTGTAAGGGTCTGAAAAGACACGAAAAGCTCGCCCCACTTGGAGGCGAGCCATCCTCGATTTAATCCTTCAAGGTGATTTCCAGAACCACAGGTATATAGTGAACGCTTATGTTCGCTATAAAGTTACAGCACGGCGCATAACATCGGGATTGAGTGCGTTGGAAACTGCCCGACAAAATTCCTGGCCGAGGGAATCGGCATAGAACTCCTGAATATTCATAACCGAGGCAAAATACTTGCGAGAGAACCAGCGCTTGCGTTTGCGACCGTTGGCTTTGCCAATGTCGCCGGGGTTTCCTCGCGGAGTATTGCGCCCTGTGCCATAGTCAACGAACAGACCGTAGGTGTTGAACGCTTGCGAGAGCGTTATGTCGATGAACTTGCCGTCGGCAGTCAGCGACACACCGACGGTTGAGCGGTAAAGCGCTCCGGTGTCAACGACACCAAGGAGCGATATTTGCTCGCGCCAAATCTTTACCATAGTAGCATTGAAAGCGCGGACGTATTTACGTCGGGCTTCAAGTTGCTCTTTATCATTCGCTCCACTCATCGGGGTTGTATCTTAAATCAGTGAACACATCGACGGCAATTTGGAAATATGCCCCGGCTGCTCCGTTGAAAAAATATCGGTCAATCTCGTTGAACGATATTCGCGGGTCGAGGTAGATGCACTTCTGCTCTAACCTGACCTTTTCAGGGAGAAGCCGCGACATGAATTGCCGGAACAATTCGCGCATTATTTCCATACACTCGGCGCGGGCTGCCATATCTTCGGCGGCGTGGCGCATAGCGAAAAACACGGTTTTGACGCGACGGGTGCGCGGCGTGTTGTTCAACTCGGTATAGCCGTCGGCTATATCGCTGACGCAGATGAAGGCGGTTTGGGTCTGCGCCTCGTTGACAGCTTCCTCGAAGCCATCAAGCCCCGACACGCGGCAAAAGGTAAAGCCTTCTTGCTTGGCAAGTCGGTTGGTGGCGCAAAGATGTTCAAAGAACTTCGATGCGTCCCAACGACCATTCAGTTGCGCCGTCATTTCGATGCGGTTTTAGCGTTCAACTCCTTATACTCCCGTGCCTGGGCGTTTAGCTCAGTAAGTGCGCGGTGAGTATCAAGCGCGAGGACTTCGGCTTCTTTGGTAATGTCGCCCTTAGTCAGGGCGCGTATCTGAGCGTTCATCGCGTCTTCGACCGAAGAAGCTGTCGGGCCGAGCAGATTGCCGTCGGAGGCGGCATTGAGCGGCTGAAAGAAGTCCGAGTATTTGGAGGCGAGAAAATCTTTGAGCGCAGCAAACCAGTAGAATATATTGATGCGCTCGTATGGCTTGAAAGTCATAGACTTGCCATAGAGCGTTGCTCCGAGTTGGTCGAGTAATTCATCATTCTGCGTCTGGAGATAACCTTGATAGAGGTTATCGCAGATAATGAACGTCTTAAACGGCACTTCGGAGAAGTCAGCCGGTAGAGCGAGTTGGCGATTGATTTTGGAGATGCGCACAGGCGTAGTCGGGATTGAACCGAGCCATTCGAGATGCGGCAGCAGTTCGGCGAGGGTCAACGGCGTAACCTCAAAAAGAATCTTTCCTTTTTTGAGGAGATAAGAGCCGGACTCCTGACGGCCAATAACCTTTGTGCCGCTCCATTGGAGAAGGCATAAGGTTTTGATTTCGTCGGTGGCGAAGTCCCCGGCGATGAGTTGATAAACGTAGCGAAGCTGTTTATCGGAAAGTTCGTGCCAGCCCTGCGGCACGATAAAGTTAATCGAGATTGTCTGCATAGAGCGTTTATCTTTTGCGGAATATATACCGCAAAAGTATGGTGAAACGCACTATGGATAAAAGACAGCAAAGGCGACTCCCGAAGTGGGAGCCGCCGAAGGTGGGTCGGGTCGTTCAATCTTCAGCCTCCTGGAGGCTGAGACCCTGAAGATATTCGCTGCAATCGGCGAAGCGATTGAGGGCGATAAGCAACGCGCCGGTGCGGTTCGCGGCGAAGATGTTAGAGAACAGGCAGTGCGAGTTGTCGGTGAAGTGAGCGTAAGCGAAGAAGCTCCTTAGCCCTTTGGGGCATACAGCCGAGTAGTCGGTGATGTTTGCGAAGTTGCTCTCTTGGGGGCGTTTGTCTGATGTAATCATGATGAAATGTTTTAAGAGTTATGTGCCGGAGCACTTTTGATTTTATGTGCAATCAAGTGGGAAGCTGTTTGAACCCGAACAAATATTTATCTCGTGTTTGC
>ERZ1027188.699-NODE-699-length-12452-cov-5.276357_pt1 | contig 12452 bp, 8 predicted proteins | sample MGYA00519273_ERZ1027188 | MGnify/ENA primary metagenome ERZ1027188 (study PRJEB26926, sample SAMN06164623) | human gut metagenome | biome: ENVO:00009003; feature: ENVO:2100002; material: ENVO:00002003 | host: Homo sapiens | place: USA | collected 2012 ... | reverse complement strand
GTATAAGAGACAGGCGTCTTGAAGTCGGAGCCGTGGTGGGAGCGGTGAAGGCGGAAAATGTTCGACGCGAATCGCCGGCGAAAGGCGATGTGGTACTGCTGCTGGGCGGCAGAACGGGTCGCGACGGTATCGGCGGCGCGACGGGTTCGTCGAAGGAACACACGCTTTCGTCGCTCGAAGAGTGCAGTTCGGAGGTGCAGAAGGGCAATGCGCCGGAGGAGCGCAAACTCTCGCATCTGTTCCGTCGAGCGGACGTAACGCGGCTTATCAAGAAATCGAACGATTTCGGTGCGGGCGGCGTGAGCGTCGCTATCGGCGAACTCACCGACGGTCTTGACATATATCTCGACCGCGTACCGGTGAAATACAGCGGTCTGAACTCCACCGAACTCGCTATCAGCGAGTCGCAGGAGCGTATGGCTGTCGTCGTCGAGCGCAAGGACATGGCGCGTTTCATGGAGTTGTGCGACGAGGAAAACGTGGAGGCGACATACGTCGCCGACGTAACCGATACCGCCCGCATGAGGATGTTCCATCACGGCGCGGCGGTCGCCGACCTTTCGCGCGAGTTCATCGACAGTGCGGGTGCCAAGCACTATACGAAAGTGTGCCTCGGCGCGGTCGAGAACCGCAATCCTTTCCGCCGCCGAATCGAGGGTACGACGCTCCGAGAGAAAATGGCGGAAAATCTTGCCGACCGCAACGTGGTTTCGCAACGCGGTTTGATAGAGATGTTCGATTCGACAATCGGTGCTTCGACCGTGCTGATGCCGTTCGGCGGACGGACGCAGCGTACCGAGACGCAGGTTTCGGTGCAGACGCTGCCGGTTCGCGAGGGACGGACGACGACGGCGAGCGCAATGGCGTTCGGCTACAATCCGTTCGTCGCTTCGTGGAGCCCTTATCACGGCGCGGAGTATGCCGTGGTCGAGGCGGCTGCCAAGGCGGTGGCTTGCGGAGCGCGCTACGAGAAGATGCGGTTCTCGTATCAGGAGTATTTCGAGCGCATGACCGACGACCGTTCGTGGGGCAAGCCTATGGCGGCTCTGTTGGGCGCATTGCACATGCAGAAGGAGTTGGGTCTGCCGTCAATCGGCGGCAAGGACTCGATGAGCGGCACTTTCCGCGACATCAACGTTCCGCCGATGCTTATGGCGTTCGGCGTAACGACCGTGGATGCGCGGAACGTAATCAGTCCCGAATTCAAGCAGGCGGGCGACAAGATATATCTCATAGAGCATAAGCCCAATGCCAACTTTACTCCCGACTGCGGGGCGTTGAAGCACAATTTCGCTCTCGTGAGCGACGCCATTGCCGACGGACGCATCTCGGCGGCATGGGCAGTCGGATTCGGCGGCGTGGCGGAGGCACTCGCGAAGATGTCGTTCGGCAACGAAATCGGAGCGAAGGTCGAGTGCGGCGAGGATACGCTGTTCGACTGGTCTTACGGCTCGATTGTGGTCGAGTGCAGCGGCGAAATCGACGACCCGAATGCGGTGCTGCTCGGCGAAACCGTAGCAGAGGCGGCATTGACGGTGAACGGCGAGCGTTTCGGGCTGGACGAACTCTACAAGGCTAACACCGAGCGTTTCGAGAAGATATACCCTGCCCGCGGCAAGTCGGGCGGTGCGGTCCGCTGCGGCGACTGCACCCGCAAGGCTGCGGAGTATGCGGGCGAAGCGGTGGACGAAGTGAAAGTCTACCTGCCGGTGTTCCCGGGAACGAACTGCGACTACGATACCGCCCGCGCGTTCGAACGTGCCGGCGCGACGACCCGAATCGGCGTGTTCCGCAACCTGACGGGCGAGGCGATTTCGGAGTCCATCGAACGTATGTGCCGCGAAATCGACGCATGCCATATTCTGGTTCTCAGCGGCGGTTTCTCGCTCGGCGACGAGCCGGACGGCAGCGGCAAATTCATTGCGAGCGTACTCAACAACGCCGATGTAGCCAAGTCGGTTCACGCGCTTATCGACCGCGGCGGACTGATTCTGGGTATCTGCAACGGTTTTCAGGCTCTCGTCAAGTCGGGTCTGCTCCCTTACGGACGTCTGGGCATGGTCGGCAGACAGTCGCCGACGCTGTTCCACAACGATATACACCGCCATATCTCGCAAATCGTTACGACCCGTGTCGGCACGACCGCTTCGCCGTGGCTGTCGTCGTTCGAGGTCGGCGAATATCACTCGATTGCCGTCAGCCACGGCGAGGGCAAGTTCGTCGTCGGCGAGCCGATGGCGGAGGAACTCTTCGCCAACGGTCAGGTGGCGTTCCAGTATGCCGATGCGCAGGGCAATCCGACTACGGACGCTCCGTTCAACCCGAACGGCTCGTACTACGGCATCGAGGGCATCATCAGCCGCGACGGACGTATTCTCGGCAAGATGGGACATACCGAGCGTTTCGACGAGGGGCTGATGAAGAATATCCACGGCAACAAGCGGCAGTCGATATTCGACAATGCGGTGCGCTACTTCCGCAAAAAATAGAAAAATACGTCATTCTGAGCGAAGCGAAGAATCTGTTTCGCTGTATATATGAATTTTAGATCCTTCGTTTCACTCAGGATGACGGAATGATAAGAAACAGGTAAAAGACAACAAATAGAATCAAAACCATAAAAGTTCACAAAACTATGAAACAGTTGGAGATGCTCTACGAGGGCAAGGCTAAACAGGTTTACGCTACGGACGACCCGGACAAAATCATTATCCACTACAAGGATGCCGCTACGGCGTACAACAACATCAAGAAGGCGACCATCGCCAACAAGGGTGTGCTGAACAACAAGATTTCGACCATCATCTTCGATTATCTGCACAAGGCTGGCATCGAGACCCACTACATCGAAACCATCAACGACCGCGACCAGATTTGCCGCAAGGTGTCGATTATTCCGCTCGAAGTCATCGTGCGCAACTATATCGCAGGCTCGATGGCGAAACGCCTCGGGCTCGAAGAGGGCATCAAGCCGAGCAACGTGATTTTCGACATCTGCTACAAGGCGGACGAACTCGGCGACCCGCTCATCAACGACCACCACGCAGTGGCTCTCGGAGTCGTTACCTACGAGGAACTCGACTATATATATAAGGTTACGGGCAAGTTGAACGAGATTCTTATCGACATGTTCAAGAAGATGGACATCAACCTTATCGACTTCAAAATCGAGTTCGGTCGCACGTCCGACGGCAAAATCGTTCTGGCTGACGAAATCAGCCCCGACACCTGCCGTCTGTGGGATGTCAAGACCAACGAGAAACTGGACAAGGACCGTTTCCGCCGCGACCTCGGTCATGTGATAGAGGCCTACGAGGAGATTTACGCCCGTCTTTCGGCATTGAAAGCCAAGGAGTAACGCTTTATAGTAAAGGTACGGCAGGCACTGAACCGCCGCCGTGCCGCAAAATTCATTCGAACCGATGATGGAAGAACATATTTTCGACGAACTGCACGAGGAGTGCGGAGTTTTCGGAGTATACGGCGTGCATGATGCTTCGTCGATAATCTACTACGGTCTGCATTCGTTGCAGCACCGCGGACAGGAGGGATGCGGCATCGTCTGCGTGGACGACGAGGGCGCATTGTGCCGCGAACGCGGTCAGGGACTTGTGAGCGAGGTTTTCGACGAGGACAAACTCGCATCGCTCCGAGGCAGCATGGGTATAGGACACGTCCGCTATTCGACCACGGGCGGCGGCGGTCTGGATAACGTGCAGCCGTTCTTTTTCCGCCACAAGTCGGGCGATTTCGCTCTGGCGCACAACGGCAATCTCGTCAATTCGCGGCAACTCGCCGACTATCTCGAAAGCCGCGGCAGTCTGTTCCACTCGACGTCGGACAGCGAACTGCTCGCCCACCTTATCAAGAAGGACGGCAACCAGCCGCGCATAACGGCTATCATAGACGCGTTGAACATGCTCGAAGGCGCGTTCGCATTCCTGATAATGACCAAGAACCGCATATATGCCTGCCGCGACAAATACGGTCTGCGTCCGCTGTCGCTCGGTCGGCTCGGCGACGGCTACGTCGTCAGCAGCGAGACATGCGCGTTCGACGTCATCGGAGCGACGTTCCTCCGCGACATCGAACCGGGCGAAATCGTTACGATAGACGCCAAGGGGCTGCGCAGCAACTACTATTCGCAGTACCAGCGTCGCAAGATGTGCGCAATGGAGTATATCTATTTCGCGCGTCCCGACAGCGACATCGAGGGCTGCAACGTCCATGCTTTCCGCAAGGAGTCGGGTCGTCTGCTCTACCGCGAGTCGCCTGCCGAAGCGGATATAGTCATCGGTGTTCCCGATTCGAGTTTGAGTGCAGCGATGGGTTACAGCGAGGAGAGCGGCATCCCTTACGAAATGGGGCTTATCAAGAACAAATACGTCGGTCGCACCTTCATCCAGCCGTCGCAGGCTCTGCGCGAGAAGGGCGTGAAGATGAAACTCTCCGCCGTGCGCAGCATCGTGAGCGGCAAACGGGTGGTGCTTATCGACGACTCGATAGTCCGCGGCACTACGTCGCGCCGCATCGTCGAACTGCTCCGCGAAGCGGGTGCCACGGAGGTTCACGTGCGTATCGCCAGTCCGGCTATCACGCATCCGTGCTTCTACGGCGTCGATATTTCGACCTACGACGAACTGATGTGCGCCCACCGCGATACCGGCGAGGTCTGCCGCCTTATCGGTGCCGATTCGCTCGCGTTCCTGTCGAAACAGGCGACATTGGAGGCTGCCCGCGGGCGCAGCGAACTGTGTTTCGCATGTTTCACGGGCGAGTATCCGACGGGGCTGTACCAGTCCATCGAGGAGGCGAACAAGGACGGGAAATTCTGATGTGATTGTCGTCATTCTGAGCGTAGCGAAGAATCCGAATAATACGAGTTCGATGAAACAGATCCTTCGTTTCACTCAGGATGACGGATTAACGATAAAATGTAGAGAGAATAGACGGTTTTGATTTTAATTCTGAAATATCAAATAAAAACATACTTGACAAATGGCTGAAAGTTATGAAAAGGCGGGCGTGAACCTCGAAGCGGGTTACGAAGTGGTTCGCCGTATCAAGTCCCACGTGGCGTCTACCGCCCGTGCGGGTGTAATGGGAAATATCGGGGCGTTCGGCGGGATGTTCGACCTCGCGTCGCTCGGCGTGAAGGAGCCGGTGCTCGTGAGCGGAACCGACGGTGTCGGCACGAAACTGAAACTGGCGTTCGCGATGGACAAGCACGACACTATCGGTATCGATGCCGTGGCGATGTGCGTGAACGACGTGTTGGCGCAGGGTGCAGAGCCGCTGTTCTTCCTCGATTATGTGGCTGTCGGACACAATGAACCGGCTAAAATCGAAGCGATAGTTGCCGGCGTAGCCGAGGGCTGCCGTCAGGCGGGCTGCGCGCTTATCGGCGGCGAGACGGCGGAGATGCCGGGCATGTATGCCGAGGGCGAGTACGACATCGCGGGATTCACATGCGGCGTCGTCGAACGGTCGAAACTCATCGACGGCTCGAAAGTCAAGGTCGGCGACGCGCTGGTCGGCATCGCGTCGAGCGGTGTTCACTCCAACGGTTTCAGCCTCGTCCGCAAGATTCTGGCTGACAACGCGCTCGACCTCGACAAACGCTACGACGAACTCGGCGGTCGCACGCTGGGCGAAGCGTTGCTCGCTCCGACCAAGATTTATGTGAAACAGGTATTGGAGGTGGTGCGCAACTGCGATGTCCACGGTATCAGCCATATCACCGGCGGCGGATTCGACGAGAACATTCCTCGCATACTGCACGAGGGACAGGGTCTCGAAATCGAAGAGGGTTCGTGGGAGATTCTGCCGCTGTTCCGTCTGTTGGAGCAGTGGGGCGGCATTCCGCACCGCGAGATGTTCAACATCTTCAACATGGGTATCGGCATGGTGATAGCCCTCGATGCAAGTGAGGCGCAGAAGGCGATAGATATTCTTACTGCGGCTGGCGAAAAGGCTTCGGTAATCGGTCGCGTAACCGGCAGCGAAGGAGTGGTGATAGGATAATTTTTATGTAAGGATTTTGATAAAAGAAGAGACTATATGAGAGCATTGGTAAGTGTCAGCGACAAGAGCGGACTCGTTGAGTTCGTCTCGGGATTGCAGTCGCTGGGTTGGGAGATAATCGCTACGGGCGGAACGCAGCGTCTGCTCGAACAGAGCGGTGTAAAGACGATAGGTATCAGCGAGGTTACGGGATTTCCCGAAATCTGCGACGGTCGCGTGAAGACGCTGCACCCGAAAGTACACGGCGCATTGCTGGCGCGCCGCGACGACGAGAGCCACTTGCAGGCGTTGCGCGAAAACGGAATCGGATTCATCGACATGGTCTGCGTGAACCTTTATCCGTTCCGCGAGACCATCGCCAAGGAGGGTGTTACGATGGCTGATGCCATCGAAAATATCGACATCGGCGGTCCGTCGATGCTGCGCAGCGCGGCAAAGAATTATCGCGACGTTACGGTCGTTTGCGACCCGTCGGACTACGGTCGCGTACTCGCCGAGATTCGCGACAACGGCAACACTCTGCCCGAAACCCGTCTGATGCTCTCCGCCAAGGCGTATACGCATACCGCCGAGTACGACTCGTGCATCGCGACGTTCATGCGCGACAAGGCGGGTCTGCCGGAGAAACTGTTCCTCGAATTCGATTTGGCGCAGAGCCTTCGTTACGGCGAGAATCCGCACCAGTCCGCCAAATTCTATCGCGAGGGCAAGCCGTCGCCGTTCTCGCTCGCATTCGCCGAGCAGTTGGGCGGCAAGGAGTTGTCGTACAACAATATTCAGGACGCCAATGCGGCGTTGAACATCGTCCGCGAGTTCGACGAGCCGTTCTGCGTCGGTCTGAAACACATGAATCCGTGCGGCGCAGCCGTCGGAAAGGACATCCGGGAGGCGTGGACGCGTGCTTACGAAGCCGACAAGGTGAGCATCTACGGCGGTATCGTGGCGGTGAACCGCGAACTTACGGGCGAGGTCGCCGAGATGATGAAGCCTATATTCCTCGAAATCGTCATCGCGCCGTCGTTCTCGGCGGAGGCGTTGGAGGTCTTCGCATCGAAGAAGAACCTGCGCCTGCTCAAAGTCGATATGACGCGCACCGATGCAGTGCCTGACCAGTATGTCAGCGTGAATGGCGGTCTGCTCGTCCAGCAACTCGATACGAAGACGGCGCATGTCGAGGAGTCGATGTGCGTAACGAAAGTCCGTCCTACGGCGGCTCAACTCGCCGACATGGAGTTCGGCTGGCGCATCGTGAAACATGTCAAGTCCAACGCTATCGCTGTCGTTCGCGACGGACATACGATAGGCGTCGGCGCAGGTCAGATGAACCGCGTCGGCTCTGCCGAAATCGCGTTGCGCGAGGCTCAGGCACAGGGCTTCACCGAGGGTCTGGTACTCGCTTCGGACGGATTCCTGCCGTTCGACGATACGGTCGCTCTGGCGGCGAAGTACGGCGTTGCGGCTATCGTCCAGCCTGGCGGAAGCATCCGCGACAACGATGCGATTGCCAAGGCAGACGAATTGGGCATAACGATGTTGTTCACCGGAATGCGCCACTTCAAACACTGATTTCGGACTCTTTCGGTCTGTTTTTCTCCGCGACTCTCGGGAAATAGTCCCGCTATGTCCCTTCGAGCCGCAGAGAAAAACAGCCTCGAAACAGTCTCGAAATGACTGAAAATTGAAATTTATAAAAAACAAACCAGACGAAATGAAGGTTTTAGTAGTGGGCGGCGGCGGTCGCTGCCATGCGATTGTAGATGCGTTGTCGCGGTCGGCGCAGGTCGGTAAGATATATTGCGCTCCGGCGAATGCCGGCATAGCGGCGCAGGCGGAAGCAGTCGCGATAAAGGATACCGATGTCGAGGGGTTGAAGCGTTTCGCGCTCGAAAACGCAATCGACCTTACCGTCGTGGGTCCCGAAGCGGCACTGGCGGTCGGTATCGTCGATACGTTCCGCGAAGCGGGTCTGCGGATTTTCGGACATACCCGTGCGGCTGCGCGTATCGAGACGAGCAAGGAGTTCGCCAAAGAACTTATGGCTAAATACGACATCCCGACTGCGGGCTATCGGGCGTTCTCGTCCTACGAGGAGGCGCGCGCATACGTCGCTTCGCGTCCTCTGCCGGCTGTGTTGAAATACGACGGACTGGCTGCGGGCAAAGGCGTCGTGATTGCCGAAACGATGGAGGATGCCGATGCCGCGCTGCGCGACATGCTGCTCGATGACCGCTTCGGCGAGGGTCGGGTGGTGGTCGAGGACTATCTCGAAGGTCCCGAATTTTCGTTCATGTGCTTCGCCGACGGCGAGCGGCTCTATCCGATGCCGCTGTCGCAGGACCACAAGCGCGCTTTCGACGGCGACAAAGGTCCGAATACGGGCGGTATGGGTGCCTATACGCGCCTGCCGTTCGTTACGGAGGAGGTCGAGCGGTTCGCGTTCGAGAAGATTATGGTTCCGACTGCGCGTGCGATGGTTGCCGAGGGCTGCCCGCTTTCGGGCGTGCTTTACGGCGGACTGATGCTGACGCGCGACGGAGTGAAGGTAATCGAGTTCAACGCCCGTTTCGGCGACCCCGAAACCGAAGTCGTTTTGCCGCTGCTCGAAAGCGATATTTGCGATATTTTTTGTAATATTGCAGAGGGCAAGCCGCTCGCGTCCGCTCCGCAGTGGAGCGATGAGGCGACGCTCGGCATAGTCCTCGCGTCGAAAGGCTATCCGGCGGATTACGAAAAGGGTTTCGTTATTCGCGGTACGGAGAAGGTGGACGGCACGGTATACCATATGGGTACGGCGTGCCGCGACGGCGAACTGGTTACGGCGGGAGGACGCGTGATGATTGTCGTGTGCAAGGGTACAACTCTCCGCGAGGCGCAGGAACATGCGCGCCGCGAGGTCGCCAAAATCGAGTGCGCGAACCTGTTCCACCGCAGCGACATCGGCGACAAGGCGTTCGTAAAATAACGACCTTAAAGACTTTTATAGAAAATTGTTATGATAATAGACGGAAAAGAACTCTCCTCGCGGCTGAAAGCCGGAATGGCGGAACGTGTCGCGTCGCTGCGCGGGCAGTACGGCAGAGTGCCGGTGCTGACGGTGATACTCGTCGGCGAAAATCCTGCGAGCCAGTCGTATGTGAGGGGCAAAATCAAATCCGCCAGCGAAGTCGGCATCGACAGCAGGCTTATTTCGATGCCCGAAAGCGTGTCGGAGAGCGAACTGCTCGACACCATCGCGCGTCTGAACGGCGATGCGGAGGTGGACGGAATTCTCGTCCAACTGCCGTTGCCGCGGCATATCGACGAGGACAAGGTCATCGCCGCCATTTCGTTGGAGAAGGACGTGGACGGATTCCACCCGCTCAATGTCGCCCGGCTGTGGCTCGGCATGCCGTGCGTGTTGCCGTGTACGCCGAAGGGAGTGATGCGTATGCTCGCCGACTGCGGCATCGCGACCGAGGGCAAACGGGCTGTCGTTGTCGGACGCAGCAATATCGTCGGACAGCCGATGGCGAAACTGCTGCTTAACGGCAATGCGACTGTAACGATTGCCCATTCGCGGACGAAAAATCTCGCCGAGGTAACCCGCGAAGCCGACATCCTCGTTGCGGCGGTCGGACGTCCGCGCATGATAGGAGCCGACATGATTAAGGAGGGCGCGGTGGTAATCGACGTGGGCGTGAACCGCGACCCTGCCACGGGCAAACTCTGCGGCGACGTCGATTTCGCGGCTTGCTGCGACAAGGCGTCGTACATCACCCCAGTTCCCGGCGGCGTAGGTCCGATGACCATCTGCATGCTGATGGAGAATACGATAGAGTGTTTTATTAACAGAATCAATAAATAAGGAATATTATGATCGAACGATACAGCCGTCCCGCGATGCGTGCGGTATGGACGGAGAAAAACAAATTCGACGCATATCTGAAAGTCGAAATCCTCGCTTCGGAGGCGTGGAGCGAACTCGGCGTGGTGCCGAAAGAGGACGTGAAGAAGTTGTGGGAGCGCGCGTCGTTCTCCATCGACCGCATCAAGGAGATTGAGGAGCAGACCCGCCATGACATCGTCGCATTCACCCGCGCCGTGAGCGAAACTCTCGGTGAGGAGCGCAAGTGGGTTCACTACGGACTGACTTCAACCGACGTGGTCGATACGGCTAACGGCTATCTGCTCTCGCAGGCAAACAAAATTCTGTTGCAGAACATCGAGGAGTTCATGACGGTGCTGAGCCGCCGTGCCGAGGAGTTCCGCTCGACGCCGTGCATCGGTCGCACCCACGGCATCCATGCCGACATCACCTGCTTCGGTCTGAAATGGGCGTTGTGGTACGAGGAGATGAAACGCAACCTCGACCGCTTCCGCCGCGCAGCACGCGGAGTGGAGGTCGGCAAAATCAGCGGTGCCGTCGGCAACTTCGCCAATATTCCGCCGTCGATTCAGGACTACGTCTGCGCCAAACTCGGTATCGACAGCGCGAATATCTCGACGCAGGTCATCCAGCGCGACCGCCACGCCTACTATATCGCGACGCTCGCCGTCATCGCTTCGTCGCTCGAACAGATGGCGATGGAGGTGCGCAATCTTCAACGTACCGAGGTTCACGAGGTCGAGGAGGCTTTCGGTCGCGGACAGAAGGGGTCGAGCGCGATGCCGCACAAGCGCAACCCTATCAGCAGCGAGAACATCTGCGGCTGCGCCCGCGTGATGCGCGGATATATGGCTACGGCGTGCGAGAACGTCGCCCTGTGGCACGAACGCGACATTTCGCACTCGGCGACCGAGCGTATCATTCTGCCCGACGCGACGATGCTGCTCGACTACATGCTGGTACGGTTCAAGGGCATACTCGAAAATCTGGTCGTGTTCCCCGATGTGATGCTCGAAAATATCTACCGCACCCGCAAGGTGATTTTCGCGCAGCGCGTGATGAACGCACTGATAGGCAAGGGACTTTCGCGCGAGGAGGCTTACGATACCGTGCAGCCGATTGCGATGCGTGCGATGAGCGAACGTGCCGATTATCAGGAGTTGCTCGCCGCCGACGGGAAGGTGATGTCGCTGCTCACGCGCGCCGAACTCGACGACTGCTTCACGCTCGAATACTATATGAAGAACGTCGATTTCATCTACCGCCGTGTAGGAATCTGATGCTGCGCGGAGCGACGGTTTGTTTTTGCGCGGGAGGTTTATCCTCCCGCGCAACTCTTTAAGGACTTTAAGGTCTTTAACGCCACGCAGCCGCCAGATATTGGCGGCTGCGGTAAGGTGTCGGCGGGTGTGTGCCCCGTCGTTAGATGGAGATGTCGAGAATCTCGAACTTGATTACGCCTGCCGGAACGGTAACTTCGACGATGTCGCCCTTCTTCTTGCCGAGCAGTGCCTTTGCAATCGGAGTGCCGATGGCGAGTTTGCCCTCGCGCAGGTTGGCTTCGTGTTCGGCTACTATCGTGTAGACCATCTGACGGTTGTTGTTGTGGTTGAGCAGGGTTACCTTGCTCAAAATCTGAACCTTGCTCTTGTCGATTTTGCTCTCGTCGATGACACGGGCATTAGCCAGCGTATCCTCCATCTTGGCGATGCGCATTTCGAGCAGACCCTGTGCCTCGCGGGCTGCATCGTATTCGGCGTTCTCCGACAGGTCGCCCTTGTCGCGGGCTTCGGCGATTGCCGCCGAGATAGCCGGACGCTCGACCGAACGCATGTGGTCGAGTTCTTCTTTCAGTTTTTTGTATCCTTCCGCAGTCAGATAGATAATCTCTTTTGCCATAATAAAAACATAAAAAATAAAGAATTCCAACCCTTCGATCGGAACCCTGCATTTCATATTTGTCAGAACAAAGGTAAACAATTAAAATCGTAAAACCAAATATTTCTTCCGGAAAAGGCGGTAACTCCTTAATTTCATTTGTTCTGCATTCGCGTGATTTTCATCCTTAACCTCGCTATGCGAGGTTTCTTCCTTCGCGCCTCGGCAGCCCACCGTCATCATGAGTGTCAGCGAAGGTTCTGTTTCGCATTGCTGCATCTATCGGATGTTTCGCGTCGCTCAACATGACGCGTCGGGTATCATCGCTGTTTTCCGACAGCGGTAGATCGCCGCAGCATCGCATAGAACGTTTTAGAGTATTCTTCTGAACTTCGGATGCGATACTTCGCGATGACAGAATATTGTTTTTAATTCCGCTTTCGCGGTTTTTTGACTTCACTATGCGGGTTTTCCTCCTTCGCACCTCGGTCGTCCGAGTAAACTCGACTGCTCCCGGCTTGGCGTCGGTTCGCACCTCGGCAGTCTATTCGTCATGTTGAGCGCAGCGAAACATCTTATTATCGGATAGATTCTTCGCTTCGCCGACTTCGTCTTCCTCCTCCTTGCACTGCATAGTCTGCAAGCAGCCTCTGCCCGTGCTTCGTTCGTCGGTTCAGAATGACGA
>ERZ1027188.698-NODE-698-length-12535-cov-4.225401_pt1 | contig 12535 bp, 9 predicted proteins | sample MGYA00519273_ERZ1027188 | MGnify/ENA primary metagenome ERZ1027188 (study PRJEB26926, sample SAMN06164623) | human gut metagenome | biome: ENVO:00009003; feature: ENVO:2100002; material: ENVO:00002003 | host: Homo sapiens | place: USA | collected 2012 ... | reverse complement strand
TTCGGGCGAATATTTCATTACGATGTTCTCGAAAGCCTCCTCGGGCGACATGACGCGCAGCGAATCGAGAAAAGCGTTCTCCTCGTCGGTCAGTTGTGCCGTGAAATCGCAGTTTTTGCGATAGCGGTCGTATATCGCGAGACTCAATCTGTCGCGCCGGTTCACGGCGAGACGCAGTATGGCGATGATGAACGCCACCGCCGGCGAATTGCCGAGTTTCAGAGCCTCCTGCGTCATGACGTCGAACCGGTAGCGCGGGTCGCCTTCGTCCTTGACTGAGAGCAGCCGCCGTGCGATTTCGTATCCGTCGTTTTTGCTGCGGACGAGTACGGTTATGTCGCAAGGTCGGTAACCTTTGTCGATTATGCTTTTTACCCGCCCGACAATGTCTGGTTCGTCGCTGCATACGGTGATGTTCACGTAGCCGCTGTTGGTGCATTTGCGCTGCGGCTTCTGACTGTGTCCCGCATACGCTCGCAGCAGCGTGTCGTGCAGATGCGCATACGTTTCGCCGGAGATTTTCGATTGCGACCGCGCGGTTTCGAGCATCGTGTTGAGTTCGGCATTGTCGATTGCTACGGCGCGGTCGAAAATCATGTTGTTGAACTCGACGATTGTCGGCAGACTGCGGTAATTGCTGCCGAGCGTCTCGATTTCGGTGTCGCCGCGTCCGAGTTCGTCGGGTGCTATCGAACCGAGAATGTTCCAGTCGCTGCCGCGCCAGCGGTAAATCGACTGCTTTATGTCGCCCACGAGCAGCACCGAAATGTCCTCGCACTGCGACATGGCGTTCCGCAGCAGCGGCAGGAAATTGCGCCACTCTCCGAGCGACGTGTCCTGAAACTCGTCTATCATGTAGCGGTCGAAGCGGTTGCCGACCTTCTCGTATATGAACGGCGTGTCGTTTTCGGTGATGAACTGCGAAATGATGTGTTTCGTTTCGGAGAGAAGCATCGTGTTCTCCTCTCGGCAGATTTCGAGCGACTTGCGGTACAGGTCGTTGAGCAGTGCAAAACTGCGGTAGTTCTGCAAAAGTATCGTTTTGCTGTTGGCGAGTTCCGCCACGACGGGGATGTCGGCGCAAACCTTGTCGAACAGCGGCTGTATGGCTTGTGCGACAGCCAGCATGTCGGGCGTCGCCTTGCGCGTTTTGGCGAACCATGCATCGGGAGTGCCGCCGGCGAGCGCGGCAACGGTTTTAGTCGGGAGGTCGAGCGAACCTGCCGCGACTTTCGCCAGATAACCGATTGTGCCTCGTTTGAAATCGGATTCCGACAGCCCCGCCTCGGCAACCGTGTCGATTGCCTTTTGCGCCGTCGCACGCAGTTCGTCCGCCGCCTTGTCCGCCTTCGCCGCAAATCCGAAAACGATGCGTTTCAACTCCTTTTTATCGGTCGCATGCGCTATCGCCTCCTTGGTGTACTCCTTGAACAACTCGTTGTGCAGGAGCAGTATTCCGTCGCGGATATTCCACTTTTCGCCCGCTTCGATACGGTCTTTCGCCATCTCCATCACCCAGTCGTAGAGTTCGCGGTCGGACGATATGTCGCCGATTACGGCATCCGCGCTTTTCGAGAGTATCGGTGCCGTGTCGAGTTCGAGCGAGTAGTTGAGTTCGATGCCCAACTCCTTGATGAATGCCCGCAGAATGCGCTGGAAAAAAGTGTCGTTGGTGAGTATCGTGAATCTCGAATAGTCGTGCAGTATGGCTGTCCGCACCCTTTTGGCGCGCCGCCGCAACTCCTGCTCGCTCTTGCCCGTATCGCGCATGAGCATAGCCAGATAATCGCTTTTCTCTCCCGCTGCGAGCGTATGTATCTGCCGCAGTATTCGCGATTTCATCTCCTCGGTCGCCTTGTTGGTGAACGTTACCGCGATTATGCGCCGATATGCGGTCGCATCGAAATCCCCGCGTTCGTTTTCGCTGCCGAGGACATCCGAAACGTACTTGTAGGCAAGTTGATATGTCTTGCCCGAACCTGCGCTTGCATTGAGTATCTTCGCTCTCATCCGATTGACCGTGTCGATGCGTAAAGATACCCATTTTAATTTAATTCGGACCGCTTGCCGGCAAAAAATTAGCGGCGCGACTGCAACGCTTCGTAATATGCGTAGTTGGAGATGAATTCGCGCAACTCCACGCGGGTTGTCAGACGGCAATATTTGTACTCCGCCGGCAGAGGCTTCCAAAGCGTGAAGGTACGAAGATTGGTGCTGCATGATTCGATGCGCAATGCCTCCTCGTCCGATTCGGAAATCAATGCCCATAGCGAACTGTCGTTCGGGCAGTCGGGGTTGTCGGTGTGGAGCATGTAGACTTCGCCTTTTCTGAATTTGAACCCTTCGATTGTGTTATGCTTTTTCATAAGTCGGTTTGTTTCTTGTTCTTGTAAAAAGCGCGATTCGCAACGTTCGTCTGTCGGAATCCGCATCTCCCGATTTCATCCCGTCGGGAATCGCGCATAATCTCCCCGCAACTGTCTGTCGGTGAATTGTATCGTGTTGATATTCAACCGACAGACAGAGCAACAGTATGCTGTAAGTCAGGCTTTACAACGTAAATTCTCCGTAATAGGTGGTTTCGTTTTCGGTCTGGATTGTCAGCAGATAGTTGCCTTTCGATACCGAAATCTCCATTTCGAAGTGTCCGTCTGTCGAATCGCAGTAGTCGAAGTACATTTCGCCGGTCGATTGGTTTGCTACGGTGATGTTGAGAGTGCCTATCTCTTCGATGAAGTCGAGGACTACCCGTCCGTTGTCGTACATGCCCGTAATAGGAATAAATGCCGGAGTACGCGGACGGGTGATTTGACTTTCGTTACCGCCGCCGTTTCTAATCGTAATAGGCAAAGTCTTTATATCGTCTTTTGACGTGGATGCCGAGATAGTTGCTGCCGAGAATACGAGCATAAACGAACAGATGGATGCAATAAGTTTTTTCATAATTTTTTGGGTTTTTGGTTAATAAAAAATGTTATTGCAAAGTTATGCCCCGAATCGTGAATGTCAATAGATACGGGCTTTTTTAATCTGACATCGCGATTTGTAAACCGCTGACACATACAATAATATATTGTATCATCGCGGCAAAATCTGACACAGTATTTTGCGGTATCGGTAAACGATATGATTTAGGGCAGATATCGATTGTAGATTAGTTATTTGTTATTAAATAGCCGTGTCGCTGAACGCACCTCTGCTCGGGGTGTTCGATGCCGCTATCTTGGCTTTCAGTCTGGATTTGCGCTTGTATACATTTTCGATACTGTCGCCCGTGAATATGCAGATGATTCGGTTGGAGAATCCTGCGAACAGATAACACGCCAGTTTGAAATCTTTCTCTTTCAATTCGGGCATGTCTTTTCTCAACCGAGCCATTTTGTTGTCCCTGCACTTGTTTACTATATCTTCCAGTTCGTCGAGCGTCGTCTTGTTGTTGCTCAAATCGTCTATTACGCTTTTGACTTTGCAGTATATGTGTTCCTGCTGCTTTCTCGTGTTCGGCTGTTCGTAATACATGTTGCCGAGTTCGTCGATAAGTTGCAGTCTGTCTTTCAACAGCCGTTCGAGCAGCGGTGCCATGTCGCCGTGCTGCCTGATTGTGCTTTGCAGTTCATTGACCGTAGCCATGTATTTGTTGATTTCTTCGTTCTTCAACCTTATTCTGTACCGCATGTATCTGACTATCGCGAGCGATATTGCGATTCCGAATGCTGCAATAGTCATGGCAACGATTCTGCCTGTTATGTATTTTCGACGGTTCCGTTCCGCTTTCGAATGGAAATAGTCGCGTTGTGCGGATATTATCGGTTGGCGAAGATATTCTTGCAACAGTTCCAACTGCAATTCTATCGATTTATTATAATCTATGTATGCCTGTTTATAGTTTTTGAATTGTATATTGACACGTGCGGAATGATAATACATTGTGGTAGAGTCAATCTTGTTTTGAGCGAGATTCCAACCATGTTGTAAAATTGTTTGGGTAATATTATGTTTGTGACGAGTGGCATTTATGTGTGCAATAGTTCCTATTACATCTAAATTTTGTATTTGCTCCCGAAAATTATTTAGTAATATTTTAGATACTTTATCTGCTTCTTTATATTTGGCAGAATAATCATATTGTATAATTAACATTTCAAGGCATAATTTAATCAGAATAGAATCATTGTCTTGTTAAGATTCAATAAGTGCTTTGTTCAATATGTCAATACCTTTATCTGTATCGTGAGTATGTAAGCACACTTTTCCCATTTCCAGTAACGCATAATTGCGATGACGGATAAGACCCGCTTTCTCGTAGTGGTCGCGCGATTTGGAATATGCCTCGAAACTTTTGGTGTAGTCGCAGTAGTGCTTGTAAATATCACCCATCTGCGTATATATCAAACCGGCGATATAATTATCGCCGGTCGTTTCGATGTCCTGCTCGGCATCGAGGAATGCAAGCATCGCTTTTATGTATTCGCCGCTGTTGCGCAGAACGCGACCATGATAGAATTTCGCGGTAATCCGTTCGCGGGCTGGACCGTATCTGTCGTAATAGTTCACCGCAATGCGTGTCAGAGAATCGTTCGCCACGTCGATATAGTTCTTGTCCAACGCCTGCGAATATATCAGCGCATGACGCGCATGGTCTTTCGGCGTCCGCAGTTGCCGGCGGTCTACCGACATTATCGTCGTAAGTGCCGAGTCGGGATAGGTTTGCATTTGGGATTCGGCGAGAGCCATCCGATTGTGAACCCTGCCGAAGTCGGTACAACCGAAGAAAAACACTGAACCGATAATAGTTATAAACATTCTATTCATCGCCGTTTCGGTCGTTTTTGTTTGAAAGATAGGAAAAATATTTCTAACGGAGAGTGATTATCTGCGGAAAAAGTCGTATCTTGGTCTTTCGAAAATTATAACACTACGGGTATGAACAGGTTGATTTCGGTTTTGGCATTGCTTTCGTTCGCAATGCCGGTTTACGCTCAATCCGCATCGTCAGAGCCTGCCGCTCCGCAGAAATCGGAGCGCGTAACCTCGATTCCGAAAACGGATTTGTTGTCGCCATTCTCCAAATTGGACATCGACGGTCCGATGAACGTGCATCTGAAACGAATCGGCGACGGGGAGGATACGAAAATCGTCTACGATACCAAAGGATACATATCGTCCAAATTCAAGGCTTCCGTCAATAAAGAGGGCGTTTTGAGGGTCGAAGAGCGGCTGGACCAGAAACGCGACGACGTTACTGACGTTACGATATATTATAATTCGCTGTCCGAAATAAAAGTCGCCCGTGCGACGGCGACTTTCGACAATGCGCTCGAATGCCGCATCCTCGACATGTCGGTTACGGGCGGAGCGGTCGTAACGATAGACGTGCAGGCACTCGACACATTCATCGAGTGTACGGGCAAGAGTTCGCTCGTCATAGGCGGTTCGTCGCGATATTTCAAACTCAATGTTTCGACCGCCAAGGTCGAGGCGTGGAAACTCGATACAGTATCGTCCATCGTCGATGCGTCGCATGGCGCGGATGTCCGCGTCAGGGCGTCCGAGCGTTTGGAGGCGGTAACTTCGACCTCGGCGAAGGTGTTCTATCGCGGCAATCCCGAAATCGTGCGCGGCAAAACGTCGCTCTTCGGCGGCGAAATAATATTGGTGGACTAATCGCCGGCGGAAATCGATGCGCACTTTTCTGTCAGAGGTCGCCGGCAGGCTCTATGCCAAATACGGCAACGACGTTTCGTCGCTGTCGATAATGTTCTCTTCGCGGCGTGCGCGGCTTTTCTTCGCCGATGCGCTCGCGTCGATTGCCGACCGTCCGATTTGGGAACCCGAATATCTGTCGGTGGACGACGTGATGACGGAGTTGGCGGAACTGCGCCCCGCCGATAAAATCCGACTGATAGCCGAACTTTACGGCGTATATTCCAAATATCACGACGAGAGTTTCGACAAATTCTATTTCTGGGGCGAAATGTTGCTCGCCGATTTCGACATGATAGACAAATACATGGTCGATGCGTCGCAACTTTTCCGCAACATATCCGACATAAAGGAGTTGGAAGCCGATGTCGGCTATCTCAACGAAAAACAACTGCGCATAATAGCCGATTTCTGGCGGACGATAGGCGAGGAGACGTCGCTTTCGGAGCAGAAACGGCGGTTTTTGGCAATCTGGCGGACGCTCGGCACAATTTACGACGAGTATCGCGAACGCCTGCGCTCGCTCGGCATCGCCTATACCGGCATGATGTACCGCGAGGCGGTCGGGCGAATCGACAGCGGCAATGCGAATCCGCTGCCGCCGCGCCGTTACGTAGTGGCGGGATTCAACGCTCTTTCGACCTGCGAAAGACGGCTGTTCGCCTATCTCGCGAACAATTACGATGTCGATTTCTTCTGGGATTACGACGATTACTATGTTGCCGACACTACGCAGGAGGCGGGACTGTTCGTGCGGAAGAGTATCGGCGAACTGCCGCCCGAACGCGGCGTGAGCCACGATAATTTCCGCAATATCCGCTCTTTGCATACGGTCGCCGCAGGGTCGAACGTCATACAATGCAAATATGCGGTTTCGGTGCTTCGCGACCTTGCCCGCGACGGGAAACTGGACAAGGAGACTGCCGTGGTGCTGACGGACGAGAATCTGCTGATGCCGCTGCTCTACGCTCTGCCCGAAGACCTCGGAGCGGTGAATGTAACTATGGGTTACCCGCTGCGCAACACTCTGGCTTACTCGTTCTTGGAGCGGTTGCTCGAATTGCAGCACCATGCCCGCTCGGGAGCGTCGGGCGACACGTTCTACTATGTCGATGCCGACGGGATACTGACGCATCCGTATATCGCCGATTCCGACCGAAAGACGATTGCCGCGATTCGCGACGAAATGGTCAGAAACCGCCTTATCTCCGTGCCGTCGGAGGTCGTCGCACGCACGCCGCTGCTGTCGAGGATATTTCGGGTGGCGAACGGCTGGCGCGATTTGATGTCGTACCTGCGCGATGCAGTCGCCGCGGCGGCTGAAACGCCATACAGCGGCGACGAGGTGCGGTTCCGCGTGGAGTATCTGTCCGTGCTGTCGGAGAGTATCGGTAAACTTTACAATATGTTGCAGTCGTGCGGAATGGATGTTTCGGACGATGTCTGCCGGTCGCTCGTGCGGCGGCATTTGCAGAACGAACGCATCCCGTTCGAGGGCGAGCCGCTCGAAGGATTGCAGGTGATGGGAATCCTCGAAACGCGAAATCTCGATTTCCGCAACGTCGTGATTCTGTCGATGACCGACGACAATTTCCCCGGCAGCCGTACTGCCGATTCGTCGTTCATCCCTTACGGACTGCGTCTCGCATACGGATTGCCGACGCCGGAGCATCACGAGGGAGTGTATGCCTACTATTTTTACCGGCTTATCCAGCGCGCCGAGAACGTCTACATGTTCTATTGCTCGCATGCCGACGAGAAAAGCACCGGCGAACCGAGCCGGTATATCAGGCAGTTGGAATACGAAACCGATTTCAAAATCTCGAAAACCGATGTCGGTGCGGATGTCAATCTCGCCGACAGCAAGCCGATAGAGATTCCGAAGACAGCCGAGGTGATGGATGTTCTCGACGGATTCACCGACGGTCGGTCGTTTTTGTCGCCGACGGCATTTTCGCGATACGTGCAGTGTCCGCTGAAATTCTATTTCTCGTCGGTCGCCAAAATCCGTACCGATGACGAACTGACCGAGGAGATCGATAATCAGACGTTCGGCAACATTTTCCATAAGGCGGCGGAACTGTTTTACGGCGAAGTTCTCGACGAGCAACATCCCGCATCGCATCTGCAACGTCTCATAGAAGCCGGCGAGGTGGAACGTGCGGTTAATTCGGCAATCAGCGAGGTCTATTTCGGACGTGAGGACGGCGGGTTGCCCGAATTGAGTGGTGATTTGCTGATTATAAGGGATATAGTTACTCGCTATCTGCGCGATAACGTGGCACGATACGATGCAGCGAACGATTCGTTCGCCGTTATCTCGACCGAACGCACCGTCGAATACGATTTCCCGTTTTCGGTCGGCAGCAGAGAGCGGAAAATGCGGTTCAAGGGCTATGCCGACCGCGTGGACAGCCTCGATGACGGCAAGATACGTGTCGTCGATTACAAGACCGGTACGGCGCATTTGGAGTTTGCTGGATTGATGCAACTTTTCTGCGGCGAGGCGAAACAGCGGCTGTCGAATTTCATAAATACTCTGCTGTATGCCATGATGTTGCGATACGAATACGGACGCGATGCCGTGCCTGCGCTCTATTATGTCCGCAAAATGGCTGACAGCGGGTATTCGCCGTTGATTTTGGATAAGTCGCGCAATCTTTCGGGTGTACCTTATTCCGAATATGCAGCCGAGTTCGAGGAGTATGTCGGCGCGACGCTTCGCGAGATGTTCGACCCGACAGTCCCGTTCCGCCAAAGCGAGGATGCCGATGCCTGCAACAGTTGCGATTTCGCCGCTGTCTGCGCACGCAACAAACGATAGGCGGGTTTTATTGCATTAGATAAAGATAGATTTCGGGCAGACTGGCGACAGAGTGGGCGATAATGCAGACCCAGAGACTTTTTGTTCGGGCGTATATATAGCCTAAAATCAGACCCATTAGGAATGCCCCTATCGCCAGTGCCGCACCGCCTGCCATAATGTGCATAAGCCCGAACAATAATGCGCTGCCGATGATTGCGGTGCGACTGCCGGCGGTGCTTTCTATCCGATTGTACACGACGCCCCGAAGAACTATTTCTTCGACTATCGGAGCCGCAACCAACAAGTTGAGACACAACATAATCGAGCCGAGACCACGGAATATCGCGGAATAGTAGTCGGCAGACGCCGTTACAATATCGGGTTCGGATATTCCGAGATAGTTTTTCGCAAGGATAAACAGAACCGAGTATGCGAGAGTGCATACGGATGCAGCCGCAGCCGCTTTCCATGTAAAAGGGCTGAGTTTCCAGGTCTTTGCAATCGAGTTTTCCCCGTTTTTGCAGATTAGAAAGAATATCGCTCCGATAAGAATATTGGAAATCAATACGCATCCCAGCAGATTGTCGGCAGCGAATGCGGTAAGAAGCGATTCGTCCCTGACGCCTTGCGCCGCCTTGACAGCCATGAATCCAATCGAGAGCAATGACTGGAAAATCATCATCAGTGTCGCATATATCGCAAAGAACCCGACGCCTTTCAGTATGCCTTTTGTGATGTATTTACTGTCCCTAAACATTGTGATTCGTGATAGTTGCAATTACAAAGTTATACATTCCTTACGGGGCGTCAAAGTAAATCCGCCATTATCACCGTAAAGGATGTTATACCTATATATATTATAGAGTATGGAGTTCGCGGCAATATTTTGTCCTGCGGTCGGCTAAAACGGCAGACTGACTTTGACGAACGACGCTCCGCTCGCTTCTGCCGCACGCAGCCCTATTTCCGAGTCCTCGAATATCAGAGTTTCCGACGGTTCGACGCCGACCATGCGCATCGCTTTCAGAAAACAGTCGGGTGCGGGCTTCGACCTCTCGACATCGTCCGACGAAAGTATCCCGTCGAACCCGTCCCCGATTCCGAGATATGTCATGGCGTTGCGGAGGTTGGATATGTGTCCCGTAGACACTATCCAAGCCTGCCCGCCCTGACGGCGGAAATCCTGAACGAAGTTCCACAACGGTTCGTTGAGCGAAACGAGGTCGAAATGGGTAGGGTATATCTCCACCTTGCGTCGGCGTATGCGGGCGATTCTTTCAGGGTCGGTGATTCCGAGGTCGCGCAGAAATTCGGGACATCGCAATCCGAAATATTTGCGCCGATATACCTCCTCGGTAAGTTCTATGCCCTCCTCGCGCAGGGCTTCGATGTATGAAACGGTGTTGGCTCGCGCCGTGTTGGCGAGCGTGCCGTCGAAATCGAGCAGTAGCAGTTTTATTCGCATGTTGTCAGTCGAACGATTGCATTCCCGAACGTGAGATTCTGATGATTCGCTGGTACTCGTCGGGAGTCAGTTCCATGAAAAAGTAGTGTATCGGGTCTACGCGCATGTCGTTGTAGCGCACCTCGTAGTGCAAGTGCGGCGAAAGCGACAGTCCGGAGTTGCCCGACAGAGCGATTATGTCGCCGCGGTTCACGCGCGTGCCTTTCTTGACTTTGGCGCTTTGCAGATGGCTGTACGAGGTCGTGTAGCCGTTGCGATGGTCGATGACGACCGTCAGTCCCGATGTCGAATTCTTGCCCGACACCTCCTTGACCACTCCGTCGGCGGTCGCGAAGATGCGCGAACCCTCCGGTATGGTGTAATCGACGCCCTGATGCGACTGCAAGGTGCGGTAGAACGGATGCATCAGCGTGCCGTAAGCCGCTGTCAGCAACGTAAGTTGATGATTTGTTACGGGTTGTATCGACGGGATATTGTTGCGCCCGTCGCCGAGCGAGGAGAGTTTGTCCTGCAACTCTTCGTACGATTTTTCGAGTTCCGCGAGCCTGCTTTCGAGATTGCACGTCGCATCGCCCATCTCGCGCATCATTTTGCGGTTGGACTTTTCGAGAAGACGCTCGTGCAGTTCGAGCCTTTGCTGCTCGTATTCCGAGTTGAAATCGTATGGTTCGGACTCGAACAGTATGCGGAAGATGTTGCGGTCGCGCTCGATGACATTGTCGAGAACCATGCTCAACGTGTCGTAGCGGGCTTCGAGTTCGTCGTACTCCTGCCGCAACTTGTCCGTCGAGTGGCGCAATGCGTATTCGGCAGGCGTGTCGAACAGCATCGAGAAGACGATATAGTACAATATGGCGACGCCAAGCCACGTCAGCAGTTTCGTGAGCAGACGCGAAATGTTGTGTCCTATCGAGCCGTTGCCGGACGTTTTTATGTTATTGCGCTCCTTTGCCATTCGTCTATTCGATTTCGAGGTCGGCGTTGTACCTTATGTTCTCCATGAGCGTGCGATACTCCTCGCTCGACATGTTGCGGTTGAAATAGTTTACCGGATTCACGTTGCGACCCAGATAGATTACCTCGTAGTGCAGGTGAGGTCCCGTCGAACCGCCCGTCGAACCTACTTCGCCAATCAGTTGCCCGCGCGTTACCATATCGCCCGGTTTGACGAAAATCTTGCTCAAATGGGCGTATCGGGTCTTGTATCCGAATTCGTGGTTCAGCAGAATCTGCTTGCCGTATCCGCGGCGGCGCATTCCGATGTCCGTCTTCTCGACTATCGCATCGCCAGTCGCATAGACCGGCGTGCCGAGATTGCACGACATGTCCACTCCCTTGTGCATCTTGCGGATTTTCAGAATAGGGTGTATCTGCCTTATTCCGAATGCGTAGAATGCTTGCAGTGCGGTGCGGTCGATAGGCCATACGGCAGGTATGGCGAGCGACATTCGCTCCTTGTTTTTTGCGAGAATCTGCAATTCGTCGAGCGACAGCGATTCGGCGTAGGTCTCCCTCGCCAGCGCATCGAGTTTCATCCATGTCGATGTCATCAGCGCGGAGTACTCGTCGTTCTGCAAGTCGGCGTATTTGGAATCCGGGTAAGGTTCGTAGATTCCGTTTACAGCCATCGTATCTGCCGAGAACAGAGCGCGGTAGACATATCGGTCGCGATGCTTTATCTCGTCGAGTTTGCTTTGCAGGGTGCGTATGCGGTCCTGCATTATGTTGTACTTGATTTTCAGTTCGCGGTTTTCGCTGCCGATAACCGACATTTTCGGGGTGAACGCGAAATACGAGAATGCCGCGTTGAGCAGCGATACGGCTATGAATCCGAGCAGCAGTTTGCGCAGCAGACTGTAACGGACGGAGCGTTTGCCTCGACCCGAATCCGATGCGATTCCGCTGTTGTTCCGCTTTTTATTCACAGTCGTAAAACTTTATTATATATATAGGTGCAAATTTAGTGTAAATTTTATACTTTTGCAACCGGTATAATAACGCACGGAATAACAATAAACGTATATATGGAATCTAATAAAATCAGACAAGCGTTTCTCGATTTCTTCGCGAGCAAGGGGCATACTATCGTTCCGTCCGCTCCGATGGTTGTCAAGAACGACCCGACGCTGATGTTCACCAACGCCGGAATGAACCAGTTCAAGGACATTTTCCTCGGCAATGCGCCGCGCAAATATCCGAGAGCGGCGGATACACAGAAATGCCTTCGCGTATCGGGCAAGCACAACGACCTCGAAGAGGTAGGACGCGATACCTATCACCATACTATGTTTGAGATGCTCGGCAACTGGTCGTACGGTGATTATTTCAAGAAAGAGGCTATCGCGTGGGCGTGGGAACTGCTTACCGAGGTGTACAAACTGCCGAAAGAGCGCATGTACGCCACCGTGTTCGAGGGCGCGGAGGAGGACGGAGTGCCGTTCGACGAGGAGGCTTACGGATACTGGAAGCAGTACTTGCCGGAAGACCATATCATCCGCGGCAACAAGCACGACAATTTCTGGGAGATGGGCGAAACGGGTCCTTGCGGTCCGTGCAGCGAA
>ERZ1027188.697-NODE-697-length-12554-cov-3.798864_pt1 | contig 12554 bp, 10 predicted proteins | sample MGYA00519273_ERZ1027188 | MGnify/ENA primary metagenome ERZ1027188 (study PRJEB26926, sample SAMN06164623) | human gut metagenome | biome: ENVO:00009003; feature: ENVO:2100002; material: ENVO:00002003 | host: Homo sapiens | place: USA | collected 2012 ... | reverse complement strand
TGCTGAAAGAGCGCGAGGGTGCGGATGTCGACGTCGTGTTTGTGGGACCCTGCATCGGCAAGAAAAACGAATCCGACCGTCATCCCGATTTGTTGTCCGCCGCGCTGACGTTCGAGGAAATTAAAATCTGGATGAACGACGACGGCGTTAAAGTCGAAGAATTGAACGATGAGGGCGAGGGATTCATGCCCCGTACCGCTTACGAGGGCGCGCTGTATCCGCTTAACGGCGGGATGATCGAAACAATCAAGCGGGTCGGCGTGCGCGCCGATGTGCAGATGACCGCCGTTTCGTCGCTGGATTCGATTGAAAAGGCTTTGGCGGGCTTGGATCCGTCCAAACTGGAAAGCGTCGTGTTTCTGGAACTGTTGGCTTGCGACGGCGGCTGTGTCGCCGGTCCGTGCGTCGATACGCAAAAAAGCGGCTTGGAAAACATTTCCGCCGTCATTGCGCACGCCAAACGCCGCAACGTCGTGCCGCAGGAACCCGAAGTCGTCGTGCCGCTGCCGTTCCCCTCGCGCCCCGTCGTATCCGCCGTTTATACCGTCGAGGATGTCAACAAGGCGCTTGAACGCATCGGCAAATTCAGTGCGAAAGACGAATTGAACTGCGGCGGGTGCGGCTACGCGACGTGTCGCGGTTTGGCGAAGGCGTTGCTGTCTGGCATGGCTGAACCGTCAATGTGCGTGTCCTATATGCGCAAAATCGCGCTGCGCAAGGCGACGGCGATGCTGCGCTGCATGCCGTCCGCCGCGGTTATTGTCGACGGCGATTTGAACATTGTCGAAGCGAACGACGCTTTCATGCGGCTGTTTACGGGCGAACAATACGAGTTGTATCAGGCTTTGCCTGACGGTCTGACGGGTGCGGAATTGACAAAGGTCGCCGATTTTTCAAAACTGTTCAAGGCGACGCTGAAATCCGGCAAAGACATACACAGGGAGCGCTTTCCCCTGAATTCCAGACTGTACGACGTGACGGCGTTCACAATCGAAAAGAACGCTTTGGCGGGCGCGATTATCACCGACGTGACGGAAACGGCGGCGTCGCACGAGCAAATCGCCAGAAAAGCGCACGAAGTCATTACGAAAAACATCTCCATCGTGCAGGAAATCGCCTGTCTTTTGGGGGAGCACATGGTGGAAACGGAAAGTCTGTTGAGCTCGATTGCGCAGGATTATGATGAAACGGCGGACGATTCGTCCGTTGACGCATCGGCAAAGGATGAGAATTCATGTTCATCGACATTGCCTGTCATCAAATGAAAAAATACAATCAGAATGCGTACGGCGATTACTTCGCCAGCAAGCGCGTTCCCGGCGAGTCCCGCCTGCTTGCCGTTCTGTCCGACGGCTTGGGAAGCGGCATCAAGGCGAACATTTTGTCGTGCATGACGGCGACGATGCTTTTGCGCTTTATGGAACGGCATATTCCTGTCGGGCGCGCCGCCGAAATCGTCATGAATTCCCTGCCCGTGTGCAAGGTGCGCAAAATCAGTTATTCGACCTTTTCCGCCGTTGACTGCACAGACGACGGCGATGTCGTTCTGGTCGAGGAGGGGAATCCCGACTTTATTTTGTGGCGGAGCGGCGCCGCGGCGGATTTGCCGTTTTCCATCATCAATTCAAAAACGTTTAAAAACCGCCACACGCGCGTTTACAAATTCAAAGCCTCTCTTGGCGACAGAATTGTCATGTGCTCGGACGGCGTAACGCAGGCGGGGCTGGGCGGCGAACGGCTGAAACTGGGGTTGCGCCGCGAGGGACTGGAAGATTATTTAAGCGCCGTTCTGGCGGACTGTCCCGATATGTCCAGCGACGCGTTATCGCATCACATTGTCGAATACGCGCGTCTGATTGAACCCGACGGACTGCCCAAAGACGACGTGTCCGCCTGCGTGCTTTATTTTCGCGAACCGCGCAAGACGCTTGTGTTTACGGGACCGCCATATCATCAGGAACAGGATGCGGAATACGCCCGCATTTTCGATTCGTTCGACGGGAAAAAAGCGGTTTGCGGCGGGACGACGGCGAATTTGCTTTCACGCGAACTCAACCGTCCGATTACAATGGATATTTCCGCGGATGCGGGCGATTTGCCCGCCTGTTCGTTCATGGACGGGGCGGATCTGATAACGGAGGGGATTCTGACGCTGACAAAGGCGGCGGAATATCTGGAAACGGGCATTCCCGAAGGAAAGCGGAACGCCGCGGTGCGCTTGGTTGAATTTTTGCTCGACAGCGACAGCATCTTGTTCATGATTGGCGCGAAATTGAATCAGGCTCATTACGACCCCACTTTGCCCGTTGAAATCGAAATTCGCAAAAATGTCATTCGGCAAATGGCGGATTCTCTTCGGAAAAAATATTATAAAGACGTGCGTCTGCAATTCATGTAAGGAGAAAAAACATGGCTAAAATCAACGTCAGTGTATGCTTGGGAACAACCTGCTTTGTTATGGGAGCGTCAAATTTGCAGGAATTGACACAAATAATCGAAAAGAAATATCCCGATCAGGTCACCGTTTCCGGCGTTCCCTGTCAGGGAATCTGCTCGGTGAACTGGTCGTTTTCCAAAGCGCCTTACGTCAAGGTTGACGGCGACGTAATCACCGAGGCGACTGTCGAGAAAGTGCTTGCCGCCATTGAGGAGAAATTGAACAAATGAACGTTGCGCTGCCGCAAGACGACATCAGACGCCTGAAACGCGAAATTCTGGTGCGCATGATTTGTGCTTTTTTCGGTGAAGATTTCGCCGAAAGCGTCCGTTTAATCCCGCTTGATATGCGGCCGAAAGGCTCGGAAGTGCCTTACCGGTGCTGTATCTACAAGGAACGCGCCATTTTGCGCGACCGTCTGATCGCCGGTCTGGGGCAGGCGATTGAAGACGACGACGAACGCACGGACCTGACACAATACGCCCGAAACGCGCTGGAACGCGCGGAGCCTGAAAGCAAGCCTTTGACCGTTTTGGAGGCGGCTTGCAAAGGGTGCGTCGACAGCCGCATTTATGTCACCGATTTGTGTCAGGGCTGCGTTGCGCGACCGTGTCAGAATACCTGCCGTTTCGGCGCCATCAGCGTTAAAAACGGCAAATCGCACATTGACCCCGAAAAATGCAAAAAATGCGGCATGTGCATGCAGGTTTGTCCGTATCAGGCGATTGCACGCACGATCGTCCCGTGCGAAAACGCCTGTCCCGTCGGCGCAATTACAAAAGACGTGCACGGTCGCGCGCATATTGATTTCGACAAATGCATCACTTGCGGACGCTGTCTGTCCGTCTGTCCGTTCGGCGCGATTCACGAAAAAAGCCAGCTGATTGATATTTTGAAAAATATCAAAAACGGCAAGAAAGTCGTCGCGATGTTTGCGCCGGCTCTGCTCGGTCAACTCCCCGGCTCGCCCGAACAACTGCACACGGCGCTGAAAAAAATCGGCTTTTACAAAGTGTATGAAGTCGCGCAGGGCGCGGATATCACGATTGCGAACGAAGCCGCCGATTTCAAGGAGCGCATGGCGGAAAACGCGCCGTTTATGACGACGTCGTGCTGCGCGGGATACAACGAACTGGTCAAACGCCACATTCCCGAACTGAAACCCTATGTGTCCGCGACGCGCACGCCCGCTTACTACACGGCGGAACTGGCGAAGAAGAACGACGCCGGCGCCGTGACCGTGTTCATCAGCCCGTGCATTGCGAAACGCCGCGAGGGACGCGACAACCCGAACATCGACTTTGTGTTGAGTTTTGAGGAATTGGGCGCGCTGTTCATCGCCATGCAGATCGACATTGAAGCGCAAGAACCGACTCCGTATGAAGTCGAATCGTCGCGCGAGGCGCGCAAATTCGCGCTGTCTTCGGGCGTGTCCGGCGCGGTCAAGGCTTATGCGGGCGCGGAATCCGGCATTCAGTCTTATGTCATCAACGGTTTGGACAAGCAGGCGATTCGCGACTTGAAGAAATTTGCGAAAGACGGCAAATGCCCGTTCGGAAACCTGATTGAAGTCATGTGCTGCGTCAACGGTTGCATAGGCGGCGGATCGTGTTTGAATCCGGCAAAAACCGCGGCGAAGCGCGTTGCGGAGAATGCCGATAAAAACAAATCTGTGAAATCGTGACACTTTTCTCTAAATAAGGAGCGGTGTCACGATACAAAAGTATAAAAAAGGTGAAAAATCGAGTAAAATTCTCTTGAAATGACTCGATAAATAGGCTATATAATTCGTGAATTAAATCACTATAAGCAAAGAGGCAAGAAAATGGTGACAAAGAAAACGGAAATTGCCGTCGAAGCGGCGACGGACGCCGAAAAGTTGGAACGCTTGATTGAAAGCGTTAAGGAATCGCAGAAAATTTACGCCACTTATCCGGAAGAAAAAGTCGACGAGATTTTTAAAGCCGCCGCCACCGCCGCAAACGCCGCGCGCATTCCGCTGGCAAAAATGGCGGTTGAAGAAACGGGCATGGGTGTGGTTGAAGATAAAATCATCAAAAACCACTTCGCGTCCGAATATATTTACAACAAACACAAAAACACGAAAACGTGCGGCGTGATTTCCGAAGACAAAGTCAACGGCACGAAAATCGTCGCCGAACCGCTCGGCGTTATCGCGGGTATCGTCCCGACGACCAACCCGACGTCCACCGCCATTTTCAAGGCCTTGATTGCTTTGAAAACACGCAACGCCATCATCTTTTCGCCGCACCCGCGCGCAAAAAAATCGACGATTGCCGCCGCGAAACTGGTTTTGGACGCCGCCATTGCCGCCGGCGCGCCGAAAAACATCATTGCGTGGATTGAAGAACCCTCCGTTGCGCTGTCTGATCAGCTTATGAAACACCCGCTGGTCGACTGCATTTTGGCGACGGGCGGTCCCGGCATGGTCAAAGCCGCGTATTCTTCGGGCAAGCCCGCGCTGGGCGTCGGTCCCGGCAACACGCCGTCCGTCATTGACGAAACGGCTGACATCAAAACCGCGGTTTCCTCCGTCCTGATGAGCAAAACGTTCGACAACGGCATGATTTGCGCGTCCGAACAGGCGGTCGTCGTCGTCAACGACGTTTACGAAGCGGTTAAAAAGGAATTCGCTTATCGCGGCGCTTATTTCCTGAATGAACAGGAACGCGACAAAGTCGGTTCGCTGGTCATTCAGGACGGTCGCGTCAATCCCGCCATCGTCGGTCAATCCGCTCACACGATTGCGAAAATGGCAGGTGTCGACGTTCCCGAAAGAACGAAAGTGCTGATCGGCGAAGTCACGAAAATCGATCTGTCCGAACCGTTCGCGCATGAAAAACTCTCTCCCGTTCTTGCCATGTACAAAGCGGACAGTTTTGAACAGGCGACCGACATGGCGCACGCCCTGATCGTTCTGGGCGGCGCCGGTCACACTTCCGTTTTGCACACGGACGACCGTAAGCAAGACAGAATCAAGCACTTTGCTGAAAAACTGCATACGGGCCGCATCTTGATCAACTGCCCCGCAACGCAGGGTGCCATCGGCGATTTGTACAATTTCAGACTGGAACCCTCGTTGACTTTGGGATGCGGTTCCTGGGGCGGCAACGCCGTTTCCGAAAACGTCGGCGTCAAACATCTGTTGAACTATAAGACCGTCGCGGAAAGGAGAGAAAATATGCTGTGGTTCAAGGTTCCCTCGAAAATCTACTTCAAACGCGGCGCGACGGATTTGGCGTTGCGTGAATTGCAGGGAAAGAAACGCGCATTCATCGTCACCGACAGATATCTTTTCAACTCGGGAACCGTGTACAACGTCACGAACGTTCTGGAAGAAGTCGGCATCGACTACCAGATCTTCTTCGACGTCAAACCCGACCCGACGCTGTCGACCATTGCCGACGCTCTGGCGATCGTCAAAACGTACGAACCCGACGTCATCATCGCGCTGGGCGGCGGTTCGCCTATCGACGCGGCGAAGATTTTGTGGCTGATGTACGAACAGCCGGACACGAAGTTTGAAGATATCGCCATGCGCTTCATGGATATTCGCAAACGTATCTGCCGTATTCCCGAATTGGGCAAAAAAGCGATGATGGTCGCCATTCCGACGACATCCGGTACGGGTTCCGAAGTGACGCCGTTCGCCGTTATCACCGACGACAAGACGCACATCAAATACCCCGTCGCCGACTACGCTTTGACGCCGAACATGGCGATTGTCGACCCGAACTTCGTCGATACGATGCCGGCGGGTTTGTGCGCCGCTTCGGGTATCGACGCTTTGGTGCACGCCATTGAAGCCTATGTGTCCTGCATGGCGACGAACTTCACGAACTCCGAAGCGCTGGAAGCCATTAAACTGGTGTTCAGGTACCTGCCGCGTTCCTATGCGAACGGCAAAGACGATCCGATTGCGCGTGAAAAAATGCACTACGCTTCGACGATTGCCGGTATGGCGTTCGCCAACGCATTCTTGGGCTTGTGTCACTCAATGGCGCATAAACTGGGCGCGGCGTTCAACATTCCGCACGGCATCGCCAACGCGCTGCTGCTGAGCCAGATCATTAAGTACAATGCGACGGATTGCCCCGACAAACAGGCGATCTTCCCGCAGTACCGTTTCCCCTGCGCGAAAAACAGATACGCGCAGATTGCGGACGAAATCGGATTGCAGGGTGCGACGGACGACGAAAAAGTCGAACGTTTGCTTGACGCGATCACCGAATTGAAGAAAGCGATTAAAATTCCGCTTTCCATCAAGGAATTCGGTGTGACGGAAGCCGACTTCTACGCGAAACTGGATACGCTGACGGAACAGGCTTTCGACGATCAGTGCACGGGCGCCAACCCCGTCTATCCGCTGATGAAAGACATCAAGCAGTTGTACATCGACGCTTTCAACGGCGTTATCTGAAACTGAAATTTCAAGAAAGCGGACGGAAACCCCGTTCGCTTTCTTTGTTTTTGAAAGGCGTGAAATATGCTGAAACTCAGCGACAAGGTCATCAGCCGTCTGACGCTGTATCATTACATTTTGGAAGATTACCAAAAACGCGGTATTCAATACATATCCAGCCCGCAAATCGCGGGGCTTCTGCGCATTGACGACACGCAGGTGCGCAAGGATTTGGCTTTGCTTAAAAACGAGGGAAAGTGCCGCGTCGGTTACAATATCGCCGAATTGAAATTTTCCATTGAAACGACTCTGGGTTTTGAAACGCCGAAAGACGCGTTCATCATCGGCGCGGGTAATTTGGGCTTTGCGCTGGCGAAATACGACGATTTTTCAAACTACGGGCTGAACATTTTGGCGCTGTTCGACAACGACCCTCTGAAAGTCGACATGATTATCAACAAAAAAGAAGTGTTCCACATCTCGCGCCTGACGGGGCTGACGCGCCGGTTGAGCGTGGACATCGCCATTTTGACCGTCCCCGCCGCCGTCGCGCAGGAAACCGCCGAACTGCTGGTGGAAGCGGGCATCAAGTACATTTGGAACTTTACGCCGACCGTGCTTGCCGTGCCGGACGACGTTCAGGTTTGGAACGAAAACCTGATTGGCAATTTCTTAAAATTCACATACAACAAATGACGTAAAAAATGCTCCGATGAATTGATTTCGGAGCATTTTTTAAATTTAACCTTGCGGGTGTAGGCTTTTTTATTCCGGATGATTCGCTGGGCGAATTTTCCCGAACAAAGCAGTTCTTTGGCGATAAAATTTCGTTTCGGCGTTTTTTTCTTTTTCATTTTTTTCTCCATAAAAAACGACGCGCTTTTAATTGAAAAAGCGCGCCGCGTATCGTGTTTTGCCGGTCGGGACGGTCAGCGGGAACGCTGGCTTGCCAAAGCCGCCAGAATCGGCTGGTTTTCTTTGGCGTTTCTGCCGCGCAGTCTGACGTCTTCAACGGCGTCTTTCATGGTTGACTTGTTGCCTTTTTCGTCAACGACCGTAATCTTGTCCAGACCCAAATCGGAAGACGTGCGGTTGTATTTGACCATGTAGCCCGCCAGCGCTTTCGCCAAGTTTTTCGCGCCTTTTTCCGTCAGGAACAACTTGTCTTCGGCTTCCAGCGCCTTTGTTTTCGTAAAGAACTTGTTGCCGTCGTAGTCTTTGCCCATCAGGTCAATCATGGTTTTCGTCGAGCGGTCTTCGGCGAAATACTGCGGTTCCATTTCTTTTTCTTTGCGCAGTTCGTTCGCGACTTCGCTCATGTATTCGACATAGGTGTCTTCGTAGGACTTTTTAACGCGCAGGTCGAACCATTTGAGCAGAGCGGCTTCGCGCGCCTGTGCGACGTTGCCCGTTTCTTTGAACGTTTTTTCAAATTCGGTGCTCATCGGCGCGTATGGCGATTTCTGATGCGCTTCCCAGATTTTCGGGTTCTTTTCGCGCATTTCGTGGGCGTACGTCACTTCGGAAGCGCATGCGTCGGCTTCAATGAAGAAACCGCTGACCAAGAACGATTTAGGCGTCATCGTCGGATTCGTCGTCGATTCCAAACCGTTGTCGATCATCTGCGTGTCCTGCCATGCGTGGCGGACTTCGTGAACGAACGTGACGGCGCAGTCTTCATCGGAGAACGCAGGGTTCAGAGCGACCTTGTTTTCGTCCGGCGAAAAGTATCCGTAATAATCCATAGGTTCAAAAATCAGTTCGGCGCCTTTCTGTTCCAAAAATTCCAAGGTTTGACGACCCGTTTTGCTGGCGCGCAACATATCTTTCAGGCGTTCCATTCTTTCGTCGGACGTGTCGACGTCTTTGGACTGACGCTGAAGGATTTTGTTCAGAAAGCCTTTTTCCTGCGGTTCTTCAACGTGGAAACGTTCAACCGGTTGCGCTTTCATAAATTCGCTGTACGAAATTACCATAGTGAGTTCTCCTTTATTCCGTTAAGAGAATAGTAGAATTATTTTACGGTTTTGTCAAATTTTTTGTATAAAAATTTTGCCTTACCCGTTCGATTCTGCCGTTTTTTTCTTCAAAGTCAGGATATTCTGCCCGTTTTTGTATTCGTAGGTGACCGAATCCATGATTTTTTTGACCATGAAGATGCCCAAATTGCCGATTTCGCGGTCTTCAAGTCCCAGCGTGATGTCGGGGTCGGGCTTTTTCAGCGGATTGAACGGCTTGCCCGAGTCTTTGAACGTCAGCGTGACGAATTCGGGGGCGCCGCCGACCGCGCAGGACAGCGTCATCGTGCCGTCGTTCGCCGGCGCGTAGGCGTAATTGGCGATGTTGACAAAGATTTCTTCAAACGAAATGTCGATTTGCGCCATGACTTTCTGCGGGCAGTTCGCCGCTTTCAGTTCGCTGTTAACGAAATCCATCGCTTTGTCCTGACAGTCGATTTTCGCGGGAAATTCCTGCGTTTTCACGTTGTAGCGCAAGCCCAGCATCGTGATGTCGTCCGCCTGTTCCGTGCCTTCCTCGTACGCCAGAACCTTTTTCTTGACGGTTTCAAGCAGTTTGTCGGGGCGCAGGGAGGCGTGTTCGTTCAGCACTTCGTACAGGCGGTCGTCGCCGAACAGTTTGTCGTTGACGTCTTTCGCCTCCGTCACGCCGTCGGTGTACAAAAACAGCGTGTCGCCGCCTTTCAAAACCGTTTCAGCCTGTTCGTAGCGGAAATCGTCCAGCCCGCCGAGCATAAATCCGGGTTTCAAATCCATCCGGCAGTAAGGACCGTTTTCACGCTTGATCAGCGGCGGATTGTGTCCCGCGTTGACGTAGGTGAATTTGCCCGTCGCGATTTCCAAGATACCCATAAACGCCGTGACGAACATTCCCGCGTCGTTGTTTTCGCACAATTCCCTGTTCGTGTGCGTGAAGATTTCCGCCGGCGGCAGGCCCGCTTCCGCGAAGTTCTTAATCAACGCTTTCGCGCTCATCATGAACATGGCGGCGGGGATGCCCTTTCCGGACACGTCGGCGATGACGACGCCCAAATGCGTGTTTTCCTGCCCCAAAAGAAAGAAATCGTAAAAATCGCCGCCGACCTCTTTCGCGGGCTTCATCAGCGCGGAAATGTCGAAATCGTTGATGTCGGGATACGGCGGAAAAGCGCGCGGCAGGGACGATTTTTGAATTTCGCGCGCGAATTCCAATTCTTTGTCAATGCGCGCGGCGGCTTCGGCAATCGCGTGTTTCAGCGCGGTGACCGTCGCGTTGATGCCGTCGGACAGCGAAATGAATTCCGCGTTCGTGCGCACGTTGACCGTTTCGTTCAAGTCGCCTTCCGTGATTTTCTGCAAAACCGAATTCGTGTGCTTGATGCCGCTGATGACAATGCGTTCCAGCAGATACGAAATCAGCGCGAAAACGACGGCGTACAGGACGACGTAGAACAAAAACGACCAGAAAAGCACGCTGTTGCGGTTGGCGTACAGTTCCTTTTCGGGATAAACGCCGATCAGCGTGTAGTTTTCAAACGGTTCATAGACCGTCATCACCTTTTCGCCGTTCAAAACCGCGCGTCCGCTTTGTTCTTTGCCGTCCGCTTCGGGCAGATTCAACGCCGCCAGCGATTTGTCGAGCATTTCCGGCGTCGTCGCGCTGACGATTTTGCCTTTGCGCGCGACCAGAACGTAGCCGGTTTTGCCGATAGTGAAATCGGGCGCCAAATTTTTAATCGACGCGGTGCGCATGGCTTTGGCGTAGCGTTCGGCGGAATAGCCCATCTGGATGATGCCTTTTTGATCCAGACGCGGCACGCCGGCGAACTGCACCCATTTGCCCAATTTGCCCTTTTTATTGACGCTGACGCGGATGTCCTCGACGTATTCCTTGTCTTTTTCGTTCATTAAAAACAGGTATTTTTTCGTCGCGTTGTATTGATTGAAATCCGTGCCGAGCAGATTTTTCGGGAAAGCGTACACGACGGTCGCCTTGTCGTTCAAAACGCTGATTTCCTCCAAACCGCTGGATTTCGCCCACGTTTGCAGAAAATCGTCGCGTTCGAGCAAATTCGGCTTTTCTTTCAAGAGCAGGGCGAACGCGCGCGCCTTTTCAAGCAGTTCCGACTGCAAATCGCGTTTCAGCGACGCCAGTTTTTCCTTGCCGAGCGTGATTTGCTTTTTGACGTACTGCAAATTCGTGTGAACGACCTCGACGCCGCGCTCGTCCGCCAGATTCGTTTGCAGAATGTACGAAACGCCCGATGTCGCGGCAAAGGAAAGCAGTACGAAAACGCACAGCCATTTTTGAAAAGTTTTACGCATGCCGGTGCCCCCGAAAATAGTGTTTGTTACGGTTCTATCCGCAGAAAATCTTTCAGCCCCGTCATTTCAAAAACGTCCATGACGACGGGCGCGACGTGACGCAAGGTCAGCGAACCGTGGAACGAATTGATTTTCTTTTGCGTCGTCAGCAGCACGCGGATGCCCGACGAAGCCAGAAAGTCGACTTTGGAAAAATCCAGAATCAGACGCGATTCCTCGTCCAAAACGTTGTTGATCGCCGCTTCGACAAGCGGGGACGTCGGCGACGTCATCTGACCGATGATGTGCAGAACGGTGACGCCGTTTTCCTTTTCTTTTCTGATTTGCATTTGCCCCTCCGCAATCAGATGATGTTTAAAAACTCTTTCAACCCCGTCAGGCGAAACACCTCCATGACGACGTCGTTCGCGTTGCGAATGGTAATGCCGCCCTGCGCCAGTTTCAATTTCTTTTCGACGGAGAGCAGAACGCGCAGCACGGCGGAGGCGATGAATTCGACTTCCGTGAAATCCAAAACGATTTCCTTGCCGTCGCCCAGCACTTTTTTCAGCGTTTCGTCGAAAAAGGGCGCCGCCTGCGCCGTTAATTGCCCTTGAATGAACAAAACGGGTTCGCCGTTTTCGATTCTTTTGGTCATTTTCATCTGAATCATCTCCGTTTGCTTGATAAAACAATGTAATATACATAGCATTTTTATTTGCGCGATACAAAGAGATTGTGTTTTGCGCCGCCTGATTTTACAATATCGGCGGTGCATTTTTTCAAGAGGTGTGAAATGGAAGAAAAATCTCAATCCTGCGGCTGCGCGCCGAAATGCAAAATCGTCGCCCTTTTCGTGCTGGCGGCGGGCATCGCGCTGGGCGGCTTTTTCCCCGGCTGGTTTTATTACCGCGCCCACGTCAACAGCAATTTCGTGACGGTGAAAGGTTTGGCGGAACGTCAGGTGCAGGCGGATCTGGCGGTCTGGACGATGAAATTCGTCGCCACGGGCAACAATCTGTCCGCCGTGCAGAAAAACATTGACGCGAATCGCGCGCTGATTCACGCTTTTCTGGAACAAAAGGGCTTTGAAGCGTTTGAAATTTCCGACGGACGTGTCGAAACGAACGATTTGCAGGCGAATCCGTACCGTTCGGACGCGATTTCCGTGCGCTACATTTTGCAGCAGGCGGTGACCGTGCGCTCGCAAAAGGTGTTCGCGGTGGAAAAGGCTTTGGGCGAAACGGGCGAACTGATTGAAAAAGGCGTCGTGTTCGACAGCCAGTCCTACGGCTCTCCCGTGTCGTACATCTTTACGAAATTGAACGAAATCAAGCCCGAAATGCCTGTCTCTTATACACATCTCCGAGCCCACGAGACGCGTAGTAATCTC
>ERZ1027188.696-NODE-696-length-12559-cov-5.830294_pt1 | contig 12559 bp, 12 predicted proteins | sample MGYA00519273_ERZ1027188 | MGnify/ENA primary metagenome ERZ1027188 (study PRJEB26926, sample SAMN06164623) | human gut metagenome | biome: ENVO:00009003; feature: ENVO:2100002; material: ENVO:00002003 | host: Homo sapiens | place: USA | collected 2012 ... | reverse complement strand
GCGTCTCGTGGGCTCGGAGATGTGTATAAGAGACAGTAATATGGCCCGCTGGCACAGTGTCCCGTCGGTGATACGTCCTGCCGCCAGCTCCCGCCGCAGGATCTCCGCCGCCGCAGGAGGCATATACGCCGCCGCCTGCTCCGGCTCCCCCGCCGCCAATAGCTGCCGCAGGTAGGACGCCGAGGCGAAGCCGCCGGACGCCTCCTGCCCGTGCTGTGCGCCGGTACGCCGCACCGTCCGGGCGGTCAGCGGGCTTCCCAGCCGCCGGATGGCGCGAAGATATTCCACCGCCAGCGTGTTGTTGGGGCTTGCCAGCAGCGCCGCATCCTCCGCCCCCAGCAGGGCGGATAACGCCGCCTGCCGCCGGGCGGCAAAGGTACGTCCGTCCTCCGGCAGCGATGCCAGGGACGCGGTAAAATCCGGGCTCTCCAGACACTCCGCCGCACGGCGCAGTCCCGCCAGATCGCCGCACTCCGAGCCGAACACCAGCTCCGTCACCACGCCGGTGCGCGTCAGGATGTCCACGCCGCCCTGCGCGAACCGCTCCGCCGTGGACATGGCCCACACCGTGGGCAGCTCCAGCACCAGATCAGCGCCGCAAGACACCGCCATCTCCGCCCGCGCCAGCTTATCCGCCACGGCGAAGCCGCCCCGCTGGGTAAAGCTGCCGCTCATGGCGCAGACCACCGCCTCCGCCCCGGCTCTTCGCGCCTGCTCCATCAGGTAGGCGTGGCCGGTGTGGAGCGGATCAAATTCACAAATGATGCCTGCAACGGACATAGCTGCTCTCCCCCGTCGTCGTTCTTGCGGCTATTTTACCACGAAATACCCGCATATTGCAACGCGCCTCTTGACTTTTCCCACCGGGGTCATTACAATGAGGAAAATGGTTTTTAACAGGAGGATATGACCCATGTGCATTGGTTTGCTGTACGCCATGAAGGGCGAGATCGAGAGCCTGCTGACGGAGGAGACGCCGCTGCTGCAGGAAAAGGCCGGCGTGCTGTTCTACCGCATTCAGGAGGACATCATCGCCTGCTGCGGCGGTGTGGGCAAGGTCAACGCCGCCATGGCCACCCAGCTGTTTATCGACCTGTACCACCCCGACCTCATTCTGAACGTGGGCGTAGCGGGCTGCTTTGAGGATCTGCCCATCGGTACGCTGGTGCTGCCGGATCGGTTCATGCAGCACGATATGGACACCTCCGGCATCGGCGACCCCGTGGGACTGATCTCCACGGTGAACCGCATGGACTTCCCCACCGCACGGCAGGAGGCTGCCAAGGCCGCGCTGGACGCGCTGGGATGCACCTACCGGGTGGGCAGCGTGGCCACCGGCGACTGGTTCGCCACCGAGTGCGACCGCGCCCGCTGGATCGCCGATACCTTCCACCCCCTGCTCATCGAGATGGAGGGCTGCGCGGCGGCACAGGTGTGCTGGCGCAACGACGTACCGTTCCTGGCACTGAAGTCCGTGTCCGACTGCGTGCTGGCGCATCACGACTTCTACTTCAACTTCCCCCAGGCCATGCGGGATTTGAATAAAACTGCGCTGCCGCTGGCACAGCGCCTTCTGGAGGGCTGAGCCGCAGCGAAATTGAACTATCCCACGGAAAAATAATGAAATTTTTGCAAAAACAGCCCTGAACAACAAGGACAACTGCAAGTTCTACTGCCGCTACTACTACTCGGCGGAGTGTCAGGAGTTCGCCTACGAAAAGCATATGCGCTATTACCGCGGGCTGATCCGCCGGGTCAGCGGCGCGTTTAAGCCGGGCACCAACGTGGACATGGTGGTACACCAGATCTTCGACACCATGCTGGTTTTCGCCCTGCGGGTGCTCAACGGCGAGATTGAGGACAACGACGACACCACCTACTGGACGTTCTGGCAGATCTACTACTTCGTGGAGCCCCACATCCGGGACGAGTACTTAAAAAGAGAGGGAACAAGCACATAACATGAACCGATCGATCAAGAAAGCGTGGAACGTTGTCAGCAGTATTCTGGTGGCGCTGGTGGTGATCCTGGCGCTCCTGCTGGTGGGCGCAAGACTGGTGGGCTTACAGGTATTCACCGTACTGTCCGGCTCCATGGAGCCTACCTATCACACCGGCTCACTGATCTATGTCAAGAAGGTCGACCCCTACGCCATCAAGGAGGGGCAGCCCATCACCTTTATGCTGGACGAGAACACCGTCGCCACCCACCGTGTGGTGGGTATCGTCCCGGACGAGGAGGACGCCTCCGTCATCCGCTTCCGCACCAAGGGCGACGCCAACGACGCCGAGGACGGCGGCCTTGTACATTATAAGAATGTCATCGGCACGCCGGTCTTCACTATCCCCTATCTGGGCTACGTGGCGGACTACATCCAGCACCCGCCCGGTATGTATGTGGCGCTGTCCGGCGCAGCGGTGCTGTTGCTGCTGGTGTTCCTGCCCGACGTGTTCGCCGACGGCAAGGACGGGGACAAGCCCGGCAAGCGGACAGCCCGCCGCGGCAAGGCCGTGCCGCCGGAGGACACAGCCCCCCAGACCCCGGACGTCTCCGCCCCGGCGGAGCGGACAGAGCAGCCGCGATAGGCTGCCATTCCTGCAAGGGCAATGCCGTAAGGCTCCCTATATACAACATTTTTTAAGGAGGTTTTCGTAATGAAAACAAAAAGCAAGGCGTTACTCATGACCCTTTGCGCGGTGTTGCTCGTTGCTGCTTCCGTGCTGGGCACTATGGCGTACCTGACCTCTACCCCCGGTGCGGTCACCAACACCTTCACCATCGGTAAGATCGACATCACGCTGGACGAGGCTCCGGTTAACGTAGACGGCGAGGTGATCGACGGTGCTCGTCGCATGGAGAACCAATACAAGCTGGTGCCCGGCCACACCTACATCAAGGATCCCACCGTGCACGTGACTAACCTGAACAGCGAGGATAGCTACATCTTCGTGAAGGTCGTGAACGGCATCGCTGCCTATGAGGCTGACACGAAGATCGCCGCTCAGATCGTGGCTAAGGGCTGGACGGCTCTCAACGGCGTCGACAACGTGTATTATAGGGAATACAACAAGGATTCTGCCGATAAGGATTTCGTCGTGTTCGACAACTTCACAATTGCTCAGGATGCCGAGACTATTGACGGTTGGGCTACTGCCACCGGCGCTAATATCACCATCACCGCTTACGCTGTGCAGCAGGACGGCTTCACTGGCGCTGCCGACGCTTGGGGCAAGACTTTCGGTAAGTAACATCTGATTTGAACCAAACCAACTGCTGAGAGACATTTATCAACCACCATACGCGATTCCAACAGATGAGGGGGGAGCACGAGCTTCTGTTGTCTGTTGAAATAAAACACAACATACATAGCTAAAAAAAGGAGGAAGAGATTATGAAGCATGGTGAAAATCGCCGCAGCGTGAGCAGCAAAGCCTTCGTCGTGATGCTGGCACTGGTGCTGGCACTGGGCTGTGCAGTAGGGGGGACCATTGCATGGCTGACCGCCCAGACTGATAAGGTCACGAACACCTTCACCTACGGTAAGATCAACATCGAGCTGACCGAGACCACGGGTACTGAGTACAAGATCATCCCCGGTCAGGACATCCCCAAGGACCCCAAGGTGACGGTCAAGGCCAATTCCGAGACCTGCTATCTGTTCGTCAAGGTGGTGGAGACTGGTACCTTTGTTGCAGACAAGGTGACCTATGATATCGCCAACTGCTGGCAGCCTGTGCCTAACGAGACCAATGTCTACTGGCGTGAGGTCAGTGCTAATGCCGCTAACCAAGATTTCCCCGTCCTCAAGGACAACAAGGTCACCGTCAGCAACACTCTGACCAAGGCCGATATCAAGGATATCACCACTGACCCCACCCTGACCTTCACCGCCTACGCGGTGCAGAAGGAGAACGTCAAAGATGTCGCCACCGCTTGGGCACTGGTGAAGCCCACGAATCCCTAAGTACCCCTTCTGCGCGCAAGCGCGGGAACGATGCCAACTACGTAAAAACGACAATAATTGAGGAGTAAGGACATGAAAAAGAAAATTACTGCGATTTTCCTGTGCGTTGCTCTCGTGGCCATCGCCATCGTGGGCGCATCCCTCGCTTATTTTACCGATACCAAGACCGCTGAAAACACCTTCACCATGGGCAACGTGCAGATCACGCTGGATGAGACCAATGTGAATGGTCAAGGCCGCGTCACCAGCAACACCTACAACACTTACCCCGGTGCTGTTGTGACCAAGGACCCCATCGTCCATAACATTGGCGCAAACGCCGCGTACATTCGCGCCACCGTCAAGGTGGAGAACTGGGTGACCACCTGCAAGGAGTGCTACAAGTTCGATGGTACAGGCGGCTATGCCAATACTCTGGTGGACTATTTGGTAGTCGAAAAAAAGCTCGGTAATGGTTGGAGCGTTGAGAAAGCCATGGTTGACGCTAACGGCAACGACGTTACCTTCGTCCTGAAGTATGACGGCAAGCTGGCTGCTAAAGGTGAGACCACCGCCATGTTCCAGCAGGTCCAGATTCCTGCCGGCCTTGAGAACGGCCAGACGCTCGGCACGATCACCGTTAAGGCAGACGCCATCCAGACCGACGGCTTCGACACTTGGGACGCTGCTTTCAACGCGTTCGACGGCAAGTAATCTACCACAGCAGATCGCTGCGTGACCTGACCCCATGGTCTGCGCCCGGAGGCGCAGACCATGCGGGAGCATCCGAGCCGTCGGTTGTTCCCGCATGGCCTCGTGACCATGACCGTACATACCGGCTCGCACCTGACTGGCGCGAACCACTGACCCATGTCTTCAAATCTCATCGGAGATTTGTAAATACAAGTTGAGGGGAGCAAAGACTATGAAGCGGAAAATTTTGATTCTGTCTGTGCTGGCCATCTGCATCGCCACGCTGGCCGCCGGTACGCTGGCGTACTACAACGCGGAGACCACGGCGCACAACGTCATCACCACCGGTGGCGTGGAGATCGCGGTGCAGGAATGGGCAGACAAGGACAAGACGCAGCCGTTCGAGGATTTGATGGGTGTGATGCCCGACGCGACTGTCACCAAGATCGCGGAGGTCAAGAACACCGGCGCGTCCGACGCGTGGATCCGCGTGCGGGTCGATAAGGCCATCAAGCTGGCAGGCGCCGGCGAGGTCGACCTCGATATGGTAGAGGTGATCGTCGACCGCACCAACTGGACGGCGGGGAACGACGGCTACTACTACTATCATAGCGCCCTGAAGCCCGGCGAGACCACCGCGCCCATCTTCTCCGAGGTGACCTTTAACGCCGACATGGGCAACGAGTACCAGAACGCCACGGCAACGGTCGACGTAGTCGCACAGGCCGTACAGATGGCCAACAATGGCAAGACCGCAATGGAGGCCGTCGGTTGGCCGAAAGCCTGAGAAGGAGGAAGGAAGCAATGAAAAAGAGATTTCTGGCGCTGTTCCTCTGCTGTGTGATGGTGTTCACGCTGCTGCCCGCCGCCCTGACCACGGCGTTTGCCACGGGTGAGGCGGACGAGGAGACTGCGCCCGCACAGGAAATCGTGGACGTTGAACCGGAGGGCACGGGTGATCTCGACGACGAGCAGCAGCCCGACCCGGACGGGCAGCCCGTTGACCCGGACGCGGAGCCTGCCGTCTGCACCTGCGGCGCGGCGGAGGGTGCAGCCCACGCCGAGGACTGCCCGCTGTACGTAGCCCCGGAGCAGCAGCCCGAGGACGAGCAGCAGCCCGAGGAGGAGCAGACGGATTATACCGAGGTGTATGAGCAGCTCATGGCTGCCGAGACCATGGAGGAGCTGGACGCGCTTCTGGACAGCCTTGCGGACGAGGCCGCCGCGGACGAGTTCGTGGCATGGCTGGACGCCAACGACAAACGCACCGCGCTGGAGGAGCACATTGCGGCTCTGAACGAGCAGGAGACGCTGGAGCAGGAGGAAGACACAGCGATCCTGCCCATGGTCGTGCCGTTCACCAATGTTGGCCCGCTGCTGCCCGCCACTGTACTGCGCAGAGCCAACGCGCCCATGGCGGTTACCGCCGCCAACAAGGACGGCAACAACGGCAGCAACGAGAATAGCGGCCTTGTGCTCAACAAAAAAGCGGAGCCGGTAGCGGGCGGCTATAAGATCACCATGGAGGCCTATGCCACCGGCCAAAGCAGCACCACGGTCAGCACAACGCCCGCGGATATCGTGCTGGTGCTGGATATGTCCGGCTCTATGGATGATTGTTTGGTCTGCGGGGAGTCGTATACAACAACCCATCAGAGATATGAAGCGGTATACGAGGTAGATACGGATAAGAACTATTACATCTATAATCCAAGCAGTTATTACAACAAATATTCTGAAGTCGAATACTGCAATGGAGAGCATAATTACGATTGGGTAAATCATAACGAGGGCTGGGTGCAATCGAATTCGCATGTTAATCAGCATAAATCTAATATCCTAACCCCCAAAACCAGCGCAGGCGATACGACACAGGGGAGTGTGCAGTTCTATACTCAAATTACTGAAAACTGTACCCCGCGCATTAACGCCCTGAAATCCGCTGTTAGCGGTTTTATTAACAATGTCGGCCAACTTTCTCCGGACAGTCAGATCGCCCTTGTGAAGTTTGCGGGAAAGTCGACCAATACAGTTGGAAACAACACGTACATAGATGGTAGTTTTACCTATAACTACTCCCAGATCGTCAAGAATTTGACCACGGTACAGGGCAATGAACAGACTCTCAAGAATGCTGTCAGCGCGTTGAGTCCGGCAGGTGCGACCCGTGCGGACTACGGTATGGAGTATGCGCAGAGCATTATAACGAACTCTGGCAATAACGGTCACAACAAGGTGGTCGTCATGTTCACCGATGGTACGCCGACCAGTGGTAGTAGCTTTGAGAACAAGGTTGCCAATGCTGCGATCACAGCCAGCAAGGACATCAAGAGTAAGGGTGCGACGGTCTACACCATCGGCGTGTTTGCCGGTGCAGACGGTACGCCTGTCACATCTTGGAATGGCGTGAGCAACGAAAACAAGTACATGCATCTGGTGTCCTCCAACTATAAGACTGCCACAGAACTGACGAATCCCGGTACGGCTACCTATCCCGAGGGCGGCAAGAGCTACTACCTCTCCGCGGCTGATCAGGGTCAGTTGGAGAATATCTTCCAGCAGATCAGTCAGGAGACCGGCGGAAGCAGCGTGCAGTATGGTGAAGAGACCATCATCAAGGACATTGTGACGCCGTACTTCACCATGCCCGCGAACACGACGGATATCCAGCTATTCACCGCTGAATCCGACGGCAGTGCGAACAGCTGGAAGGCTCGGGAGAGCTTTAACGGCAGCGTTACGATTCAAGACAACACCGTCTCTGTCAGTGGGTTCTCCTTTAAGGACAACTGGTGCGGAAACCATACCGGCGCAGGCGGACAAACCAACTTCCACAACGGTAAAAAGCTCATCATTGAGTTTACCGTTCAGCCCAAGGTGGGCTTCCTCGGCGGCAACGGTGTCCCCACCAACGGTGCTAACTCCGGCGTCTACCATGACAATAAACTCGTCGGAGAGTTCCCCATCCCCACTGTCAATGTCCCCATCGAGAACGTGACCGTGACCGCGCAGGACAAGAACGTCTACCTGCTGGGCACTGTGACCGAGGATCAGTTGAAGGACGGCGCGGAAGTCAAGTGCGGTAATGTTCCTCTCAAACTGAATGAGGCGAATTACGGCCTTGAGAAGTGGCAGACCGACTACGTGAAGATCACCACCAACGTCACCAAACCGACCACAGCCTTGACCGCCGATGGCACCTACACCATCAGCGTCAAGGTCGAGCCGAAGCCGCTGGAGGATGGGATTGTGCCTCCGGCAGGCGAACTGACCACGGAAAAGACCGGCACTATCACTAAGAACATCAACGTTTTCAAGCCGGAGCTGACCTTTAAGGATACCGAGGCGTACTACGGCGATACCGCGCCTACTTACACCGAGAATCTGACCAAGACCGAGTGGAAGCACGATACCGCTACCGGTGATATCCTTGGCACCGCGCCGGAGTTGAGGTGTGAATACGCGCCCGAGACCGGCAAGATCGATGCTGGCAAGATCAACACCCCCAACGACTTCGGCGTTAAGGCGACCGTGAAGATCGGCGACAGGGATGTGACCGGGTACACGAAATTCCATCATCAGGAGTGCATCCCCAATCAGAATTGCACGCTTCCGGCAAACTCCGAGTTCCACTTCCTGATCCACGTCAAGACCTGCACCCTGACCGTCAAGAAGGAATTGGCTGCGGGTACGACCGCTGACGACGGCCAGAGCTTCATCTTCACGATCACCGGCCCGGGCATCGCAAAGCGCGTGGTCATTCAGGGCGGCGGCTCCGTGACCATCACGGGCTTGAAGGTCGGCGAGTACAAGGTCATCGAGGATACCGCTTGGAGCTGGCGCTACGAGACGACTGACGGAACGCAGACCGCTACCCTGAGCGCCGTGCATCCTGACGGCAGTGTCACCGTCACCAACACGCTCGAGAACCACCAGTGGGTGAGCACCGACGTGTACTGCAAGAACGAGTTCAAAGACAGTGGCACTAAGACGATCATTAACGGTAACGGCAAAACTGTTAATGGCAACCCTGTTAATAACTGAGAAAGGAGGCGGCAGTTATGTATCAAGGAGAACACATGAATAACGGCGGAGCGCCCAAAGCGCGCAAAACGGCGACCCTGCTCGTGGCCATCGTCCTGCTGCTCGGTGTGGCGGTCGGTACCACAGTCGCCTACCTGATCGACAGCACAAAGGAGATCGAGAACAAGTTCGAGTACGCCAAGACCGACGTCACCGTGACGGAGGAGTTCAACGGAACGGAGAAGTCGAACGTACAGGTCAAGAACGAAAGCAACATCCCCGTGTACATCCGCGCCACCTACGTTGTAAACTGGGTGGATAAGGCTGGCAACATCGTCACCTCCGTCCCGGATGAGTACATCTACCAGCTGGATAAGAACCCGAACGGGACGTGGGTAGAGGGCAAGGACGGTTACTTCTACTATCCGACCCCCGTCCAGCCCAACGGTTTAACGGATGGCAGCCTGCTGACCTGTACGGTTACGAAGCAGCCGGCAAATCCGGAGTACACGCTGAACGTTGAGATCCTGGCTACCGCCATCCAGAGCGAGCCTAAAGATGCGGTAAAAGAGGCCTGGGGCGTAACGGTTGATGCAGATGGAAATCTGCATCAACCGAAGCAGTGAGGGGGGTGGCGAAATGAAAAAGACAAGTAAAGCGATCATCTCTCTGGTTCTGATGCTGCTCATGGCCATGAGCCTTGTGTCCACGGCCTTCGCCGCGTCCCCGACCATCGAATTCAAGGGCTTTTCCGAGGGGTTTGACCTCCAGCCCGGCAGCGAGTACACAAAGACCGACCTGTTCGGCGATTTCAGAGGCGTCATGCCCGGTGACACGGTGACGGAGACCATCACCTTCACCAATTCCGCCACGGACTGTGACATGGTGGATCTCTATATGCGGGCTGTGCCCCACGATGAGACTGCCAACCCGCTGAGCCCCGCGGTGGCTGCGGAGACGACCGCCGCCGACATGGCGGAGTTCCTCTCCCAGCTGTCCATGAAGGTGTGGAACGGCAAGGAGCTGATCTATGAGGCATCTCCCGACAAGCTGGACGGCCTGAAGGAGAACCAGTTCCTCGGCACCTTCCGCACCGGCGATACCGCCCAGCTGCGGGTGGAGCTGAGTGTTCCCCTGGAGCTGGACAACAAGTTTGCCAACCGCGTAGGCGAGGTGGACTGGGTGTTCCACGTGGAGGCGTTTAACGAGACGCAGCTCTCCGTGCGTAAGGTCTGGTCCAACGGCAACGACCGTCATGAGGGCAGCTTCGTCACCGTGAACCTGCTGAAGGACGGCAAGGTAGAGAAAACGCAGGTGCTGAACGCCGAGAACAACTGGGCGTACACCTTTGACGGCCTGCGGGATAAGTACAAGTGGACGGTGGTAGAGGCGGAGACGCCGAAGGGATACGAGGCGGTCTATGACACGGTGGGTACCCTGACGACCATCACCAACGAGAGAACCTCCTACCCGCCGCAGGATCCCGACAATGCGTTGGATATCACCGTTCATAAGGTCTGGAAGAACGATGCCGGGAAGGATCGCCCTGATTCCGTGACGGTGACGCTGTATAACGGCAACATGGTCTACGACAGCGTGCGCTTGGGCGAGTGGAATAACTGGACGTATTCCTGGCGTGACCCCAGCGCCCTCGGCAACTGGCAGGTTCTTGAGACGAACATCCCCAAGGGGTATGTGCCGTCCTACAGTGTCAGCGACGGTGTTGTGACCATCACCAACTCGCCCGGCCTGCTTCAGACCGGTCAGCTCAACTGGCCGATCTGGGTGCTCGGCGGTGCAGGACTTGTCCTTGTTGCTCTCGGCGGGGCAATGCTGCTGAAGAAGAAGCGGAGCAATGCCTAAAAAACTTGGTATTGCCATCGTAGCAATGGGAGCAGTGCTGATTATATCAGCACTGCTCCTGCTCTTGTATAACCGCCGCGAGGATGCGCGTGCCGGGCAGGAAGCCGAGAGCCTGCTGGCAAACGTGGAAGCGGCCATTCCGTCCAACGACGCGAAGGATAAGGAGCCCCCGTCTCAGGAGGAGCTTACTCCGGAGATGCCGGTGGTCATGCTCAGCGACTACGAGTATGTGGGCTATCTTACGATCCCCTCGCTGGGGCTGAAGCTGCCGGTCATGGCGGATTCGGACTATGCGCGCCTGAGATTGGCGCCCTGCCGCCAGTTTGGTTCCTCCCGCACGGACGATCTGGTGATCGCCGCGCACAACTACGAGAACCACTTCGGGCGGCTGAAGGAGCTGTCTGAGGGCGATACGGTCACCTTTACGGACATGGAGGGGATCGTCAACACCTATGCGGTGGAGAAGCGCGAGACGCTGAACCCGGAGGAGGTAGATGCCGTACAGAACAGCGGCTATGACCTCGTCCTGTACACCTGCACCAAGGGCGGCAAGTCGCGGGTGACGGTGTTCTGTGACCGGTCGGCGGAGCTTGCATTTTCTGTTGCGCCGCCGCAATGACCCAACTGCTGCTGCAAAGCTGCATAAAAAAAGAGGATGGCTGCTGCCATCCTCTTTTTGCGTTACCGCTGATATTCGAACTCCAGATCGTACATGCTGACGATGTCGCCGTCCTGAATGCCCATGTCCTCCAACGTGTCGAACAGGCCACTCTGGCGCAGCATCTTGTCGAAGTACATCCGGCTTTCGTAGTCGGAGAAGTTGATGTTGCCCATGAGCCGCTGGAGCCACGGCCCCTCCACCAGCCAGGTGTTGTCCTCCCGCTCGATGTGCAGCGGCTCGGTGGTGTCGATGACCGGCGGCTTGGGGATGTATTCCGGCTCGTACACCGTCACCGGCGGCAGCTCGCTGAGCCGCTGGCTAATGCGCTGCACCAGCTCCCGCGTGCCCTGATGGGTGGCGGCGGACATGGCGAAGAACTCGTAGCCCAGACCCTCCACATGGGCGCGGAAGGCGTCCAGCTGCTCCGTATCCGCCAGCAGGTCGGTCTTGTTGGCCACGGCGATCTGGGGACGGGTGGCCAGCTCCGGGCTGTACTCCCGCAGCTCGGCGTTGATGGCGTCAAAGTCCGCGATGGGGTCGCGGCCCTCGCTGCCGGACACGTCCACCAGATGCACCAGCAGACGGCAGCGGTCGATGTGCCGCAGGAAGTCGTGACCCAGTCCGGCGCCCTCGCTGGCACCCTCGATGATGCCGGGGATGTCTGCCATGACGAAGCTGACGCCCTCGTCCACGTAGACCACGCCCAGATTCGGGTACAGGGTGGTGAAGTGGTAGTTGGCGATCTTGGGGTGGGCCTTGCTGACCACGCTGAGCAGCGTGGACTTGCCCACGTTGGGGAAGCCCACCAGTCCCACGTCCGCCAGCAGCTTCAGCTCCAGCACCACGTCGTGGCTCTCACCGGGCAGACCGGCCTTTGCGAAGCGGGGCACCTGCCGGGTGGGGGTGGCGAAATGCTGGTTGCCCCAGCCGCCCCGGCCGCCCTTGCACAGCACAAAGGGGGTGTCGTCGGACATATCCTTGATGATCTCGCCGCTCTCGGCGTCGCGCACCAGCGTGCCGCGGGGCACGCGGATGGTCAGGCTCTCGCCGTCCTTGCCGGACTTGCGGCCGCCCTGTCCGTCCACGCCGTTGCCCGCCACATATTTGCGCTTGTAGCGGAAGTCCATCAGCGTGGACATATTGTCGTCCACCTTCAGGATGATGGAACCGCCGTTGCCGCCGTCGCCGCCATCGGGGCCGCCGGCGGCGATGTACTTCTCCCGATGGAACGCCACCGCGCCGTTGCCGCCGTTGCCGGCCCGCACGGTGATCCGCGCCTTATCAATAAAACCAGTTGCCATGGTGCTTACCTCACTGTATCTGAAAAATGTACCCACTGACCCATAATACTGTCTCTTATACACATCTCCGAGCC
>ERZ1027188.694-NODE-694-length-12611-cov-3.870659_pt1 | contig 12611 bp, 8 predicted proteins | sample MGYA00519273_ERZ1027188 | MGnify/ENA primary metagenome ERZ1027188 (study PRJEB26926, sample SAMN06164623) | human gut metagenome | biome: ENVO:00009003; feature: ENVO:2100002; material: ENVO:00002003 | host: Homo sapiens | place: USA | collected 2012 ... | reverse complement strand
GCTATACAGAGGACGGTCGCATATATGGAGCAACATATATCGACCATACCACAAAGACCGTTCTCAATGGCTCCAGACTCGGCAAAGACTTCTCCGCCAACAGTCTTGAAAGGTGGTTTAACAATCCGGCTGAAAAGCCTGCAATTGTCACTCCAGACAGCACTCACACCCACAATGCCGATACTCATCAGACGCATCATAATGACAACAGTCAGACTCAAAACGGACACTCCCAAAGCGCAAACTCTCAAGCATCGAGTCAATCCAACCATCAGGATCAGAATGGTCATGCTCATTCAAACGGTTATGATAATGACACCAATCTATTCGATGGTCTCGGCGGATTGTTCAGTGTGGGTCCGGGTTATGATGCACAGGAAGAGGCATTCTATCATGAAATGCAACGGCGTAAAAAGAAGAAACGTCGCGGCCCGAAATTATAATAACTAAACCGAAATATATTATGAGTCAACAAGAAGATGACCTCAGATCATTGGCAAAAATCATGGATATGCTCCGTGGTGTAAGCATCATTCTGGTGGTCGCAAATATCTATTGGTTCTGCCAGTCGCTTATAGGCGGCTGGCGGTTCCACGCCGAGACCATGAAGGTGCTCGGCAATCTCAACGATGCGGGAGGATTGTTCAACAATCCGTGGAACGCCAAATGGTGGGCATTGCTATTGCTTGCCTTGTCATGTTTCGGCACCAAAGGTGTCAAGAATGAGAAAATCAAATGGAAGCAGATATGGATTTTCATCGGTGTCGGGGCAACATTGTTCTTCTTCAACTGGTGGATGGTTTATCTCAACTGGAATATTCCAAACATCGTGACCACCATTGCAGGTTTTGTCTGTCTGCTATTGGGAGGCGTATGGATGAGCCGTCTTTTGAAGAACAATATGATGGATGACCGCTTCAATGAGGAGAATGAATCCTTCATGCAGGAAACCGAGAAAAAGACCAATGAGTATTCCATAAATCTGCCGACAAAGTTTTTCTATAAGAAGAAGTGGAATAAAGGCTGGATAAATGTCGTGAATCCCTTTAGGGCAACAATCGTGCTTGGGACACCCGGCTCCGGCAAGTCATACGCAGTAGTCAACAACTTCATCAAACAGCAGATAGAGAAGGGCTTCAGCTTATACGTCTATGATTACAAAAGTCCTGATCTGACGATGATTGCATACAATCATATGTTGATGAACATGGATAAATACGGCAAATATCCAACTCGGTTCTGTTTTATCAATTTCGATGATCCGGAACATTCCCATCGCTGTAACCCCATACACCCGGACTTCATGACGGATATAGCCGATGCTTATGAATCTGCATATACCATAATGATGAACTTGAACCGTACTTGGTTGCAAAAGCAGGGCGACTTCTTTGTGGAGTCTCCAATCGTGTTGTTTGCGGCTATCATTTGGTATTTGAAGCGCTTTGAGAATGGCAAGTATTGCACTTTTCCCCACGCCATTGAGTTCCTGTGTCGTCCTTATGAGAAAATCTTTCCAATTCTAACTTCCTATCCGGAGTTGGAAAACTACCTGTCGCCCTTCATCGACGCATGGCAGGGCAACGCACAGGAGCAGCTTCAGGGACAGATAGCATCGGCAAAGATTCCTCTTACGCGCATGATTTCGCCTCAGTTGTATTGGATTATGACAGGCAGTGATTTTACGCTCGACATCAACAACCCCAAGGAGCCGAAAATTCTATGTGTCGGAAACAATCCCGACCGTCAGAATATCTATGGCGCCGCACTCGGTCTTTACAATTCCAGAATTGTGAAGCTCATCAACAAGAAGGGAATGTTGAAATCCGGAGTGATTATAGACGAACTCCCGACCATATACTTCAAGGGACTCGACAATCTTATCGCCACTGCTCGAAGCAATAAGGTTGCCGTCTGCCTCGGTTTTCAGGACTTCTCGCAGTTGAAGCGCGACTATGGCGACAAGGAGGCCGCAGTGGTAATGAACACCGTCGGCAATATATTTTCCGGTCAAGTTGTCGGAGAGACTGCCAAGACACTCTCCGAGCGTTTCGGAAAGGTGCTTCAGCAGCGTCAGTCCATGAGTATCAACCGCAATGATGTGAGTCATTCTTTCAATACCCAGATGGACAGCCTAATCCCTCAGAGTAAGATTTCCACTCTTACACAGGGTATGTTTGTAGGCTCCGTTTCCGACAATATCGACCAGCGTATTGACCAGAAAATCTTTCATGCCGAGATAGTGGTGGATTCTGAAAAGGTCAAGGCGGAAGAAGCAAGATACCAGCCTATTCCGATTCTTACAGACTTCAAGGATGATACCGAGGACAAATCAAAAATGAAATATGTGATTCAGAAGAATTACGAACAGGTCAAGAAAGATGTCCGTGACCTTGTAGATCGAGAAATAGAACGAATCAAGGAAGACCCGGTTCTATGTAGATTACTTCCCAAGGGTATATAAACGAAAATCCCGACTCATTCAGTTACTGAATGGGCCGGGATTTTCATTTTATTGCGCTTTCACATAGTGAGTTATGCGCTCAGGCTTTCATATTCGTCGTATTCATCGAAGTCGTCATATTCATCGAAGTCATCTTCGATATATTCGATGTCATCCTCCTCGTCCTCTGAGTCGAAACCTTCGTAGTGACCGGTGGAGGTGATTGATTTGAACACTTCATCTTCGGGGGTGTCAGTGGTGACAGCGTTTGCGAAGATTCTTACGAGTTCTTCCTGCGGAATGTCTTCATTGAAGCATCCGTCTTCTTTCAGAGCATGAAACAGTTCGGCAAACTGCGCTCTGTTAAAGCGTATGGATTCTTTCATACTGGGAATTTCGGATTTAGTGGGTGGACATCAGGCTCTGTTGTCATCATTGTCAAGTCTGCGCTGAATGTCTTCCTCAACGCCTTTTCTGAGGCTGTCAAGGAATTCCGTGACGCTCTTGCAGGACTGCTTCGACTTGAGCGAGGAGATGATGTTGTTGACGTAATGCACTGTCACGTCGAGGTTGAGTGCGGACGCCATGTTGCGGACGAGTTCGGAGAAGGAATCATCATCCATGATGCAGCCGCCAACTTTGATTGCATGGCAGAGATGGGCGAAGTGGGACTTGGGCTTACGCCAGCGGAGAGTGCTCTTAATTTCGGGTTCGCCGGTGTTGGGCGTGAATCCGGGGACAGATGAAAGTGCCTGAAGTTTTCTGGCCACATAGTTATGGGCGGTGTTGAACGCTGAAGCCAATGCCTCATTGACTTGATCGAGCATCATGCGGCTCTTTATTTCCGAGAACTGGATGTCGGCGATGGAGAGAAGTTCCAGCGCGTAGTGTCGCATGGGCGAATCGGTGGCAGTCACACCGTGGATTGTGATGATGAGATCTGTAAGTTGTGCCGGGAGGCTCTCTGAGAAAAGGCCCTGACGGAGATTCTTGAACACGTCAAGATTTGTCAGGTGGAAAAGATCCATTCGTCTTGATTCCATAAACAAATTGTTTTTTTAACGGGTTACGAGGCACTCAACCGAGAGTGCGGTATCATAACAAGTGGGAATGCTATTTTTGTTCTTTATGTTCTATATTCCAACGTATTGCGTTATTGCCTTTTATGTCGTTAAATGTAGTTGACTTGTATTTAAGAATGTATTTTAGATACAAAACTGTGTATAATCTGTATTCGGAGTAAAAAACTTTATTCGCTGATAGTGTGTTCCTTATTTTGTAGTCGAAAAGCGGAGCCTACATTTTCTCCACAAAATACGGCTAAACAGAAGAAAAATGAAAATACGACCTAATTCGCTGCCTCTATCCGAATGGAAGGTGCTTATTTTTGCCTCAAAGGATGCGCCTATTGCGCTCCTTCTGAACTCAATCCCGGCTTTGCAGTCTCGGGTTAGGATAATCTATGACTTCAAAAAGGCGGTTGAGGAGCTGAATCATGGCAACTATACCCATGTTATGTCTGACGTCACCAAACAGGATCCGGTGGCAAGAAGAATTATGACATGGGTTCATGTCAACCACCAGGATATTGAGACTTGCTATCTCGGTATGAATGGTCATCCCAGCGGCGAGATAGATATTTGGAAATTATCCGACGGAAAAGTCTTCACTCATTCCATGACCGGAATAGACCCGTTGACCGAGCCTTTGAGCGTATTATATTCGGAGGAAACGCCTTTGAAGTGGCTGAGCCACGCCAAGTGCGAATGTCTGCAAGTAAGGGAACGGCTTAATCATCGGAAAAATAATGTCGTGATGATAATGGGTGCCGGAGGAACGGGCAAGGCGGTTCTTGCACAGATTGCCCATTTCAGCAGCCAGCGATGTGAGGGACTGTTCGTATTCGCTAATTGCAGTTCTTCGGAAATAGGAGGGTTGAACGATAATATATGGACTGCCGAGTGTGAGAACCGCTTACGCAAAAGCATACGGCATATGTTTGACCAGTCGGACAAAGGTTCGGTATATATTCATGACATCGACAAACTCGACATGGTGGCGCAAAAGATTATGTATGAGGAAATAAAGAAAGTGGTAGAAGCTCCTGCGTCAGAGAGAAACCCTCGACTTATAATCTGTGCCACAAATAAATATCTTGAACAGGATGTCGGCAAAGGAAACTTCTCGGCAGAATTGTTCTCGCTCATAAGCGATAATGTGATCAATGTCCCTTCGCTCAGCCAGTTCAAGGATGAATTGCCGATGCTTGCAGAAAATCTTCTGAGAGCTTATTGTCTTACCGAAAGGATTCCTGAGCGGAAGCTGACCAAAGATGCACTGGAAACAATACATTCTCATGTATGGGATGAGAACCTCAGGGGATTGTTCCAAGTGCTTAAACAAAGTTATATGATGGCAGACTCTACCTATATAAAGCCGATACATTTGAATCTGTCGCCTCATCTTGACAGGAATGACACTCTTATTGACCAGAGCCACAGCATCAAGGCGGCTTTATTGAAACACAAAGGAGTAGTTACAAAAGCGGCGGGAGAACTTGATATTTCCCGAAGCCATCTTTACAACCTTATGGCGGCTCTGGAGATTCCCAAGGGTTTCGGGTTGCCGCCTGTCAAGAAAAAACAGCGTGAGGAAAGAGAGCGCAAAAAAAACACGATACAAAATAGTCAATAATAAATAGACAGCCGGCCACAATATATTGATATATTGCAGTCGGCTGTCTTAAAATTATAGTTTGGGACCGGCGGCGCGAAACCCTCCGGGTGGAGTGGCTCCGCAGCCTCCGATTACTATGCGGGAACTTAACGGCTCTCGCTGATGATAACCCGGAGCCGCAGGTTCGGCAACCATTGTTTCCTTCGGACCGGTTGTCTGAGACGGGTTATCTCTTACTTCGACCCTTTGGGTATCGGGCTGCTGTTTGTTCTCCTCACCGTCCTGTTCCTCTTTCTTCGGTGCGAGTTGGGCGGTAATTTTACGGTCAAGGGCGGCGAGGTCGGATTTGAGTTGCTTCAATTCACTTTCTTTGCCCCAGACTTTGGCGACGATGCCTTCAAGTACCGGAACATCCGCTTTGAGTCTGGCGGTACGCTCCTCATATTGTGCGATGATTCCGGGTATCTTTTCCAGAGCGTTGACGAAGTTCATGCAGGCGGCATGAGTGTCGCTCATGGCGATGAAGCCGTTGTTGAACCTGTACTTGTAGTTGCCTTCAACCACAAATCGGTTTTGAACGGTCTCCTTGCCGTCAGCCAAGACACGCTCCGAGATAATGCTGATGGGGAAGTCATAGACTTCGCCGATGCGCTTGTACTGTCCGTGGGTGTCGGTGCGCTGTGCCAATCCTTGCAGATAAACGCCCATATTCTGCTCGTCCTTATACTTACAGTCGTCAAGTTTGAGACTGTTGACAGGGTTGCCGTCTTTGTCCCTCTGAACGACTGACTGATACCGGGCTGCGTCCTCCTTCATACGACTGATTGCCGCCTCGTTGTTGGCAATGTCGTGGCTGATGGTCTGGAGCCTGAACCTTGAATCTCCTATGCCCTTGTTGAAGGATTTGCGTTCACTCTCCAGAGCGGCTATCCGCTTTTCGAGTTTCGCTTTCTCCAACAAATCGGTATTGCCTGAAAGTATAGCCATGTATTCCGAGAAGTTCATGCCGTTCTTCTCGTCCATCGAACCCTCGTCAATGGTTCTGGCTCCCATAGCACCGGATTTCAACTGGGCAATGAAAGTTGCCTTGCAATGAAGAAGATTGAACTTGTAGGAGTCCAGCGACTTTTCGACAGCGTAGATTATTACATCCACCTTATTATCAGCATACAACTTGGCAATCTCGTTGCCGGCTCGTATCGCACGGCCCTCACGTTGTTCAAGGTCACTTGGTCGCCAGGGGCATTCGAGTTCATGAACCGCAACCGCTCTGCGCTGGGCATTCACGCCTGTGCCGAGCATGGTTGTCGAACCGAACAAAACTCTGACATCACCGCTGTTCATAGCCTCGATGACAGCCTTTCGGCTACGTTCTGTCTTACATTCCTGAATGAAGCGTATTTCATGCGCCGGAATACCGTAATCCTCAATCAATTTTCGCTTGATTTCGGAATAGACATTCCATTCACCGGGCTTGTATGTCCCCAAATCACTGAAAACAAACTGTGTGCCTTTATGAGCATCATATCTGCGATAGTATTCGGCGATCATTTTGGCACAATGGCTCGCCTTGTTGTTGGGATCGTCACCATAAGACGGGTCAACCAATCGGAGGTCAAGAGCCATCTTACGCGCATAGTCCGTCGCAATTAGCATCTTGGCCTTTTCCTCGGTATCAGACAACGGGGCACGTCCCAATATGGTAGCGTCTCCACTCTCGGCAAATTTCATCAGTTTCTCGATAAATTCCTCTTGCTGAGCGGTAGGCGGAATATTATGAAGAATCTCATGTTTCTCCGGTCTGTCAACCCCCACATCCTCCGCCGTGCGGTAGTCGGTGATCTCATTGTAGAACGCCGCCAGTTCCGGCACCTTGATGAAGTAACGGAATCTTTCCTTCTGAATCAGGTTGTTGGTGACGGAAAACTCGAAGTCGGTTGTCTTCTTGGCGAAGATAGCCGCCCAAGCGTCGAAACTGCGGATTTCCTGTCTTTCAAGTTCATTCGGTCGTAGATACTTGAAGAGCAAATACAGTTCAGTCAAAGAATTGGAGATTGTCGTGCCACTGAGAAAGGTCGCCCCTAGGTCTTTGCCTGTACGTTCCTGAATGGTGCGTATAGCATAGAGAAGATTGAGGGAGCGTTGGCTTCCGGCGGCGTTGCCGAGACCGGCGACACGGGTGTGACGGGTGTTGAACATCAAATTTTTATAGTTCTGAGATTCGTCAACGAATATGTGATCGATACCCATCTGTTTGAAGTCCACCACGTTGTCGCGGTTCTGCTCCATCTGATACTGGATGGTGGCAATCTTGGCGGTAAGATTCTCCTTGCGCTTGATAAGACCTTTCAGCATGGCGCGTGACACGTCATGCCCCTGCTGCCTGACAACTTCAAGGTTTTCCTCCACGCTGTCAAGTTCCGCCTGAAGAATCTCCTGCTGGATTTCCGGCGACTGCGGTATCTTGCCGAACTGGTCGTGCGACATTATAATGCAGTCATAGTCGTTGTTCTTCATTTTATTGAAGAACGCCACACGGTTGTCCGCCTTGAAACTCTTTTCATCGGCATAGAGAATCCTCGCGTTGGGATAGGCACTATGGTATGTCATGGCAATTTCTGCCACATTCGCCTTCATTCCGATAATCATCGGCTTGTGGGCAAGTCCGAGACGTTTCATCTCATGTGCCGCCATACACATTATCAGTGTCTTGCCGGTCCCGACTTGATGGTCACAGATGCCGCCGCCGTTCTGCAACAGCATCCACACACAATCCTTCTGCGACTGATACACGGAGTGTATGCCGTAGCGGTCTCCGAGCATCTTCATATTGAGGTCGGGGAACGTCTGGTGGCTGCCGTCATACTGCGGACGCACAAAGCAGTTGAACTTGCGGTTGTAGAGGTCAGAGAGTTTCTCCTTGAACTCAGGCGACTGCGCTTCGAGCCAGTCGGCAAAACCGTTGCGGATTTCGTCGATTTTGGTATTGGCAAGCTGAATCGCCTCGCTGTCAGGCACCTTGATATCGTGGCCGTTCTCATCCTTTCCGGCAGACTTCTTGATGTCGGGGACGGTGTTGTGCAGGGCGTGTTTCAGAAGGCTTATGCCGTCGTATGTGCGGTAATAGCCTCTGACGCAGAATTCCTCCCATATCTTCATATTCTTCCGCTGTGCCTCGCATGAATACTCGTCCATAGAGGATGAATAGGCAATCTTTATGTCGGTGCCATACAGGTTGCTCATGTAAGCGGAGTATATGCCGGTGGGTATCCACCTCTCGCCGAAATTGAAGTCAAGTTCGGCGAAAGTGATTTTTCGCGGGGTGGCTTCTTCAAGTGCTTTGAGAGAATCCTGCGCCATAGCGATATATGGCTCGATGCCGTCATATCCGGGGAAGTTTTTGATACGTTCTTCTTCGCGGTCAATCCATGCCTTGACATCCTCGGCTTTCTGCACCACGTTTCCGGCGATAAACCTGTCCTTGATTTCATAATTCTCCACCAGAGGGTTATAATATATGTGTCCCTCCAGACTCTGAATCAGATTTTCCTCGGACATATCCACCAGTCCGGTCATATAGTCCAGATTGACGGCACCGAACTTGTTGAGCGATGCGGATAACGCCTCCATCGGAGTATCGACGCTTGTCAGTTCGTCCACAGCGAATGAAACAGGATGGTCGAAGATATCAGCCTTGACAAACCTGCCGTTCTCGCCGCGCTCTAATGCCAGTGCGTCACGCCCATTGGCGTCCATGAGGATGAATTTCACATTCTGTTTCTCGTTGAGATTACCGTACTTCTCCACAAACTCATCGTAATACTGATTGAGGTGTTCGCGCAGTTCAACCGAAGCCTCATGTGTTTCAGCCTCGTAGTTGTAGAGTTGCTGGTATGTCTCCGACAGGGTGACATAGAGCATGGCACGTTTCGCCTGTTCGGGCTTCAACTCCAACGGATTGAATGTTGCTCCGCTCTTGCGGACTTCTGAAAGAAATCCGACAAGACCGTCCTGAACGACCATACTGCCGTTGTGGTGGAAGAACTGGATGTCCTCCGAGAAAGGGCGGGGAAACATATCGACCATGACAGGCTCTGCCTTGATGGTAGAGCGTTGACCGGGGACGAAGTCTCCTTCGGTGCGCTGGATTGTGGTACTACCTTCTTGGATAGTCTCGCCATTGGCGGCTACTTGTTTAGCCGCTTCGTCCGCCTCACGTTCAAGACGCATTTCCTCCAACTGACGATATGCAATTGACATCATAGTCTCGTAAAAACCGTTGATGGGCGGATTGTCCTCCCAGTTTAGTGAGCCATAAAATTCCAGTTCTTTCTCAGTGAGGGGACGGAATTTTTTGACAGGAATGTCCTTTACCTCAACACTCGGCTTTAGTTTGGGAGCATCCTCCGCAGGTTTCGGCTGACGGCGAGGTTTGCCGATTGGCTCCAACTCTCCGAAAAGATTGTAGGCATACAAGCGAGGATCCGGATTATCGGTGTAATCAGGGCTGCCGTCGGCCACTATCTTTTGGGCAAATTCAGCCCTCGGCGGCTCTACGGGAGCGTGGGCAGGAGTTGGAGTTGGTTTAAGCTCAGGTTCAGGCTTATGTTCCGGCTTAGACTCTGCTTTTGGAGGCTGATTTGGGGTAACCGTCTCAACGACCTTTTGCTTGGGCGTCTTTTTCAGTTTCGGGTCTTCCAACTGTTCACATATTGCCACACGTTTACCGGCCCGCACGAGTTTGGGCAGATAGGTGTCGAGAGCATGATGCGGAAAGCCAGCCAATTCTATATTATTGTCTCTGCCGTTGGCTCTGCGAGTTAATGTAATACCTAAAATCTCCGAGGCGATAACGGCATCCTTACCGAAAATTTCATAGAAATCACCAACGCGGAAAAGTAGGACAGCAACGGGATGTTTCTTTTTCATTTCCTGATACTGCTGCATCAGCGGTGTATTGGTAAGGCTCGACTTCTTTTCCGCCCTTGGAGCTTCCACCTTCGCAACCTGCTTGGGTGTATGAGTTGGCGTAACAGGGTCAGGCGTAATCGGTTTGATACCGTTGGAATTATACAATTCCAGATTCAGGCGCAGGTGCAACGACTCGTCGAGTGCCTTACGCAAGTCTTGTGCAATGCCATCGACACCTCCGTCATGGTAGTACACGATGGCAGGTTTGCCATACTGGTCAGTGCCAACCTTGGCATCAGTGCATATTACATTCTGCGGAAAAGCCTGAAAAAACTTGTTGCCCGGCACTTTTGTACCCCGGTCAACTACCGACTGGATAAAGAACTCTTCATCAGCCGACAAAGACTTCTTTTCGGTGTGCTTCTGGAAAATAATCAGGTCAGAGCCGACATCAGTACCGGCATTGTCGCTGAACGTATTATTCGGAAGTCGCAGTGCTGCCACAAGGTCAGCCTTTTTCACAAGCTCCATTCTTATAAAGGGCGAAGCGGCATTCATGACACCTTGCGATGTGATAAAGGCAATCAGACCGCCTTCTCTCACTTGGTCAAGACCTTTGAGAAAGAAGTAATTGTGCAACGACTTTGCCGCCTGACGATAGCCAATCTCCTTACTCACGGCATAAGCCGGGTCTGCAACCGCAAAATCTCCGAAAGGAACATTTGATGCTGCAACATCGAAGTAGCCGTTGAAATCGCTCTCTATCTTCTCAAAACCCTCTATACGGGTAAGGATTGATGGATGCAAGGCTGAGAGAATCTTACCTGTCAGCAAATCCTTTTCGTAGGCCAGCACCTCCGCGCCGGGATACCTGTCATTGCGCAGGAAAGAATCAATGAACGCCCCCTGTCCGGCAGACGGTTCAAGAAAACTTTTTATCTCGACACCCTGAAATTTCAGGGCATCGGAGATAGAATCCACAATACGGTTGTCAGTATAGAAAGCGGTCAGCGTTGACGCTTTTAGCGACTCCATATAGCGGTTAAACTCCTTGTCGTCACGCGAATAGTCGTGAATCAGACGGCGCAGTTCAACCGTAGGTGCGAATAGTTCAATATCCGACTTGCTCCACTTGGCGGCATCAGCCAGCTCGTTGGCATCGTTGAGAATACACTTCAACCCGCCAAACCCGGCATATTTGCGCAGCACCGCAATCTCCTCGGCAGTCTGCGCTGTGCGACCGGCAACACCGAGCTTCAGGACAAGCCTGATAGCCTCGATGTTGTCGCGCATCGTCTGAAGCCTATTGTAACTCATTGCGGTATTGTTCTAAAATGTCCGCAATGATACCCGCTAACTCGTTCTGGAGCTTCGGATAATCTTCTCTGCTGAGGAAGTCGCCGTTTACCTCATACTTGTCAAGTATGGCGTTAATGTAACGGAGGCCGAGCAGTAAATCTGCCCACTCAATTTTTGCTTCTTCCGTTGGCAGGTCGTTGTGGAACAGTTCTTCGAGGAGGTTGAATATCACATCCCAACGAGACACATAGTGACCTTCGAGAAGAACACGCATTGCGAGTTCCTCGGCAACAGGCTGACTGCGACCTTAGAGGATAAGTCGGACCATGGTCCGGTATGCTTCGCTGGCACGGGTATTGATAAACTCTGTGTCCGTTACTTCGGGAAAGCGGTGGTCACGCAGATGACCGTAGAGATAGGCTGCGAAATAGTCCATCTCCTTTTCAAGAGGTTGTTTCATTATGGTGGGGAATTTAGTGGTTTGCCGAAATCCTGATTTGCTTAAAGTGGCGTATGGTAGGTATATAAGCAAAAGGACACCGGGTTCCCGCCCGATGTCCAACCACTAAATCCACGTCAAAAAATGAAACAAAAACATTATATGACGTTGAATCAAGTGCAAAGATACAAAATCTTTGGGACATTCGGGAGGAGTTATTGATATTTTAGTTGATTTTCAGGTCTGTTAACCCGCTTTCTTGCAGGATTTACGCTTCTTGCGGGACTTCTTCTGAATATCATTCTCGTCTGGAGTGAAGGCCTCGATTACACGCTTCACGATGAGATTGTACAGTCTCTCTTCGTCGCGGCTGAGGTCGGTGGGGTGCAGTCCGGTCGTGACTATGCCATGAGCGTTATAGGGCGTTTCGCCATTGTGGAAAGTGTTGCGGGTACTGAGCCATCCTACTTCTTTAGCCATCCGGCCGTACCGGGCGTTGTGCTCCAGCACGCGGAAGTCACGGCGCATGGAGTCATATACGTTGCCGGGGATGCCGTTCTGGTAGAGGTAGGGGTATGAGATCAGCCCTTTGGCGTAAAGTTTGTGGGCGATGAGGAACGTCGGCTCAAAATCGTAGCCGAGTTCCATAGTGGCATCCATCCACAGGGTGACCATGTTGTGAAGAGTCTGGCCCTTCACGATATTCAGTTCGACATCGCATCCTTCGTCAGTCGGGTTGTTCTCTGCCGATTCGATGTCGGGGGCGTTTTCTGCGGCCACGGCATCGGCTTCGAGAAAAAAATTTATTACTGTCCGCTAAAAATTTTTTGAGCAGTTGAAAAA
>ERZ1027188.691-NODE-691-length-12641-cov-4.338154_pt1 | contig 12641 bp, 8 predicted proteins | sample MGYA00519273_ERZ1027188 | MGnify/ENA primary metagenome ERZ1027188 (study PRJEB26926, sample SAMN06164623) | human gut metagenome | biome: ENVO:00009003; feature: ENVO:2100002; material: ENVO:00002003 | host: Homo sapiens | place: USA | collected 2012 ... | reverse complement strand
GCATCAGCAGAACATCCTCACCGGTGCAGTGGTTTCGGTGGCCAGAACTGTGTTGGGAACCATCTTCGCCCTGGTAACGAACGCACTTTTGGCCTACATCATCAGCCGCAAACGCTTTTTGTTCCGTTCCCAGCTGTCTTTGTTCTGGGTCATCACCATGTACGTGAACGGCGGTATGATCCCCACCTTGGTTTTGTACCGCAACATGAACCTGACCAACTCTTTCTGGGTATACGTCATTCCGGGCATGGTCAGCGCATTTAACGTTCTGGTTATGCGCACTTTCATGGAAGGTCTGCCCAGCGCGCTGGAAGAATCCGCCATGATTGACGGTGCCAACGATTTCACCATCTTTACCCGTATCATCTCGCCCCTGTGCAAGCCGGTGTATGCCACCGTCGCCCTGTTCGTAGCTGTCGGACAGTGGAACTCCTGGTTCGATGCTATGTTGTACAACCGGATGAACACCCAGTATACGACCCTGCAATATGAGTTGATGAAGCTTCTTTCCTCTGTCATGCAGCAAAGCGGCAGTGCCACCACCGGCGGCAACACCGCTACCGCAGCCGTCACGCCGGTTACCGTGCGTTCCGCCGCTACTGTGGTGACGATGCTTCCCATCATTCTGCTTTATCCCTTCCTGCAAAGATACTTTGTATCCGGCATGACCATTGGCAGTGTAAAAGAGTAAAATCCTTTCCCTGCCATCCGCCCCTGTTTTCCAGTGCCTGTAATCCGAAAAGTCAGTTCGGCGGCACCCTCTAATAGCTATGGCCGCTGCATCTGTTTTTCCTCTTGGATGCAGCGGCCATAGCTCTATATTTTTGCATGCAGAATATCACCCCTTTATACCTGGAGGTTTTCTATGCTTTCCGTTAAAAATCCTATCATGACAGGCTTCTTTCCCGACCCTTCGATTTGCCGGGTAGGGAACAAATTCTATACGGTTCATTCGACATTTGCGTATTTTCCCGGCGTGCCGGTTTTTGAGAGCGAAGATCTTGTCCACTGGAATTTGATCAGCAATGTGCTCGATCGTGATTCTCAGGTTCCTTTGTCCGGCTGTCAGCATTCCCAGGGGATTTTTGCCCCTACCATTCGTTACCATAAGGGCACCTGGTATATGATTACCACCAACGTGTCCGACCAAGGAAATTTTATCGTCACTGCAAAAGATCCGCGCGGCCCCTGGTCCGAGCCTTACTATTTGGGTGAGTCTACCGGCGGCATTGATCCCAGTCTCTTTTTTGACGATGACGGTACCTGCTATTATATCGGCCAACGGCCGCGTTCTGCCGGGTACCGCTACAATGGCGACTGCGAAATTTGGATTCAAACTCTGGATCTGGACACGATGCAGTTAAAGCCCGATGCCACCATTGTACTTACCGGATTCCAGCGCAAAGCCATTTGGCCGGAGGGACCTCACCTGTACAAAAAGGACGGTTACTATTACATTTTGCATGCGGAAAGCGGTACTTCCATCCACCACAGCGTCATGATCGCGCGCAGCAAAAATGTGTTTGGTCCCTACGAGTACTGCCCCTGCAACCCCATTCTGACGCATCGCCATTTGGGAGCCCAATATCCTGTTACCTGCGTCGGTCATGCCGACTTAGTGGATGACGGAAACGGCAACTGGTATATGGTTGTATTGGCTTGCCGGCCGAACCAAGGGTACACGTTGTTGGGGCGTGAAACCTTTTTGGCAAAGGTCACCTGGGAAGATGGTTGGCCGGTTGTAAATGCGGGGGTCGGTCATCTTGAAGAAGTAGTCACGCTGCCTTACGAGGGGCAGCCTTCTGACGACGTACCCCAATGTAAAACCTATACGTTTGATACACCTTCTCTGCCGCTGGAATTGCTGACTTTGCGCAATCACCGCGATCACGAACTGGAACTGCACGCAGAAGAGCATATTGTTCGTCTTTTCCATCGTTGCGACAGCTTGAAGGATTGCGGTGAGCCTGCATACCTCGCGCTGCGTCAGCAACACTGGAATTGCGAATTTGAAACCAGCTTTATCCCGCATTTCTGCAAAGAGAGTGATTGCGCCGGTATTGCCATGGTTCAAAGCAACGAAAACCATCTGCGGGCAGAGTGCTATCCCCAGGATTCGGGGGTCAAACTTGTTGTTTCTCTTTGCAAAGATGGTAAAGACAGCTGTTTGGCGCAAATGGATCTGCCGGCTGCACTCCCCATTAAACTGAAGTTGCGCGTAGAAGGGCTTGTGGCCAGTGTTCTTTACCAAAGCAATAGTGAATGGAAACCGGTTATCTCCGACATTGATCTGCGCTCTTTAAGCACGGAACATGCCGGCGGTTTTGTCGGCTGTACACTGGGGTTATACGCTTCCGGCAATGGAGAGGACGCTGGTGGTTATTCTGATTTTGAAAGAATGACCTATCGCGAACTTCCCACCAATTAATCCTTCACGAATCATTCGGTAGCGGCTGCCAAATGGGGAGAGAATGTCCAGCCGGCGAGGAGCCCGCCCACAAATAAAAAGCCATACGAATCCGCGAAAAGCCCAGCGGATGTGGGTGTTTGGGAACCGAATCTCCCGGATCGATACCTGCGTAATCCGTCCCTACTCTTCCCTATCGCAAATACAAAAGCTGACCCGTGGACTCACGGGTCTGCTTTTTGTATGCACGATTCATTTACAAAACGAAACGCTTGATTGCTCCGCAACACAATAGGCTTATAGTTTTCAACTCATTTTTTTCAAAGTTGTACAGAGATGTCGGTATTTTCTCCGGTCAATCCAATATACCTTGCATGGGAATACGATGCATTGCGTGATGCCTGGAGGGCTGTGTAACGTCGTTTTTGCTTCTTGTAAGCTCTTTGTCATCTGGCGCTGAAACGTGCTGTATGGTGCCTTAAAATCGATCCTGTGGCATGGCCGGAATTAATTCGAGAAGAAGTGTTTATGGTTACACAGTTCAGACATAAACGTCTGATGGGCAAACTGTTCATCCTGCATGGCGATTATGGCGATTCGCATTTCGTCGGAATTCTGGTCGATGACATTGCGGAGATTGCCAAGACGTTCCTTCAGACAGAATCCACTGGCAGAGACCCCGATAATCTTCTGAGATGGATCATCTCGCACTTTTTGAGCAATGTTTTTGCTGGTGTTCCCAACGAAAATAAAATCCGCAGAAAAGGCTGCACGCAACGATCCAGGTAATAGGATTGGTTAGACAAATACACCAGAAACCAAAAGGTTGAAGCAGAAAATGAATGCATAAAAAACGGCAAAGAAGCTCGGCCACGCCACCAATTATGGTGATAAGGCCGTTCCCGAGCCCAACCAAAGCATTGCGGAACAGAAAAATCCATGCCAAAAATAAAAGGAACCACACGCTTGTGTAGAGATATTGCAGTGCATAATGTACCATTTCGGGCGAGGGATCACTCAAAAATATCCGCAGAATGGCTTTGGAGGCAATTCCATACAAAGCCATACCCAGAATTGCAGCACCAAGGGAAAGGAGCATCGTGCTGCGTACACCAACAAAAATGCGTTTTGTTTTCCTGGCTCCTATGTTTTGTGCGCAATACGTAGAAATGCCCGAGCCCAGTGCGATCATAGGTTGCATCACCAAGGATTCAAGCTTAGAAGCGGCAGTATAGGCCGCCATTACGGAAGAACCGAATTGATTGATGCCGCTCTGCAGAATCATAATTCCAAACGCAGTAACGGTTTGGTTTAAAGCCATGGGAATGCCGCTTTGTATCATACACAGAATCCGATAAGGATCGGGGTACAGATCGCGGATACTGAGACGTAGATTGTTGTAGTTGTGAAACATGTACCAAAAGCATAGCAGTGCAGAAATTCCCTGTGACAACACCGTTGCCCAAGCGGCGCCTGCAGTTCCCATATGTAGTGTCGCGATAAAAAATATATCCAAAACAATATTCAAGAATGACGACAAAATGAGGAAATATAAAGGTGTGCGGCTGTCACCCAAAGAGCGAAGGATACTGGCTGCAATATTGTAGGCCATCGTACACAGGATACCGCCAAAGATGACGCGAAGATATTCGTGTGCGTAGAGGAGTACGTTCGAAGGGGTGTGCAACGCTAACAGAATCTGGCGGCTAAAAGAAACGGTAGGAATCGTGAGGATAACTGAAAACACCACTGTGAGCAAGAGCGCTGTGCCAACTACCTTCTTTAGTTCGTTCAGACGGTGCCCGCCAAATGCCTGTGAGACTAAAATACCGCAGCCCTGGGTAAGGCCGGAAGCAAAGCCAATTACAAGATATACAGTGCTTCCGGTCGCCCCCACGGCAGCAAGGGCGTCTTCACCCAAAAATTGCCCGACAATGATCGTATCGGCCATGTTATATATTTGCTGGAATAGGGTTCCAAGCAAGACGGGTACGGAGAAAAAGAAGATTGTTTTGGTGGGGCTGCCTACGGTCATATCTTTTGTCTTGTTCATGGCGTAATCCTCGGATCAATCCCAAACTCTGTGTGATCCACATTCAGGGTGCAAATAGAGCAAAAATTATTCGAGGCGGCATCAAGCTTGTCCGGCTGCCTTCTCGTTGGCATCATAACACCGAGGGGGGTGGATGTCAAGGGGGGAAAATATAGTTCATTTCACCCTTGACTTCTGACCCCGACAGCATTATTGAGCATTGATGATTTGGTACGAACCAACACCAGAAATCACTCCTTTTAGGCTACGCTTTGGCCCACAATAAAGCTCCCAACTGCTAGGCAGCCAGGTTTTTCGTTCTGGGTCAAATTGTTTTGAAACAAAAAAGAGAAGGCTTGCGCCTTCCCTTTACAACTGCATATTGCCATGCAACAAGTCTACACCAACACCTTTACACAAATAACCTGCCTTTGCGTTTTTATTTTAGCAGTTTACTTGATGTAGATTAAGTACAAGTTTTTGAAGTCAAGAATTACTTCGGTCTTTTCGTCGTCGTAAGGAGAAACATCGAAGCCATCTACGATTTTAAAAAGTTCTTGTAACAGCTTGTGTTTTGATTCATCATTCTAGGTGCTGAAATAGCTGGAAAAGGCGCAAGGGCAAAGTATATTCCAACGGACAGAGTATAACACATCACAAAAACGCACGCGTGCGATTCTTAACGCGCGCGTGTTTTTTGACGCGTTCTATGTGTGCTATGCCTCTTGACAAGCATCTGACCACTCTTTTCTCCCTAGCCGGTTTTATTTGCCGTTTTTCACGCTCCAACGTTTTATTACAACCACCATAAACAGCGCCGGAAGTTATGCACACCACACAATTTCCGGCGCTGGTTCATTGTATTTTCCTGGTTGCCACAGTTTTCCCTTCTCGGCAGCCTGCAAAACACCGTCCAGTTTGGCGGATTTTAGTTCCGATTTTCATGATACAGCGCTGCCTCAATTTTGTAGACACATTCGAAGCCCTGATATACTATATTATTCGCTGGTATAAACTAAAAAAGGGAGGCCCGACACTAAGTGTCGATTCTCCCAATATAGATCAACATAAGAAAAGCGCCCTGCTTTGCAGCAAGGCGCTTTCTGGTGCACCATGTGGGAGCAAACCCGAACACTTTTGTGTATCCGGGCGGCATTGGCATCACGCGGCTGCTCACCCGGAAGTGATGCCTGTTGTTCCTCCGCGCGAGGATAAAAGAGGGGTGTTGAAACATCAAGGGGCTTTTGCGGCATATCCTCGCTTTGCAAACTGGGCTGCGGTATTCCACAGTCCCCTTGACATTTCCCCATCCCTCTTTTTTAGGCTAATCGCGGAACAACCCACATCTCCTTATCCCGGTGGGATAACAGAATCCAAAATCAAACATGGAACTTGCTTAGTTCAATAGCATCATAGCGATATTCGCACCAATTCCGACACATGAAAAAGCCGCGAAAAAGTAAATTACCGCCTTTTTAATAAATGTTAATGCTACATTATCTCCACTTTTAGACGGATTTGCATTGTAAAAATCAGAATATCCATTCCAAAATATAATCGCTATAAGGCTGCTAACAGGCGGGATTACCACCGCCCATATCTTCGGCAAATAGTTTGTTGCCCCCGCACTGTTCCATTGCACAGCTGCTACATCTGGCAAATACATAAAGGCAACAATGCTAAGAATCACTGTCACTGCAAGAATGAGCAACTGGATTTTTGTCCTCGTATTCTTCATATCTTATCACCTCGATGTCATTCTATCACACGCATCATTCCAATTCAATTATATTTCTGTTAATTGATACGAGCAACACAAAAAATGACCGTCCTGCTAAATACGCAGAACGGTCAAGAAACTGTCACATTAAACGACCTTACACAGTAGGAAATGGTGCAACAAAAAAGCCGCAACATTCGTTGCGGCTTTTTCTGGTGCACCATCGGGGACTCGAACCCAGGACCCACTGATTAAGAGTCAGTTGCTCTCCCAAATGACTCAAACTAAGCCTATCCTCAAAATCGTTCAAACCTCTTTTATTGCACTATCATCGTTGTTCCATGTCAAACTCGATTTGCTCTTATTCGAATTTGCATTTTTTAAGCAGCCCGATACCACACCAAAGTCGAACACCATTCACTAATTATGATAGTTCTATGCCTACTATTCATGGATTGAATCACCTTTTGCGGCTCGTGCCATAATTTTATACACAGTGTCCATATACTTAAAGCCGCACTCAACCGACGGCAATTCATACTTCCGAATACTATTTTGCGGAGCGCTGCTTTTGTTGTAGTATTATGATTACTTTAATTAGCGAAAGGAGCCCTCCCTATGACTGAACCGCAAACATTATCTGCATATTTCACTTACTGCAAGTTGCAAAAAAACCTGGATAATAAAACTCTAAAGGCATATCAGATTGATCTCAAACAGTTTGTCGATTTTTATCCAAAACCAACAACGGTTACTCGTACTGACATGGAACTATACATTGAGCATCTCATGGAACGCTACAAAGCGTCTACAGTGAAGCGTAAAATTGCAGCGCTAAAAGCGTATTACCATTACCTAGTCTATGAAGAAATTCTGGAACACAGTCCCTTTGAAAAAATTCAACTGCATATTCGCCAGGAAATTTTACTTCCTAGAACTATTGATCGCCCGATACTTGGTGCCATCTTTTCCGCCGCTTACCGCGAACTTTCGACCGCCCATTCCAAAGCTGCTCACCGGGAAACAATTAGAAATATCGCCGTGCTTGAGCTTTTGTTCGCTAGTGGGATACGCGTTTCCGAGCTTTGTACAATCACCTGCGATAACTTGAATTTAGATAGCCAGGTTGTTCTTATCCGTGGGAAAGGTAGTAAAGAGCGAAAAATCTACTTGGCTTCTGCCCCTGTGGTCCGAGCACTAAAAAAATACTTGCAAGTTAGAGTTCCTCGCGTTGCCGACGAGCCCTTCTTTTTTTTGAACAGAGATGGGAACAGATTGTCTGAGCAGTCTGTTCGCAGGATTATTAACCGATACACCGATCTATCAAACCAGCCCGGCCACTATACTCCACATATGTTCCGTCATTCTTTTGCCACGTATTTATGGGATGCTTGTGGCGACGTTTACGAAGTAAAAGAGATTCTGGGGCACAGCTCAATCAAAACTACTGAGCGTTATGTCCATGCAAGTTTTGAACGTCAAAAAAAAGTGCTTTCAGCCATGCATCCGCGAGCGACCTTGAAGTTTACTTACTAAACAGCAACGTTTACGCTGCTCATTCGCTCCTTCCCGCACACCACTAATAAAGGATAATCTCTAATTATCTGTTGTTCGAGGGTAATCTATTTGGGGAAGAATAGGAGCTATCGGCGGGTGAAATTATGGAGCACGGAATAATTAATGGTTTTTCTAACCGGGATAAGTTAATTGAACGGTTGGTCGATTCCTATAATAATAAGACAGCTCCAGAAATCATATTATTAACAGGACCTGCGGGTTCCGGAAAAAGCTTTGTGGCAAATAATGTTGTAAAAAAGTGCGAAAAAATATCTCGTATGCGGTCTTATATAAATCGTGGAGATAGTTTTGTTTCCCCTTCCGCTGTAGGGAATATGCCGAAACTAAGAGTGGATAACCTATCCCTTTCTGCAAGCTTCCTATATATGTCTGCTGGCTTGGAGGTCGGAGCACACCGCGAAGAGAGCCAGTATAACCACCTAAAGGCCTTGTTGCGATCATTTCAAAACCATCGGTTTCTGTTTTGTTTAGATGGCCTATCGAGTGCTCATAGTCAAGTGAAGTCGATGGCACAACTCCTGCTATCTCACCGAGAGGATTTGGAAAGGGCATTATCCTCAAAGGTTTATTTTCTGGTTACAGATACTAGTGATACCATGTTCTTAAGCATGGGAAGCGGGGCAGAACGAATTACACATTTTGAATTAAGTCCCTATGATTCAGATGATATTTTAGAGTATTTAAAAAGCAGACATTTGGAGCTGTTGATTACCGACACTGTAAAGCAAAACATTCTGCAAATACAAAAAATCAGTGGCGGAAATCTGTACCTTGCCGATTTTCTCTTTGTTGATCTAACTTTCCAGAACAAGGACTATTTTGCAGCGTTGGAGTATGTTATCAAAAGACGGCTTGCGAAACTCAAGGCAGATGGCCTGAACAAAGAAATATCTGAATCAGATATGGAAGATATTATTTTGTCATCATCACTTGCCATACAGCCCTTCACAACCACTGAAATTTCATCTATTACGAATAGAAATGATAATACAGTTGCAAACAGCCTGGACATAGCAAAAGAAGAGGCATTTCTTGACAAGAGTTTAGATTGTTTTTACGATTTTCCCTGCTATCAGATTAAATCTGCGCTTGAAAAGCAAAGTATTGAGAAGCGAAGAGAACGACTCCTACACTACTATCAGTACTATACTGTGAATGAGCAGGATGAGTATTACATCCGAGCATTTTACTTGATAAAATATTATAGGGCTATTGGACCCCAGGCATTTGCGTTGTTGGGACTTGCTTATACTAGCAGATTTTCAAGCATAGATTTTGATTTACTTTCTAAAATAGATGATGCAATAAATAAGTACGGAACAGCAGAGCAGAAAGAGGATTTCCAAGAAATCAAAGATTTTTACGAGATGATCGTCAAATCACCTGATACACAAGATCTTCAGGGATTGCATTCAGCTTACTTGAGATTAAAAAGGAAAGGCTTTGATGTGCCTCTCAAAGCTGAGCTATCACGAGCATATTTTCACTACCTATACCGGACACATTCCCCCTATAATCAAGACTTGAAACTGCTCTTTGAAGAATGTCTGTCATATGCAAATCATGAGATTCTTTTAACTGATTCTGTTAATCCCATTAAGCTAAAGCCAATGGATGAAACAATTGTACGTCTCAACATCATTTATACCGTGGCACCCTACCTTCTAGATGTTTTAAATCGAGATGACGAGTTTACCGAACTCTACAAGTTGAGTTTGAGTCTTTCAAACGCCTGTAGTTCAAAAAGCGCAAAGGGGCTTGGGCAGTATATTGAAAATGTATTTAACCGGAAGGCCTTTCTTTTCGTGAACCAGACCCAATGTACCCCTTATTATGAGCGTGCCAAGTCCTACTTTTCTAGAAATCAAATTTGGGATGAAATGTGTCTGACCTTGGTTTGTCAGGCTGGAACCGACATTGTAATCCAGCAATATGATGACGCTCAGGAACTGTGCAAACAGGCACAAGAAATTGCAGACCACTATGGAATCACATTGCCACAACCCGAAAAACTGCAGAACAATTTTCTGATTGCGGAATTCTTGCAGGCAGAGGCGCAGGCAAAAAGTGAAAAGGTCTGCTTGACCAAAGCCAGGCAGACCTTTTCTAAGCTGAAAAAATTATTACATAAAAAGCCGTGCGCCACAGAGTTTGTCATACTTACCAATATATGTTCTCTTTGCCTGTACAGTGGCAATGATCAGCAGTATTTGAAGTACAAGGCTATGTTAGAACGTCAAATGACCTGCAAGGATGTATCTGATGTTAGTGATTTGGATATTGACGATTTTTATCGGTACTACTTTGCCTGGTTTGAGGTTTTCCGCATGATTCGTGATGGAAACTGGGAAATGGCAGAACAGTTAAGCCAATCTGTTCATGGATTTATTCCTGCACTCTTTAAGAAGCAGGAGAAATTCTGGGAAATGAAAGACCAGGCCCTTGCTGACGTAATACGGAAACGCATTTCAATGAGTGCCTACGATTTCTGTCACAACCTAGTGCATGTCAATCGTAAGGAAAACACTCTGTCGCGTTTCTTTTTCCGTGGATTGATGCTTTCGGATCTGCAGTATACTTCGTACAATTAAGCATCTCGGTAGTTAGAAAGCATACAAGTCACAATTACCTTGTAAATGTCTTCATACTTCAGATCATATTGGTCAAAGAGGTAGGCAATCGAGCTGTGGCGGATTGTATACGGAGTCCCAGCGATGTCAAACAAGTAGGGAATTCCGTCCCTCACTCTAAAGTCGAAGCGAGCATAATCCTTGACATCCAATATTTCCGCAGCTTTGGCCGCCAATTGCCGAACATCATTGGCGGCAGCTCCCTCCAGTAACTTGAATGTGTATCGATAGGAGTTTGAGATTTCGGAATCCATGAATTCCTGATCATCAGGAAAAACGATTTCCACCGGATCCAGGGCTAAATATTGTCCTTGGTATTTTACGACTAACACCTCACATTCTGGCCCGGCAATAAACTCCTGTACTAAAACGCGTTTGGAGTTTACTGCTGTGGCCGTATTATAAAACTGCTGGTATGAGTCATGGCTCAGTCTCATTTTGCAATGGGGGGTTAGCCCTATGCTGGCAGACTCATCAATATTCTTCATCAGGATATCCAAACCATTAAACACGTCCAAGATGTCTGCTTGCGTGGTACGGTCAGGAAGAAATTCGTATGTAATAGGTACTGGGATACCGTTTTTGGAAAGAATGTCGCCATAAATCCTTTTGTTTCTAAGAAGGGAGATCACAAATGCGTTGCTCCCTGTATATTTTATGCCATATAGATCACAAAATGCTGGAATCAAGGATTTCTTGCCGGGATTCACTCCGTCACGCGAAAAATTATAAACGATGCAATCCTTCGGCTGTATTTTATTATGGATGACATATTCAATAAAAGATATCTCACTGTAAAACACCCGGGCAAATCCAAATACATTAAATAATGCGGACGCAATCTCAGCAAATTCCATACGGGAGAAAAACTCGCTTTCATCAGCATGGGAAATGCGGGGGTCACTTTCACGCACGGTTTTGGTTTGTGCATCGGCGACTATATACATGTCAAAATTGATATCTTCATGCTTGTATTGTTCTAGTATCTTATCAATTATTTGTTTCCCTTTCATAGTAGATCCTCCATAGGAAAGCGGAGCGTTTTGAAATAGGGCTTCATTCCTAGTTTTCGATAGAATTGTTCCGCATCCGCGTCATACACATTGACACGAAGTTCTTTGTTAGACAGTTTTGCGTACAGTTTGATGTAGCGAACGATTTCACTTCCGATCCCGTGTCTACGGGCCTCCTGAGCAACAAATAGTCGACGGAGCAATATGTAGTGGGAAGCCTCTGCGACATCAAAATAAGCCACATAGTCTCCAGTTTGTGTGTCCTTAGCCATGAATGGAAACTCACCACATGTGAAAACGGTAGGGTTTCGGCTCAGATTCCCCTCTTGACTCTTATCGCCAAGATAGTCCAAAAGCTGTTCCTGCCACTGTGTACACGAGTCTATATCCTCCACAAAATTAAGCCGATGAGAACGAATAGCTTGTTCTCGGCCATAATCCAAAATAAAGGGTAGACAATTTTGAAAATATTTTGAGCACATTTCTTGAGCAAATTTATATTCAATACCGGTGTTCATTTCACAGGCATCGCTAGAACTAACTTCCCGCACTCGGATTGGAATTTGCCTTAGAACGCTGGTAATACAGTCATCCCAAAAGATAGAATCATTTTTAAAGTTTTCTTCCGTAAAATATTCCCGTAGTACAGATTTTACCAATGGGCAATCTTTTTGCGCCCAAAACGAAACCCCCAGAAGACACGGTTCGTTAGAGTATCCAATTTGGAACGAGGTTATTTGTTCACCCTCAAGTATAGGATGCCAAGCGTCTTCTCCACATTGAGGATAGCGCATTACATAGTAAAAGCTATTGTCTTGCCGGGAAAAAATATTTCGAGCTAGGACCAAATCTCCTTCTATCACAAAGGTATCATGAAATAAGTCGATTGCTTGGTTCATGGAATATAATGTATTTCTGTAAATAGGATTATGCAGGATATGACAACGATATCTTTCTTGCAAGAATCGGTATTGCTCCAGAAACTCACTGTTACAGAGTACGGTAATATCTTCGATGCCAAATTCATGGAGCATCCATACTGTGCGTTCCAAATTTGGGACACCTAAAATGGGGAGCAAGGGTTTGGGCGTGCTATACCCATCTTTTCTCATACGTGAACCTTTTCCTGCAGCTAAAATAATCGCATTCATAATTGGTGTCCCCTGCTTAAAAAGATAATATTTCCTTGATTTCCCAAATAATAATAGATAATAGCTGATTACCCTCGAACAACAGATAATTAGAGATTATCCTTTATTAG
>ERZ1027188.690-NODE-690-length-12654-cov-4.122391_pt1 | contig 12654 bp, 8 predicted proteins | sample MGYA00519273_ERZ1027188 | MGnify/ENA primary metagenome ERZ1027188 (study PRJEB26926, sample SAMN06164623) | human gut metagenome | biome: ENVO:00009003; feature: ENVO:2100002; material: ENVO:00002003 | host: Homo sapiens | place: USA | collected 2012 ... | reverse complement strand
TTTTGAGGAACGGTCTGTTCGGAAGTTGTTGCTATACCGTTTGCAGAATTGCTGCCAACGTAGAGTGCGTATTCCACATTCTGGATTGAGAATGTGCCGTCGCCGAGATTTTTGATGTTAAAGAGATACTGACCGTTGTTTCTGCGAAGAACTCTCCAGCTCATGTAACCTGTGTTGGGGAGATACATTGCAATTTTTCCTTTTTCCTGGAAACCGTCGGATGTGCTTACTATGTAGTAGTAACCGTCTTCTATCTGACGCATTGAGTGATCCTGCTCGTTGAAGTTCTTAACGGCTTCGGCGAGTTTTGCAATCATAGCATTTACTTTTTCGTCGGATGCAGAAGCTTCGTCATACATTAAGCGTGCTTCTTCAATAGCATTGTTTATTTCCGTAACGTCTCCGTTGTTGTCGCCGGGGTTCGGACCAACTTTCGAGTCCTTTACAACGCCCGCTGCGTCGGTAATGGCTTCGTTAAGAGTGGTGAGGAAAGGAATGTCCTCTACAGCCAATTTCTCCACATACCATTCGCCGTCGTTGGGATGCCAGTCGTTGTTCGAGGAAACTACGTTTCCGCCGTCGGCACTCCAGAAGTTTCCGCAATCGCTTGCGTAAAGTCTGAAACGGTTGTTGTAATCGTTCTTGAAAATCTGGTAGGTTTTGCTTGTGCCTGCCATGCGTGCAAGTCCCCAATTGTATTCGTGATTAGCCGATACAATGTAGGTTGAATCCTGTGTGCCGCAGTTTTTCATTACAAGGTTGCCGTCGGCATTCTTTATCACATGCCATACAGCCGATGCGTCCATGGTGGGGTCAACTGCGTCATGACCAAGATACCATTCGTTGTTCTTGAAATAAGGTTTCAGATAGTCTTCGCTTCCGGGGTAGCAGTTTTTGAAGGTATAGTAACCTTCTTCAACTTGGATTATTTGTCCCACGAGCGTAGCCGTTGCGTTGTTCAGTTTGTCTATCAGTTCCGTGTTGTCGCCCTCATTTGAAGCGGCAGCTTCGGCTTCTGTCAAAACGCTGTTGAACACATCGTAGTTTTCCTGAGATACCTGTCCGGGATTTGTTCCCACCGTAAACTGTCTTCCTTTGGCAGTTGTGATGGCTTCGTTGAGTTTGAGTTGATTTGTTACGCTTGCATCGGGAACTTTTATGAATTTCACCATCGATGCCGCGTTTCTGTTCGAACTTGTCTGGATGTTGCCGCTCTCGCCGTTGATTGCGTAGTTGTGATCATTGTCGGTGGAGTAGATATATGCGCATCCGTTGCTGAGGAATTGTAGTCTGAAACTTGCGGGGTTTGTACCTGTCATCACAACATAGGGACTTTCTTTCGGTCCTTTGGTTATGTTTTCAATGTATGTCAGGTCTTGTGCGCCGCAGTTCTTGAACGAGTAAGTTTTGCCGTCGGCATTTTTTGTAACGTGCCAGATGAACGAGTTGTCGAATTCCGAATTTTCGCGGGGGTATGCGCCAAGTCTCCAAAGGTCTCCGTCCTGCACGGGAACCATGCAGGTTGAGGGGTCGCTGTAGTTGGAGAAGTTGATGAAATAATAGCCGTCGTCGAGCGAACCTTCCACTTCCGTGATTTCTTCAATGTCGTCAAGGAGTGCGGGGTCTATTTTGTCGAAAAACCACGAGTGGCTGCTGTTGGGTGAAGCCAGTTCGCCCCAGTAGCCCGTGATTTGTTCGCCCTGGTATACGCCCTGATATCCGAGAAGAGGACCGTGAGCCAGACCGCCTTTTACATTGGCTATGAGATAGCTGCCGTCAACTGCCGCAGAGGGCGGAAGCTGAATTTCTGTAGGCTCTTCCACGAATCCTGCACCCTCGCCGTAGCCCATATCCGAGACACGACCTATGTACATGTTGGCTTCGCGGTTTCTTACGGTGTAACCGTCGCCGAATTTTTTGATTTCAAAGATGAAAGGTTTGTCATCTTTGGTGAGTTTTGTGGGAATCACGTGGTTTGCGTAGTGCACACGCAAAGCCTGATCTGTTCCCGTGTTGTTGTAGAGCAGTGCGTCTGACGGATGGGCTGCACTTGAGATAAAGTAGTAGCCTTCTGCCGGACCGTCGTCCTGCGCAACAACCGGCTGCCATGCACTTCCGAGCGCAAGCAGCAGCACAGCGGAGAAAATCCTCGCTGTCCAAAGTCTAAGTTGCTTCATGCTTTTTTATTAATTAGGGTTGAACTTGTTTTCATGATTCGTGTATGCCGGGGCATTATAAGAAATCAGAATACCCTCTCCGGTTGAACTTTGAGAGGGAAACACACGCCAAAGTTACAAAACGTTTTTGAAACACCCAAAAATATAACAATAAAAAGCAGTCTTTGTTTTGACGAAAATGCATCCGAAGTTTTGTGCTTATATTATAATATGCAAGTCGGCAAAACCTGCATATTTCGGGGTGTGAATGCATCCGGAAAAACACACATGGCTTGTTGTGAAAAATACAAGCCATATATTTTAAAATACAAGGCACTTATTTCAAAATATATGCCTTATATTTTTGACGAAAAACGGTATCTGATTTTCAATAACTTACAAGAATGGAAAAATATGCGTTTTCGGGCGTGGATTTTGCCGCTCTCGGGGAGTTTTGGTTAAAAAGTCATGAAAAATTTCTTTTTTGTTCCGGCTCGGCTCGCTTTCTCGTTTTTTATGAATAATTTAGCCAAAAATATTTTTTGCATACCAAAAACGTTTTTGTGCATCTTTGAAACTAACAATTTAACATGAAAATTAATGGAGAATAAAGAAAGACTGGTATTTGTGGACTATTTGCGCGTTGTGGCGTGCTTTTTGGTGATGCTCGTGCATTCGAGCGAAAATTTTTATGCTGCCGATGCTTCGGGACTTGCCGGCAATGTTTCCATGCTGGCTAACGATGCCAACCGTTTCTGGGTTGCGTTTTACGACGGCGGTGTGGCGCGAACCTGTGTGCCGCTTTTCATGATGGTTTCGGCTTTTCTGCTTGTGCCCATGAAGCCGGGCGCAACAATGGCGGGGTTCTATAAACATCGTTTCCTGCGCATACTTCCGCCGTTCGTGTTTTTTGCGGTGCTCTATTGCCTTTTGCCGCTGGCATGGGGCGGTATGACGTGGGAACAGTCGGTTGCCGACCTGAAAAACCTGCCTCTCAATTTCCCTTCAATGGCAGGGCATTTGTGGTTTATGTATCCTCTCATCAGTCTTTACCTTATTATGCCGGTCATTTCGCCATGGCTTGAAAAGGCTTCGGCAAAGGACGAGCTCATATTCCTTGGGATTTTTGCTTTTTCCACGTTCATGCCGTGGCTTCACAAGTTTGTGGCTCCCGAATTGTGGGGTGAATGTTTCTGGAACTGCTATCACATGCTTTGGTACTGTTCGGGTTTCATAGGTTACCTTGTCATGGCTCATTTCGTGCGTTTCCACATACGCTGGACGGTGAAGAAACGTCTGACTGTGGGAACTGTGTGCTTTCTTGCGGGAGCCGGTTTCACGGCATGGTCGTTTTGGTGGAAAGGTGTGCCGGGAGTGCTTATCGATACGCCTATTCTCGAGTGGGCTTGGGAGTTTTGCACGCCCAACGTGCTTTGCGCCACTTTCGGACTCTTTTTGATTTTCACCTGCATAGGAGCAAACAAATCGTGCAAGCTGATCACGGGAATTTCCAAACTCTCCTTCGGCATATATCTCATGCACATGTTTTTCCTTGCTCCCATTGCGGTGTTCTTTGTAAACGGAAATCAGGCAAATCCCATTGTTCCCGTTTATTTGGCAATACCCTGCATAGCGTTGCTGACATTCGTGTGCTGCACAATCACCGCAAAACTGTTGTCGTATGTCCCCGGCAGCCGCTGGTTCTTGGGGGCTTGATGCAGAAACAAAGCATAGAATACAGAATACGCCCCTGCAACAGGCTGAAGTCTCGGGAGTAAATTCCGCGCTGCCGTTGCAGGGACGTATTCTGTATTCACATGTTTATGCTAAAGAGCCGCAGTGTGCGAAAACTGCGGGGCGTTGCCCGCGCCGCATGCTATTTAAGCACTGTTTCAATGCCACTGAGGTATTTTTCCCCATCGGGATTTTTTTCGTAATAGGGTTTGATTGAAATTTTGTTGGTGGATTTAATCTTTCTTCCCGTTTCTTCAAGCACAAGCTCAACTACTAAATCAAGCGCACCGTTTTCTATGAGACTTATGTCGGAGAATGCAAAATATCCGAGATGTTTGCCTTCCTGTAAATTCCACGGCAATGTTCCATTTTTCCATGGCGTTATTGTTTTGAAGTCCAACCATAAGTCGCAATTACTATTCCATCCGCTCCCGCTCTTTTTGAATGTAGAGCTTTTTATAAACAGCAGTCCGGGCATTTTACTCAAAATAACAATCGAGCTTACATTGCTCAATGTACTTCCTGAAAACCACGAATTTTCTATTTTACTAGGATACCATGAACCCGCTGTGAAAGAAAACGAAGGCTTTTCGTCGTATTTAAGCTCCATAGGCACTGGCTCGCCATAGACAGTTTGCAAATCAGCAAGGTTAAAGTCCGTGTAATAATCAATGTAGGAACCTATCGTATAGTCTCCGTCGGTAACGGCAGTGAGCTTGTTGTAGTCCACAAACATTTCGTTTTCATCAAAATAGATGTTTTGGGTTGACGTAGCCGATTTTATGTTTCCCGAACCCTGACTGTCGCTTTCGGAAATCATTGAAAATTTGTGGAAAACCCTTCCTGAACGATAGATAATAAGCCCCCAATCTCGCAAGGCTGTTATGTTTTGGTTTGAATAGGCATTGCACGTGGCGGTGAACTCGAATTGGAATTTCATTTTCTTGTCTTTGTAGCAACCATTGTCCATATCCCAGTCCGCATCACAGGTAGCCTGTGTCTGACGAAAGGTGAAATCCACATCCGAAGCCACCAAGGGCACGGTTTCACCGTGTTTCACGAAATCGCAACTGAGCTTGAATCTTTCTTTTCCGAGAAAATCCAAATCGGAAATGAGGTAGGGGCGCAGCTTTATGTTGTTGCCCGTAGGATAGACCACAAGAGTGTATTCTGTTCGGTAATCGTCGGTTTTTTGAACGAGAATTTCGCCCGAACGAACGTCGGTGCGATTGTACCAAGGGTCTAAAACATCGCGCGCAAGCACTCCGCAATAAACATTATTGGTGTAGGTTTTCTGGACACATGCTCCAAGCTCTGTGTGGTTCTGAACAATTTTGTCAGGAATGGACGAAGCACCCGTTATTTCCACCGTAACATTGTATCCGCTGTCTTCGCGCTTTTTTATGTCCGTTATCTTTATGTCGGCATACCCGTAAAGGAATCTTTGAACCTCGCTTACCTGTGCTTCATACTCGCTTATCATCATTGACAAGGGTAAAGTCGCCGCCGAAGCCGAAGGACCGCCAATCATACTGATACCTGTTGTCAAAATAGTGAGCGAAGCTTTCACCCATTTCTCATCGTGAACCTGTTTCGAGAACTCGTAAGCCGTAAGAATGTCGTCAAGATGTGGAATTTGTTTGGTAAGAAATTTTTTAATCATCGATGTTGCCCAATCTTCCACTACGCCTTTAGCAGGCAAAGCATTGCCTTTGGTGGCAAGTGTCTTGGTATCCCCGGTGGTAAGGGTAACGGTTCGTGCGTCTATCTCGTTTTTGCCGTCGCGAGCGGCTTCGAAAAGCGTAAGTTTGTTGCCCGACTCGCAAATGTCCGCCATGTTGCTCCAACTTCCGAATTTCAGGATGTGATTGTCCTCGGGGTCAACCTCAAATACGATACCCTTGTCCGAATTGTACTGTGAATCGTCAAGATAATAAAGAATCGTGCCTTTTTTCTTGTTGGCATGCGCCATAAGAAAAGTACCGTTGTAGTAAATTCCCTCTTCCCATCCGTTAGCAGTATCCTGCACGGCGTAATAAGTATTTTTTTTGAAAGTAGAATCCCTGGGCGGTTTTTCACAATTCTCTGAATCCTGGCAGGATGCGAACATGAGGATTCCGAAGACGGTTGTAACAATCGTTAAAAGGCGGGGTAAGTTCATAATTTGTGTTTTAGAAGAAAAAGTGTTACTTGTCCATGCAAAAATACTAAAATACAATCAATTTGTATGGTGTGCAGCCGTGTCAATTGCCGTGGAAATGTTATTTTTGCCAATAAAGAATCTGAAAAGAAATCAAACAGGGGCAACTGTTTGGGAAATCTGTGTTTTTAGAAAGTAAAATATCATGAAGATAAGAATTTACGCATTGATGGTTTGCGCTTCTGCAATGAGTTTGACGGCGCAAAAAAACTTAAAGACCGAACATCTTGTTTCGCCGCTCGGCATTGACAACAACGCTCCGAGACTTTCGTGGCAGGCTTTAGGCGAAAGTCAGAAAAGTTATGCGCTCGTGGTGGACACCGACAGCGTGGCGGCAGCTGCGGGAAAGGGAAGCGCGTGGAGCACGGGCGTTGTGGAGACTGACAAACAGAATGTGGTATATGCAGGAAAGCCTTTGAAACCGTTCACAACGTATTTCTGGCGCGTGGAAACCGTGGGGAAAGACGGCAAAACCAATGTGTCGCCCGTGGCACGGTTTGAAACCGGCATGATGAGCGTTAAAAACTGGCAGGGGTCGTGGATAAGCGACAATAACAGCCGTGATTACAAGCCGGCACCGTATTTCAGAAAAACTTTCAACGTGGAGAAACATGTGAAAACGGCACGGGCGTATATTTCGGCGGGAGGGCTTTTCACGCTTTCGGTGAACGGCAAAAAAGTTGGCGACCATTTTCTCGACCCTGTGTACACCCGCTATGACCGGCGTTGCAAATATGTAACTTTTGACGTAACATCTTTGCTTCACGAAGGCATAAACGTTGTGGGAGTAGTGTTGGGAAACGGCTGGTATAACCATCAGGCATTTGCCGTATGGGACTTTGAACGTGCCCCGTGGCGACAGCGTCCTGCAATGTGCATGGATTTGAGAATTACATATGATGACGGCAGTGTGGCAACCGTTCCCACGGATTTGAGCTGGCGTTCGTCTTCGGACGGACCGCTTGTATACAATAATATATATACGGGCGAGCATTACGATTTCAATAAAAACTCACTGCAAGGCTGGGATACACCGGAATATAACGATTCGAAATGGGGCGGTGTAAGACTTCGTCAGGTTCCTGCACCTATTGTCAGCGCACAGGCTATGGAACCGATTCGTTTTGTGGAGGACATAGCGGCAAAAGGAATGAAGAAGTTGAACGATTCGACATATATATATGACTTTGGAAAGAATATGGCGGGCGTTACAACTGTTAAACTTCGCGGCGACAGCGGTACGGTGGTGAGAATATCGCATGGAGAACGTCTGCATAAGGACGGAAGTCTGGACTTGAGCAATATTGACGTTTACTATCGCGGCGACAAAAACACGGAACCATTTCAAACCGATATTCTGACGCTTAGCGGTGGCGACGATTGCTTTACGGCTTCGTTCAGTTACAAGGGATTTCGATATGTGCAGGTTTCCGCCTCGCGTCCGATAAACATGGAGCAGAACAATATGGTTGCGCATTTCACTCATAGCGATGTGGCATCGGCGGGAAGCATTAAGTCTTCGAATCCGTTGCTTGACAAAATAGTTGCAGCCACACGTCAGGCTTATATTTCCAATTTCATGGGCTATCCCACCGATTGTCCGCAGCGCGAAAAGAACGGTTGGACGGGCGACGGGTATTTGGCTATAGAAACCGGGCTATATAATTACGACGGTTTCACGGTTTATGACAAATGGCTCGCAGATCATCGCGACGAACAGCAACCTAATGGTGTTTTACCCGATATTATTCCTACCGATGGTTGGGGCTATGGCACGGACAACGGTTTGGATTGGACAAGTACCATAGCTATTATCCCGTGGAATCTTTATCTTTTCTATGGCGACGAACGTCCGTTGCGCGATTGTTATGATAATATAAAACGATACGTGGATTATGTTGACCGCAACAGTCCTTCGCATCTTTCTTCCTGGGGACGCGGCGATTGGGTGCCGGTAAAAACGCGCTCCGACAAAGAACTATCTTCGTCAATCTATTTTTATGTCGATGCCACGATACTTGCCAAAGCTGCAAAACTGTTTGGCAAAGCGGAAGATCATGATCATTACTCCAAATTGGCACAACAGATTCGCGATGCCATAAACAATAAGTTTCTTAACCGAGATACGGGCGTTTATGCGGGAGGTTCACAAACCGAACAGAGTATGCCTTTAATGTGGAACGTAGTTCCCGAAGATATTAGGGCAAAAGCAGCCTCCGCTCTCGCAGAAAACGTAAAAGCTGCGAGATGTCATATAGACTGTGGGGTACTTGGCGCAAAAGCGGTGCTTAATGCTTTGAGCGAAAACGGTTATGCCGACATTGCTTACAATGTTGCTGTTCAAGATACCTATCCTTCTTGGGGCTGGTGGGTAGTAAACGGTGCGACTTCCCTACTTGAGAATTGGGATTTGAAAGCTACTCGGGACATTTCCGACAATCATATTATGTTTGGAGAGATTGGTGCATGGCCATATAAGGCTCTTGGAGGAATTTTCCCTGATGAAAACAATCCGGGATTCAAGAATATTATATTGCGTCCCAATTTTGTAAAGAAACTTGATTCGTTTGAGGCACGCCATAATACTCCTTACGGCGAAATTGTCTCAAAGTGGACGTGGAACAAGAGACGCAGTGTTGTGGAATACTCTGTTAGTGTTCCGGCAAATACAACGGCAACTCTTTATGTGCCTATGAAGAGCGGTGCAAACAAGGAAGAAATCTTGAAAGCCGGGGAATATAAAATGAAATTCAAGGCGGAGCAGCTCGCGCAATAGCTTAATTGCGGAGGATGTAACGTCCGTTATCTATCGTAACTTCTCCGTTTTGCACCATTCTTTGCAAAACTTCCGAAATGACCGATGCCGGAATGCCGGGAACGGTTATTTCGGCGGCGAAGTGCGGTTTGCTTAAGATTGTTCTTATTGCGGCGAAGGCTTGTTCCGTTGCTTTTGCTGCGGGAATGCGATGTTTGTGCAACAGACATATTTCGCATTTCCCGCAGTCCCGTGCGTCTTTTTCGTCAAAATAATTCAGCAGGAAACGACTATGGCATACATCGTCCTCACAATAGTCTATCATGGTTTTTATTCGGGTGATGTATTCCTCTTTTCTTTGCTCGTAAACTTCATTGCTTATCACGAGTTCTTCAGATAGCACGCGGCGTTGCAGATAAGTAACACGCGGAGTGCGCTTATGGGGAATGAAATGTATGATTCTCTGATGCGACAGACCTTTGAGTATTTCAACAATATGTTCTCGCGACATGCCACAATAGTCAGCCAATACCTGCTCATCGATAAAAGTGTAATCGGTAAAGATTCCGCCATAGTTTCTAAGCAATGCCTGAATAACGCTTTCGCTTTCAGGAGAAGTGTTGTTTATTCTGTACAGTTCGTCGCGATTTAGCATGAATACTACTCGCGGTTTTATGTCTTCTTCTTCGGAGTACAGTATATATCCCGCGCGTGTCAGTATGTGCAGCGAACTTTCCACTACTTCGGGAAACATGTGATATTGTGTGCAGAATTGCGTGAGGTTGAAATTATATGAAACATAGTATCCGTCTCCCACGGCAAGTTCAAAAAAGTATGCCATGTAGTCGTAAACTTTTCTTATGACGGACACGGGAGGAAAGGTCTGCGACACTCTTCTAAGCAACTTGACTCGATCGTTTTTGTTGTACAGAAGTACGGCATACGCTTGCAGTCCGTCTCTTCCGGCTCTCCCTGCTTCTTGAAAATATGCTTCGGGCGAATCGGGACACTCTATATGTATCACAAGCCTTACATCGGCTTTGTCAATGCCCATACCGAAAGCATTGGTTGCCACCATAACTCTTGTTTCTCCCTCGTTCCAGCTTTTTTGGCGCAGGTCTTTGTCAATCCGTGTCAGACCTGCGTGATAATTAAGGGCTGTGATATTGTTTTCTTTCAGATACTTTGCCACTTCCGTGGTCATGCGGCGGTTTCGCGTGTAGACTATTGCCGAGCCTCCGTAGCTTTTTAGAATGTGAAGCAGTTCCCCCGGTTTGTCCTCGGTGTTCCTTACAACGTATGTGAGGTTCTTTCGCTCGAAACTCATGCGGAACACATTCGGTTCTTTGAAGTTCAGTTTTTTCTGAATGTCCTCCACCACGTCATTTGTGGCTGTTGCGGTGAGGGCAAGAACCGGTGCTTGGGGGAATATCTTGCGAATTTCGTTTATCTTGAGGTATGACGGGCGGAAATCATAGCCCCATTGCGATATACAGTGGGCTTCGTCCACGGTTATGAGGCTTACGGGCATTTTCTTTGCCTTCCACAAAAAATATTCCGAGGCAAGTCGTTCGGGCGAGACGTATAAGAATTTGTAATCGCCGAGAATACAGTTTTCGAGAGCGGCGATTATTTCGTCCTGTTTCATTCCGTTGTAAACGGCGGTGGCTTTTATGCCGCGTCTTCTCAGAGCCATTACCTGGTCTTTCATGAGAGCCACGAGCGGAGTTACCACAAGACAAAGACCGGAACCTGCGAGGGTGGGCACTTGAAAGGTTATGGACTTTCCTCCTCCCGTAGGCATGAGTCCGAGCGTGTCTCGTCCCAAGGCAATGCTTTCGATTATTTCGCGCTGAATGCCGCGAAAATCGTCATAGCCCCAATATTCTTTGAGAGTTTCGCTGAATATGTCGCCCATTTTCTGTTGCGGCATTGTCCGGCGCTATTCTGCTGCCGGACGAATGTCTTCTATTTGCAGTTGCAACTCGCCGTGGCGGCGTACATTCTCTTCTATGGAATAGCAGATGTCGAATGCGCGTTTTGTTTTTATGTATCTTGCCTGCGAACTCTGTCCGAAAGCTATTCCGTTTACTATGTTGTTTGACTTGTTGTCCACAAGTTCCAGCTTGATGTGCTCCTGCTCGCGTCCCACCACCTTACTCGTGCCATAGTCGTATACACGTTTTGTGCAAAACAGGGGCTTGGGATTTCCGGGACCGAAAGGATTGAAACGCTTCATGTCGTTGCGGAATTTCTGTGTTATATCCCGGAAGTCTATTATGGCTGATATGTCAAGACTTGCTTCGGTTTGTTCCTCGCTTATGTTGCTTTCCACGTATTGTTCGAAGCGATGTTTGAAAGCACTCACGTTTTCGGGTTTCAAAGTCAATCCCACGGCATAGGTATGCCCACCGAAGTTTTCCAACAAGTCGCGACAGCTTTCCACTGCCTTATATATGTCGAAACCAACCACGGAGCGTGCACTGCCTGTGGCGAATCCGTCGGAGAGGGTCAGCACCACGGCGGGACGATAGTAGACTTCGGTGAGTCGTGAAGCCACAATGCCCACTACGCCTTTGTGCCACGAGGGGTCGTATACCACGAGAGAGCGCAGATTGTCAAGATTGTCTATCCCGTCCACAATCTTGTTTGCCTCTTCGGTCATTTGTTTGTCAATGTCCTTGCGTGCCTCGTTGTAAAGGTTTATTCTGTTAGCCCTTTCCATGGCTGCGTCGTGTTCGCGTTCCGTAAGCAGAGCCACTGTTTCTTTTCCGTTCATCATACGTCCCGAGGCGTTTATGCGCGGACCGATTTTGAACACAATATCGTTCATTGTAAGCTCTTTGCCTTCGAGACCGCACAACTCAATTATGGCTTCCACGCCCATTGAAGGGTTGCTGTTCAAACGGCGCAGCCCGTGATAGGCAAGAATTCTGTTTTCTCCCGTAACGGGTACTATATCGCTGGCAATGCTTATGGCACAGAGGTCAAGCAGGGATATGAGTTTGTTGAACTCAATGCCGTTGTCGCGTGCAAAAGCCTGCATGAGTTTGAATCCCACGCCGCATCCGCACAGGTGGGCATAGGGATAAGTGGAATCCTTCCGCTTGGGATTGAGTATGGCTACGGCATCGGGCAGCTCGGCATCGGGAACGTGGTGATCGCAAATTATTACGCCTATCCCGCGCGAGTTTGCATAAGCCACTTCTTCGATTGCTTTTATGCCGCAATCGAGTACTATCATCAGCTTCACCCCCGTTTCGAAAGCGTAGTCTATACAGCGTTTCGACAGTCCGTAGCCTTCGTCGTAGCGGTCGGGGATGTAGTAATCAATGTTTGAGCAATAGGCTTTAAGAAACTTGTATACCACCGTAACAGCCGTGCAACCGTCCACATCGTAATCGCCGAAAACGAGAATACGGTCGTTGTGTCCCACGGCATGGTTGACAGCATCAACGGCTTCACGCATATCGTTCATGAGAAACGGGTCGTGGAGGTCGGAAAGTTGCGGGTGGAAAAATTTCTTTGCTTCAGCCGGCGTCGTTATGCAGCGATTCAACAGCAACCGTCCCAATATCGGGTGAATGCCCAGCTCCTCTGCAAGCTTGCGCGCCGCTTCTTCTTCCTCGGGTGAGGGAGGAGTGTATTTCCATTTGTAATTCATTATATAGTGTCATTTTTTATTCTTGATTTATAAAACATTGCGGGGGCACACAGTTGCTTTATGGTGCCAATCACCCGAATTTACAAGCGTAAAGTTACGAATAAAAAGCCAATTCCGCTTTTTTGTACCTGTCTCTTATACACAT
>ERZ1027188.682-NODE-682-length-12723-cov-4.386407_pt1 | contig 12723 bp, 12 predicted proteins | sample MGYA00519273_ERZ1027188 | MGnify/ENA primary metagenome ERZ1027188 (study PRJEB26926, sample SAMN06164623) | human gut metagenome | biome: ENVO:00009003; feature: ENVO:2100002; material: ENVO:00002003 | host: Homo sapiens | place: USA | collected 2012 ... | reverse complement strand
ATCAGCGTTCGAGCCATACATTTTTGCTATCCTTAAAGTTTAGCGGACAGTAATAGTTACGAATACGAGCGTGGGGGACTTAATGAAATCTTTGGCAATGATTCCTTATATTTCAATTTTGAAGTGATTGAGAAACTAATTTTAGAAGTGAAATGATTCAACCTTTTCTCGTAAACGGCTATGATGGTACAACTCCATTGCAGGGTTATTGTTCGGTAATGACACCCGATTTTATGATTGTAGACAGTATCTATCCTCATCCTAACATATCAATTTGCGTAGGAAATATTGATAGCAATAATCAATTCGGGGATAACGTCTATACTCGTAGAACGACGATAAAGGAGCTAATAGAACTCGGTCGCATAATTCACGGTGTCAAGCACTTTTATCATTGCTATAAGGCAGTGTTGAAAACTTATAACGAAATAGAGGCTATGGAATACGACCGCTTCGATCATCGTCAGTTTGCATCCGAAGAAGAGCGCAGTCAGGCTGTACTGCAAATGCACCAACGCTTGAAGCAGATATACATTCATTACCTTCAACGCGCCATTCCCGAAGTTTCTATCTCCGACCATCCCGATTTAGTGATACAACCTTATCTCCTTACACAGATTCTTAAACAGATAAAATAATCATATTCAATAATTTAACAACTTGATTAATATGAAAAATGTAGTGATTGACTTTGACCGTCAGAGTGTAGAATTCAAGTTCATGGTAACTAACCGTGACGTAGTGACAAACAACAATCTTCGCCAAGAGATTCAGAAGTATGGTATTGCGCAAGACCTTATCGTCATGCCGATTGGTGAGTATGACGGCAATTTGAATGACAGTATCGGCTTCCGATTTGGAGAAGGTGAATCAGCAGGTGTCTATGTCGTTATTGATGGACAGCACAGATTGACCTGCCTCAATGAAATTGTAGCCAAGATTGATAAGATTAAGGCTGAGAACGAGGCAATAAAGGATAAAAAGAAGCAGAAAGACGTTCCGACCTTAGCCTCAACCGAGATTCCGTTGAAAGTAGTTGACCGCAAGTATGTAGAGCGATATGGCGGCATTGACAACTAAGTTATTATGCTCAACAACACGGGCAAGAAATGGTCTAATAAAGACTTTATTGTCAACGCATATCAGCGCAATGAGGATTCGTTTGAATTGCGGGTTATCAACTGTTTCACAAAAGACAAAATGAGTATCAGTACTATCAGTCGCTGGCTGAGCGGCAACACTAAGGTAATTAACAATAAATCTCTTCAGCGTCTTGTAAAAGGTGAGCAAATTAACGGTATTGACGCAACTGAGGCCATGAAACTTTACCTCGCACTTCAAACACTCGGATTCTCCAAATCGTTCCTCAACAAACGATATATGATTGACGCCATCAACGATTTGAAGAAGAGTGGAGAAGAAGATAAGGTCCTACTTAAACTAAGTAAAATTACCTCTATCTCTAATATTGAAAAGGCTAATTATGCCGAAGGTGATGTGATAGCTCAAATCAAATCTATCATCAATGCCGATTACGACACTTGGCGTATAGAGAATGTGATTAGTGTGGAAGAGGAAATCGAAGCCGCAAAACAGAATCCACTGCTTGAATCAGTGTCTAATGAAGACATCGATTCATATCTTAATTGCGTTTCAAAAGTCGAGACAAACGTAAAGCTTTGCTACAAAGCTGCCTAATCACTTATCGCAAACCATTCTGACTTGGTTTAATAGGTCATTGAGATTGTCAGCAATATAGGTTTTATTCTTGTATACTATAATTGAATGTAAGGAATTGGGGGTAGTCGAAGACGATATGACACAGTTTTCGGTCTTATCTGCGAACAAATCGGCTACCCCTACATTCAAAGCCTTGGCAATATTTTCAAGGCTTGACAACTGAGGATTACCGTTTAATGTCCTACTCAGACTTTCGGGCTTGACATCCATAATTGCGGCTAATTCCTTCAATTGTATGCCTTTGTCGGCACATATCTCCTTGACTCTGTTGGCTAATATCTTACTCATGACTTCTAATTTTGGTGCAAAGATACAAAATTAACTTTAGATATCATTTGTAGCTGCTTCGCTTAACCTTTTCTAGCTAAGATTATTTTGATTCAAATGATATATGCTGTAATTTTGTGGTACCGAAATTGATAATATAAATCAGATAAAATTAATTTAATATGGAAAAGACGAAAGCAATCATATATGCGCGAGTATCAACAGCAGGGCAGGATTATGACCGTCAACTCGCGGAATTGAAACAGTATGCCGACCGCATGGGATATGATGTAGTAAAAACTTTCTCCGAAAAGATAAGTGGCACAAAGAAGTTAGAGGAACGTCAAGCAATGACAGAGTTACTGAACTATGTTGAAATTAATAAGGTCGATAAGGTTCTTATATATGAGTGCAGCCGACTGAGCCGCCGTGCCGTTGACTTTCTTTCTATCATCGAAACATTCAACGAGAAGAAAATCAGCCTCTATATTCATCAGAACGGCCTTGAAACACTCCTCCCGAATGGTGAAATCAATCCGATAGCAACTCTTGTTCTTGGCATACTTGCTCAGTTCAATAGTATGGAAAGAAGTCTCATCCGCTCACGTATGGAATCGGGGTATAATAACTATCGCAACAACGGAGGTGTAGTAGGTCGCAAAGTTGGCTATCGAAAGACCAACGAGCAGATGAAAGAGGAATATGCCGAGGAAATTCGACTATTGAAAAAGGCTTATTCACTCCGTAATATCTCCAAAATCACTCACACCTCAGTCAATACACTCAGAAAATTATACGCATTAACAAAAATTGGCTGATTCCAATTTTGCGCCTTGAAATCGTAGGAGTATGTTTGGAATGAATATTATTAACTCTTAAATATCAAGTAAATATGTAGAAAGTAAATATCAGAAGTTAGGGTTCTAAGCATATCCCGCCGCCCAGAAGACCTATGCGCCCGACATAACGCATAGGAGGCTTAAAAGCGAATAACCACCGTTGAGTGGACGATATAGACAATCTTAATGCTTACTATTGAGCAGTGTTCCAAAATTCTAAATCAGAATAGTAATGTAAGATATTCAAAAGATGAGATCAAAGTCATACGAGACTTTTTATACGCTATGGCGCAACTACAATTTGAAACGAAAATGAATTAAAATGAAGAAATCAAACTTAAATGCAAATGAAACAAACGTAATTATCTATTGTCGCGTCAGTACTGACGAACAGCGACAAGGGACGAGTGTCGATGTCCAGGAAGAACGACTGAAAGCCCATTGTACTTACAAGGGATATAACATTATCAACATTCCCGAATTTCACGACTGTAAGGAAGACGAAAGTGCCAAGACCTTTGAGAAGCGGCCAGTAATGCAAGCTATTTTGAAGTACATCCGTAAGAATCGGGGTAAAGTTCAAAAGCTTCTATTTTTGAGATGGAATAGATTTTCTCGTGACTTATTCTCGGCTACCGATGCTGTTAGAGAATTATTGGATATGGGTGTTGAACCGAATGCTATAGAAGAGGAATTAAACTTTGAATCCTCTTCATGGCCTGTTCTTTTGGGGGCTTACATAGGTATCGCTCAAAGTGATAATATTGCGAGATCTAAGGCTACCAAAGATGGAATAAGAGGCACATTGAAAAGCGGCAAGTGTTCCAATAAAGCACCGAGAGGCTATAAGAACGTAAGAGAGTCGAAACACCGTTGCTATGTTGTAATAAATGAAGAGGCAGCTAACCCAATACGCACAGCATTTAACGAACTATCCAAAGGAGTCATAAGTGCCAACTATGCTCGTAAAAGATACTGCCCACATATACCTGAGAGTACCTTCTTAGATATGTTGCGAAATCCCTTTTATATGGGTAAAATCCGTGTGCCAGCGTATAAAGATGAACCCGAAGAGTTGGTGCAAGGTCAGCATGAAGCATTAATTTCTGAAGAGGTATTCTATAAGGTGCAAGATGTCCTTGACGGAAAGAAAAGGTCAAAACCAAAGTTGGAAAAGGCAATCAATCCCGACCTCTTCCTTAGGCGCTTTATTGTATGTCCGAAATGCGGTCATGCGTTCACTGGGTCGAGGTCAAAAGGCAATGGAGGCTATTATACATATTATAATTGCTGCGAAGATGCAAAACATTTGCGAGTAAGAGCTGAGGTCGCAAATGAGGCATTTGCCCGATATGTCGGTTGTCTGAAGCCTAATGAAGCGATTTTACGACTTTACGAGGCTGTATTGTTAGATGTTCAAGGTGGAGCAAAGCGAGAAATCAGAAGCGAGATAGAATCACTTCAAAAGCAATTAAAAGATAAGCACAAGCAGATTGAGGATGCAGAAGACTTGATGATTACGGATAAGACACAATCCGACCGCTATACCCGTATCTTGGAGCGGTACGAAAAAGAGGCTCGGGAATTAGAAACTCGTATTGAATTGCTTGAGACAGGGAACCGTGGGAACATAGAACCAAAGTTAGACTATGCTATGTCTCTGATAAACAATATGGATAAGTATATTAGGGATGCGCCTATTGAGGTCAAGTTGAAACTCATTGGTTCTATCTTTGATGGAAAAATCGAATTTGACGGAAAATCATATAGAACCAATTCCTACAACAAAGTACTTGACCTTATCTATGAGCAAACCAATGAATTACGAGGCGTAAAGACACAAGAAAAGGGAGCAGATTGCTCTACTCCCCGTTTCAGTACCCGGACTCGGGCTCGAACCGAGATGGGTTGCCCCACTGGTGTTTGAGACCAGCGCGTCTACCGATTCCGCCATCCGGGCTTTTATGCCGCAAAGTTAATGTTTTTTTTCGATATCACCAAATCGGGCGCTGAAGTTGTTGGCGAAATGGCTGTGCCGGAGGATCGAGCGTGGGTGTGCGCGGGCTATGAATAAGGGTGCCGGAAAGGAGTGGCGGCAATTGCCCCGGTCCTTTCCGGCAGCTTTAAGAGGTGGCGGGTCAGCGTTTAATTTTGAAGGTCCATCGGCCTGAAGCGGCGGTGACGGTGGCGATGAAGATATTGGATGGGATGTCGCCGGCGTTGACGGTGACACTGGGCTGCGCTATGCCGACGGTCTTGAAGGTACGTCCCTGCAGGTCGGTCAGCGATATGGTGTTGAGGTTTTCGCCGGTGGCGGAGGCGAAGGTGAAAGAGCCTCCGTTGGAGCGCCAGAAGACTCCGAGTGCCGGGGTTTCGGGTGTTTCTATGCCGGAGTATTTTTTGTCGTCGAGGCGGAAGAGGTGCCAGCCGCCGTGGCGTTCAAGGTTGAGGGGCGATGCGGAGCCGATGAAGAGTCTTTTGTCGAGTACGGCTAAGTTGCGTATGCCGTAGGCGGTGCCGTTGCCGAAGCCGTCGGTGGTGATGTATTGGGGTGCGGTTTCGGGGTCTTGCATGCGCAGGAGTTCAAAGCCTTCGTGGCCGGTTTTGCGGCCGGTCAGGCGTTGTAGGATGGCGAACTGGCTCTGTGTGCTGTCGGGGTTGACGGAAACGGCTTTGAGCAGGGTTTCGGCGTTCATGGTGCCGATGAACAGGTCGCCGCTATATTCAGCCATTGTCCATGTGTAGGCGGTCCAGGGCTGGCCGAAGCCGGCACGGCCGAATTTGGGTGTCCAGCCGGTGGATTTCATGGTCCAGGTGTCTTTGCCGGTGGTAGGTTTGTCCCATACGGGCAGTTCGGTCTCGCCGTAGAGGAGTTCTACTTTGTCGCGGGTGTTGAGTCTCCAGAAGCTGGTCTGGCGCACGGAGCCGAGGTAGAAGCAGAGGGCCTCGGGTGAGGTCATGTCGGTGTATCTGTTGGCGGCGGCGATGTTGGGGATTACGTATACGGCGTTGAAGGTGCCCCAGTAGAGGTGGTTTTTCCACACTTGCATTCCGGCGGTGTAGGTTGTGCGGAGGGCTATGGCGTGGGCGTCGTAGTCGGAATATTTCCAGATGATGGGCCATTCGGTGGCGTTGATGTCGACGGGTTGCAGGCCGTTGTCGGGCACTTTGGGGCCTTTCACTACGGTTGAGACGGCGAGTGAGGCGGTGTTCCAGCCGCCCACGTACATGTAGCCGTTGTAGACGCAGAGTTCTGCGGCTTCGTTGGCCATCCAGCCTACGATTTTAAATTGCCACGGGTTGGTTTTGTCGCCGTACCAGCGGAGCACTGCGCCACGGTCTTTGCCGTTGGCGTCGGTGATGCGCACGCCGCAGTAGAGCACGCCGTTGTGCACGTACCAGCGGCGGATGTCGGTGATGGCGTTGCCGTCAATGTCGGTGAGGGCTTTGCAGCCGATGAATTTGCCTGCGTCGGTGTCGTAGGCGAAGAACGAAGAGCCTACGGTTTGGCCTGAGGTGGAGCCGTAGAGCGACGGGCCGCCGAAGAATGCCACGCCGTTGTGGTAGCCTGCCGAGCGCAGGCCCTGGCAGTCCTGGAGCAGTTTGTCGTAGTCGCCGCCCGAAGGGGTGATGTCCTGCACGGAGCCTGTGGTGATGTCGTAGCAGTAGATGCGGGGGATGCGTGTGTCGCTGTACTGGGCGTATTCGGGTTTGATGGCGCCGTGAACGGTTTGCCCGTAGATGCCCGATTCACATTCGCACACCCAGCTGTTGTTCATGTAGCCTTTTGAGATGTCGGAGCCCGGTCTGGAAGCTGCTCCGAGGCCTGCGGAGCCACCGACGCACAGTAGTTGGTGTTGGTGCACCAGTAGACTTTGTTGTCGGCCACGGTCATGCCCCACAGGTACGACTGGTTGTGTTTTACTCGGCCGCCGGCGTTGAGGCCCTGGTCGATGGTGGCGTCGCTGAGGCCGTAGGGTTCATAGTGGTTGCGTTGGTCGCCGATGCCGTAGAAGATTTCATCGACGGGGGCGGCGTAGATGGTGTCGACTTTCATTGTGCCGGTGTCGGCCATGTCGGGCAAATTGCGGTTGAACACCAGGTTCATATACAGGGGAAGCACTTTGTAGAAGTACGGGCCGACGATGTTGATGAGGGAGTCGATGAAGTTGTCGCCGGGAGCCTGCCGCAGGTTGCCTGAACGGAAGCGCCGGAGCACTTCAGGCATGGCTGCGCGGTCTTTGTCGGCGAGGCGCCCGTTGGTGACGGTTTCAATGAACTCCATGGCCTGTTGGTCGTTTAGTTGTGAAAGTGCCTGGCGTGCTTCAGGCGACGGAGTTTCGGGGGCAGGCGCGGCATTTGCGGCTGCCATGCCTCCGGTGAGCGCTATTATGGCTGAAGCGGCAAGTATTTTTAGTATAAAATTGGATTACATAGGTACAGCTGTTGATTAATTCGAAATTGTTTAGGGATGGTGGGTTGTCAGTCGGCGGGATTCTCCATTGTTATGAACACGGGCTCATGGCCGGTGTCGGGGAGAAAGATTTCGGTAAGGTCGCGTAAGCGAACGGCGGCGTACATAGAGGGTGACAAGACGGGCACAGCCACTTGGCTGTCGGGGTTGAGGTCGGTGTCTACCACCATTTCAACTGTGTTGTCGGCATCGTGGAGCAGAGAGAGGGGCCCTACGCCCCCCACGGGTGTCGCGAGTATCTGCATCAGGGTGTCGGGGCTGACGAACGACACGCGGCTGACGCCGCGTCCGGCGGTGAAGGCCCGTGTCACGAAGGGTTTGTCGCCGGGCATGGTCACCAGATGTAAGCGTGTCTTCTGGCGGTTGCTCACCAGCAGGTTTTTTATCAGCGTCACGCCGAGGTCGCGGCCCACGGCCCGGCAGTCATCGATGGTGACGGCGGCGTCGCAGCAGGCCACGCGGAAGTGGATGCCCAGGTTGAGCAGGCGTTGCAGGGCTTGTTGTTGAAGCGGGGTGGCGCCGTCTGGCACGGCATCGGTGTATATGGGTCCGGTCATTACAGTGCGGTGATGGTTACGGGTCGGTCTGTGTAGGTGATGCGAACGCTCAGTGTGCGAGTGGCGGCGTTGTAGTGCCAACCCTGCTGGCGGATGGCCTTGAGCGAGGAGAAGCTGTCGAGGCGCAAGGGCACGTCGTCGGGGTCGGAGCCGACCACGGTGACGATGCGAGGAGGACGCGGTGTGTCGGTGATGTCGAAGGTGAACACGCGCACGTCGGCCATGCCCTCGAAGGTGCCGGTGCTGCTGACGCGAATCTGGGTTTCGGCGTTCTGGCGGCGTCCGGTGAAGGTGTCAAGGCGGTATTGGGCGTCCTGCAGCGACGTCGGCGACTGATGGTTGTCGTCGAACAGTGTGTAGGATGTTTCGGCGGTGGAGGGGAAGTATTTGATGGTGAGGAAGCGCGGATCGTACTGCTGCACGTTTTCGAGCGGTTCCATATATTGAGGTATGAAGCTGCCGGCGCGCACAAACAGCGGCAGACGGTCGAGGGGTGCTTTGACGGTAGCCGTGCTGCCACCTTTGTGATATACCGAGGGGTTATACCAGTCGACCCACTGCGAGCCTTTGGGGAAGAACACCTTGCGGCTGCGCTGCCCGGGGTTAAAGACAGGCGCCACCAGCACCTCGTCGCCCCACAGATACTCGTCGGCGATGTTGGCAAGGCGGCTGTCGGAAAGCGTGTCGCGGAAGTTGAGCGGACGCGCCAGCGGAGCCCCCGTGGTAACATTCTCGTAAGCCAGCGTGTAGTTGTAGGGGAGCCACTGATAGCGCATCTTTATGTAGCGCTTGCTGATGTCCTCATACTGCGGATAGTTGTAAGGTTCCGGCTTATGCTGAGCGTGAGTGCGGAGCATAGGCGAGAAAGTGCCCATCTGGAGCCAGCGCACATAGAGTTCGGGGTCGGTGGGATTCTTGGGGTCAACGGCGAAGCCGCCCACGTCGGAACCCATGTACCCCAGGCCGCTGAGGCCGCTGCTGAGCATGAGTTTCACCTGCGGCTGCAGACCGCCCCACGAGCGACTGACGTCAGTTGTCCAGGGGAAGACGGCATAGCGCTGCAGACCAGTGGTGCCGCCGCGCATCATCAGCAGCGGACGCTGTTGAGGGAAGTCGCTGCGCAGCCCGTCGAAGATAAGTTTGCTCCATTCATTGCCGTAGATGTTGTGATATTGTTCGGCGCTGAGGCCGTTGGCGTGCATAATGCTGAGGGGATGCACCTCCGGTTCGCCCAGGTCTCCCCACCATCCGGCCAGGCCTTCGGCGGTGAGCGGTTTGAGGCGGTTCCACAGCCATGTGCGCGTGGCGGGGTTCGACACGTCGAACATGCCGCTCTCGCCCACCCAGATGGTAACGTCGTGGTTACGGCCTTCGGCGTCGCGCACCGTCAGACCCTTCTCCACCAGCTCGTTGTAGACGTCGATGGCGCCCTTCTTGTTGATGTAAGGCTGCGAGATTGGCACCACGTTTACGCCCTTCTCCCTGAAGTTGCGCAACATGGCGGCGTGGTCGGGCCAGCGCGCCGTGTCCCATGCCAGACGACCCATATCCGTCTCCTGCCCGTACCAGTAGAGGTCGAGAATCATACCGTCGACGGGATAACCGCGACTCTTCAGCGTGTCGATGACCCCTTCGGCCTCTTTCTGATTGTGATAGCCGTATTTTGAGGTTATGTAACCGAGCGTCCAGAGGGGCGGCAGGGGCTGACGGCCTGTGAGGGCAGTGAAGCGGTCGGTGGCGCCGGCCAGCGTGCCGCCTGTGTTGATGAGGTAAGCGGCAATGGGACGCACGGCGTCCGACGAGTAGGTGATGGTATCGCCCAACACCACCAGGCCGCGTGCATAATCGTCGAAGAGGATGCCATAGCCGGCGTCAGACACAATATACGGCACTGAGATGCCCATCTGGCTGATGCGCGGGTCTCCCTCGGTGTAACCGTAGTTCTGACGGTTGTAGAACGTCAGCGAGTCGCCGTTGAGACGCAGACTGTGTCCGCGTTCGCCGGCGCCGTAGATGTTGCCCTGACGCGGCGCTGTGAGGCTGATGCGCCTCTCGCCCGGATTGTTGAGCCAGTCGGCGCCCTGCAGCAGAATGCGGCCCTTTTGGTCGCGGAAGGTCAGACAGCCTGTCTTGCGGTCCACCATCACCGATGCCGAGTCGGTGAACAGCTCCACGCCGGCCGGCGTACTCTCCACCCGGTAACGGGCCTCCGGACGTATGGCGATGCCTTGCGAAGGCTCATACGTCTCGCTGCTGCCTTCGGGCAGTGCTACCACCCGAATCACCGACGCCGTGTAAGGCGTAATCTGCAGCGTGCCGGCGTCGGTGCGCACCGTAACGCCGTTTTTGGTGTCGGCGATGCCGCGCACCCCGGCAAGAGCCGCTCCCCCAAGCGCTATGGCGGCAACGCCAAGAGCTGCTATAGCTAATCTTTTCATAGTATGCTTATGTTGTGTTTTTTACCTTGTAAAACCCGCCGGCGAAACCCATTATGAGGCTCTTTGGCTGCGCGGCGTCAGAGCTCCAGGTCGGTGTCCGTAACCACGTTGAAGGGCAAGCCGTTCTTGGCCAGCATGGTCAGGAAGGGATCCGGGTCGAACTCCTCCACATTATGCACACCTGGCATCACCCATTTGCCGGTGAGGAACATGGCGGCACCTACCATGGCGGGCACACCTGTAGTATAGCTCACCGCCTGAGCCCCCGTTTCGTTGTAAGCCGCCTGATGCGAGCAGTTGTTGTAGATGTAATAGGTGGAGTGTTTGCCGTGCTTGTCGAGGCCCGAAATGCGGCAGCCAATGCTCGTTTCGCCGGTGTAGTTTTCTCCCAGCGAGCCGGGGTCGGGCAGCACGGCCTTAAGGAACTGGATAGGCACAATTTCGCGGCCCTCATACATCACCGGGTCGATGCGCGCCATGCCTATGTCCTGTATCACACGCAGATGAGTGAGGTATTCCTGCCCGAACGTCATCCAGAAGCGAGCCCTCTTTATGGTGGGGAAGTTGAGCACCAGGCTCTCCAGCTCCTCGTGATAGAGCAGATAGCTCTCACGCTCGCCTATGTTGGGGTATGTGAGCGGACGGTGAATCTCCAGATTCTTGGTCTCTATCCACTTGCCGTCTTCGTAATAGCGACCCGGTTGGGTGATTTCGCGAATATTGATTTCGGGGTTGAAGTTGGTGGCGAAGGCCTTGCCGTGGTTTCCGGCGTTGCAGTCAACGATGTCGAGATACTCCATGCGGCTGAAGTGATGCTTGGCGGCGTAAGCCACAAAGATGGCGCTTACGCCGGGGTCGAAGCCGCAGCCCAGTATGGCCGTGAGACCCGCTTTCTCAAAGCGTTCGCGATAGGCCCATTGCCACGAATATTCAAAATGAGCCTCGTCGAGCGGCTCATAATTGGCCGTGTCGAGATAATTGACGCCGCACTCCAGGCAGGCATCCATTATGGTAAGGTCCTGATACGGCAGCGCCACGTTGATGCAGATATCGGGTTTGTGGCGGTTGAAGAGCTCCACCAACTCGGGCACCTTGTCGGCGTCCACGCGGTCGGTAACAATGTTCTTGTATCCGGTGCGCTGCTCCACGGCCTGCGCCAGGCGGTCGCACTTCTCCTTGGTGCGCGAAGCCAAAACCAGCTCAGTGAAAATCTCCGGATGCTGCGCACATTTGTGAGCCACTACGGAGCCAACACCGCCGGCTCCTATGATGATTGCTTTTCCCATTTTCAAAATCAATTTTTATTCGACTGCAAATTTACGAAATTTTTAGTAATTTTGCCGAAAATAGACCAGAATAATGAATCAGATACAGATAGCGGGCCTCTCAGGGCTTGAACAGGCGGCCCGCGAGTTCGCCGCTCTGCTCGACGACCGCACGGTTATAGCCTTCCGCGGCGCCATGGGTGCCGGAAAAACTACTTTCATAGCGGCTCTGTGCCGGGTGCTCGGCGTGGAAGAGCCGGTGTCGTCGCCCTCCTTCGCCATCATCAATGAATACCGCTCCGACGAAACCGCAGAACTCATCTATCACTTCGACTTCTACCGCATCGAGAAGCCTGACGAGGCACTGGAAATCGGCGCTCCCGACTATTTCGACTCGGGCGCTCTCTGCCTGGTGGAATGGCCCGAGAAGGTCAGCGATATTCTGCCGGGCGACACGCGGTTCGTCTCCATCTCGGTCAACGACGATGGCTCGCGCACTCTCACTATAGACGACTAAGGTCTTATGATTGAGCTGCTACAACTCGGCGTGGTCGACAGCACCAACGCCTGGCTGCGTTCACACCGGCCCTCGGCGCCGTTGGCTGTCATGGCCGCCGAGCAGACGGCAGGCCGTGGACAACGGGGAAATGTATGGCTGGCAGAGCCGGACCAAAACCTGCTCTTCAGCCTCTATTATCTGCCCGAGGCTCTCCCCTCGCCTCTCCAGTTCGCACTCAGCGAGGCCGTGGCGCTCGCCGTGGTGCGTCTCCTTGACGACTATCAAATTCGGGCAAAGATAAAATGGCCCAACGACATTTACGTCGGCAACAGCAAGATTTGCGGCATACTCATTGAGAACGGTGTGACGCAGATGGTGGAAAACAGCATCATCGGCATAGGTCTCAACGTGAATCAGACCACCTTCCCGGCCGTTCTGCCCAATCCCTGCTCCATGGCGCAGCTCACAGGACGCACCGCGGCACCGGAGTCCGTGGCCCGGCGACTGCTCACCCACCTCGAGACGCTGCTGCCTCTTGCCTCCGAGGCTGAGGGGCGCGAGGCACTTCACACCGCCTTCCTCGACACGCTGTGGCGCCGCGACGGACCTGTCTCTTATACACATCTGACGCTGCCGACGAATAG
>ERZ1027188.681-NODE-681-length-12756-cov-10.591213_pt1 | contig 12756 bp, 10 predicted proteins | sample MGYA00519273_ERZ1027188 | MGnify/ENA primary metagenome ERZ1027188 (study PRJEB26926, sample SAMN06164623) | human gut metagenome | biome: ENVO:00009003; feature: ENVO:2100002; material: ENVO:00002003 | host: Homo sapiens | place: USA | collected 2012 ... | reverse complement strand
TCGTCGGCAGCGTCAGATGTGTATAAGAGACAGATATTTATACAACAATCATTCATAGTCAGAATATTTGAATATGCTTGCTCTCAAAACGCCCGAAACATTGATAATGGTATCAAAAAACGTAATCTGTCTACATACCGTTTGGCATAGTATTTGTAATTTTGCAGTATGAAACCATTAAACGACAATAAAGACATGGAACTGATAAAAGACAAGGAACTGGGTGGAGAGAGACCTCTGTTCGGCATAAAAGATACACGATTGGAGAATGTAACCATCACGGACGGGGAGTCGGGGATAAAGTGCTGCAAGAACATCGAGGCGGACAACTGCCGCTTTGTGGGCAAATATCCGTGGTGGCACGTGGACGGCAGCGTGATAACCAACTGCCTGTTTGAGCCGGGCTCGCGCTCCGCGATATGGTACTCCAACGACATGACGATGCGCGATACGGTGATAAACGCGCCGAAACTGTTCCGCGAGATGGAGAACCTGACGCTCGAGAACGTCGTGATAAACGATGCAGACGAGACATTCTGGCGCGTGAGGAACATCAGGATAAAGAACGTGAAGCTACATGACGGCACATATCCGTTCATGTTCTGCGACGATGTATATGCTGACGGACTGGAGAGCGACTCGAAATATGTGTTCCAATACTGCAAAAACGTGGAGCTGCACAACGCCAAAATCACCACGAAGGACTCGTTCTGGGAGTGCGAAAACGTTACGATTTACGACTCGGAACTTGATGGCGAGTATCTTGCATGGCACTCCAAGAACGTGCGTCTTGTGCGTTGCCACATCTCGGGCGAGCAACCTCTGTGCTACGCCGAGGGCTTGGTGCTCGAGGATTGCACCTTCGATGCCGCCTGCGACCGTGCCTTCGAGGACTCCGATGTAGAGGCAAGCATCATCGGCGGCATCACGAACATAAAGAATCCGCGCACCGGACACATCACCGCCGACAGCGTAGGCAGCGTTACAATCGACGAGAACGTGAAAGCACCGAATAACTGCGTGATTGGAGTGAAGGGGTAGAATAAAACATTACTAAGTAAGTCACTAAAATTAATGTATAGCATATACTTTATTATAGATAGTATCGTTTAATCTTGGTGACTTATTTATAAATCAACAACGAATAATAAAAGTAATTACTTCCCTCTCTTTTGGAGAGGGGTTGGGGGTGAGGCTTTATGAACTTCAACGAACACATAGACCGCCGAGGAAGCGGATGTTACAAATGGGACACGCCGGCGGACAGCGACGTGATACCGATGTGGGTGGCCGACATGGACTTCCGTGTGGCTCCGGCAATAACCGAGGCACTGCACAAGCGCGTCGACCACGGCATATTCGGCTACGTGAAAGTACCCGAAGAATATTATAACGCAGTAATAAACTGGTTCGGCCGCCGTCACGGATGGACCATCAGGCGCGAGTGGATGATATATACGTCGGGCGTAGTGCCTGCAATTTCAGCCATCATCAAGGCTCTGACCGAGCCGGGCGACAAGGTGCTGGTGCAGACACCTGTGTACAACTGCTTCTTCTCGTCAATCCGCAACAATGGTTGCGAAGCCGCGGAGAACGCTCTGATATATGAAAACGGCACATATCGGGTGGACTTTGAGACGATGGAAAGGCTGTGCAGCGACCCTCGCACAAAACTTTTCCTGCTCTGCAACCCACACAATCCGGCCGGAAGAGTGTGGCGGCGCGACGAGCTTGAGCACATGAACGATATCTGCATTCGCCACGGCGTGCGCGTCATTGCTGACGAAATACACTGCGAACTGGTGCAACCGGGCTATCATTACACACCGTTTGCTTCAACCTCTGAGGCGTGCCAGAACAATTCCATCACGTGCAACTCGCCCTCAAAATCCTTCAACATCGCCGGATTACAGATTGCCAACATTATCAGCAACGATGAAGATACGCGCAACAAGATTGACCGTGCGATAAACATCAACGAGGTCTGCGACGTCAATCCGTTCGGAGTGGTGGCCGCTATGGCTGCATACAACGAGAGTGAGGACTGGCTCAACGAACTGAACGCATACATCCACGACAACTATGTAGCCCTTTGCGACTTCTTCGCAAAAGAGATGCCGCAGTTGAAGATAACGAAACTCGAAGGCACTTACCTCGTTTGGTGCGATATCCGTGCGCTCGGCATAAGCTCGGACGAGTTCACCAACCGCCTGCTCAACGAGGCAAAGGTGATGGCAAGCAGTGGAACGATATACGGAAAACGCGACGGAGAGGGCTTCATACGCATCAACATAGCGTGTCCGCGCGATAGAATGATGGAGGGATTGAGAAGGATGAAGAACAGTCTACTCCTACTCCAAGCCCCTCTCTAATCCCCCCAAAGGGGGAAGACCCAACAACAAGCCCTCCTGTGATGGAAAACCTAACAAAAGATAAAAGAGGCGTATCACACTTGATTCAAGTAATGATACGCCTCTTTTATTTTGACACATTTCTATTATCTTACTTTTCTTCTATCGGTTGGGGCTTCCCCCCTTGGGGGGATTAGAGGGGGGCTTTAAACAACTCTGCCTGCTGACGAATCAGCTCAGCATCGTCAAAGTAGTTGATTCGCATAGCTTCGCGCACCTCAGACATAGTCTGTGCAGCCACCTCACGTGCGGCGTCAGTGCCACGGCGCAGAATGTTGAATATCTCAGGGATGTCCTGTTCGTACTCATGGCGACGCACACGAATCGGCTCGAGCATCTTGTTGATGACCTGATTCAGGAACTTCTTGCACTTCATGTCGCCCAATCCACCACGTGTGTAGTGATCTTTCAACTCATCAAGATTCTTATATTCCGGCCAGAACTCCGCGAAATCATCATCCGAAGAGAACGCATCAAGATAAGTAAAGACAGCATTTCCCTCCACCTTACCAGGGTCGTCCACACGCAGGTGGTCAGGGTCTGTGTACATGGAGCGCACCTTCTGCCATACCTCATCGGCCGAATCGCTCAGATAGATGCAGTTGCCAAGACTCTTGCTCATCTTTTCCTTTCCGTCCGTACCGGGCAGACGGCGAGCCGTTGCGTTCTCCGGCAGCATGATATTCGGTTCTACGAGCACCTCGGCGTAGGTCTGGTTGAAGCGGCGCACCAGTTCACGCGTAACCTCAAGCATAGGCTCCTGATCTTCGCCCGCAGGCACGGTAGTGGCCTTAAACAGTGCGATGTCGGCCGCCTGACTCACAGGATAGCAGAAGAAACCAAGCGGAATGTTCGCCTCAAAGTTGCGCATCTTAATCTCTGTCTTCACGGTCGGATTGCGCTGCACACGCGACACGGTGATAAGATTCATCAGATAGGTTGTCAGTTCGGCCAATTCCGGAATCTGACTTTGTATGAACAGCGTGCATTTCGCTGGGTCGAGACCGGCCGAGAGATAGTCGAGTGCCACCTGAACGATGTTCTGACGAATCTTCTCCGGATTATCGGCGTTGTCGGTCAATGCCTGCACGTCGGCCATAAACACAAACATACGGTCGTAATCGCCCTCTTCCTGCAACTGCACGCGGCGGCGCAACGAACCCACATAATGCCCCAAATGGAGCTTACCGGTCGGGCGATCGCCCGTCAATATTATCTTTCCCATTGTAATTTTAAGCCCCCTCCCAACTCCCACAGTGGGGAGAGTACAACCGAGTTGCTCCATTCAAGGAACATAATACAGCCGTATGGGGATTTTTGTTATTATTCTACTATTTACTTATATATACCAATTATTTATATAGCGACTATGGATATTGGTATTAGCCACTAATATACAGCCACCCTTTCCACCTATTAACACCCTCCCTTTTGGGGAAGTCTGAGGGGGCTTCGCATTGCAAAGGTACAACAAACTGTAAGAATAACAAAGAAATAAATAACAGTTTTTTCATACCAACACGTGTATATTCGGAAATTATATGTACTTTTGCATAATAAATTATAATATTTACGCACATTACGCTACAGTTTATTCGCAAAATGAAAGTATTGTGCCGTGATTTGTAACTATAAATACATAAAATTAAGACATAAAGCAATGAGCAAGCAAAAGAAATTCATCCTACAGGAAAGCGAGATTCCAACACAATGGTACAACATACAGGCTGATATGAAGAACAAGCCACTCCCTATGCTGAACCCGGCTACCAAGAAGCCCATGACGGTCGACGAACTGAGCCAGGTGTTCGCAAAGGAATGTTGCAAACAGGAACTCGACACCACACACGCATGGATTGACATCCCCGAGGAGGTGCGCGAGAGATATAAATATTATCGTTCCACACCGTTAGTGCGCGCATACGAACTGGAGAAAGCACTCGGCACACCGGCTCATATCTACTTCAAGAACGAGAGTGTTTCGCCATTAGGCAGCCATAAGATAAACTCGGCCCTGCCGCAGTGCTACTACGCCAAGCAGGAGGGCACAACCAACGTAACCACCGAGACGGGCGCGGGACAATGGGGCGCGGCTCTCTCCTACGCTGCAAAGGTGTTCGGACTTGAGGCTGCCGTATATCAGGTGAAAATCACAATGCGCCAGAAACCCTACCGCAGTGCCATCATGCGCACCTTCGGAGCAGCCGTTACCGGCTCGCCGTCTATGTCGACCCGTGCGGGAAAGGACATCCTGACAAAGGACCCGAACCATCAGGGCTCGCTCGGAACAGCTATCTCCGAGGCTGTGGAACTGGCTCGCACAACGCCTAACTGTAAGTATGCCTTAGGGTCGGTAATGAACCACGTTACGCTGCATCAGACCATTATAGGCCTTGAGGCTGAGAAGCAGATGGAGATGGCGGGCGAATATCCCGACATCGTGATAGGCTGCTTCGGTGGCGGTTCAAACTTCGGAGGCATATCGTTCCCGTTCATGCGCCATAACATCCTTGAAGGAAAGACGACAGAGTTCATCGCCGCCGAACCGGCAAGTTGCCCGAAACTGACGCGCGGCGTATTCCAATATGACTTCGGCGACGAGGCGGGCTACACTCCGCTGCTGCCGATGTTCACCCTCGGACACAACTTCAAGCCGTCTAACATCCACGCCGGCGGACTGCGTTATCACGGTGCGGGTACCATCGTGAGCCAGTTGATAAAGGACAATATGATGCACGGCATAGACATCCCGCAGCTTGAGTCGTTCGACGCCGGAATGCTTTTCTCACGCACCGAGGGCATCATCCCTGCTCCGGAGAGCTGCCACGCCATCGCGGCTGCCATCCGTGAGGCCAACCGCTGCAAGGAAACGGGCGAGGAGAAGGTTATCCTCTTCAACCTGTCGGGCCACGGCCTCATCGATATGCCGTCTTACGACAGCTACATCAACGGCGACCTGCAAAACTACACACTCACCGACGAGACGATAAAGGAGAACGTCAGTGAGTTGGAACAGATAGTATAAATGAAGAATGAAGAGTGAAGAGTGAAGAATTGCCTGACGGAATGTTATTAGGTCGTTGATTATTATTTAATGATGACAGCCTTTTATTATCCCGTCAGGCAATTCTTCACTCTTCATTCTTCATTCTTCACTCTTCACTCTTCATTCTTCATTCTTCATTCTTCACTCTTCATTCTTCACTCTTCATTCTTCACTCTTCATTTTAAAATTTTGTAGTACCCCTCTTTGCGTGGTTTTACGGTCTTCGGGTGCGACGATGCATAACCGAGCGACAACGCACCAATGCCGACGAGACCATCGGGGAGGCCAAGCTCAGCCATGATGGCCTTGCCCTCGGCCGAAGAGAACATCGCGTCCTCACGGTTTATCCAGCACGAGGCCAGTCCGATGGAGTGTGCGGCGAGCATCATGTTACCAAGAACGAGACTGCCGTCGCGCTCGCGATTGTAGTTGTCGGCCGAAGCAAAGACGAGGACTATCGTCGGCGCGTCGTAGTAGGGGTTGCTCTCCACGCCCATAATCTCGGCGTTCATCTTCACGAGACGGCTCATCAGCTCCTTGTTCTGCACAGCCACAATCCACGGGTCTTGTGTACCATGCCCCGTAGCTGCCCACGTGCCTGCCTCAAGCACTGTCTTCAACTCTTCATCTGTTACCTGTTCCGGCTTATAGCGGCGTATGGAACGGCGCTCGCGGATAGCTTTCAATACTTCGTTATTCATAATAAATCAGTCCCACTCCGACTTCCCCCACGAGGGAGAGTGCTTGTATGGGGATATTGTTAGGGTTATTAAATATTCAGCCCCTTCCAACTCCCCCAAGGGGGAGAGTTCTTGCTTGTGTGGAGATATTGTTAGGGTTATTACAAATCCGCTACAGCGAAGGAGGAGTAATTACTCCCCTCTCTCTTGTAGAGGGGTAAGGGGGTGAGGCTTTTCCCTCTTGTTGCGAGGGGGCTTTACTGAACTCGCACCCGCAATACTGCTGGTTATAGAAGCCATATTCCTTGATTATGGCTATGCGACGCTCGCTCAGACCGCCCTTGCGCCAGTTCTGTTCCCAAAAAGTAACGCCCGGATAACGCCCGGCAGCATATCGTCCGGCCTCGTTTATCTGCTCCAGACTCTTCCAACGGCTCGATGCCAACGTAGTGGTGATAACCGAAAAGCCGTGTTCCGAGGCATAGCGCGCAGTGTCTAAGAGTCTCATCTTGAAGCAGCGCAGGCAGCGGCTTCCACGTTCCGGCTCGCCCTCCAAACCACGCATCTCGCACCGCCACGCCTCGTGATCATAGTCGGCATCGATGATTTCGAGTCCGAGAGCCGTGGCATAGCGCGTGCATTCGTCCTTTCTTATCCTGTATTCCTCCTCGGGATAAATGTTCGGATTGCAATAATAGATTACCGGTGTGATGCCGTGCGACATCAAGCACTCTATTATCGCAGACGAACACGGGGCGCAACAGGTGTGCAGGAGCACTTTGTCGGCTCCGCCGGGTACTTCTATGGTGTAGCGTTTCTTCATAACATTTATATTCATTCAGCCCGGACACCCCTTCACCGAGGGGACAGGAGACCTATATAGAATCCCCTACTACGGTTTCGGCTTCCTGCTCTTGTCTCGTCTCTGTCTCCTGCTGCGGTTCATCAACAATGACGGTGTCGATTTCAGGCGCAAGTTCAGGTTCGGGCGGCAATTCATAATCCGGCTGTACGGCAACGGTGTCGACAATATAGCCGGAAGAAGCCGGCTCGATGGGCTTGTCTGCAAAATGTGAAGCTGTGAAAAGAATAATGGCAAGCACTACAAGAATGGAAAAGCCTAAGGTAATGCCTAACATTATGGGGTTGACAGAGTTACGGGATTTCTTCGGCGACTCTTTGGCGGCAGGCCGACGGAACGGCGTTACAGTAATATCATCTTGAGATGAAGCCGATAACGGCAACGCGAGACGCATCGTGCCTCCACATCCGGGACATACGCAACTCACCGTCTGCCCCGGTTCTGCTTCTATAAGGAACTGTTCTCCGCAGTTATCACAAGTTACATTGTATTTCATATCAACAGAACGAGAATTACAATAAGTGCGATACGCTGTTCAAGATTATCTCCGATGCGCCAAAATGCCCCTGCACAAACTCTCCGGCGATACTTCCCGAGGCTTTCAGATGGTCATTGTCGGCAATAAAGCGGTTCATTACCGCCTCGAAATCGGAATAGTTCTGTATCTCGAAGCCGCCCTCTGCGCGCAACAGTCCTTGTGCCTCCTGAAAGCGCTTGTTGTTCGGTCCGAAGATTACGGGGATGTTCCAAACAGCCGCTTCGAGCACATTGTGGATGCCTACGCCGAATCCTCCGCCCACGTATGACACGTCGCCATAGCGGTAGATGCTCGAAAGCAATCCGTAACAGTCTATTATAAGGCAGTCAGCCCCGGCAGCCTCCTCGGGCGTTGTCTGCGTGTAACGCACCGTCTTGCGGTCGAGCAGCGCAAGTATTTGTGTCAAATGGCTCTCGTCTATCACGTGGGGAGCGATGACGAGCTTCCAATCCTTGTGTTCATTGAAGTATTTTATAAAGATTTCCTCATCGGGCAGCCAACTTGACCCTGCCACGAACGCCCGTTTGTCGCCTACGAACGACTCGACGATGGGCAGTGCCTTGCTTGCTTTCTTAACGCCCAGCACACGGTCGAAGCGTGTGTCACCACTCACGGTAACACAGTCGATGCCGATAGAAGACAGCAGTTTCTTGCTCTCTTCGTTCTGTACAAAGAAATGGGTGAAGCAATTAAGGACCTTCCCATAACGCCGTCCGTACCATTTGAAGAACACCTGTTCGGGACGGAAGATACTGGAAACGCTATACACCGGCACATTGCGGTGCTTCAAAATATGCAAGTAATTATACCAGAACTCATACTTGATGAAGAACGCCATCACCGGCCTGACAGCGCGCAAGAACTTCCGTGCGTTGGTGATGGTGTCCAAAGGGAGATAGCAAACGATGTCGGCTCCTTCGTAATTCTTGCGTACTTCATAGCCCGACGGCGAGAAGAATGTAAGCAAAATCTTATACTCCGGATGTTCCTGGCGCATCTGTTCGATTAGCGGTCGGCCCTGTTCAAACTCGCCAAGCGATGCCGCATGGAACCACACATATTGCTCATTAGGATTCACTTTCTCACGTAATACCCGTATGGCGTCACGCTCTCCTCTCCACATTTTCCTCACTTTCTCATTGAAGAGACTGTAAAGCATCACGCCAAACTGGTATATATATATAATAATGTTGTACATTATTAATTATGCTTTTATTGTTTTACGACAGCACTTCTATTGCCCTACGCAGACGGTTCAAGGTTTCTTCCTTGCCGAGGAAGGCTGAGATATCGAACATTCCCGGGCCTTTGCCTTCGCCGACAAGCGTCAGACGGAAAGCATTCATCACGTCGCCGAGCTTGTATCCCTTGTCCTCGACCCACTTCAGCACCACCGGTTCCTGTCCTTCCACGCTGAAGTCGTCAATTCCTTCGAGCACTCCAGCAAGCTCGGTCATAACTTCCGGCGAGTTCTCCTTCCAACGTTTCTTGCGCGTTTTCTCGTCATACGTCGTCGGCGGAATGAAGAAGAACGAGCAAAGAGGCCAAAGCTCGCGCACAAAACTTACGCGGTCTTTCATCATCCTCACCACTTCGGTAACGCGCTCCATCGTGGTTTCCACTCCGTTGTTTGCAACAATAGGCGCAAACAAGCCGGCAATCTCCTCGTTGGTCTTATGGAGTATGTATTCGTGATTGAACCAAATACCTTTCTGATAGTCGAACTTCGCGCCTGCTTTTGAACACCTGCTGATGTCGAAAGCCTCAACCAGCTCGTCAAGGGTGAAGAGTTCCTGCTCTGTTCCGGGATTCCATCCAAGCAAGGCAAGGAAGTTTATAACAGCCTCGGGGAAGTAGCCGCTCTCCCGATAGCCGCTCGACACCTCACCGGTCTTCGGATCGTGCCACTCAAGCGGGAACACAGGGAATCCCAGACGGTCGCCGTCGCGTTTCGACAGCTTTCCTTTGCCTTCGGGTTTCAGCAGCAACGGCAGGTGGGCGAAGCGCGGCATGGTGTCTTCCCAACCGAAAGCACGGTACAGAAGCACGTGAAGCGGTGCGCTCGGAAGCCACTCCTCACCTCTTATCACATGGCTGATTTCCATCAAATGGTCGTCGACGATGTTTGCGAGATGGTATGTCGGCAGTTCATCGGCACTCTTATAGAGCACCTTGTCATCGAGGATGTCGGTCTTGACACACACATCTCCGCGTATCATATCGTTCACGTGAACCTCCTCGCCAGGCTCTATCTTGAAGCGGACAACATACTGTTTGCCGTCGTCGATAAGTGCGTCGACCTCCTCCTTAGTCATGGTGAGCGAGTTGCGCATCATCATTCGCGTGTGGGCGTCATACTGGAAGTTCTTTATCTCGTTGCGCTTGGCCTCCAACTCTTCGGGAGTGTCGAACGCGATATATGCTTTTCCGGCTTCGAGAAGCTGGTTTACATATTCCTTATATATCTCACGGCGCTCGCTCTGACGGTAAGGACCCTTGTCGCCACCGAAACTTACGCCTTCATCAAACTTGATTCCGAGCCAACGGAAAGACTCCAATATGTATTCTTCCGCACCGGGAACAAACCGGTTTGAGTCAGTATCCTCAATACGGAACACCAAATCACCGCCATGCTGGCGCGCAAACAAATAATTATACAACGCTGTACGCACTCCGCCGATGTGCAGAGCGCCCGTAGGACTGGGTGCAAAACGCACCCTTACTTTTCTTTCTGCCATTGAATAATAATAAAATTTTGTGCAAATTTAATGTTTTTTTTTCAGTATTGGATATTTTTTTCGTATTTTCGCAATGTGTAATAATAATTAGACTGTAAGCAATGGGGAAATTCAGCATAAAAGAAAGAAGATATTGGCGCAATCTGCTCATACGCATAACTCTCATGGTTGTTACCGTGACCGTTATCGTCTGGTTCCTGCCGAGAACGGAAGGAAAGCTCTATCACTATGACGAAGGACGGCCGTGGATATACAGCGAGCTTATCGCAAAGTTTGACTTCCCTATTTTCAAGACTCCGCAAAAGCTGAAAGCTGAACGCGATTCGGTGACGGAAGCATTCCAGCCTTACTTCAAGCGCAATGACGAGATAGCGAAAAGGAATATCGACAGATTCCTGTCTGACTTCAAAGACGGCATCCCGGGCATTCCTCATTACACCACCCACATAGCGAATGAGCTGCGCGAATTATATAAGACGGGCATCATGGAGACCGACCGCTACTCGAAACTGGCCAAAGACAGCACGCGCCAGATACGTATCGTAGACGGCAAACAGGCGGAACCAACCAACATACGGCAGTTTTATTCGACACTGAGCGCATACGAACAGCTTTTCGCCAACGACACGACAACCGCCACGAGAAGCATACTGCAAAAATGCAACCTGAACGAATACATCGAGGCGAACATCATCTACGACACAGAGCGCAGCAACACTGAGCTGGCAGACCAGCTCAGCCTGATTCCACAGGCCAGTGGAATGGTGCTCGAAGGGCAGCGGATAATAAACCGCGGAGACATCGTCGACAGCTATACATTCCGTGTACTGAACAGTTTCGAGAAGGCAATGGAGCGCAGGAACGCCGCAGACAACGGCATCGTGGAGACGATTGTCGGCCAAGCGATATACGTCTTCGTACTTGTCTTGCTCTTTACGGGCTACCTTGTACTCTTCCGCAACGACTATTTTGACAAGACCCGGAGCATAACGATGCTCTATACGATGATTGTCATCTTCCCCATTCTCGTGTCGCTGCTGATGGTTTTCAACAAATTCAGCGTCTATATCATACCGTTCGCAATGGCGGCGATTTTCATCCGCGTGTTCATGGACTCGCGAACGGCCTTCATCACCCACACCACAATGACACTTATATGTGCCGTCGCGGTGAAATATCAATACGAATTTATAATCATCCAACTTGTCGCGGGACTCGTGGCAATCTATTCCTTGCGTGAGCTGTCGAAGCGTTCGCAGATATATCTCACCGCCGTGCTCGTCACCGTGGCTATCTCGATGGTCTATCTCGCGCTTCAACTGATAGAGAGCGACGATGTGTCCAAGCTCGACCAGTCGATGTATATCCACTTCGCCGTAAGCGGTTTCCTGCTTCTCTTCGCCTATCCGCTGATGCTTGTCATTGAGAAGACATTCGGATTTATATCTACAGTAACGCTCTTTGAACTGTCGAACACCAACAACGAGCTGCTCAGACGAATGAGCGAGATAGCACCGGGCACGTTTCAGCACTCCATAACGGTGGGAAATCTCGCCGCGGAGGTGGCAAACAAGATTGGCGCGAAGACTCATCTGGTGCGTACCGGTGCCTTATATCACGACATAGGAAAGATGGAAAACCCGGCGTTCTTCACCGAAAACCAGGCCGGAGTGAACCCGCACGACAAGCTGTCGGAACTTGAAAGCGCACACATTATTATAAATCACGTGGCCGAGGGTATGCGCCTTGCAGAGAAATACAATCTGCCCACCGTCATAAAGGACTTCATAACGACCCATCACGGCACGGGAATCACAAAGTTCTTCTACATTAATTATAAGAACGAACACCCTGACGAGGAGGTCGACGAGACTCCTTTCCGCTACCCGGGACCTAATCCCACCACCCGCGAGCAGGCCATACTGATGATGTGCGACAGCGTGGAGGCTGCATCGCGGTCGCTACAGGAGTACACGGAAGAAAGCGTCAGTGCGCTTGTCAACCATATCATAGACAGCCAAATGGAACAGAAGTTCTTCGACGACTGCCCCATAACGTTCCGCGACATAAGACAGACTAAGTTAGTACTCATCGAGCGTTTGAAGTCGATATACCACACACGAATACAATATCCGGAGCAACAAAAAGAGACTAATAACGCAAGTTTGGGGTAGTATGCTATTGGCTGCATTCTTGTATTCTATTTGATTGCCTGCCAATAGCAATGCTTTGGGAGTGCCTTTATTATCGTTTCGCAATGCCGCTATAGCCTGATTGAGAAAAAAAATCGCGAAAATTTGTTGCAAAAGTGCCACTTTCAGAAGAAATTTTCGCGATTTTTTTTCTCGGCTTTCATTCTCTATGATTATCAAACAGTTACGAAAGCGGCTCATCCGATAAATACAGGGGGCAACCTATTTCGGCCAGGACAGTATAGTACTATGGCGCAATACTCGAGTAATTTGGGCACAGTACTCGAGT